>Ga0080064_1004580_pt1 | contig 17470 bp, 16 predicted proteins | sample Subgrocontami54m_FD_69260 | JGI IMG/M metagenome (GOLD analysis project Ga0080064, IMG submission 69260) | Subsurface groundwater microbial communities from S. Glens Falls, New York, USA - GMW46 contaminated, 5.4 m (SPADES assembly) (version 2) ...
GAAGACCCTCTCGATAACCTCTACCCGCTTCTTATCTTCCATTGTCAGGACTATGGTCTTTTCCATACCCTGACATAATCACGTTGCCGTTAGTCCCTGACATAGTTACATTGCTACAACACACGGAGCGGTGACACTTGAGAACGACCCGTCAAGTTTGCTATGGTCGGAAGCGTTCTATTGTGAACCACGCGAAGGGAGGAAATCAGTGGCAACAGTCAAGGAGACCTTCAAAGTAGGATATCAGGGCAACAAAAACGCCTCCGTGGCCGATGTCGCTTTCGCCTCTGGAGAGGAAGTTAAAGTACTTAAGGAGTGGGGAAATGAGACCTGCCTCGTCAGGAAGGGAGACGGGAGGGTCTTTAATGTTCCAAAGAAATACTTGAACCTCTAATTCCCCGGGCAATGACCGTGGTCTAGGTGAGAGTCGAAGTCGGAATGAAATAGTCTGAGCGCACTTTCGATCGGAGGCCCGGGCATATTGATCAAAGCACAAAAGCCCTTTCCTTTGTTGAAACTAATGACCTTGTTGAATTGATCCAGAAGCGGCGGGCCGCCCTCGCCGCGTTGCACTTTTTTTAAGATAGCCGCCAGCATGTTGGTTTCCATCCGGCAGGCGGGGCATTGACCGCAAGACTCCGCGGCAAAAAAGTCGGCAATGCGAACGAGCTCTTCTACGATGCAACTTCCTTTGGCAACCAGGTGGACCGCACCGCAGCCGATGGAAGATCCCGCCGCTCGCAAGGAGTTATGATCCAGAGGGATATCGAGTTTATCCGGAGTCAGAAATGCCGAAGAGGGCCCACCGGGCTGCACTGCTTTGATCTCTTTTGCGCCCTTGACCCCGCCCCCGCATTCTTCGATCAGGAACCGAAGGGGTGTACCGAATGGGAGTTCGTAAATCCCCGGCCGGTTGACCTCCTCGTTCAGAGAAAAAATCATAGTACCCGGGCTCTCGGCAGTACCGAAAGTCTTGTACCAAGCGGACCCCTTGAGAATGATGACAGGAACATTGGCCAGAGTCTCGACATTGTTTACCACAGTGGGCTTGCCAAAGAGTCCCGCTGTGGCCGGAAACGGCGGTTTCTGACGAGGAAGGGGTTTCTTATTTTCAATCACTTCCAGAGCGGCCGAATCCTCTCCGGCCACATAGTTGGAAGGGGCCGGAATGACGCTGATCTCTAAGCTGAAGTCAGTACCGAAAATTCGCTCCCCCCAATAATGATCCGCTTTAGCTTCGGCTAATGCGTCGGTCATACTCTGGATGGCGTTTTGGTACTGGGCATTGATATAGAGGTAAGCTTTGGCAGCGCCTACCGCATAAGAAGCGAGAATGACCCCTTCCAATACAAGATGAGGAAGAAATTCCATGAGAAGACGGTCTTTCTTGCTTCCCGGCTCGTCCTCGCCTCCGTTAAGAATGAGGTAACGGGTCTGGTCAGCGCATTCGGCGGTGATTGCCCATTTTTTTCCGGTTGGGAAACCTGCCCCTCCCCGGCCCCGAAGACCCGACTCACTGATTTTCTGAACCACCTGCTGGGGCGTTAGGTCTTTGAGAGTTTTCGCGAGGGCGGCATAACCTTCCCCCGAGCGATACTCCTTCAGCCCTTTTCTTGATCCTACCGTGCCCGACGGAAATAGGATGCCTGCCATCCTAATAGACTCCGGTATCGAGGAGCTGGTAGATCAACTCCTTGAGTGATGTATCGATTTTATCGAGCCGCTTGACGTCCGGCCCACCAGCCAAGTGATCAGTGATATCGTCCAAGTCTTCCATTTTCACTCCCGCATACCAGCTCTTTTCCGGGTGGAGAACGATGTTCGGACCGTCCTGACACGCGCCAAAGCAGATGTAGGGTCGAACCTCCCAATTGTCGCTTAAGCCTTTTTCGGCAACTCTTTTCTCCAGCTCTTTTTTGATTTCCTCGGAGCCACGGCTTTTGCAATCTACGTTCACGCAGACAAGGCATACCTGCTTCACTAGAATCCTCCTTAGATTTTTACGAAAGTCAGTTCTCAGAAATCGAGAGATCAATTCATCTGCAAGACCCAGCCCTTGTCCTTAAAGATTTCGTTGAGGGCGCGCTCGTCTTCGGGACCCGGCAGAACTTGAGCGAGATGTTTTTGGTGCTCTTCTTCGGATAGGAGCTCGCCCTTCACGCTGTACGGTTTTCCTACTAAGTCTCCTATCAATCGATGGAATTTTAGGTCGGGTGCGACAAGCTTCGGTTGGCCCTCGGCCACGTGTTGGTTGAGTCCTTCTATAAGCTTATGACATTCTTCTAAGTAGTGATCCCGGGACCATTCGTTTAGTTTTTCTTTATCCACCTCGCCTTTGGCCTCATGTTCGTCATAGCGTCCTTTTAATCCCCACATATAGGCCCAATGGGCGGAGGAGGAATGATCCGTCCCGAAGAGATCGTATGCGGTAGAGAGCCACTTATTGAAGTATTTCTGAATGATGGGAATGGGAATTTTTCCCGCTCTCACAATACGCGTCAACCCCGTATTTCCCGTGAACATATGGAAGAATTCTTCTTTTAGCATCGTCGTGACACTTTTTGCCAGAGGAGCAAAAGCGGAATGACTCAGCATGGTGAGCTGATATTTGCCGTCGCGATCCACGAACTGGGTATAAGTAAAAAAATCCAGCCAGTTATTGACCGGTGCGTTAAAAGAACCTAAAAGCCGGTTGCCTTTATTGGCCCGGCGCTCCAAGAGTTTTCGCGCTTCTAGCTTCCCCGAATCACCGCAGTAGGTCACTAACAGATAGCACATTTGCCACCCGTGGCGCATCTCCTCGCAGTTGACCCGAATCAAGGATTGACGATCATAGTCTGTGGGAGCGTTTTCTAGAAGGTTTTTTTGCTGCTCCACGGAGGCAAATTCCGTGTCTCCCTGATAGACAATGAGATTGAGAAGGGCGTCGCGGATGGACTGATTGGGGATTTGTTCCACCCGCTCCCATTTGGGCTGGCCCCTGAAATCGCCGAACTCAATTTCCGGACTATGAATCTCACCCAACTTAGTTTCGAATTGGTAATCCCCGATAAGGGATGGGTCATAGCCGATATCCTTTTGCCATTCCCGAAAATAGTCGATCCAGTCGTCAAAAGTCGATATTTTTGCCTTTGCCATGGTATCCCCCTCATCCCGGTTAATTCGAACGAACGTTCGAATTATAACCAATGCCGAGAGGGAAATCAACCCTGGTGATAGAGTTCCATAAGCTCTATCATTCCGAGATCTCTCATCTGTTCAAAAAGGTATTTCTTGATCTCTCCCACTGTGTCCATCTGCAATGCGATCTGGGCAGTCGCCTTTGCTGCCCGATAGTTCACGGAACGGATGATCTTTTTAATGACCGGAATAAAGAGAGGGCCCATGCTGAACTCCTCCAACCCCATGCCTAAAAGAAGGAGGGTGCAGAGGGGGTCACCGGCCATCTCGCCGCACACGCCCACGCGCTTCCCCTCTTTCTTGGCACTCTCAATCGTATGGGCCAGTCCAGCCAGAACAGCCGGGTGGAGCGGCTGATAGAGTTCAGCGACCTTGCGGTTAGTCCGGTCCACCGCCAAGATGTACTGAATAAGGTCATTCGTCCCAATACTGAGGAAATCCACTTCGCGGGCAAGGCGGGTGGCCAACTGAACAGCCGCCGGAACCTCCACCATGACCCCCAATTCCATTTGGCGATCGTAGGAAATCTCCTTCCGCTCCAATTCCTCCTTGACCTCGGCTAAAATTTCTTTGACCTTTATGACCTCTTCCATCCTCGACACCATGGGAACGAGCAGACGCACTCTTCCCAGGGCTCCCGCCCTCAAGATAGCGCGCAGTTGAGTTTTGAAAATATCTTCGATTTCCAGAGAAATGCGGATCGATCGCCAGCCTAGGAATGGGTTCGGTTCGGATGCGGCCCTACGCACATAGGAGGGGTATTTGTCCGCACCCATATCGAGAGTTCTTATAGTTACCGGTTGTTCCCCCATGGCCTCGACAACTCGCCGGTAAAGCGCGTACTGTTCTTCTTCGCTCGGAAAGTCCTGATGGGTCAGAAAAGGAACCTCGGTTCGATAAAGTCCGATCCCCTGCGCTCCATGGAGATGTGCGAAGGCGACGTCGCTCAGGAGGCCGATATTGGCATAGAGTGCCACCCGGTGGCCGTCCACAGTCTCCGCGGGAAGATCCTTGATGATCTCGAGTTCCTGATTGAAGGCGCGATATTCCCGCTCAAGCCGGTCGTATTCGCGCGTTACTTCAGGACTTGGGTTAATGTAGACGACCCCGGAGTTGCCGTCGACAATAAGGGAATCTCTTTGTTGTACCGTTTCCATCACACCTTCTACACCTGCCACAGTTGGAATCTCGAAGGATTTGGCCAGGATCGCTCCGTGAGAAGTCACGCCCCCGCGGGCCAGAACGATCCCTCGGAAATGGTCTCCTTCGACCAGGCTCAAATCTGCGGGCGAGAAGTCCTCGACCACCAGCACGGCATCCTTGGGGAGATCCATTTTTTGCTCTTGAATCCCCGAGAGGTTTTCCAGTAGTCTCTGCGCGACATCCCTGACATCCCGGGCTCTTTCTTTGAGGTATTCATCCTCCATGTGATCAAAAGATCTCAGATATCGCTCAAAGACATTGCCCACCGCATATTCTGCCACGTAGCCATCTCGTCGGATTTTTTCTATGATCTGTTCAATGAGGGTTGGGTCTTCCAGGATCAGCCGATGGACGTCGAAGATAGCTCCCTCCTCTTGAGAGATAAGACGGCTCATGCGCTGTTTAAGATTTTGGAGTTGCTCAATCCCTCTTTCCACAGCTGCTCGAAACCTCTCGATTTCTCGGCGGCGGTTCTTGGCCTTTTCTTTCTTTACCGATTGCAGGTCCGCACGCGGTTTCAAAACAACGGCCATTCCACGGCAAAAGCCGGGTGATACGGAGAGGCCAGCAAGCCGTCCCCTTCGTTTTTGTGAGACGCCTCTAGCTGTGCCTTCCCTTCGCTTGCCCTCGTAAGAGTTGAGTCTCCGTAACGCCTCCGTGAGACGCTTACGGTATTCTTTGCGTTCCCGCTCTTTGTCCATGAGTGAATCCAGCAGTCGCGCTTGAATAACGATACCCGATACTTGGGCGGAGATAGCCTGCAGGAGGCGGATCTCATCCCGGGAAAACTCACGGCGGCGCGAAGTCTGGACCACCAGCACGCCGAGCGGAGTTTTCTTTTCCATGAGAGGCGCTCCGAGGAAGGAATGAAAGCGCTCCTCACCGGTTTCGGGAAAGTACTTGTAGCGTGGATGAGATAGGGCATCGACCACCATAACGGGTTTCATCCGCTCAATCACGAGACCGGTCAGACCCTCGCTAATTCCCATCGTGACCTTTCCCACGGAGTCCGCGTCCAATCCCATGGTGGCCCACAGTGTGAGGCGGTTCTTCTGGCGATCCAGGGTATAAAGAGAGCAGACCTCAGTCTCCATGCGTTTTGCCACGATATTGACAATGCTCTTGAGGGTATCTTGAAGATTTTGGGAATGATTAATGAGGGTGCTGATGTCTTCCAGGGTAGCCAGATGAGAGACAGCTCTGGGAGCGGATTTTGAGAGTTTCGCCATAACCGGGGCCATTGTAGGCAGATTCGAAAAAAAAATACAGCCGGAGAAAGGCTACCTAAACGGCGCTGATTCGGAGACGAGTTCGCCTTCCTTGAGAAGATGAGCAGTTGTCCGGGAGGGGGTCCTTATGGTAACGGAGACCAAGCGAATGGTGTTATGCCAGTGGGCGGGCATGTGTTCCGGTCGTTTCCACGCCCGTCCTCGCAGATGTCGTTCCATACGATACGGAAGGAGAGGTCAATGGGCCGTGAACTGTTTCTCTGGGAAGTGACCGACGGCATAGGCACGATCCAGCTCGATGATCCCCTGCGGCTCAACGCGCTCACCTTTGAGAGTTATGAAAAACTGGAGCGGCTCACCGGAGCTCTCGGCCAAGACGATACCGTGAAAGTGGTAGTCATTACTGGAAGTGGCAAGGGGTTCTGTTCTGGGGGCAACGTAACGGAGATTATTGGCGAGCTGGTCAAGATGAAAGGTGAAGCGCTTTATCGATTCACGCGGCTGACCTGCGACCTGGTAAAAAACATGCGGAACCTCAAGAAACCCATTATCGCTGCAGTCAACGGGATCGCGGCGGGAGCCGGGGCGATGCTGGCCTTAGCTAGTGATATACGGATTCTGTCCGACCAAGCCCGGTTCGCCTTTCTTTTCGTCAAGATGGGTCTCGCAGGCGCCGACATGGGTGCCCTCTATCTCCTGCCCAGGATTGTGGGACAGGGTCGGGCGACTGAGCTTCTTTTCTTGGGGGATACTATTGACGCGCAAGAGGCTTATCGGATCGGCCTCGCGAACAGGGTCGTGGCCCATAAGAAACTTCTGGAAGAGAGCTCTCAGATGGCACGGCGGCTCAAGGAAGGCCCGCTTCATGCTTTGGGCGTGACGAAGCAGTTGCTGAATTTCGAGGCGGATATGAATTTTGAGGAGGCGTTGGAAATGGAGGCAATGGCTCAGGCCAAATGTATGGAAACTCAAGACTTCCACGAAGGATACCAGGCCTTTATGGAAAAAAGGGCGCCGGTGTTTAACCGCTCCTGAAGCGAGCCCGAGTCTTGGACTTTTTCTTTGATTCGACCCACTTTTCCTTGCGCGATCGGATTCGCGGCTGGCTGCAGAAGAATCTACTTCCAAGTGTCCAGACGGGGCGAAACGTCGAGAGGGAGGCTAAAAGGTGGGTAAGGCGACTGGGCGAGGCTCAGTTCCTTGCTCATGTTGCTCCAGCGGAGTTTGGTGGCGCCCGCGATCGGATCCAGGCGCGGGACCTTTGCCTTCTTCGAGAGGAGTTAGCCCGCGCTTCTTCGTTGGCGGATGCCATGTTGGCGCTCCAGGCGCTTGGCAGCTATCCGATCGTTTTGGCTGGGAGTGAAGCTCAGAAACGCCGATATCTACCTCCTATAGTCGCTGGGCGTGCCATTGCTGCATTTGCGCTCACGGAGCCTCAAGCCGGATCCGATGTGCTTTCCATGCAAACCCGGGCGCTTCGACGTCGGGGGCGATGGCTTCTAAGAGGAGTCAAGCGATTTATCTCCAATGCCGGGATTGCCCAAACGTACTTGGTTTTCGCGATCACGAATCCCAACCGGAAGGCGGATGGAATCAGCGCCTTTTTAGTCCCGGCGGAGACTCCTGGATTGGTCGTAAAAGAGAAAACCCGCCTAATCTCATCCCATCCCATCGGCACTATCGCCTTTGAGGATTGCTCGATTCCCGAAACCCAGCTCGTCGGCAAGGAAGGCGAAGGGTTGAAGATCGCGTTTGCAACCCTCGATATGCTTCGTTGCACCGTCGGGGCAGCGGCTGTGGGATTAGCACAAAGGGCTTTTGAGGAAGCCCTTTGTTATAGCCAGAAGCGCCATCAATTTGGCCGGTCCCTGGCGCATTTTCAGGGAATCCAGTGGAAGCTGGCCGACATGGCCACCGAATTGGAGGCCGCTCGACTCTTGGTTTACCAGGCCGCTTGGATGAACGATCACGGCCACGAAGGCTTCAAAGAAAAGGCCTCCATGGCGAAGCTCTTTGCTACCGAGGCGGCCCAGAGGATTGTGGATCAGGCCTTGCAGATCCACGGCGGGGTCGGATTGATCTCAGGAACTCCCGTGGAGCAGCTCTATCGCGATGTTCGTGCTTTAAGGATTTACGAGGGGAGTTCAGAGATCCAACGGCTGATCATCGCCCGTTCCTTGATTGGACGAAATGGCAAGCGCAAGGTTCATAATCCGTTGATAAGGTGGTAACACCTTGGCCTGATCCGTCGATAAGGGCCTCTATAGTTGGTCCCAGTACGCAAAGCCCATCCCACAGGGTGAGGCATAGACCGGAACATAGTCCACCACCGTCCCCCGGCTGCCGTCAGCGACTCCCGCCGCTACGATCCAATTTCTTGTCTCGCCTACTCCGCTTCCGACTCCAGCGGACATGCCTGTCCCTCCGGTGAGCTGAAGGGCCACTTCGGGTGTCGCGGCGGCGTAAGGCCATGGAAAGCTATCGAAGTACTCTGCCATTTTACGACCAGAACCCGGCTCGACGAAACTCAGGATCGCCCGGTCAAATTCTTCGTCCAGATAGGCCTCCGGAACGCCGGGCGTATGCCAGAGGCCGCCGGATCCTATGACCGCGACTTTCAGGTTCACGGGAAGCTCTTCGATGATTTGCCTAACGGCCCTTCCCAGCTCGTAACATCGCTTGGCCGGCGGTTGGGGGGCATAATAGCAATTGACAAAGAAAGGCAAGACAGGAATGTCGAAACTGGGATTGAGGTAATAAGATGGGTTCACGAAAGCATGTCCCATACCTTTCTTTTGTTCAGGGAGGTCAAGACTAAAGGCCAGGTCAAATCCTTTTCTGACAAGCGCTGTCATCAGCTCTCTGCCCAGCTCCGGTTGTCCTCGAGTTTGGATCCTTCCATCGAGGGCCGTCTGGCCCAGCATCCGGCGCAAATGGCCCGCTCTTTCTCTATCGGCTTCTGCGCTCGCTCCCAGGTAAATCGCGAGAGCAGGGAAATTACCGAAATTGAATTGCTCGAGCTGATCATCGCCGAAGACCAGTAAGACATCCGGGTGCGCCGATTCCAGCTTTTCCCTGAGCGTAGAGAAAGCCTTCATGCAGCGCTGGAATTTGGCTTGGTTGACTTCGACGGAATCCCGCGGCACGTCTTTCCTGACGGGCCTTCTGCCTCGAATCCGGTCCCACGCTTCCGGCTCGATGTAAAGGAATGGAGAGTGGGAACAGGCTATGACCAGAGAGACTTTTGCCATGGAATTCCCTCGCTTTATGTCGGAGTCTGGCCCAGAGTTATCATGGAGAGAGAGGAAGTCAAGAGCGGGATTTTGTCGTTCGGCGCAATAAAAATTGTGCCTCCAACCGAAGCATGGAATAACGGGGCGATTTGAACCTTTGAAGCCTCTATGGCATAGAAATTAGATGGTGCCTTCGTGGCTACAGATTTCCGTCAAAGCCCCTCTGCCGGCGTTAGACACCATATCGAACTTTCTGATCGAAAGGGGTTCTCCGGGAGTCGTTCTCGAAAGGAACGTGGTCCGGGCTTTCTTTCCCTATGGGGCCAGAAGCGGTGCCCTCAAAAGAGAGATTCGTTATTTTTTAAAGGAGATCGCGGAGATTTACCCAGGAGTCGGAGGGCAATCGCTCCATTGGAGCGTATTGAAGGACAAGAACTGGAACGCCTCTTGGCGGAAATATTTTTCTCCCCAAAAAATAGGTAGAAGTTTGTGGGTCACCCCTCCTTGGCTCAACCCCCCTTCTTCCTCCGGAAGAAAGGTCATCACCATAGAGCCTGGAATGGCCTTTGGCACGGGCACGCATCCCACCACTCGCGGTTGCCTGGAGTTGCTCGAAGAGGCGACTTCAGCCATGCAGGGCAGGCGGATGACCGCCCTGGATGTGGGGACCGGTTCCGGGATCCTCGCCATTGCTATGGCAAAAATGGGTGTGGAAAAAGTGTTGGCCTTGGATAGCGATCCCGTAGCCGTCGCGGTAGCTAAAACCAATATCCGTCGTAATCGTGTAGGAAAAGCGGTCGAATTATCCAATTCCCCTGTGGAGAAAATCAGGGGCCGTTTTTCCATTGTGGTCGCCAACCTCACCACGGAGACGATCATCGATCTGGGGCAATCGCTCCAAAAGAGACTGAGACCGGACGGCTATATGGTTCTTTCGGGAATCCTCAACCGGAAGGTGCCGGAAGTCATGCGGTTCCTGACCTCCTGCCGGCTCAGGCTGGTCCGGCAAAAAAGTGAAAAAGGGTGGAGCACGTTGCTCCTAGAAAAGAAACGCTAACGATGCCGCGCTTCTCGATCAGCCGGGAGAGCGTTCAAAACGGGACGGCGACCCTTACTGGGGAAGAACTCCATCACATGAAAAAAGTTCTTCGCTTACGTCCCGGGGATCGCGTAACCCTCTTTGACGACCGCGGGTGGGAGCATGTCGGAGTCATCCAGTCGTACCATCCGCATGAAGGAAAGATCGAGGTTTTGGAATCCTACGAGCCGGGACGGGAGTCTTTCCTCGAGATTACTTTGGCTCAGTCGCTGGGCAAGGGAAATAAAATGGACTGGGTGATAGAAAAGGCGACCGAGCTGGGGGTCCGGAGGATCATCCCGGTTTCTTCCCTTTATACGATCCCGAAATTCAGTCCCGTAAAACTCGAAGGGCGGGAGGCGCGATGGAGGAAAATCGCCTTGAGCGCGGCAAAGCAGTCCGGCCGGACCCGTGTTCCGGAAATCTTGGACCTTGTTACCTTTGGCGACTTGGCGCGTCATCCGGCCTCCTACGACCTCAAGCTCCTTTTTTGGGAGCGGGGCGAGGCGAATCCACTCCGGCTTCTGAAAGAAAAGCAGACTCATATTCGGTCCATTCTTCTGGTGATTGGACCGGAGGGAGGATTCGCGCCTGAAGAAGCGGCGCTTGCCTTGAACCATGGATTTCATGCGGTAGCGCTTGGAAAGCGAATTTTACGGACCGAGACCGCGGCTGTGGCGGTGCTTTCCATCGTGCAGTTTCTCTGGGGAGATCTGGGAGGAAAGGATTGAGATGTGTTTTTTTGCGACAGAGGCCGCTGACCCGACCCATAGCGGATCCGGAGGAAAGATCCGGGAGGTTTGGGGAGGGTTTTTCCGCCGGTGCGGGGCCTTTTTGATCGATCTCCTGGTATTGTTTCTCTTTTCCGCGCTGCTCTTTTATTTGCTTCTTATCGGCTATAGGGTGGGGCTGGCGGCCAATCAAGAAGTGTTATCCCTGGATCAGATGGAAGCTTTTTCCCGGCTTTTTGGCTTTGCTTGCCTTTTTTTTCTGGCAAGCTATTTTGTTCTGCTTCACCGCATGGGAGGCCAGACCGTCGGAAAGTGGACCATGGGTTTGAGGGTCGTCGGGAAGCAAGGGAGTCCCATTACCTCTTGGCAATCGGCCATGCGTTTGGTGGGATATCTGCTCTCGGGTTTTTTCGGTCTGGGATTTCTTTGGATCCTCTGGAGCAGAGAAAAAAGAGGCTGGCATGATTGGTTGGCCGGCACCTGGGTCGTTCGCGATTAGAAACCGTTTGTAAAACGCCGAGGGTTTTATGGCGAGCAAACTGAAAATAGGGGTCATTATGGACCCCATCGAGAAAATCGACATCCAGAAGGACACGACCTTCGTTCTGATGCTGGAAGCCCAGCGGCGCGGTCACGAAGTGTATTTCATGGAGCTCGATGACCTCTTTGTCCGCGGCGGAATCCCGCATGGTCGTTATCGGCGGGTTCGCGTGGCTCGCGCCAACCCTCACTACGAATTCGCCGGGTCGAGCGACGGCCCCCTGGAAGACTTCGATGTCATTCTGATGCGCAAAGATCCTCCCTTCGATATGAAATTTTTTTTCGCAACCCACGTGCTCAGCCTGGTCGACGGGAGCAAGTGTTTCGTGATGAACCATCCGAGGGGCCTCCGGGAAGCCAACGAGAAACTCTACGCCCTTCGCTTCCCCGAACAGATTCCCCGAACTTTGGTGACCAGCGACATGCGGCGGCTCAAGGAATTCATGGATGGAATGGGCGGAGAGATGATTGTCAAGCCGCTGGACGGCAGCGGCGGAAGCGGCGTTTTTTATCTGAACACGCAGGATCGCAATACCAATTCCATTTTGGAGGCCGCCACAGATAACGGGCGAAAGCTGGTCATGGGACAGCGCTACCTTCCGGAGATCCGCCAGGGAGACAAACGGATTATCGTCCTAGACGGTGAGCCCTTGGGTGCCGTGTTGCGGATTCCGTCGGAGGAAGAGCATCGCGGCAACATTCATGTCGGAGGACGGTGCGCTAAGACCGATGTCAGCGCCCGCGATCGGGAAATCTGCGAATCGCTGGCGCCGTTTTTGCGTGAAGACGGGCTTTATTTTGCCGGCTTCGATGTCATCGGCAACTATCTCACCGAAGTGAATGTCACGAGCCCGACCGGCATCCAGGAGATCAATGCCCTCAACCAAGTCCAGCTCGAGAGCCAGGTCATCGACTTCATCGAGAAAAAGGCGCCGAAGCTGCGGCAAGCGTAACCCGTTCTTGACTCTCCACTGCTTTTACGCAATATTTCAAGCCTCGGCCAGGTAGCTCAGTCGGTAGAGCAGAGGACTGAAAATCCTCGTGTCGGCGGTTCGATTCCGTCCCTGGCCACACCCCATCTCATCCTCCGATTCTTGCCGCACACCATTTTATTGCCTCGCTTGACTCTCCAGCGCCGGGCCACGTAGTATCCGCTGAGTCGTTCTGGTCGCGCATTTTTTGAGACGAAGGAGCGGATTTATGGAATATCATGATTTGCGGACATGGCTAAAGAGAGTCGAGCAGTTGGGTGAATTGCGGGTGATCCGGGGCGCGCACTGGAATCTTGAGATCGGCGTCCTGGCCGAATTCCTCATGCGCGGAAGAAACGAGCCGGTGGTCCTCTTCGATGCCATCAAGGATTATCCCGCTGGATATCGAGTGCTGGTGAACGACGTGGGCTCCAGAAAGCGGCTGGCCCTGACTCTTGACCTTCCCATCGACCTGGATGAGCGGGGCCTGATGGATGCTTGGCGGAAGGCGCGGAAAAAGATTCAACCGCTACCCCACAAAATCGTCCAGGATGGGCCGGTCCTGGAAAATATTCTCCAAGGTGAGGAGATCGATATGTGGAAGTTTCCCACTCCTCAATGGCATGAGGAGGATGGCGGGCGCTATATCGGGACCGGAGATGCCATCATCACCACGGACCCGGATAACGGGACGCTCAATATGGGCACCTACCGGGTCATGGTGCATGGGCGAGATAAGGTCTTCGTCTATATCTCCCCGGGAAAAGATGGTCGCATTCACCGGGACAAGTGGTTCGCCCGCGGAGAGCCTATGCCGGTGGTGGCGGTCTTGGGATCGGACCCATTGCTTCACATGGTGGCGAGTTGGACGCTGCCCCATGGTCAATGTGAGTTGGATTACTTAGGTGGTCTTCGGGGCGAGCCTCTCGAGGTCATTCGCGGTCCGGTTACCGGCCTCCCCATTCCGGCCGCCGCGGAAATTGCCATTGAGGGTTACGTCGATCCGAACGATCGCCAACCCGAAGGACCTTTTGGAGAGTGGACGGGCTATTACGCGAGCGGGGTGCGCGACGAGCCCGTGGTCCAGGTTAAGGCCCTTTATCATCGCAATGATCCGATTATTCTAGGCTCCCCTCCGGTGAAGCCGCCCTCAGGCAAGGTTTATACCCACGGGATACTGCGTTCCGCTGCCATTCAGGAGGAGATGGAGGGTGCCGGGGTGCATGGGATTCGAGGAGTGTGGTTCCACGAGGCTGGCGCGGGCAAGATGCTGATCGCGGTATCCATCGAGCAGCGCTACCCTGGCCATGCACGGCAGGTGGGCGTGATCGCTTCCCAGGCGCGCTCCGCAGCCTACATGGGGCGCTATATCGTGGTGGTCGATTCAGATATCGATCCGATGAATTTGGAAGACGTGATCTGGGCGATGTGCACGCGCAGCGACCCGGCCCGGGACATTGATATCGTGCGCCGCTGCTGGTCGAGCCCTCTGGATCCGATGGTCTCTCCGGAGCAGAGGAAGAACCGGGACTTCTCCAGTTCGCGCGCGATCATCGACGCGACGCGTCCTTTCGAATGGCGGGAGGAATTTCCCAAGGTATCGGAGTCGAGCCCTGAGTTGAGAGAAAAAGTATTAGCCAAGTGGCGTAAAGAACTCTCGCAGCAGCCGTAGACTGCTCTAAACAAACACCGGTCTGAGAGAGACCTTCAGACCGGCCGGTGGTAGACGGGGCTTTCAGCAGCCTATCCGTCTTTCGATTCTTCCCGGTAGAGCTGAACCGCCTTGAGCACGGGAGCATCGCTCACGCTAAAGAGCAAAGCTTCGGCTCCGCCGATGTTTCGGTGTCGATGCCAGGCCCAGTTGGGTACTACGAAACCGTCCCCTTTGGACCAACGGAGCACCTGATCCGCCGCTACGGTTTCTCCTTCCCCCTGGATCACGAAGTAAACCGTTCCCGATGTGTGGCGGTGCTCCTTCGTTTCTTCGCCGTTCCTCAGCATCTGGACATGACAATCGAGCGTGGGGAGGGCCGCTCCGCCGGTAATCGGGTTGACATATTCGAGAATCACGCCGTCGTAGGGACTGCCTTTTTTGTCGGCGAGCCGCCTCAGGTGATCGAAAGTGGTCTGCCACTTGTAAGCAACTGCCAGTCCGCGATTCGCGTCAAGGTTCGCTTGTGGGGGCCTGACCCAGCCGGCCTGAAGCTCGGCGCTTTCGGTGTCGTCTACCAGCGGTTGCTTCATGCTGGAATACTGCTCGTAAAACATGGCGTTAATGTTTCTCACAAAAGGAGTGTCAATGGCGTCCAGCCAGATCACGTCTTCTTCGGTGGGATTCTCGTGATGGTGCCACGTGCCCTGCGGGGTCAAGATGAGGTCGTTTTCTTCCGTATAGAGTTTTTGACCGTCCACGACCGTGTAGGCGCCAGGGTTGCCTTTAACCACAAAACGGAGCGCGGACATGGAATGGCGGTGGGCCCATGCAGTCTCGTGAGGCCGCAGCATCTGGAGGCCGGCGCGCAAAGAGAGGGTCGTCCCTTTCGTGGGGATTTCAGGATTGGTGTAGAGGATGCTGCGACGCCCTCCCTCTTCCAAACCCAGCACCTCTACGGCTTGCCGCATCATGTTGAGCATCGTGTTCCACTTCCAGAGATAAGGAACTCCGCCGGTGTCGGGTTGGGGCTTTCGGGGAATCTGCCATTCACCGACCAGATGGGCGGATTCCAGTTCTTGCTCGAATCCCTCTAGCGCCTCTGTCCTCTGAGAGAGGACATAAGCCCCGTCTTTGATTGTGCCTGCCATCGCTAGTCCTTCTAAAGGCCGTTCAGGCCTTTGTGGTTTACTGCCGCAGGGCCGCAAAGATCTCCTTAGCCAGGTTCATGGCCTTTCCCTGCACGTGGTAAAACTCCTCGTCGGTGAGGAATGCTTTTTCTCCCGGTTTGACAATCTTCATGGGGTCTATGCCTTTGACGGCGATTCCCTTGCGCATCGGGGGAGACGACATCCCTTCCGCCACCGTCTTCTGGCCCTCTTCGGTGAGCACCCAGTTGAGGTAGACCGTGGCGGCATTGGGATGAGGCGGGTTTACCGGACGCTCAACGAAAGCCGAGGCCGGATTGATATTTCCGCCCTCCACGAATCTCTGCATGAAGATCGGCAAGCCGAGCATTTTAAAGTTGCTGATCTCGGCGTGCTGGGTGCCGACCCCGATCGCGTATTTTCCCCGGGCGACCCATTCCACTTGTTGGCGAACGTCTTTGATCATCATGGGCTGGGTGGCCGCGAAATTTTTGAGGAACGTTGTTCCTTCATCCGGGCCGTAGGCCTTGCCGATCATGAAAGCAGCCCAGCCGGCGGCGGCAGAAGGAATGGCAGGATCGTAGAGGACGACCTTGCCTTTCCATTTGGGGCTGAGGAGGTCTTTGTAAGACTTGAGCTCGCCCTCTTTGACCATAGAGGTGTTGACCGCCACGTAAGAGGTATAGGGCGCGATGAGGGCGATGGCCATCTTATCTTTGTCGAGATACGGGACTTCTCCGAAGAGATAGGCGTTCCTCTCTTTGACCTCGGGCAAGAGGAGATAAGGTTCGAGAGAAACAAAGGCGTTCTGGGGCTTCATGATGTTCACAGCTGTGCCGGCTCCCATGTGGAAGACATCGACCAGGTGGAGCCCAGCGCCTCTCTCCGAGAGGTAGCGTTTGGATATCTCGGCCGATTTTCCCGCCACAAATTCCAATTGAATCCCGAACTTCTTCCCAAAGACGGAGGTCAACGCCTGGCGCGTGTCGGGATCCAACTCCGCGTAGATAACGAGGCTCCCCTCTTTCTTGGCGGCGGCGACGATCTTGTCCCATTCCGGCTTTCCCGCGCTCTCCCCTGAGTGGCCGGCTTCGGGTAATGCAAACAGCACAAAAAGGCTCCATAAGAGCCTCAGACTTTTTTTCATGGTTGATCCTCCTTGTTTGGTCGGTCTTTCCCTATTCCATCTGAACGGCACAAAGGCTTTCAAGCGGCATATGAAGATAGACTTTCTGTCCCTTCTTGAGCTCGTGGGTGGGGTGCAGGTGCAACCGGATGCTCTCTTCGCTCCCGATCCCCACCAGACAGTCCAAGTATTCCCCGAGGAAGGCGACGCTCGTGACCTCTCCTTCCACGACATTGGGAGCGTGAGAGGGCTCCCCCAACAGACGGATATTTTCCGGACGTATACAGACCAACACCCGAATTCCAATTTTTGCGTTATCAGATATGGAACAGGAGAACAAGCCGTGAGGCGTCGCCACAAGCGCGGGCTCGCCATCCTGCCCAAGGCGCTTCACCTCGCCTTGGAAAAAATTGCACTGGCCGATAAAGTCAGCGACGAATTTGGAGTTAGGCCGGCAATAGATCTCTTGCGGCGTTCCCGTCTGGATGATCCTTCCCTGGTGCATCACGGCGATCCGGTGGGACATGGCCAGCGCCTCCGCCTGATCGTGGGTGACGTATAAGGTCGTGATATTGAGCCGTTTGAGAATTTCGCTGAGCTCCACCCGCATTTGCTCTCTCAATTTCGCGTCCAGGTTACTCAGGGGCTCGTCGAGCAGCATGACTTTGGGCTCTTTCACCAGCGCTCGGGCCAGTGCCAGCCGTTGCTGCTGACCGCCGCTCAAATGAGGCGCAGGGCGATCTTCCAGCCCATCCATCTGAACTTTGGCCAGGGCCCCGAGCACCCTCTCGCGGATCTGGGAGCGGGAAAGGCCTCTCCTCGAAGCCTTCAATGGCAAGGCGACGTTTTCGAATACGGTCATGTGGGGCCAGATCGCGTACGACTGGAAGACCATACCGATGTCCCGCTTGTGGGGCGCAACGTCGATGCCCTCACCGGACGAAAATACTAGTTGGTCGGCGATCCGGATTGTGCCGGCATCCGGATCTTCCAGACCCGCGATGGAACGCAAGGTCGTGCTCTTGCCGCATCCGCTTGGTCCCAACAGGGTAAAGAAGGTCCCCTTCTCCACCTCAAAGGAAATATCGTCTACGGCGCGGAACCGGCCGCGATCCGTCTCGAAATCCTTACGGAGCTGAGAGCAATGGATCATTTCTTTCGGCCTACTCCGACATCGCCAGCTTCATGCCCAGGACCTTAGCCAAAAGGGCGATGAGCAAGGATAGGGCCGTAATGATCAGACCCACGACCATTCCTTTTTCCGTCGCCTGGCCGATATAGTGCTCCAACATCAAAATGGAAAGCACTCTCCATTTCGGTGAATAGAGGAGAACGATGAGACTGATGTCTCTCATGGCAGTCAAGACGATGATAATGGCG
>Ga0080064_1004581_pt1 | contig 17470 bp, 8 predicted proteins | sample Subgrocontami54m_FD_69260 | JGI IMG/M metagenome (GOLD analysis project Ga0080064, IMG submission 69260) | Subsurface groundwater microbial communities from S. Glens Falls, New York, USA - GMW46 contaminated, 5.4 m (SPADES assembly) (version 2) ...
TGGACGGTGAGCGCGACGAGTGCCCCGGCGACGACGGCGAGGAAATATCTGCGGCCGGATGCCGCTGGCGCAACGGCATCACGGCTCGCCGACTTGGGTCGCATGGGTGCGCGGCATCGCTCCATCGTGTCGCGTCAGTTCGTCGTGTCGTTGTACACATCCTGAATCTCGGTCGCAGTCAGCTTCCGGTTGTAGACGAGCAGATTGTCGATCGAACCCTTGAGGAAGCTGCCGCCGTCGCGCGTGCCGAGTTTCACCAGCGCATTGCCGTTGCGGAGGTCGGCGTCGGCGATCGGATAGGAATCCGTCGGCCCGAAGCCGTCGGAATCGCGGAGCACGGCGTTCTTGTACCACCAGATCTTGTGCTCGGGCTTGCTCACCATGGCGACGAAGTGAATCCAGCCGCCGTTGGTCAGCGTATCCTGCACGTAACTACCGGGCCCGAGCCCGCCGTTGTAGGGAAACACATAGAAACTCATCCGGTTGTGCCGGCCCTCGGTGTTGTCGGCGCTGTAGATCCGGAAGGTCCATTCCTGGTTGCCGTTCGTGCCCGAGGTGTCGCCCTTGCCCATCCAGTGGACGTAGCCCGACCCCTGCTTGGCCGAGAACAGAAGCTCGCCCGCGCCGTTGAGCGAGGTGCCGACCGGTTTGACCCACACGCAAATCGTCAGATAGCCGGTGGTGTTGACACTGAAATTGTTGTGGTCCGCGATGTCCGCGTACGAGCCGATCCCGTCGTAACCCCACGCCGTGCTGGCGACGCCATAGCGGTTCGTGGTCCGGACCACGCCACTGTGGGAGTTGACCTGCGGGCTGTTGCCGGTCGAGTCGAGGTTGGGCGTGCCGGTGTTGAAATAATACGCGGCGACGAGACCGTTTTGCGGAGCGGCGGCGAACGCCGGCGCGAGGCCGAGCAGCGCAGCGGCGGCTACGACGCAACCGGTCGTGGCGGTGGAGCGGAGTTTGGATTTCATGGCGGGGAAGGGGTGGGGCGGGCTACGCGGCTGGCGCATCTGGCCGTCGGCGGCGCAGGCGGCGGCGGAGAGGACCGGGGTCGTATAATCAGATGAGCATAAAGGGAATAATCAGCGCTGAAAGGTGGGTGTCCGCCCCAGTCCGACGATTGCACCGCGGCATGGGATGCGGGCCCGCCGCGAAATTGAATTTGAATTGAATTCAAGAGTGGTCGCGCGCGAGAGATGCGGCTCGTGTGCGGCCGGCGGCACCGCACTCTGCCGGCGAGCGCTTATTTCGCGACCGTGACCCCGCGCGTGCCGGCGGTGCCAGCGGCGCGCCGTTGTTTCATCCACAGGATATAGGCGGTGAGATTCGCGTTGTTCGCATAGCGGCGCGACGCGATGGCTGCATTCGCCACGAGTTCGTAGGCCGCCGGATCCCAGTCGGCGCAGAGCATCCATTCTCCAAGCACGTAATTCGCCGTGGGCCCCTTGCCGTCCACGGTCGCCGCGAACGCCCCGGGGCCCTTCGCGATCACGTGCACGAGCGTGTTTGCCAGGGGCACGACGTCGGCGGTGGCGACGCCATACGCCGGCCGCGTCCACGCGCGGTGAAATCCGAGGATGTCGTAGGCGGCGTGCCCGGTGCTCTCCGATTTCGTGCGATCGACGCTCCAGGGAAAATAGTGCCAGTTGTAGACCGGATGGCCTTTCACCGCACCTGGTTGAAACGTCATGACGCCCTGCAGACATTCGGCGACCGACGCCTTCACGATCGCGTCGTAGCGCTTCACCCGGTGCGGCGCGTCGCCGAGAATCTCGTGGCACTCGGCCAGCCGTTGATAACCGCCGTCGAACATCATCTGCCGGTTGATCGAATCGACGTTGTTGTGGATTTTCGCCCACGCCGGCTGGTTCTTGGGATCGCGAATCAGGTGGGTGTCGTCCTGCACGAACCACTTCACGAAATACTCGTCGTTCGCTTCGTCCGCGATCGCGATGATGTGCCTGGCCCGATCCAGGTAGGTGACGCCGTAGCCGCGCGGATCGCGATCGGGCACGGCCGTGGACCAGAGTTCCGGTCTCTTTAGGATCAGCTTGGCGCAATAGACGAAGTGCGCGATGGCGTCCTCGGTCTCACAGCCGGCGTAGAGCGCGTTCTGGTGGGTTGGCGCCTCGGGGCACCACACCTTCTCCACTCGTCCCGTCCACATGACCCGGCCGCCGCCTTTTTCCGGCGGCAGCAGATCGTTCCGCTGCGAAATGCATTCGTCGCTCCAAGTGATGAGGAGATCGAGCAACTCGCGGTCGCCCGTGGCCTCGATCATCAGGCCCATCGCCTCGAGATTGCGACCACCGGACCCAAACGACCAGGCGTTGTGTCCGGGCCCCTGCCACGGCGTGATCGGTGGCCGCTGTGCGCGCATGAACGCCTTGAACGCGTCGACCTCGCCGCGGGTCACGGGCCCGGACAGGCTCTCGATCGCGAGCGATTGCGCAGAGACGGAAGTGGCCAAGCCGACGGCACACATATACGCCACGCGAACGAAGCGGAGGAAGTTCATGGGAGCTGGAAGGCCGCAATGCTCGGAAATTCGGCGCGTCATCGCAAGTCACTCCGGCGGCACGACGTGGCTGCGGTCGTGGTGCCGGCTGCACGGAGCGGCGGATTGTTGCCGCGACTCACCGGCACGGCGCAGGTGGTTTGCCTATCGCAGCATTGCTGACCGCGGGCGGCCGGTATGTGTTAACGTGTTCCCCAAAATCATACCCCATGAAAACTACAGCGTTCGTAGTATTGAGCGGCCTCGCTTTGTGCGCGGCTCCTCTCGCCGTCGCCCAGGGTGGCCTGCCGACCTCGCAACCGAAGCTACTCACCATCGTGCGGGAGGAAGTGAAACCCGGCGCCGGTGCCGATCACGCCAAGCATGAGGCCGGCTGGCCCGCGGCGTACGAGAAGGCGAAGTCGCCCGACTACTATCTTGCGCTGACCTCGCTCACGGGTCCATCGGAGGCGTGGTACCTCGTGGCGCGCGAGTCGAACGCGGCGATCGCCGAATCGATGAAGCGCGAGGACAAGGATGCCGTGCTGTCGGCGGAATTGGAGCGGCTTTCCCGGCGGGACGCCGAGTTCATCCACCACGCCACGGTCTGGCAGGCGAGAGGGCGGCCGGATCTCAGCTACGGCGCATTTCCCGACGTCGGCAAGGCCCGGTTTTTTGAAGTCAGTCTTTTCACGGTTCGCATCGGACAGGAGGACAAGTTCGACCAGCTCGCGAAAACCTACGCCGCGATACGCAAACGGGTCGCGCCGGACACGAGTTACCGATTCTATCAAGTAGCCGCCGGCCGGCCGGGGCCCGTATATATCGTGTTCACGTCGGTGGATGATTTCGCGAAATTCGATCAGACGCACGCCGATCACATGAAGACGCTGGGGAGCGCGACGCCGGAGGAAAAAGCCACGCTCGATCAATGGGGCGAGCTGGTGACAAAGCAGGAGACGCAGCGATTCCGGGTGGATCCGATCCAGAGTTACGTGCCCAAGGAGACGCGGGCGCAGGACCCGGAGTTCTGGCAGCCGAAATAGCGGGCAGGTGCGCGGCGATTCGCATGGGCAGGCGCTGCGCACCATTTGGCCGTGCCGACGCTCCCCGGCAGTCACCCACTGCTACGGGGTGATGGCGATGATGCGTCCCAAGAGAAAATACTTCCGGTCCGGATACCACAGGACCGGCTGGCCGCCCCGCACGGTGAAACTGGAATAAAGCGCCAGGTCGGTGCGACCGGCCGTGCCGGGGCGGCCGAGCGGTACTCCCTGGTGGTCCATGAAGAATCGCGGCTCGCCGAACCAAATGGGCTGGTCGGCGCCGGGTCGGAAGCGGCCCGCCACCAGATAAATGGGACGGCGATTGAAGCTGGTGTCGGTCGGTTTGTAACCCTGGTAGTTGCCATCATTGTTGTGGATGAAGAGCACGTAGCGGCCGCTGCCGGAGGTGTTGCCGCCGACATCATACATGGGACTCGGCGACAGCGGATGCTTGATCGGTTCGCCGCCATCCTGGCGGAGGAGACGGCGGGGCTGCGTCCACGTCTCACCGCGATCGGCGCTCACGCTCCAAAACGGACTGCCCGACGATGAGCGCATCACGCAGAACAAGCGGCCGTCCGGGAGCTTCACGACCGCGGGCTCCTGGCATGCACTGGTCTCCGGGTGGCCGGGAAAGGGCACCGCCAAGGCTTGTTCGTTGGCCGCGAACCAGCTGATTTTCAGGTCTGCCACGGCGGGGTTGTCGTCGACGTTCTCGAAGCGCATGAACTCGACGTGCGAGTCTGCCGAGATCCACGAGCTGGTCGGATTCTTCTTCACCGCCTTGCTGGTCCAGCGCGTGAAACCGGCGAGGTATTTGCCGTCCTTTGCCAGGCGGAGCGGCTTTTGCCAGCAGATCATGTTGGGCGGCATGGACGGATCGGGATTGTCGCGGATGCTGCGGGCGACCGGGATGTTTTGCGGCGCCGACCAGGTCGCGCCGTTGTCGTCGCTGGAAATGCCGTGCAGCCAGCCCGTGGTGTGAAAGAAGGTGTCGAACTTGCCGGCATGCTGGCTGTAGAGGACGTAGATCCGGCCCGACTTGCTCACGAGCGGAAAGCCCCAGCTCGCGATCAGGCCGTCGCCAGGCTTCTTCGGACCGGCGATGATTCGCGGCGCCGACCAAGTCCTGCCACCATCGGTGCTTCGAACAAACGTGATATGCTGGTCCGGCTGCGACTCGGCCGAGCTCTGTGTCCAGACTGCCATGAGGGTTCCGTCGGGGCCGTCGAACACCAGGAAGTGCTCGTTGCCGGTGTCACTGATATCCTGCTCCGTGATTCTCGGCACAAACACGACAAAGTCGGGATGGGTCGCCGCCAGTTCGTCGCGCGTCCGTTGTTGCAGCTCCGGCCCGGTGATGAGGTGCGGAGCTGGTTTGCCGGCGGCCGCGAGGAGCAGGCACGGCAGCGCGCCGATCAGCGTGGCGCAGGCCTGTCGAAGATGGACGACGGTATTCATGGAAGGAAGAGGCGAAAGGGCGCGAAACGGCCGCAATTACCCTGCGCGCGGGCGGGCCGGAGACGCAAAGCCGTTTCGGGTTTCCCGTAAAACGGCGCCCGGCCTCGGGCCAGGGCGGCGGCGTGGCCGGCCATTTTACTGGAAAACACCGAAGGCATGGCGCGGCCACCCGCCTTGGGCTTGATTGGCGGCACTTGGCGGACCGTTGCAGTTCGTCGGCCGCGCCGCGGCGGCCCTCGATCTCGTCGGTCCTTCGATCGAATCCCAGCTCTCCCCCGCCGGCGGCGGCAATCCTCCGATCCTATGTATCCAGATATTGAATCCAGAAGATGGCCCGCCCAGCGGCGTTGTCCCTTGGCCGGCGTGATCCTCGTCGCCGTCGCGCTGGCCGCCCCTTGGGCCCGCATGCAGCCGGCGCCGGCGGCCGTGCCCCAGGGCGAAATCGTCGGCACGGTGAGCAACCAGGCGACCAAGGCCCTGCTCGCCGGCGCGGTGGTCGAAATCGAAGCGCTCGGGCTTGCCACCATGACCGATGCCGCCGGGCAGTTTCGCTTTCGTCAGGTCCCGATCGGTGAGCAGACCCTGGCGGTGAGCTATGCCGGACTGGATCGGGCCTGGCAACCCGTGCTCGTTCCGGCCGGCGCAAAGGCCGTCGCGGAAATAGCCCTGCGCTCCTCAATCTACATGCTCGATGCGGTGGTGGCTGTCGGCGAGCGCGAGGGCAATGCCGCCGCCATCACCCAGCAGCGCAATGCCGAAAGCGTGCGCACCACCGCGGCCTTCGATGCCTACGGCAACCTGTTCAACAACGAGCTGGGCGAACTCGCCGTGCGGCTGCCGGGGGTCGCCGGCATCGTGGGGGACGAAGGGGTGGTGGCCACCGTGTCGATCCGCGGCATGGGCACCGGTTTGAACTCGGTGACGATCGACGGCAACAAGATGGTCAGCACCGCGCCGCGCAGCCGCCAGTACACGATGAACCAACTGCCCAGCGGGTTCTTCGAAAACATGGAGGTGATCACGGCGCTGACCCCCGATATCGATGCCGATTCGCTGGGCGGAAACATCAACCTCAGCACGCGGACCGGCCTGAAACTGGTCGAGAAGCGCTCGCAGGAACTCGAGGTGACCGCGAAGTGGGCGCCCCCTTTTTACGCGCACAATCCGAGCACGCATGACCGGCCGCTGCACGGCTTCGGCGCCTACACCTACCGCGAGCGGTTCGATGCGCTGGGGGGCCACCGCAATCTCGCGCTGAGCTTCAACGTTTCGTACCGCGAGAATGCCACCGGCTTCTTCAACACCAACGTCAATTACCTCGGCGTCACGCCCCCGCCGGTGCCGCTCGTCGCGACGAATTTCTACGAGGGGTACAACAACCGCAAGACCCTGGGCACGATGCTGCGGGCCGATTACAAGGTGACGCCCAACTTCGCGATTTTCGCGACGGTGATGCACAATCTCGACAACCAGCCGTCGTATCAGTTTCTCCGATTCGGCAGCAGCAACTCCTCGAGCCTTGCCGCGATCAACGCCGCCGGCCAGCCCACCGGCAGCGGCGCGATCCTGCCCGGCTACCACGAGCGGTTCACCCAGGTGACGCCGCAGCCGACCTCGCGCGCGGTGCTGGCCTCGGAGGGCAACCGCTTCCGCGATTTGGAGCGCCAGCGCTCGCTCGGTTTCGTCCAGACCATCGGCGCCCTGAAGCTCGATGCCAACGCGATGCACGGGGAAAGCAATGTGTCCCAGCGCGACCGCGAGTCCGGCGGCATCTTCACCTCGACCATCACCGGCATCGGCTTCCGGCAGGAGCGCACGCGCGACGGCATGGCGTGGACGCAGACCGCGGGCCCGAGCGTGTTCGATCTGGCGAACTACACCACCCACCTGCTGAGCCAGAAAAACAACCAGCGGCTCAATGGCATCGACGCGGGCACGTTCAACGCGGAATACACGCTCGACGCGAAGACGAGGAGTTTCCTCAAGGCCGGCACCCGCCTCCGGGTCGAAACTTCCGCCGTCACCACCGGCGCGCGCAACTTCACCTACGTCGGTCCCGATGGCGTCGCCGGGCGGAATCCCGCCACCGGGGTGAACGACGACGACCTGCGGCCCTTTCAATATGCGAATCTGCGGCTCCGCGCGCTGCCGCCGCTCCCGTATGTCGATGTCACCCGCGTCGCGGCCGATCTGATTGAGCACCCGGCCCGCTGGTCCGAGGATCTGTTTTTTCGCCGTCAGCAGTTCCTGACCGGCGATTCGGGGGTGACCGAGCAGGTCAACGCCGGGTACGTGGAGGGCGGAACCACCTGGCGGAAAAAGCTGCGGGTGGTGGGCGGCGTCCGCTTCGAGCGCACCCGCCTGCATGGCTTTGCCAATGTTCCCGTGGGCACGCTCGCGACCGCCGCGCAGATTCCGGATCCGGTTGCACGGGCCGATTACGATTACAACCATCCGAGCCGCAACGACGGGCAGTACCAGAACTGGTTTCCGAGCACGTTGGTGACGTATTGGTTCACCCGAAACCTCCTGTCGCGCGTCAACTGGACGAACAGCATCGGCCGCCCCACCTTTGGGATCCTCGTGCCGATGGAAGCGGTCAATTCCCAGGCGGCCACCGTCACGATCGACAATCCGGCGGTGCGGCCGCAAACCGCGCGCAGTCTCGATGTGTCGTTGGAATACTATTTCGAACCGGTCGGGATGTTCGCGATCACCGCGTTTCGCAAGGAGATCAAGCACTTCATCGTGCGCACCACCGCGGGGTCGGTTCCCGCCGGCCCGGACAATGGCTTCTCCGGGAACTACGCCGGCTACACGATCATTCAGGATCAGAACGCGGGCACGGCGACCGTGCGCGGCCTGGAGTTCAATTATCAGCATAACCTCACTTTCCTGCCCGGCATCTGGCGCGGGTTTTCCCTCGTCGGCAACTTCACCCGGCTCATTCCCACCGGCGACTTCGGGAACATCGGGCCCCGCACGACCAATCTGATTCCCAATTTCGTCCCGACCACGGCCAACGCCGGGATCTCCTTCCGGTGGCGCCAGCTGCTGACGCGCGTGCTGTGGAACTACACCGGCAAGTACCTCACCACGTACTCGACCAATGCCGCGCTGCTGGCCTACACGGACGAGCGCCGGATCGTCAATGTCAGCGCCAGCTACGCCTGGCGACCGACGACGCGCTTCTATTGCGACATCGGCAACGTCTTCGACGAACCGAGCCGGCGGTATCTTTACGAGCCCGGGCGCTTCAACCTCCGCAGCTACAGCGGCACCTGGATCAACGCGGGCTGCAAGACCCAGTTTTGAGCGGGAGCCGGCCGGGCCATTGCGGTAATGTCACTTCAAATACGCCGGCTCCTTCCGCTGTTCCTCGCGCTGGCTGGCGCGGGCTGGCCGGCGGAGGATCTGGCCCGCCCGTTCGCGCATCCGCCGCCGTCGGCCCGGCCCTGGGTGCTGTGGTTTCCGCTCGATGGCAACCTTTCCCGCGAGGGGATCACGGCCGATCTGGAGGCGATGCAGCGGGTCGGCATTGGCGGCTTGCTCGCCATGGAGACGGTGCAGGGCACGCCAGCCGGGCCGGTGCCCTTTGCCGGACCGGCCTGGCGCGGGATGATCGCGCACGTGTGCGCGGAGGCGCACCGGCTGGGGCTCGAGGTCAACCTGAACAACGACGCCGGGTGGTGCGGCAGCGGGGGCCCCTGGATCACCCCGGAATTGTCCATGCAGCGAATGGTGTGGACGGAGACAAATCTGACGGGCCCGCAATCATTCCGGGGCACGCTGCCCCAGCCACGGGCGGTCCGGGATTTTTACCGGGACATCGCGGTGTATGCGTATCCAACCCCTGCGCACGACAGTCGGATTCCCCGCCTCGCCGGCAAGTCCGCCGCGCAGGTCGAGGAGGTGGCGCTGCGGGCGGAGTTTCCCGTGCTGCCGCCGGAGGCAGTCGTGGCGCGCGACCAAATCATCTCCCTCACCGCGCGCCTGGCCCGCGACGGGCGGATCGAATGGGAGGTGCCGGCGGGCAACTGGACGCTGCTCCGCCTGGGCTGCACGACCACGGGCGCGGAAAACCATCCGGCCCCGCTGGGTGGCCGGGGGCTGGAGTGCGACAAGCTGAGCCAGCGCGCCGTGGAGGTTCATTTCGATGCGCTGCTGGGCCGGCTGATCGCCGACAACGCGCCGCTGGTCGGAGAAACGAAGACGCTCGTCGCGATCCACACCGACAGCTGGGAGGTTGGGGCGCAGAACTGGACCCCGGCCTTTCGCGAGGAATTTCAGCGGTTGCGCGGATATGATCCCCTGCCGCTCCTGCCGGTCGTCAGCGGCCGGATCGTGGACAGCGTGGAGGTCTCCGAACGGTTTCTGTGGGACCTCCGGCAAACCGTCAGCCAGTTGATCGCGGAGAACTACGCCGGGCATCTCCGCACGCTCGCCCGGCGGCACGGCATGCGCTTCACGATGGAGGCGTACGGCAAGAAACCATTCGAGGATCTGAGCGTGGCTGGGCGCGCCGACGAGCCGACGGCGGAGTTCTGGGCCTACAGCGCGGCGGAATTCGGACGCGAGCATTACAGTTGTGCCGAGATGGCCTCCGCGGCGCACGTCTACGGCCATCCGATCGTAGGGGCGGAGGCGTTCACCTCGGACATGGATGAGAAATGGCTCGCGCATCCCGCGACCTTGAAGCCGCTCGGCGACTGGGCGTTCGGCGCGGGCATCAACCGCTTCGTTTTTCATCGCTACGCGCACCAGCCATGGACCAATCCGGATCGCCCGCCGGGCATGGGCATGGGCCCATGGGGCGTCCATTACGAGCGGACGCAGACGTGGTGGGAACAGTCCAGGCCGTGGCATGAGTACCTCGCGCGCTGCCAGTTTCTCCTCCGGCAGGGATTGTTCGTCGCCGATCTTTGCTATCTGACTCCGGAGTGTTCGATGAAGGATCTGGTGCCGCCCGCCAAGGCCCGGCTGGGTCGGCCGGGCCACAATTTCGATTTCTGCCCGCCCGATGCGCTGCTCACGCGGATGAGTGTGCGCGATGGGCAGCTGGTGCTCCCGGATGGAATGACCTACCGGATGCTGGTGCTCCCGCAGGTGGAGGTGATGACGCCCCGGCTCCTGCGGAAGATTCGCGATCTCGTGGTGGCGGGGGCGACGGTCCTGGGTGCGCCGCCGAGAAAGTCACCGAGCCTCGAGAACTATCCGCGTTGCGACGAAGAGGTCCAGTCGCTGGCTCGCGAAATATGGGGTGAGCGGCTGGCTCCGACCGACCTGGCCGGCCGGGCGGTCGGCCAGGGCCGGGTGATCTGGCCGGCCGATCTGCGCGCGCCGCCGGAGCCGCCCTATGACGAGCCGAGCGCGTTGCCACGGGCGAAGTGGATCTGGTTTCGCGAGGCCGCCGCCGGCGTGAACGCGCCCGTTGGCCCGCGCTACTTCAGTCGCGCGTTTGACGTTGAATCCGGCCAATCGATCGAATCGGCGCGGCTGGTGATGACTGCCGACAATTCATTCCACTGTTTTCTCAACGGGGAACCGGTCAGCAGCGGCAACCGCCGGCAAACCGGCTATCGCGTGGAGGTCGCGTCGAACCTCCGGCCGGGGTCAAACCGCCTGACGGTCGCCGCCGTAAACACAGGCGACGCCCCCAATCCGGCGGGGCTGATTGGGGCGCTGCTTATCACGTATGCCAACGGCCAGCGGCAGGAAATCGTCACCGACGCATCCTGGCGGGCCTCGCAGACCGAGCACACCGACGGCAGCGCGGCGCGAGAACTCGGGTCGGCCGGACAGCCGCCTTTTGGTGCAATCCAGGAAGTGCCGCCCGCCACAACTCCGGCGATTGATATAGCCTTTCCGAACCGCGTGTTTGCGCGCATGGGGTTGCCGCCGGACTTCCGTGCCCCGACGAACCTGCGTTATATTCACCGGCGCCTGGGCAATATCGACGTATACTTCGTCGCGAATCCCGAGCCGAGGGAGCTCGACACCGTTTGTACCTTCCGCGTGAGCGGCCGTCACCCGGAAATCTGGCGGCCCGAAAGCGGGCACATCGAAAGAGCGGTGACGTTCGAGATGAAGGATGGTTGCACGAGGGTTCCGCTGCGCTTCGACCCCAGCGGATCGATGTTCGTGGTGTTCCGGGAAGAGGTTTCTGCGAGCCGGCCGCCGTCCCCGGGGAAAAACTGGCTGGAGTTCGGGCCACCCCAGGAGATCGGCGGATCGTGGGAGGTGAGCTTCGACCCGCAGTGGGGCGGGCCGCCGTCTCCGGTTCGGTTCGAACAACTCGACGATTGGGCGCAGCGCGCCGAACCGGGTGTTCGCCATTATTCAGGCACCGCGGTTTATCGGAAGACATTCCGGCACACTGGAGCGGGGAGCCGTCCTCCGCGCATGTTCCTCGATCTCGGTCGCGTCGACATCATCGCGGAGGTTCGCCTCAACGGCCACGACCTCGGGATTGCGTGGAAGAGTCCGTACCGCCTGGAAGCCACGGATGCGTTGCAGTCGGGCGTGAACACGCTGGAAATCAAGGTGGTGAATCTGTGGGTAAATCGGATGATCGGCGACGAACAATTGCCCGACGACAGCGAACGCAACGCCAACGGAACGCTCAAGTCGTGGCCGTCGTGGCTGGAGACAGGGCGGCCCAGTCCGACCGGCCGGTTCACCTTTGCGAGCTGGCGTTTATGGAGGAAGGACTCTCCCTTGGTGCCGTCCGGCCTGCGCGGGCCGGTGGCATTGCTCCAGGTGCAATAGCGGTGAGGGCGCGCTACTCGCTCGAGCGTCCGGCCCGGGAGATCCCGCCTCATCCCCGACACTCTGGAACCATATTCCGTTTGCGTTCCGCCGGGTGAGCGCTGACACCGTGGGACATGTCCAGGCGAACCGCCGGCCGGCCGTGGAGCATGGGAGTGCTCGTCGCACTCGCGACGACGGCGACCTTATTCGCCGCCGATTACGCCCAGTTTGGCGAGCGCTTCACGCGCAACATGGTTTCGTCCGAAACCGGGCTGCCCGACCGGTTCGATGTCAGCACCGGGCTGAATGTGAAGTGGACGGTGGCGTTGGGCACCGAGTCGCATGCGACGCCGGTCATCGCCGGCGGACGCGTCTACATCGGCACGAACAACAACGCGCCGCGCGATCCGCGCCACCGGGGCGACCGCGGCGTGCTGATGTGCCTGGACGAGCAGACCGGCGGGCTGGCCTGGCAACTGGTCGTGCCGAAGATCACCACCAGCCGTTTCTGGGATTGGCCGAATTCGGGGCTGTGTTCGACCGCGACGGTCGATGCCGGCGAGGTGTTCGTCGTGAGCAATCGCGGCGAAGTGCTCTGCCTGGATCCGGCGGGCCTGAGCAATGGCAACCAGGGCGCCTTCCAGGCGGAGGCGCGCCACCAGTCGCCCGCCGGCGAGCCGCCGATCGCGCCGGGGCCGACCGACGCGGACATCCTCTGGCAGTTCGACCCGATCCAGGCGCTCGGAGTGCGGCAGCACGACTCCGCCCACGGCGCGCCGCTGCTGTATCAGCAGTTTCTTTACGTCAACACGTCGAACGGCGTGGACGACTCGCACCGCCATATCGACTCGCCGGACGCGCCGAGCCTGATCGTGTTGGACCGGAAAACCGGCCGGCTTGTCGCGACCGACGCGGAGCACATCGGGCCGCGGATCTTCCACTGCACGTGGTCGTCACCCGCGCTGGCCGAGGTGGCGGGCCGCGCCCAAATCATCTTCTGCGGCGGCGACGGCATCGTATACGCCTTCGAGCCGGTCGCCGCGATGCCGTCGTCGGGCGAGGTGAAGCGGTTGAAGAAACTCTGGCAGTTTGATCCCGACCCGACGGCGCCGAAGGAACTCGTGCACCGTTACAACAGCAATCGGAAGGAAAGTCCGAGCAACATCATGGGCATGCCCGTCGTGCACCGCAACCGGGTCTACGTCACCGTCGGCGGCGACCTCTGGTGGGGCAAAAACCAGGCGTGGCTCAAGTGCATCGACGCGACGCGCACCGGCGACATTACCGGCGGCGGCGAGGTGTGGTCGTATCCGCTGGAGCGACACGCGATCGTTACCCCGGCGATTGCCGGCGGGCTGGTCTTCGTGGCGGACACGGGTCGCCGGCTCCATTGCGTCGATGCGGAGACGGGGCGCCCGTATTGGACTCACGACGTAAAGGGCGATGTCTGGGCGTCGCCGCTGGTGGCGGATGGCCGCGTGTATTTTGCCACGCGACGCGGCGAAGTTCTGGTCTTTGCCGCGCGCCGGGAAAAGCAGCTGATTAGCCAGACCGAACTGGGTGAGCCGATCAGTGCCACGCCCGTCGCGGCGAACGGCGTCCTGTACCTCTCGACCATGAGCCATCTGTACGCGTTGCAGGCGGCGAAGTAGCCGCCAGCGTCGGTCCTGGCGTCTGTCAGTGGTCGCTCCTCTGTCGTTTGTGGGCGCGGTGCCCCCAGCACTTTGCAAAACCGCGCTGGCGAACGCGGCCGTAGCACGGTCAACCTGACCGTGCTCGAGCTTCCCCGGTGAGCCGAACGCGGTCAGGTTGACCGCGCTACCCAAGATCTGCGTTCGCTCCAATAGTTTTGAAATGAGCTCTAATGACGTTCTGTTTTGGTCGCCGAATGCGCTGATCACTTACGACGTCGCGCAGAGCGGCCCGAATCAGTTGCCCATTGTTTGTCGCCTGTGGTCCGATTTGTGTCCGGCTGCGTCTCGCTTCCGCCCGGCCGCATGGAAATCCTCCACTTTCTTCGCCAGCACCTGCTCGATGCCCTCGTTGTTTTCCTTTATCTCGCGTTCGTGCTGTACCTCGGCCGCGCCGGCGCCAAATCCACCGGCAGCCAGGAGGGCTTCTTTCTCGCGAATCGCTCGCTCGGCAAGCTCTACCAGTTCTTCCTGAACTTCGGCCAGTCGACCGATCCGCAGGGCGCGGTTAGCACCGCCAGCGTCGTCTACCAGCAGGGCGCGTCCGGCGTCTGGCTGCTGCTCCAGACGCTTTTCATGAACCCGTACTATTGGTTCATGAATCTCTGGTTCCGCCGCGCGCGACTCGTGACGGTGGCGGACCTGTTCGAGGACCGCCTCGCGAGCCGCTCGCTCGCGGTGTTCTACGCGGCGTTCCAGATTTTCACCGCGGTGGTGATCGTGAAGGGGTTTTCGAACTTCATCGCGTACAAGGTTACCGCCTCGCTGATCGTGAAGCCCGAGGCGGCGTGGTCGCCGCCGGAGCGGCAGTCGGTGCAGGATTACCAGGAGATGAAGCGGCTCGAGCACGACGCGATCCGCACCCCGCTCTCGCCGGAACTGAAGACGCGGCTCGACGCCCTGCACGACGCCGACGCGCGCGGCGCACTGCACAGCTACATCACCGTGCTGCAGCCGCTGCCGTTCTACTTCGCGTACGTCTCCTTCCTCGGGCTGTACATCGTGCTCGGTGGCATGAGCGCCACCGTGCGCAACGAGGCGCTGCAGGGCAGCCTCATGTTCGTTTTTTCCATCATGCTGATCCCGGTGGGCCTGCATGCGATCGGCGGGTGGCACCAGCTTGCGGTCAAGGTGCCGCCGGCGATGTTCGAATTGTTCGGCAACGCGGCGTCGCAGGTCACCGGCGCCACGCTCGTCGCCATCCTATTCGTGTCGCTCATCCAGGCGCACGCGAACATCAACAACATGAGCGTGGCCGGCTCGGCGCGCAGCGAGTTCGCCGCCCGCTTCGGCGCCGTCTCCGGCACCTACGCGAAGCGCGTGATGATCACGCTGTGGGCGTTCACCGGCCTGATCGCGATGGCCTTGTTTCAGGGTCCGCAGGCGCTCTCCGATCCCGACATGGCGTGGGGCTCGCTCTCGCGCCAACTGCTCGGGCCGGGCTTCCTCGGCCTGATGCTCGCCGGCGTGCTCGCGGGCAACATGTCGACCGGCGCCGCGCACACGATGTCCATCTCGGGACTCTTCGTTCGCAACGTGCACCGCTACGTCCGGCCGGATTTGTCCGAGCGACAGGCGGTCACCGCCGGCCGCTGGACGATTGTGGTTTCCCTCGCCATCAGCATCTGGTCCGCGCTGGCGATGACGAGCGCCTTCACCGTCACGCAGTTGTTCCTGCTGATGAACGTGCCGTTTGGCGCGGCGATCCTGATGGTGTTCCTCTGGCGGCGGCTCACGGCCGCCGGCGTGTGGAGCGCGGTGATCATGTCCGCGCTCGTCACGCTCGTGATTCCCTTCGCCGCGGCGAAAATCCCCGCGCTCGCCGCGCAGCCGGCGCTGGTAGAACTCGCGCACACCGCTCCCGGCACCCGGCCCGAACCGCTCTATTTCGAGTCGGTCGTGCACGCGCGGCCCGACGATCTCGCGAGTCCGTTCGTCGGCCGCGGACGTTTTCACGCCGAGCTGTTCCTGCTGCATTTGGGCGGCCTGAACCTCGCGGAGTGGCCGGCGAGCGCGCGATTTGCGGCGCGTTTCACGGTGTCGGGGCTGCTGCCGTTCATTTTTCTGATCGCCGTGAGTCTTTGCACGAAGGGTCCGCCACAAGAAGTCGTCGATCGATTCTACGGGAAGATGCAGACGCCGGTGGGCGTGACGCCGGAGCTCGAAATCGCCGCGATGGCCGAGACCGTCCGCGATCCCCGCCGGCTGGAACACACGAAGCTGTTCCCGAATTCGAATTGGGAATTCATGAAGTGGCGCCGCGCGGACACGCTGGGCTTCCTGGTGTGCTGCGCGATCTCCGGGGCAATCCTCATTATCTTCATGCTCGTGCTGCGCGCGGCGGCGGCGGGTTAAGGTCACGGGCCACGCCATGGCAAATCGTCCCGAAATCACCTGGTCGCTCCTGCATCCGCGGAAGCCGGAACCCGCGTATGTGCGCGCGGTCATCGCGGCCGCCGCGCCATATCAGGTCGACAGCTTCGAACTCTGCGGCGAGGCGCACCTCGCGAGCGGCAGCATCGATGGCGCGATTTTCTTTCGCGATTACCCTGCAGTTGCCGCGAAGCTCGATCGCACGTCGGTCGAGGCAACCCTCGCGCTGCTCCGGCAATCGATCGAGGTCGCCCACGCCTCCGGCCGGCCGGTCTTCTACTGGCACCGCGAGGTGATGGTGCCGCGCTCCGTCGTCGAGACCGTGCCCGGCCTGCTCGACGAGAACGGTGAGTTCGATCTGCTGGGCGCGGCCTACCACCAGCTGCTGCGCGCGAAACTCGCCGAGTTTTTCGATTACGTGCCGCGGCTCGATGGCATCGTGCTGACCCTGACCGAGTCGGAATATTCGGTGATCCACAACTCGAACCCGCGGCGTTACCCGCCGGCCGAGGTGGTGTCGGCCGTCGTGCGCACGTTTGCGCAGGAACTGCAGCGGCGCGGAAAGCGATTCGTGCTGCGCAGCTTCGGTTCGATCGCGCAGGACTATCGCGACATTCTCGCCGGCGCTGCGGCGGTCGAGGGCGAATTCGATTTCGAGATCGAAACCAAGATCACGCCGTACGATTTCAGTCCGTTTCTGCCGCTGAATCCGTTTCTGCGCCGCACGGGCCGCGCGCGGTTGTCGGCCGAGTACGATTCGATCGGGGAATTCCTCGGCGCCGGTTACCTGCCCGCGCCCGATCCGGGGCGCGTCATCGAGTGCGTGCGCTACGCGCGCGAGCAGCACGTCGACCGCCACGTCATCCGCGTCGATCGCATCGGCCACGCGACCTTTTCCTCGACGCAGGCGATCAACCTGCTGGCCTTCGACCGCGCGATTCGCGACCCGCGGGTGACGGCGGACGACATCTGGCGCGAGTGGGCCGCGATCCACTGGCCGGAGTGCGCGGCGGAAATGATCGCGCTCATGCGGACCGGCATCGAGCTGGTGAAGCAGACACACTTCATCGACGGGCACCTGATCTTCCACGCGTTTCCGATCGATCCGACGATGAAGTGGATCAAGGCGGCTGGCATCCTCGCCGTGTTCGTGCCGGGCGCGCGGTTGCAGGCTCATGACGGGATGTGGGGGATCGATGCGGCGAAGACTGCTCCAGCGCACGCAGATCTCCTCCGAGAGAAGGACGTCGCAGTGGAACTGGCGGACGCCGGATGGCGCAGTGTCCAGGCCCTGCGCCCACGACTGCCGGCGAACGAATACGCAATCGCGGAAACGGCGTGGCGCAACGCGACCATGGTCACGCGGCTGCTGCGCGCGTGGTGCCGCGCGGTGTGCGCCTACGTCGAGGACATGACCGCCGGTCGCGCGAATCATCCGGCGTTGTCGGCCGCGCTCGAGCGGGCGCGGGCTGATTTCGCGCCGATCATCGATGTGACGCAGGTGCCGGAACCGACCGCCACCGCTGCGCAGCCCGCCACGACTGAATACGGCGGGCGCGAACGCGGCGACCAAGGCATCGGGCAGGCCTACCGGCGGCCCTTGTGGGCGGCGCTTCGCCCGCTGCCCCCGGGAATCCCGGGCGGGGGGG
>Ga0080064_1004582_pt1 | contig 17463 bp, 16 predicted proteins | sample Subgrocontami54m_FD_69260 | JGI IMG/M metagenome (GOLD analysis project Ga0080064, IMG submission 69260) | Subsurface groundwater microbial communities from S. Glens Falls, New York, USA - GMW46 contaminated, 5.4 m (SPADES assembly) (version 2) ...
ATGTTCCTGGCCGCCTCCGCCGCCCACTTCGTGATGCTCTTCGTGGCGCTGGAGCTGATCTCCATCACCTTCTACGTGCTGACCGCCTACCTGCAGAACAACACCCATTCCCTGGAAGCCGGCATGAAATACCTGGTGCTCGGCTCCCTGGCCTCCGGCATCCTGCTCTACGGCGTCGCCTTCATCTACGGCTCCACCGGCTCCATGCAGTTCAGCCACGTCCAGGCCCTGATGTCCTCAGCCACCTCCCTGCCGCTCCCGCTGCTGTTCGGGCTGCTGCTGGTAATCGCCGGCTTGCTGTTCAAGGCGGCGGCGGTCCCGTTCCAGCTCTGGGTGCCGGACGTCTACCAGGGGGCGCCGACGCCGGTGGCCGCCTTCCTCTCGGTCGGCTCCAAATCGGCCGGTTTCCTGGTGATCTTCCGGGTCGTCCAGGAGCTCTTCATCGGTCAGCATGCCCAGTGGGCGCCGCTGCTGGTCTGGGTGGCGGGGCTGACGATCTTGTACGGCAACTTAGGGGCCATCCCTCAGCGAAACATCAAGCGGCTGATGGGGTACTCCTCGATCGGCCATGCCGGCTACCTGTTGATCGGCATCGCCACCGCCTCGCGGCTGGGCTCCACGGCGGTCAACTTTTATCTGGCCAGCTACCTCTTCACCAACCTGGCGGTCTTCCTGGTGATCGCCGCCTTCTCTAGGGTTACGGAATCGGACGAGATCCGCTCTTACGCGGGGTTGTCGAAGCGCTCCCCCTTCCTGGCGGCGGCGATGTTCATCGCGCTGCTTTCGCTGGCCGGAGTGCCGCCGATGGCGGGGTTCTTTGGGAAGTTCCTGCTGCTGATGGGGGCCGTCGCGGAGGGATATATCGCCCTGGCCCTGATCGGCGCCGCGGCGGTGGTGGTGTCCCTTTATTACTACCTGCAGATTGTCTACACGATGTACGCGGACAAACCGGAGGACCCTTCTCCGATCGCCGTCAGTTTACCGGTCCGCCTTGCCCTCTGGATCTGCCTCGCCGCCATGCTGGGGCTAGGCATCTGGCAAGCCCCGCTGCTCCAACTCTCCTTCGCCGCGATCACCGGCTCGTAATCAATCCGTCATTGCGAGGCCCGCAGGGCCGAAGCAATCTCGCCGTAGATCGTCTCGCGCGGCCCGATTCCCACAACCACTACCGTCACGATATGCCGCTCCATCCGGTAAACAACACGGAACCGCCGGACGCGAAAGGAATTCAATCCGGCCAAGTCATCCCGCAGGGGTTTCCCGATCCAGGGATTTTTAACGATCTCTTGCAGAGCACGGCGGACATACTGCTTCGTTTCGGGAGGAAACGTGCGGAGCGCTTCTTGAACTTTCGGGGTGATGACCAGCCGCCACTTCACTTCACGCGCGGCCCCAGTCAATCCTTTCGAGAGGAATTCCTTTTCCGCCCCTGCGCAGATACTTCAGGGAGGCCCGGATCTGGGCCATCAGCTTGGGGTCCCGCTTGATGGCCAGCGTCTCAGCGACCGACTCCCACTCGTCGTAAGAAACCAGCACCGCCGCAGGCCTGCCTTTGGCCGTGATCACCACCTCATCTCCCAGGCGGTTCACCCGGCGCACCGCTTCCAGGGCGTGGATCCTGAACTCCGTCACCGGCACGACGCTCAATGGTTTCATGGCGCCCTCCTAAAACAGAGTGTAGCACTAAAATGAGCAGTATTCAAATATGCTGTTCTTGAAATGGGCCCTTACGCCGCCTCGCCCAGCTGTTCCAATCCTTCGTAAAACTCTTCCAATCCGGCATTCATCACGTCAAGCGGAACTCCCAAACCGCGCAGGATTCCCGCGAGCAGGCTGCGGAACTGCGGGTTCTCGGGAGTATCGACCATCACATCGATCTGAAGCAGCTGTGCCGCGCGCTTGAAGTCAGTGGCCTCTTCCAACCCACCGAAATACTGAACGAGCCTAACCCCAGATTCAGCCAGCCGGATCGCCGTATCCACAGGGTCTCCCCGGTCGATGACCACTCTTTCCTCCAAGCCGGCCAAGACCTGCAGCCCCGGGAACCGCTCGGCCAAGCTCCGACCCAATACAACGATCCCCGGCTCCTGCACCGCGGACCGGTACCCATCCATCCGCTCCCGCAACTCGGCCGCACCCTCCTCCGCCCCGGCGGCGGTGACATCTTCTTCCTCCATCTCAGCCCGGAGGAACAGCATATTCAGCGGATCAATGTTCACCAGCGAAATCTTCCCATATTCCTCCGGCTTGAGATTCCCGCCTCGGAGGAATATCTTCGGAACCTGAAAATTTTCCAAAGAGCTCACCATGGATCCGTGGTAGTCGGCCAATGGACCAATCTGTTTCAGTAGCAGATGGGCAACACGAAACAGGCGAACATACTCTTTTTCCTGATCAGACTCCGGAGAGAACCTCTCGGGGCCATATTCTCCATAAAGCGCTGCAAGAGACTGCCCCTGAATAAAGGGCATCCGGACCCGAAGGACTCCGTCTGTCCCCCGGACCAAATCGACCGGCGCAATCTGTACGTCGGGATTGTCTAATGCCTTGCGCAGCCTGCCAACCGCTGCCACGTATCGAACAAGGTGCTGCTCCTGAACACCCTTAACGATGAATTCCTTCAGCACCTCATCTCGGCTCTTGTGTTTGTAAACGACCGCCTGGCTGGCCTTCTCCCGAGGCACAAGCACCTCATACTCAGTCATGTCCACCATCGGAAGCTCCTCCACTCCGGCGGCAGGCGGCAATAGTTTCTTCTCAAGCAAACTGAGGAGTTCCTCGCGGTCGGCGACGTATTCGATGAAGGCCCCGCCCTTCCGGGGATCGGACCAGACCCCCTCCTTCCTGAAACCAAGCGACTCATAGAAGCCCTGGGCGTTCCCATTGTCGGTTCGGGTCAACAGGGTGACATAGGGCCCAATGCCAAGCTCTTTCGCTTTAGAAACGGAGGCATAGATAAGGCGGGATGCTTGCCCCTGGCGCTGGTAGTCCTTTCGGGTGCTGATCCGGTACACGAAGAGGCCCGGATAACGGTCGGCGACAGGAAAATCATCCTGCCCATCGGTGGCATAGATATATGCAACCGGCTCCCCGCCCGCCACCGACGCGTAGCTGAGCTCCCAAAGACGTCGGAGCGGACTACCTGTCCAGGGTCTGATATCTTGAACAAACCGGACCGGCTCCCAGGTCCCTTCCCGTTCCCATTGAGTATCCCCTGCATCCACTCGGGCGAGAGCTTCTTGGTTTTCCCTGGCAAAATACCGAGTAACCGATACAATCCGCGACTCCGTCGCCCCGGCGGCAGGCGGGCGGTTAAACTGCCTTTCTACCGCATCGAGAAAATCCCGCTCTAGATCCCGGGGGTTCAGGATTTGCTGATCCGGGCGGACGCTGATCAGTTCGCGTAGAAAACTCTGAGCATCGGAACGGAAGGTTTTCTGTTTCTCTTCCAGAAAACTCACATACGGCTCAACAGAAATTAAGCGGTCACTAGAAAGAGCCTGCTCTATCTCGTTGCGCAAAACCCTAAGATTTAGATTTTCGATGTCCAGGACCGTCTGAGCCAGCTCGTCCATGTCCAGACGCCGAGTCAATTCGTCGAGATCAAATTCACCCCCCACAGTATTGGGGTTGGAAGAGAAGTAATTTCTCTTCAGCAAATTAGTGAACACCCATAATTCGGTGACGTAGGGAGGGATATCAAGCATCGGGTGGAAAGCGACATCATGATCGAACCAGAGGAGCGGCTCTCGGGTATCGCTCAAAGGCGCTTCGTTGAAAGAGTGCAGGTCCCATTTTCGCATCAGGATGGATACGCCGAGGAAACGTGTAAAAGCCTTTCGGGAATCCTTTTGAGAGATCTCCTTGTCAGCCAACTTATAATCGTCCGCCAGGCGAACAAGATAAAGATCATCCGCCTGACCGCCGAAGCGACGCGCCAGAACTGCCCGTTCCTCATCGCTTGGGATCACCACATCGGCTACATTGGCGCCGGCAATTCTGGCCAGCCGGAAAGCGATGTATTCTCGATAAGGATCATTACGCATGGGCCAGAGCCAACGCTTAGCGTTCTCAGAGATCTCCTTCCAAGAACCACGCTGCTTCACCAGGAACTTTTGCCCATGACTGTTTCTCAACACCCGCCCCCTGTCCTCATCCCTGAGCCGAAAACTCCAGACAGCGCGGACACTCTGATACTCGAACCCCGGCGGAAGCTCCTCCGCCCCGGCGGCGGGGCGGGAAATGTGTTGGATCATCAGGGGGACATGCTCTGACCTACCCATCGCCTTAAAACCCGTCGGCTCGAGGAGCCACCCTAGCGGAAGGAGTTTTCGGAGATAACCCGCGGTCAATCGGCGTGGGGGGTCCTCTTCTTCAACATCCCGCGTGGTCATATAGAGCCCGTCCCCATCGGGTACCAGCAGAGCGTCCATCCGGCTCAAAAGTTTCTGCGGCACCTCAAATCCCACCCCTGCGTTTGCTTCGTAGGTCTCACTTCTTCCAGCCACGGGGTTTTTCCTCATCGTAGGGTTATTGGCCACAATGGCGTGAAACCGGCGGATGCCGGTGATGTTGGACAGGTTGTCGTAGACATCACTGACCCCAACGGTCACACGGCTGCGGATCTCCGGGATCTCTTGTAGATTGGCTCGCGCCAGGCGAACCGCATCGGGCGAGATGTCCGTAGCAACCACGTGACGGGCTCCCGCCAAGGCCAGTGCCGCCGCCAACACCCCCGATCCTGTGACTGGATCCAAAACCTCCTTGTTTTTAAATCGATCCGGCTGAGAGAGGATGAATTCGAGGTAAAGGTCGGATCCAGCGTTGTCAGCGGAAAGAACGGCCGGGTCCGAGTAAAAGAACCGTTCCAGGCGTGGAACCCACACCTGGTCTGGATAGGGGGCATCGGCTCTTGCCTGTAGATCGTCGAAATTTCTAAACCGAAAAAGCTGCGTCTGCGTTACATTCTTGAACAGCTTGGTATGGACCCGCCGCTCCATTTCTCGAACAGCGCCCGCGGAGGGAGATTCATCTCCCGGCATTTGAACCGCCGCCGCACCTCCAGCCACATAAGCCTGAAGAAGGGCTGCGAAATCCGTATCGGTCAGCTCTGAAAACGAACCTTTTATTTTTCCTGACTGAGTGTACCGGTGCAGCAGGTTCGCCAGCCCCGCATCGCCCGCCCCGCCCGGCCCCAACACCGATAGGCCGGGCTCCACGTTCGCGTAAACCACGCGGGTTTTGTCCACCAGCAGAGCCCCATCCTTGTCCAGGGAAATCAGGATCATCTGTAACGTGGATTTTTCAAGCCATTCGCGGGCCGCTTGAATGAGCGCAGCCGGGTTACGGTCTATCCATTCGCCCGGTGGCTTGCCGGCCAAGAGAGAAAATTCTTCCAGGTTGGGGGTGATCAAATGGGGAGACTCTTTGGCGATGGCCTCCAAGATGCCCGGACTTTGCAGAGTGGCCGATTTGGGGTCGTAGACGACAAACATTCCTTTCTCTTTTCCGATCCGAAACAACCGCGGCAAATAATCGGGCGGGGCGTTGGCCGGCATTCGGCTGGTGATGGCCAGAACGTTGTTGTGATTCGCGGGGTCCATCTCCTGCGCGATTTGGCGCACCGCGCCGACGTAACCTTCTATTTCAGCCGACGTCCAATTCGCTGCGGCCGGGATAAACCGGATGTCCAGATCCAGCTCTCCAGAGCTGAGGGTGGGAACGAAATCGGTGTCCGCTGACACGGCAGGCCAATCCCCGGGATTGATACCGGCCGCTTGGAGAAGCTGCAAGAAAAGGCGGCTGACCGGCTGTTCGTCTACCGAACGCACTCCGATCGATCGGAAAGGGGCCCCTAAGAGCTTGAGTGTTTCCATCACGTTGGTAGGGGATCCGTTCGCCTTGAGACTGGTGCCCGCCAAGTCTACTTCCAGTTCATGCGATCCCGGTTTGGGTTTCCAGCTAACGTTCAGGTTCAGATTGACCGCTGGACCCGCCACGAGAATAGCCGGCGGCGTTCTTCCAGAGCGGTCATCCATCGACGCAGCAGGAGCGGCCGATTCCACGCGCTGTGCAGCCATCTTTTGAAGGGTGGGCTGATAAATCTGCCAAAGGCGCTTGAGAAATTCACGCTTTTCATGCTCCGGCGCCGAGTCGAACCGGATCTGTAGGAGTTTTAGATCCTCGGCGGTTACCCCACTCCTTTTCGGCCCCTCAAGAAGCTCATCGAGCAGCCTGAGTGTCTGTCTCATCAACTCTCCAGCCAGATCCTCTTCCATCCCAGCGGCAGGCGCGGAATGGCCGAGAGCATCCACAAATTCCTGTTTGGCGGCGTTCTGTTCGAGACCAGCTTGGCGCAATGAGTCGAGGCCTGGCCGCTCTCCTTCGACAAGCTCAGGATGAGCGGCCAGGCCTCCGGGCAGACCGATGGAGAGGGTTAAGAAAACCGCTAAGATTTTCAGCAGAATAGGTTTTCGTTTCATGGGATGGAGATACATCAAGATTACCCGACGGCAGACGGTAAAATCAAGAGGTAAATATAAATATTATCACTACTAACTAACTTAATGGACGTCAGAGAGCTTGCGGAGGGCGGCGCGGCCGGCTTCGGTCACCTGCTTCGAATCCTTGCCGTAGACGGCTTCCCAGCTTCCCACCATGGGGCCGGGCGGCTCGTTCCGGCTGACCACCGCCGGCAAGTCGGCATGCCGCTGGGGGGCTTCGGGGAGCTGGGGTTTGTGGACGCGGCATTGGTGCGGGAATTTCAAGGTGCATTCCGGCAGCGGCTTGCGCAGTTTCGGGTTCATCAGCTCGTGGATGTCGAGCTTCATCGCCTGCCGGGAGTAGGCGGCGATGTCCAGGATCTCGGTGTCCATCCGGATGGCGTCTTCGGGGCAGACCTCAACGCAGTAGCCGCAGTAGACGCAGACCCCCAGGTCAATGTCGAAGCGGACCGGGTACTTCTCGACGTTCGGGTCCGGGTGCTCCCCCGCCACGATGGTGATGCACTTGGCCGGGCAAACCGTCTCGCAGAGCATGCAGCCGACGCAGCGGGGGGTACCCTCTTCGCGCACCGTCAAGCGGTGGCGCGTGCGCAATCGCGGCGCCAGCGGGCGCCTCTGCTCCGGGTACTGGAAGGTCACTGCCGCCGAGCGGTCCTTCATCAAGCCGAACAGGTGGGCGGTGTGGATGCTTAAGTTCCCGAAGAAATGCCGCGAGGTGAGAGCCAGCCCGCGGAGGATCTCCGGGACGTAGAGTTTTTCCAGGAACGTCAGCTCACGCTTGCGTTGCATCGAACCTCCAAACATCGGTACCAGGTACCAAAACCGGAAATCGGTACCTGGTACCGTTCATATCAAGGCCAAAATCGCGGCGGTGACCAGCACGTTGACCAACGCGATCGGGAAGAGGTACTGCCAGCCCAGCCGCATCAGCTGGTCGTAGCGGAAGCGGGGCAGCGTCCAGCGGATCGCCATGAAGAGCCAGCAGAAGATGATCACCTTCAGGGAGAAACTGGCGATGCCCATTCCAACGTAGGCCAAAGGAGCCACCGGGACCATCGCGCCCCACGGAAAATGGAACCCATCCGGATGGAGATAAGGCACCTGCCAGCCGCCGAAAAAGAGGGTCGCGGCGAGGCAGGCCACCAGGACCGTCTCGATGAAGTCCACCATGAAGAAGAGGCCGAACTTCATGCCGCTGTACTCCACGAAGTAGCCGATGATCTCGCTCTCTCCCTCCGGCAGATCGAACGGGACCCGCTTGGTCTCCGCCAGCGCAGCCGTCAGGAAGACAAAAAAGGCGACCGGCTGGAGGAAGATCCCCCACTTCGGGATCCAGCTCCCGATGACGGGGATCCACCGGCCAAAGTCCCCGCCCTGCAGGCGCACCATCTGCTGCAGGTCCATCGTTCCGAAGATGAGGACCAGCCCGATGATCGAGATGCCCAGCGCGATCTCGTAGGAGATCATCTGCGCCGAGGCGCGCAGAGAACCCAGCAGCGCATAGTTGTTGCGGGAGGAGAAGCCGGCCAGGATCACGCCGTAGACCCCCAGCGACAGCATCGCGAAGATGTAGAGGATCCCGATGTCAATGTTGGCCACCTGGAGGTTGATGATCTGCTCCCCGTCAGGAACTTGATGCAAAATTAGACGATCCCCGAACGGGATGCCGGCGAAGGCCACGAGCGCGAAGAAGACCGAGAGGAAGGGGGCCAGGGTGTGGAGCAGCCGGTCGGCGTTGGCCGGGATGAAATCCTCCTTGAAGAACATCTTGAGGGCGTCGGCCAGCGGGTGGAACAGCCCGAACAGTTTGATCCCGAAGATGCTGGCCCGGTTGGCCCCGATCCGGTCCTGCATGATGGCTGACTGCTTGCGCTCCACCCAGGTGTGCAGCCCAGCCAGGTTCAGCACGCCGAAGAAGACGATGCCGGCCAGCGCCAGCTTGATGCTGATGTCGGCGAATATCATTTCGTCATCCCCGACTTGATCGGGGATCGATCCTCGCTTTCGCGAGGATGACCCGGAATCTGCACGCCTTGGAGCCCTATCTTTTCGTACGTCATCCCCGCGAAAGCGGGGATCTCCTTTGCCAACTGCGCGAAGATCTCTTGGGGAGATTTCGCGGCGATGGGAACGTTCAACCGCCGCGCGAGGTCCAGCAGAATCTCCCACTCCGATCGGGAGCCCTGGAGCGGCTCGAAGGCCTTGCCGATCCGCTGCACCCTGCCCTGCCAGTTGATGAAGGTGCCGTCTTTCTCGATGTAAACGGCGGATGGAAGCACCCAGTGGGCGTACCGGCTGGTGCCGTTCTCATTGGAGCCGACGAAGATGAATTGGCAGAGCTTCTCGGACAACCGCTTCACCTTCTCCTCCCCGAATAGCTTCACCAAGTCCTGGCCGAAGACCCAGAGGGCGCTGAGCTGGCCGCTGATCCCCTTCTCCACCAGATCGGCGGCTGTCAACATCGGTACCTGGTACCGTTCGGTACCAGGTACCAGACCTAACAGCACCGCGCCGGCGGTGTTCGGGTTCCGGTCGGCTTTCAGCAGGAAACCGTCGTCCGTGCCCGGCTTCTCGGGGACGTTGGCGGTGACCGCCATTCCCAGCGATTCGCCGAACAGCTTCTTGATCAGATAAAGCTCTTCGGTGGACAGCTGCGCTGAGGCGATCACCGCCACCTGCCCCTGCTTGCCTTCCTTCTTGGCGCCGGAGAGCCCGGCCGCCATCTCGGTCAACGCCTCCTCCCAGGAGATCTCCCTGCCCTTGTGGGTCACTTTCGTCAGCCGGCCCTGGTCAATGAACTTGTAGCCGTAGCGGCCGACGTCGCACATCCACCATTGGTTGACCTCTGGGTTGGGCCGGGGCTTCAACCGCATCACGCGGGCGCCATCGGCCAGGTACGGCCGGTCGGTCACGGAATGGACGTCAATGTTGCAGCCCTGCGAGCAGCCGTTGCAGACCGACGGGGCCGAGGAAAGATACCAGACGCGGGCCTTGAACCGGAAGTCCCGGTCGGTCAGCGCCCCCACGGGGCAGATGTCGGCCACGTTGCCGGAGTAGTTGTTGTCCAGCACCTTGCCGGGGTAGAGGCCGACCACCGCCCGGTCGCCCCGGTTGAAGATGCCGAACTCCCCCGTTTTGCTGATCTCATCGGTGAAGCGGACGCAGCGGGAACAGAGGATGCAGCGCTCGGCATCCAGCATGATCGTGGGCCCCAGCGGCACCGCTTTCGGCTTCTTGACCTTCTGTTCCTCGAACCGGGCGTCGTACCGGCCGTACTGCATGTAGAAGTTTTGGAGATCGCACTCGCCCGACTGGTCGCAGACCGGGCAGTCGAGCGGGTGGTTGATCAGCAGGAACTCGAGCACCGACTGCTGGCCCTCGGCCACCTTCTGGGTGTTGGTGCGGACCACCATCCCCTCGGCCACCGGCGTGTTGCAGGCGATCTGCAGCTTCGGCGCCTTCTCAATCTCGACGAGGCAGATCCGGCAGTTGCCGGCGATCGAGAGGCCCGGATGGTAGCAGTAGCGGGGCACGAAGATGCCCAGCTTCTCCGCCGCCTGGATCACCGTCGTCCCGGCGGGGACCTCGATCTCTTTTCCGTCAATCGTCAGTGTCGGCATAGGATTAAAACGGCCAGGAATCTCCATAATGCCAGTCGCCGTTGCTGTTGCGCCAACCAAATTTCCATGATCCATCCTCCTGGACCTCGATGAGCACCCCCGTATATCCAAGGTAGGTGCTGGAACCGTTGGTACGAGCCGTCGCGCAGTTTCCTAACGACTCCGCACTCCTCCCCTCCACCGAATAACGCCAGTAGATGGAAGGCGACGGCAGAATGGAAAGTTCGTTCTCCGCCAACGGCTGCCTATCTTGGGTAGCCGATGTTGGGAATTTTCCAAACTCCGTCTGATACATCATGATTGCTTTCGCCAACGCGTTCACCCCCGTTTTCGCCTCCGAAAGAATCACCTTTTCCCTCATCCGGGTAAATTGCGGCAACGCCACCGCGGCGAGGAGGCTCACGATGATCACGACGATGAGCAACTCGAGTAGCGTGAAACCGGATTTGCTTGTGTTTCGCTTGAACATTCTTTCTACTTCCTTCCCGTCAATCGTCAGCGTGATACCGGTCATGGTGAGCCTGTCGAACCATGACTAGTTCGTGCTTCGACAAGCTCAGCACGAACGGTATTTTCCAAGTCACACCGACCGGTCGCGATATGGTGCTCGAACTCGGAGCGGAACTTCTGGATATAGGATTGCACCGGCCAGGCAGCCGCGTCGGCGAAGACGCAGATGGTCTTGCCTTCCATGTTGCGGGCGGCCCCCAGCAGAACCTCGAGATCCTCCGGCTTCCCCTTCCCCTTCATGATCCGGGTCATGACCTTTTGGATCCAGCCGGTCCCTTCCCGGCAGGGGGAGCATTGCCCGCAGGATTCGTCATGGAAGAAGTGGGAAGCGGCGTAGAGGGCCTCCACCATGCAAGTGGTTTCGTCCATCACGATGATGCCGGCGGAGCCGGCCATCGTGCCGGCGGCCATTAGGGAGTCAAAGTCCATCGCGACACCGATCTCGTCGGCCTTCAGGATCTTGGCCGAGATGCCGCCCGGCACCACCGCCTTGAGCTTCTTGCCGCCGCGGACGCCGCCGGCCCGATCGATCAGCTCCTTGAGGGTCACGCTGACCGGGGCTTCATACAACCCCGGCTTCTCCACGTGACCGCACAAGCTGAAGAGCCGGGTGCCTCCCTGCTTCGGGGTGCCGATCTTGGCGAACCACTCCGCTCCGTTGCGGAAGATCGGCGGCACGCAGGCCAGCGTCTCCACGTTGTTGACGATCGTCGGGCATTTGAAGAGACCGGAGATCGCCGGGAACGGGGGTTTCAGCTTCGGGAAACCCTTCCCTCCCTCGAGAGAGCTCAAGAGGGCCGTCTCTTCGCCGCAGATGTAGGCGCCGGCCCCCTTGTGGACCACCAGCTCCAGGTCGAAGCCGCTCCCCTGGATGTTCTTGCCCAGCCAACCCTTGGCGTAGCATTCCTGCACCGCCTTGGAGAAACGGGCGAAGGGCCGGTCATACTCGCCCCGGATGTAGACGTAGGATTTGTGGGAGCCGATCGCGAAGGCGGCGATAAGGATCCCCTCGATCAGCGCGTGCGGGTCCCGCTCCAGGATGTAGCGGTCCTTGAAGGTGCCGGGCTCTCCCTCATCGGCGTTGACCACCAGGAACTTCGGCTTCGGGTTATCCTTCGGGATGAAGCTCCACTTCTTGCCGGTCGGGAAACCAGCACCCCCAAGACCGCGCAGGTTCGCCTTGTTGACTTCGTCAATGATCTGCGCAGGGGTCATCGTCAACGCCTTCTTGGCCGCTTGGTAGCCGCCGTCGGCGGCGTAGGCGTCGAACCAGGTGCCGCCGGCGTTCTTGAACCGCGTGGAGAGGACCGGGCCGTCGGTGGAGACATACCCAGGGTCGGAACCTAAATCGGTACCAGGTACCGTTCCGGTACCTGGTACCGGGTCAAGAATTGCTTTCAGCTTATCGCCCACCAGCGGCCCCACGTAGTGGTCGTTCACCTGGGCGCAGGGGGCCGCTTCGCAGGCGCAGAGGCACTCGACGGTGGAGAGGGTCACCTTGCCGTCCGGAGTGGTCTGCCCCGGCCCGATGCCGAACCGCTCTTCCATCTGGGCCAGGACGTTATTGGCGCCGCGGAGCATGCAGGGGGTGGAGACGCAGACCTGGATGTGCTGTTTGCCGACGGGCTCCCGGTGGTAAAGAGTGTAGAAGGAAACCACCTCCCGGACGTGCACCACCGCCTGGCCGGTCTTGTCGGCCACCCACTGTTCCCCTTCCGGCGTGATCCGACCGAATGTTTCCTGGACCAGCCAGAGAAGCGGCAGCGTCGCCGCCCGCTTCTCCTCGTACTGGGAGAGGATACCCGCAGCTTGTTGATTAAGTTTATCGTTCATCGATCCAGCTCCCCGCCGATCATGTTGACGGAGCCGAAGGTCGGCACCATGTCGGCCATCATCTCGCCGATCAGCAGCTTTGGGAGGGCCCCCATGATGGTGAAGCAGGGGGGCCGCACCCGGACCCGGTAGGGCCGGTCGGAGCCGTCGCTCACCACGTAGAAACCCAGCTCCCCGTTAGCCCCCTCGACAGCCGAGTAGACTTCCCCCTGAGGCGGGCGGATGCCGTGGCCGAACATCACCAGTTTGAAGTGGTTCATCAGCCCTTCGATGTTTCCGTAGGTGTCCTCTTTGGGAGGCAGGAAGACCCGTTTCTCCGCGACGCCGATCGTCTCCCGCGCCGTCTCGCCGGTCCCCTGCAGCGTGGGGTCGGTGACCGCCGTCTTGCCGGCGATCTCTCCGATCTTGCCCATCTTCCCCTTGTCCACCATCTCGGCGGCGGGAATGGCGCGGCCCGTCTCCGGATCCACGAGCACCGGACCGCCGGGGATCTCCCGTAAACACTGTTCGATGATCCGCATGGACTGCTCCATCTCTTCCATCCGGACGTAGTAGCGGTCCAGGTTGTCGCCGACGGTGCCGAGCGGCACGTCGAACTGCAGCGCCGGGGATCTCCCGTAAACACTGTTCGATGATCCGCATGGACTGCTCCATCTCTTCCATCCGGACGTAGTAGCGGTCCAGGTTGTCGCCGACGGTGCCGAGCGGCACGTCGAACTGCAGGCGGTCGTAAACCGCGTACGGGGTGGCCTTCCGGACATCGTAGTTGACGCCGCTGCCCCGCAGGAACGGCCCGGTGATCCCGTAAGAGATGGCCTCCTCCTGCGAGATCTTGCCGGTCCCCTTCATCCGGTCCACGAAGATCCGGTTGCGGGTCAGCAGCTTATCCACTTCTTTGAGGACGCCGCGGGTCTCGGCCAGCGCTTTGTGGGTCTTCTCGGCGAAGCCGGGCGGCAGGTCGGCCTTCACGCCGCCGACCCGGCAGTAGGAGATCGTCAGCCGGGCGCCGGTGACCGCCTCCACCAGCTCCCAGAGGTACTCGCGCGCTTTGATCATATAGAGGAAGACGGTGAAGGCCCCAAGCTCCATGGCGCTGGCCCCCACGCAGGTGAGGTGGTCGGTGACGCGGGAGATCTCCGACATGATCACCCGGATATATTGGCAGCGTTCCGGCGGCGTGAGACCGAGCAGCTTCTCGATCGCCATGCAGTAGCCGGCGTTGTTGATGAGGGGGGAAACGTAGTTCAAGCGGTCGGTGTAGGGCATCACGCCGTTGTAGGTGACCGTCTCCGACATCTTCTCGAAGCCCCGGTGCAGGTAGCCGATCTCCACCTCGGCGGCCCGGATCACCTCGCCGTCGAGCTTCGCCACGATACGGATGATGCCGTGCATGGCCGGATGGGAGGGCCCGATGTTGAGCAGCATGTCCCGGGTTTCCAAAGATTCCATCTTAGTTGACCGGGCCGATCAGCGGCTGGCGCTTGTTGATGGGATAATCTTTCCTCAACGGGTGCCCCTCGAACTCGGCGTACATCAGGATCCGCTTCAGGTCGGGGTGGCCCCGGAAGCGGATGCCGTACATGTCCCAGACCTCCCGCTCGAACCAGTTGGCGGAGGCCCAGAGCGGCGTGAGCGAATCCACCTCGGCCGCCGACTCCTCGACCGGGACCTTGAGGCGGATCCGCCGGTTGAGCGGCAGAGAGAAAAAGTGGTAGACCACCTCGAACCGTGCCGCGGTGGCGGGGCCCGGCCAGGCCTCCTCGGTCGGGACGTTCATCGGCTGGCGGACCGGGATGCCGGCGTTCGGGTGGCCCCCCTGCCCTCTCAAGGTTTTGCCGAAGGCCGAGTAATCCACGGCGGTCAGGTCCATCAAGAAGTTCATCCGGAATTCCGGGTCTTCCTTGAGCAGTCGCGCCGCCTCCAGCAGATTTTCGGGCCGGACCGCGACGGTCTCGTCGCCGCGCCAGACATGCGCGGCCAGCACCGCGCCGGGCAGTTTGGCTTTGAGCAGCTCAGACAGTGAAGGCGCGTTCACGGGGATCGGGACGGGGGATCGGCTTGCCATCATGCTGGGCCTGGATCCGGTCCTGCAGTTTGATCAGGCCGTCCAGCACGTTCTCGGGCCGCGGAGGGCAGCCGGGGATGTAGACGTCCACCGGGATGATCGTGTCAATACCCATCACGGTGGCGTAGTTGTCGTAGAAACCGCCGGTGCAGGTGCAGACGCCGAAAGCCACCACCCACTTCGGCTCGGTCATCTGGTCGTAGATCTTCTTGAGGACCGGCGCCATCTTGTGGCTGATCGTGCCGACCACGAACAACACGTCGGCCTGCCGGGGGGAGAATCGCGGGAACCCGGCGCCAAAGCGGTCCACATCGTAATGGGAGCAGGCGGTCGCCATGTACTCCATGCCGCAGCAGGCGGTCACAAACGGGTACTGGAAGATGGAATACTTCCTCGCCCACCCGATCGCCGACTCCAGCTTGCTGGTCAAAAAGTTCTGGCTACCGAACATCGAGATCCCTCGCTTCGCTCGGGATGACGCTTGTCACTCCCATTCCAAAGCCCCCTTCTTCCAGGCGTAGATGAAACCCACGGCCACAATGCCGAGAAACAGCAGCATCTCGAAGAACCCGAAGAAACCCAGCTTCCGGTAAACCACCGCCCAGGGGAAAAGGAAGATCAGCTCCACGTCGAACAGGATGAAGAGCATACCGACCAGGTAGAACTTCACGGAGAACCGGCCGGACGGCAGCGATAAGGGGGTCTCTCCGCACTCGAACGTCTCCGACTTGGCAGCGGAGGGCTTCTTGGGTCCGAGCACGCTTGCCAGGAAAATGAAAGCCGCTCCGATCCCACCCGCCAGGATGAATGTGATGACGACGCCGAGGTACTCGCTCATTGAAGAAACGACATTTTATCACATAGAATAAGAGCTATGCAGCAGTACCTGGATCTGCTCCGCCTCATCCAAGCCCAAGGCATCCCCAAGGAAGACCGCACCGGCACAGGCACCCTCAGCATTTTCGGCCACCAGATGCGGTTCAACTTGGGCCGCGGCTTCCCCCTTCTGACCACCAAGAAGGTCCACCTGAAGTCGGTGATCCACGAGCTGCTCTGGTTCCTGCGCGGCGACACCAACGTCAAGTACCTGAAGGAGAACGGGGTCTCGATCTGGGACGAATGGGCCGACCCGCAGGGGGAGCTGGGGCCGGTCTACGGCTACCAGTGGCGCAGCTGGCCCGCGCCCGGCGGCCGGAAGATCGATCAGATCACGGGGCTCATTGACGAGATCCGGCGCAACCCCGATTCCCGGCGCCTCATCGTCTCTGCCTGGAACGTGGCCGATGTGGATAAGATGAAGCTGCCCCCTTGCCATTGCCTGTTCCAGTTCTACGTGGCGGACGGCCGGCTTTCCTGCCAGCTCTACCAGCGCAGCGCCGACGTCTTCCTGGGCGTGCCGTTCAACATCGCCTCTTACGCGCTGCTCACGCTGATGGTGGCGCAGGTGACCGGACTCAAGGCCGGTGAGTTCATTCATACCTTCGGCGACGTCCACCTTTACCTGAACCACGTCGAGCAAGCGAAGCTCCAGCTCACGCGCCAACCCTATCCCATGCCCCAAATGAAACTCAATCCTGCCGTGAAATCCATCTTTGACTTCAAGTTCGAGGATTTCACGCTCGAAAATTATCAGTTCCACCCGGCCATCCCCGCCCCTATCGCCGTCTGATGATCTCTCTCATCGTTGCCGCTTCCCGCAACGGAGTGATCGGCAACAAGGGAAAGCTCCCCTGGCACCTGCCGGCCGACCTCCAGCGGTTCAAACAGCTCACGATGGGCCACCCGATCCTGATGGGCCGCAAGACCTTCGAATCCATCGGCAAGCCGCTGCCCGGCCGGACCAACATCGTGATCACACGGCAAAAAGGGTTCGCCTGCTGCGGGACCACGGTAGTCCACTCCTTAGAGGAAGGCCTGCAGATATGCGAGAACGAGAAGGAGACCTTCGTGATCGGCGGAGCGGAGATCTTCAAGCAGGCGCTGCCCTTCGCCGACCGAATCTATTTAACGCGGATCGAGAAGGATTTCGAGGGAGACACTTGTTTGTTCGAGATCGATCCGAAGCTCTGGAAGGAAGCTTCCCGCGAAGAGTTCCTGAACGACCCCCTACCCCACACCTTCCTCACCTACAGCCGGATTTAATCCTCCCAGAGGACGACGCCGGAGCCGCTCCAGTGGCCCAGCCCGGTCAGGTCCAGCTTCGGCATGGAGATCTCTCTCCAGATCGCCAACATGTTCCAGAGCCGGATGTCGTCGAAGAAGAGGATCGCCCCTTTCTTGAGACCCACGGCGCGGAAGTTCTCCAGGAAAACCCGTTCCTGCACGCCGTCCTTCGCCGCGTCAATGAAGAGGAAATCGGTCTCCTTCAACTCCTTGGCGTAGCGAGCGGCCACCTCCGGGCGGCTCAGGTCCTCTTTCAGGGGGACCACGGCGCCGCCGGCGATGTCTTGCTGAGTGATCACCGAGTAGTCCGGCGACCAGGGCCGGATGTCGAAGGTGAGGATCTTCCCGCCCGGAGGGAGCGCCTCCCGCATCGCCAGCGTCCCGAAGCCCTTCTCGGTGCCGATCTCGATGATCCGCCGCGGCTGCAGGACCTTCACGAAACCGGCCAGCAGGCGGTAATTCTCGCCGGGCCAGCAGTTGACGTAAGGGTTCTTGAGATCGCGGGCGTCGCTGAACGCAAGATGCGTCTCGGCGGCCGCCTGGACCGCCTTCAGCGAGAGATCCAGCAAGGATCGGTCCAGCTTGATCGGCGCGTCATCCTGGGAAGCGACCAGCGAGAGCTCAATGTGCCGGGCCTTGAAGGGGTAGCGCGCTCTGAGGCGCTTTTTAACCCAGCGATCCAGCAACGACATACGGCTTAGGGGGCGTAGCCCTTGCAGACCAAGACCCGGCAGGGGGCGTTGCGCACGACATACTCCGTGCTGGAGCC
>Ga0080064_1004584_pt1 | contig 17460 bp, 12 predicted proteins | sample Subgrocontami54m_FD_69260 | JGI IMG/M metagenome (GOLD analysis project Ga0080064, IMG submission 69260) | Subsurface groundwater microbial communities from S. Glens Falls, New York, USA - GMW46 contaminated, 5.4 m (SPADES assembly) (version 2) ...
GCCCGGCCCGCTGGCCGCACCGCCTTCTTCGCCATGAACCCGATTGCGAAGGGCGGGCCCGAGGAGGTCGTGCCGTTGCTGAAGGAACTCGGCTACGACGGGCTCGGCGGGGCCGCCGGCGACGGCGCGATGGCCACGGCGCTCGAGCGCGCCGGACTGAAGTTTTTCAACGGGTACATCACGCTGCAGTTCCACGCCGAACGCTCGGCGCTCGACGAAAAGCTGCGCGGGCAGCTCGACGCGATGCGCGGACACAACACGGTGCTGTGGCTCGCGATTGCCAAGGTGCTGCGGAACAACAAGGCGCTGACGGCCCGGACGCCGGAGGGCGATGATGTGGTCGCGCGACACCTGAAGGAAATAGCCGACTACGCCGGCGCGCGCGGAGTGAAGGTCGCGCTGTATCCGCACACGGCGCAGTATCTCGAACACTTCGAGGACGTCGTGCAGATGGCTGACCGGCTGAACCACCCGAACATCGGCGTCACGTTCAACCTCTGCCACTGGCTGAAGGTCGAGGGCTCCGAACGCGACCCGGCGCCGCTGCTTCAGGCCGCGCGGGCGCGGCTGATGTTCGTCACCCTCAACGGCGCCGATAGCGGCGACACGAAAACGATGGCATGGACCCGGCTGATTCTGCCGCTCGGCGAGGGCAGCTACGACGTCGGGGCGTTCCTCCGCAAGGTGCGCGCCGCGGGCTTCACCGGCCCAATCGGTTTCCAGGGTTACGGTATCAAGGAGCCGCCGCGCGAGGTGCTGGCGAAGACAATGGCGGCGTGGCAGCGGATGCAGGGAGCCGGGCAGTAGCGCGGAAACGGATGATGCAACCGAATCACGCTCTCAGGTGGCGGCACTGGGGTTGCCCGAGGTGGACGGCGACCTCCGGGCGCCGTTGGCCGCATTGCGCCGCAGGAACGCGCCCGGAGGTCGCGTTCCACTTCGATGCAGTCGGGTGGGGTAGCCGCACAATATGACTACGCGTCGCCACTTTCTCCGTGGCATGCTCACGGCCGGCGCGGCCCCGCTCATCCTCCCGCCGCGCGTTTGGGGCGCGACGGCGGCGCGGGCGCCCTCGAATCGGATCACGCTCGGGTTCATCGGGACCGGCGACCACGGCCGGTCGGTCAACCTTGCCTCGATGCTGCAGCTGCCCGACGCGCAGATCGTCGCGCTCTGCGATGTCGACCGGAAGCACCTCGAACTCGGCGCGGACATGGTCGCGAAGAGCACGGGTAAGCCGCTGCCGGAGTCCGTGCTGTATCGGGATTGGCGTGACGTCATCGTGCGGCCGGACATCGACGCGGTGGTCATCTCGACGCCCGACCACTGGCACACGTTGATTGCGATGGCGGCGTTGCGCGCCGGCAAGGACGTGCTCTGCGAGAAACCGACCGTGACGATCCACGAGGGGCAATTGCTCTCGGCCGCCGTTCGCCGCTACGGCCGGATCTACCAGGCTTCGACCGAGGACCGCGCGCTGCCGATGTACCATCGGATGGCGGAGTTGGTGCGCAACGGCGCGATCGGCCGGCTGCACACGATTCGGATCCAGCTTCCGGCCGGCGATGTGGGGCGGCGCACGATTCCGATTCGCGAGGACCCGGTGCCGCCGGAGCTCGATTACGACCTGTGGCTCGGCCCCGCGCCGCTGGCGCCGTACCAGCCCGAGCGCGTGCACTATCATTTCCGTTGGATCCAGGACTATTCCGGCGGGATGCTCACCGATTGGGGCTGCCACCAGGGCGACACCGCGCAGTGGGCCAACGACACGGAGCACACCGGGCCGGTCTCGGTGGAGGGCACGGGGGTTTTTGGCCAGGGACTCTACGACACGGCCTTGGATTTCGATCTCCACTACACCTACCGCAACGGCGTGAAGCTCCGGATCGAGAACACCGGCACCGGGCTCCGCTTCGAAGGCGACAAGGGCTGGGTGGGCAACACCGCGTGGCGGCGGCCGGTCGAGGCGAGCAGTCCGGAGATTCTCGACACCATCGTGCCGCCGGACGGGATCCACCTCTACACGGAACCCGGCCGTGAGCACCGCAACTTCCTCGACTGCGTGCGGTCGCGCCGCGACCCGTATTTCCCGATCGAGAAGCTCCATCGGCTCAGCTCGCTGCTCCACTGCGGCAACATCTGCCTGAAGCTGGGCCGCAAGCTGCAGTGGAATCCCGACGCCGAGGAGTTCGTCGACGACCCGGCCGCCAACCGGCTGCGGGCGCGGGCGCTGCGCGCACCGTGGCATTTGTGAGCATGCGATCGTTGCTTCATGAATGGAGGGCCGACCTCCGGGTCGGCCGTGAAAGGTGGACGGCGACTTCCGGGCGCCGTCGGGCCACGTCGCTACGCAGATTGCCCGCCACGGGTGCTCCTCTGATGCAAAGAATGCGGATCGCGCTGACGCTCGGATTGGTCCTCTCCGTTCCGCTCCACGCCGCCGTGGCTGCTGAGGACATCCTGCTCAAAACCGCGCTCGACGCGCGGGCGGGCTCGGTCGAGCGCGCAAGGGCTTTTGCCGATCTCCGGGCAGTCGCGACCGAGAAATCTATTTCTGCGCTCGCGGCTTTTTTGGATGATCCCGCGTGGTCGTATCCGGCGCGTTCGGTGCTCGAGGCGCTGCCCGGGCCCGCCGCGGATCGCGCGCTGCTCCAGGCGCTCGACGCAGTGAGCGACGAAACCTTGCGCGCCGGAGTGGTGAACTCGCTCGGCCACCGCCGCTGCACGGAAGCGGCCGCGCCCATCGCGAAGCTGCTCGGCGCCGGCAGTTCGGTGATGACCGAAGCCGCGTTGAATGCGCTGGGCGAAATCGCGTCGAGCCGAGCGCTCGAAGCGCTGCTCGCCTATCAGCCGACTGCTGCGTTGACAACGTCCTGGGCCGATGCGCTCGTGCGCGCCGCCGACTCATTGCAACGGCGGGACCGCTCGAACGCGTTCAAGGCCTACCAGCTCGTGGTGAGCCGCGGCCCGGATGCGCAGGTAGTCGCGGCAACGGTTGGCCTGGCCCACCTCGCGGAAGATCCCGTGTGGTCCGTCGTCGACGCCTTGTCATCGAAGCGGCGGCCGCGGCAGCTTGCGGCGCTGGCGCTGCTGCGGGCGGGCGAATTCGGTCCGGCGCTGACCGAGGCGGTCGGCCGCAGTTTTGGCACGCTGGCGCCGCCGCTCCAGGTGCAGGTCTTGTCCGTCCTGCAGGATCGCGGCGACCGGGCGGCCGTCTCGACCGCACGGACCGGCATCCGTTCTTCCGATACCACCGTGCGCGCGGCCGCCGCGAAACTGCTCGCGGTGTTCGGCGAAGAGTCCGACGCGGCCGGGCTCGTGCCGATGATGACGGGCGAGGACGATCTCGCAGCGGCGGCGCGGCTCGCCCTGTCACGATTGCCGGGCGATCACCCGACGCGGCTGTTGCTCGATGCGTTCCACGGCACGGGAGCCGTGCGCGCGGCCGCGCTCGAGGTCCTGGTTGCCCGCGGTTATCGCGCGCTCGTGCCGGAGTTGGTTCGCCCCGAGCTTTACGCCGATGAAAATTTCAGCGGCCCGGCCGCGAACGCACTCGCGACCCTCGGAACGGGCCGCGATTTCCGCGCCGCGCTGGAGCTCTATCGCCAATTCCCGCCCGCGCGAAGGCCGCTGCTCGATGCCGCGTTGCGCCGGCTGGCGACGAAGGACTCGGACGCGGCGACGGCGACAGCGGCGGTGGTCGCAGCCTTGGAGAAATTGCCCGCGAGCGAGAGCGGCAGCCTTTATGTGCTGCTGGCGGCGATCGGTGGCGACGCCGCGTTCGATGCGCTGTCGGCCGCGGCGAAATCCGCCGCCGTCGAGCAGCGCAAGGCGGCGCTGCGCGCCTTCGGCAACTGGCGAGACACGCAACCAACCACGTTCTTGCTCGAGCGGGCGCGGGATGATGTCGACGCGGCGGTCCGTTCCTCAGCGGTACGCGCCGCGACCAATCTGTATTCGAAAAGCGCATTCGGCGGCGCCGGCGCCGGACCGGTCGCCGCGCTCGTACCCGGCACGATTGAAGGATTGAAGAAGACGTGGCCGCTGGCGACGAATCGCATGGATCGCAACGCCATCCTTGTCGCGCTGCGCGGATTGAAGGATCCGAACGCCAAGGCGCTTGCGGACGAATGGGAAGCGGTGATGAAGTGAGCGAGGCAATGGGCGCATCCCGGTTTTCTTGCGCGAGAGATGAGCTGCCAGCGTAGCGCGGTCAACCTGACCGCGCATTCCGAGAAGCACGGGCAGATTGCCCGTGCTACGAGTTCGGCCTATAACCGCGGATGGACATCGCCCGTCGTCTGCGCCAACGATCGACCTTCGCTCCGATCAATTCCTTTTCGATGAGAACTCCATTTGCTCCCGGCCTTTTTCTCCCGGCCTGCGTCATACTCTTCGCGGAGTTTGCGCTCTCCGCGCACGCCGCGTCGTCGCTGAACGTGCTGCTGATCACGGCGGACGACATGAACTACAACACGCCGGGGTTCACCGGCAACAAGCTGCCGGACATCACGCCGAACCTCGATCGGCTCGCGAGCCAGGGGCTGCGCATCGTGAACGCGCACGTCGCCGTCGCGGTGTGCCAGCCGAGCCGCGAGTGCCTGATGACCGGCCGGTATCCGCACCACAACGGCGCGGTTGGGTTCTATCCCATCCGCAACGATGTGCCGACGCTGATGGAATCGCTCAAGGGCGCCGGCTACCGGCTCGGCATTCTCGGCAAGGTCGAACACCTCAAGCCCGACGAAAAATTTCCGTGGGACTACAAGCGCGACCAGGCCGAGCTCGGCGCGGGCCGCGATCCGGCGCGGTACTACCAATCGGCGAAGGAATTCCTCCAGCAGGCCAACTCCGCCGGCAAACCGTTTTTCCTGATGGCCAACTCGCACGACCCGCACCGGCCGTGGGCGGGCAGCGAGCAGGAGAAGGCGCGCGCCGGCCAGCCGAAGAAAGCGAAGAAGGCGGCGAAAAAAGCGAAGGACAGCGACGCGGGCGCGATCAGCGGCCCGTACCCCATGCCCAACCGGATCTACCGCGCCGATGAAATCACGGTGCCGGATTTCCTGCCGGACCTCCCGGAGGTGCGGACCGAGATGGCGCAGTACTATTCGTCGGCGCACCGCTGCGACCAGACGATCGGCGAAATTCTTCGCGCGCTGCAGGAAGCCGGGCTCGAGGACAGCACGCTGGTGATGTTTCTGAGCGACAACGGCATTTCGATGCCGTTCGCGAAGAGCAACTGCTACTTCACGAGCACGCGTACGCCCTGGCTCGTGCGCTGGCCGGGCAAGGTCAGGCCGGGCACCGTGGACGCGAACAATTTCATCTGCGGCATCGATTTCATGCCGACGATTCTCGAGGCGACCGGGCTCGCCGCGCCGGCCGGGATGGACGGCAAATCATTCCTGCCGCTGCTGACCGGCGGCCCGCAGGCCGGCCGCGATCATGTCTTCACGTGCTACAACGAGACGTCGGGCCGCAAGGCGTTTCCGATGCGTTGCCTGCAGACGAAGCGGTTCGGCTACATCTTCAACGCGTGGTCGGATGGGAAGTTCACCTATCGGTCGGAGCCGATGAACGGGCTGACGTTCCCGGCGATGCAGAAAGCCGCCGAGTCGAATCCGGCGGTCGCCGCACGCGTCGAGCTGCTGATCCACCGCGTGCCGGAGGAGCTTTACGACTTCGTCGCCGATCCGAGCGCCCTGCACAATCTCGCGCCGGATCCCGCGTATCGCGACCAGCTGCGGCAGATGCGCGCGCAGATGCGCACGTGGATGCAGGAAACCCGGGATCCGCTGCTCGACCAATTCCGCGCGAAGTACGGCGCCGAAGGCGCGCAGTAAGGTCGTGTCGCGCCGCGGGGCCGGCGCGGCACAGCCAACACACCCCGGCGCTGCGCGCCACCCCTCTTGGTAGAGGGGATTTCCAGAATGCGGCGACGTTAGCACTCTCGAGGATCCCCTCTAAAAAGAGGGGTGCCCGAAGGGCGGGGTGTGTTCTCCGCGCGGTCGCTTGATTAACGACGAATCGCCCCGCGATACGGCACTTCGTCCCAGTTCTGCACCCCGATGATCGGCAGCGCAAACGCCGTCGCCTCGGCTTCGTCGGCGGTGTCGAGCGCGCGGTAAACATGCCACACCGGCTTGCGGCCGAACGGCTCCTCGCGATCGTCGGGAAACCGCCGCAGTCCGATCCGCAGGCCGCCTTCGCCGCGATTATCGATCCAGTTGTGAAACTCGAACGCCTCGATCGTCTCGAGCCGGCGAATCTTCTGCCACACGTACGCGAGCGCGGCCGCCTGCTCCCGCAGAGCCGGCGCGCTGTAGTCGGGCGAGTTTGGTCCCTGTTCGCTGAGATGCACGGAGCGGAGCTCGCGGCCGCGGAAGCGTTGCGCCGGCTCGCGGACCCACGCGTCGAGCACCTCGACGTTCTTGAAGGTGATCATCGGCGTATCGAAACTGAACGTCGCCTGCCGATCACGCCAGGTTTTCGGCTCGCGCAGCGATTCCGGATACGGGTGCAACGCGATGCCCCAGTCGAAATCGCCCTCGACGCGCGAGAACGCGAGCAGATGGCCGAGCACCTCGCGGCCGGGGTAGAAGCGATGGTTCGCCGTCGCGGCCCAGTGGTGCGTGAGCGAAATGTACGCCCGCGCGTGCGGGTCGTATTGCCGCGCGACGAGCTGCGCGAGCCGCATGGATTTGTGATACTGGTCCAGGTACAGCACCGGCGGCTTCTCGCCGCAGTTGGTCCAGACCCAGCCGGCGTCGACTTCGTTGTGGACGATGAAATGGTGAATGCGTCCAAACGGCGCGCCCGGCCGGCTGTAACGCTCCGCGAGAAAATCCAGCAGCGCCAAATAATGCTCGACGCCCTCCGCGCTCGTGACGTTCGCCATGCTGAACGTGCCGGCCGGTTCGCAGTCCGGGTGCTGCATGATTTTTCCGAGTGCGCCGTCCCAGGCGCCTGCTTTCGAGACGAGCAGGATGCCGAGCACGAGCGCGTCGCGCCGCGCGGCGGCGAGCAGCGTGCGATCGAGTTTCTCGATTTCCGCGCGATCGGCCTGGTACGTGCGGCCGTTGCAGTTGAACGGGAACGTCTTCGCCGAAGGCTGCGCGCGGAGGTAGCGGCTGAGCTGCAGGTTCACGGTGACGCTGTCGATGCCGAGCGCATCGAGATCGCCGAGGAGTTCGGGCCGGTTCGCGGTGAACCCGCCCAGGCCTTTCTTCGAGCGCGGCTTCTTCTCCGGCCACGCGTGCCGCGCCGCGACGGCGTCCGCGTACCGTGCGGCGGAAAGCTGTTCCTCACCGCGAGCACCGGCGCGGACGATCAGCCAACGGGTGAACAGCCGGTCGCGCCGTCCATCGGCGGATGCAAGGTAGCGTGGGACTTTGATTGAAAACTCGCGGCGATTCGCCGGCAGCGCGGCGACATGCGGCAGCGATCTTTCGCGGATCGCCTGCTGCCACACGGGTGACTCAGCGAGGAACAAATCGGCGGCGGCACCGCCGGTGTCGCCGGAGATTTCGATTTCATCGGCGTGCACCTCGACGCGATTGACGTGCGCGGAGAACGATCGCCCGAGGTACGCGCGGAGTTCTCCGTCGAGCGCGCGATCGGCCTGCTGCCGAGCGAGGCGGACACCGTCGGCTTCATTTTCACGCGGATTCGGCGGCCGCAGCCGGAGATTTCGCAGTTGGATGACGTGGCCGGCCGCCCGGCCGAAATCCAGCCGCAGCCGATCCGGCGGCGAACTCGTCCGCTCCCACGCCGCGCGCAGATCGAGTGAAAAGGTGCTCCAGCCTTCCGCGACCGGCAGTTGCTCCGCCGACTGCGACCGCGCTTCCGTCCAGGGCCGGCCGACGAAGACTTCGATCGCCGGCACCGCGGCGATCGCGATGTACTCGAAGCTCAGGACCTGCGCCGCGCCGGCGCCGGGATTGAAGGGCAGGGTGGCGACGAACGGGTCGACACCGGTCGTGCGAATCTCGACGATGTCGGCGGTCGGCCGCGTGAGGACGAGGTCGTGGACGCTCGCCGGGTCGAGCGACAGCGGAATCTCGACTTCGGCCGCGCGCGCGGCGACGGCGATTGCGAGCGCGCATGCGGCCAGCCAGTAGCAACCGTGCCTGCAGCGAGCCGGCGCATTTGTAGGGCGGGGTCTCCTGACCCCGCCGCTGCAGTGTGGATTCAACTCGGCGGGGTCGGGAGACCCCGCCCTACATTCCACAAATCTCACCATACGCGTACGCGGACGCATCGTCCCGCGCTCACGCTTTCTTCTTTCGCTTCTGCTTGGCCGCGCCGGCGCTGGCGGCGGCTCCAGGCTGATAGTTCGGATTTCGGACCGGGACCACCGCCTCCGTTCCGCGGAGAAAACCGCTGATCAACTCGTTCAGTTCGCGCACGAGATCGGGTCTATCCGGGGCCAGGTTGCGTGTTTCGCCGAGATCTTCGCGCAGGTTGTACAACTCGAAGCGATCGGAGCCGTCCGCATTGTCCGCGTAGAACCGAATCAATTTCCAGTCGCCGCGCCGCACGTACGTGCTCGGCAGGAAGCCGGGAATCTCAATCGCTTGGTTCGGACTGCCGTGTGGGAAGTGGCAGAAGACCCGGTCGCGCGCCGACGCTCCGCCGGTGATCGCGGCGGTTTGGTTGTAGCCATCGAGTTGGAGACCCGCGCGTGGTTGCAGCCCGCACATCGCGAGCAGCGTCGGATAGTAATCCACGCTCTGGAAAAGCGCGTCCGTCGTCGTGCCGGGTTTCGTGTGGCCGGGCCAGACGACAATCAGCGGTTCGCGGGTGCCGCCCTCGTAAATCGACGCCTTGCCGCTGCGCGCCGGCAGGTTGCTCGTCGCCGGCATGTCGGTAAAACCTTCGGGATCGGTGGCGCGCGGCCGATACGCCCAGCCGCCGTTGTCGGAGGTGAAAACGATGATGGTGCGGTCCGCGATGCCCGCCTCGTCGACCGCCGCGAGGAGCCGGCCGACGCCGTCGTCGAGGCTGCGGACCATCGCCGCGTAGAGCGGATTGTGCTGCGGGTTCTTCGGGTCCGCCTTCGGTTTGAAATAATCGATGTAGTCGTGCCGCGCATTCCACGGCGAATGCACGGAGTAGGCCCAGTAGTTGAGATAGAATGGCTGGTCGCGATGCTCGCGGATAAACTTCGCCGCTTCCGCCGACATCCGGTCCTCGATGTGCTCGCCGTGTTTCCCGACGATGGCGGGATCGCGAATGAACTTCCACGGCGCGAGATAGCCGCCGCCCGGCCCGGCCGCGTTCGGCGCGTGTGGGAAGTCGAAGTCGAAACCCTGATCCTTCGGCTCGTAGTGATCGTTCGGATTCGACGGCAGGTTGTGCCCCAGGTGCCACTTGCCGAAATGCGCCGTGGCGTAGCCCGCCTCGTGCAGCGCCTCGGCCAGCGTGAAGTACTCGGGCTTCAACCGCGTGAGGCTGTCCGCGGCGATCGCGCGCATGTTCGGATTCCCGCGGGTCAGCTTTTTCTCGAGCTGGATTTCGGGCACATGGCACACGGGCGCGGTAATGCCGATCCGCGCCGGATACTGGCCGGTCAAGATGCTCGACCGCGTCGGCGAGCAGAGCGGGTTCGCGGCGTACGCCTGGGTGAACTTCACGCCACGGGCCGCGAGTCGATCGAGATTTGGCGTCTCGTGATAGGTGCTGCCGAAACAGTGCAGGTCGCGCCAGCCGAGATCGTCGGCGAGGATGAAGATGACATTGGGCCGGCGGGTGTCCGCGGCACGGGCGACGACCGCGGCGACGAGCACGAGGCTCGCGGTGAGAAGCAGGGAGGGTTTCATGAATTCGGGCCGACGCGTTGCACGCGGGCATAGTAGGCGCCGCAGAGATCGTTGCCGGCGGCGTCGCGGAACCAGGCCTGCAGCTTGGTGCGGCCCGCGGGAAGCTGCGTGCGGATCACGACTCCGAGATCGGTCGGCGCGGCTTTCGCGCTGAACTCGCGGCCGCCCACCGCCAGGACGCCGGCGGCGACCGGCGTGCGTTTGACCTGATGATTGAGCGGCCGGCCGGAAATCGTCTTCGACGGCCCCTCGGAGCCGAGCGCGAAATCGGTGTGGAAGGGCCACCGCCGCAGTTCGATCACGTAGTCGCCCCCCTGGGTCACCTCGACGTTCCACGGGCCGCCGCGCGGTCCGCCGGCCGCCTCCGCCACGCGGCGCGGGTTGTCGACATCGACGCCCGCCCACATGTTCGGGTTCAGCTGCACGGGGTTCTCCTGTTGCGTGCCGAGCAGGATCGGCTGGTATTCAAACTGCCGCGACAATCCGCTCCACCACTGCTCGTAGTGGTCGCGCATCCGGCGGGCGACGTCGGGGAATTGCGCGCTGAGATTCTTCGCCTGCGCGCGATCCGCCCGGATGTCGTACAGTCCTTCGCCATTTACCCAGCGCCATTGGCCCCAGATCACGCAGCCGTCGTTCTTCACCGGGCGATCGCGGGTGCCATATTGCACGACCATCATCCGGTCCGGCAGCGGCGCGGTTTCACTGCGCAACAGCGGTACCAGACTCGTGCCGTCGAAACGGGCCTTCGCCGGTGCGGGCACTCGGGTCAGTTCGAGCAGCGTGGGCAGGACATCCTGCACCTGCGCGGGCGTGGCGACGTCGCGCGGCGCGGTGAATTTGCCGCCCGGCCAGCGCATGAAGCAGGCCGCGCGGTGGCCGCCGTCGTAATTGCTGCCTTTGCCCTCGCGCAGCCCGGCGTTGTAGATCCGCGTGCCGGCGGTGCCGCCATTGTCGTTGAAGAAAACGATGATCGTGTCGCGCTCGAGCTGCGTGCGCTGCATCCAGTCGAGCAGCCGGCCGAGGTTGTCGTCGAAGTTCGCGATCATCCCGAAGAAGTTCGCGGCCTGCGGCGGCACCTTGCCGCGGTACCGCGCGGCGTCCTTTTCCTCGATCCAGCACGGCGAGTGGGGCGCGTTGGTCGCCAAGTAACAGAAGAACGGCCGGTGTTCCGTTTGCTGCTGCTCCATCCATTTCATCGCCTCGCCGAACCAGAGGTCGGTGCAGTATTGGTCCGAGCGCTTGGTGACGAGCTGGTCGCGGTAGCGGACCTTCACGCAGTCGTTGTCGAATTCCGTGCTCGACGCGATCCCGTGTCCGGTGAACCAGACCGCGCGGTCGAACCCGCGATCCATCGGCCGATCGGGCCACACGTCCCCGAGGTGCCACTTGCCAAACAGTCCGGTCCGATAGCCGCCGCCGCGTAACATCTCCGGCAGGACGGGAATCTCGCGCCAGATCAGGTTATGGCCCGCCGGCACGGTGTGCGCGCCGTTGCGCAGCGCGTCCTGGCCGGTCATCAGCTGGCCGCGCGTCGGCGTGCAGACCGGCGCCACGTGGAAGTCCGTGAACCGCACGCTCTGATCGTGCAGCCGATCGAGGTTCGGCGTCTTGAGAATCGGGTTCCCGTGGCAGGAAAAATCGCCGTAGCCCTGATCGTCGGAGACGATGACGAGGACGTTGGGACGGCTGGCGGTCGCGGCGGAGACGAAGTTGGCGATGCCGATGAACCCGAGCGTGACGAGCAGCGCGAGGCGAGTACGCATGGAGAGGAGGACTTGGTGAACGCCGCCGGCAACGCGGCGGCGGACCGCGTTACGACACTCGATCGTCATTCGGGGCGCCAGCGAAGAATCGCATGCGCCTCTTTTGCTCCCAGGATGGCGGCGCAAGAGGTGGGCCTGGCTCTCCCAGCCCGCGTGAAAGAGGTGGGGCTGGCTCTCCGAGCCGGCCGAGGCGCAGGGTGTCCTGCGCCTGGCACGCGCGATTGACCCAGGAACCCAGGCCGCTTCGGAGAGGCGGCCCCACCGGGCAAAGTAGGCCAAAAGCGTCGGGGCTTTGGCTACGCGATCACTTTGTCGGCGGTTTCAGGTCGTCACCCTTGACCCACGCCCCGACCGCCTTCCGGCGCTTCTCCTCTTCGCGCTCGCGCAGCCGCTGCTCGACCGGCACGGCGAACACCGAGCCCGCGAGCACGCAGCCGGGCCGGCCTGGCACGCAGTCGGTTTTCAGCCGCAGGCACCCGTCGTGGTACGGGTCGAAATGAGGACAGGAAAACGTCACCGGTGAACTTCGTCGGAGGACCAGCCGAGGAGTTGTTGCGCGGTCGCGCTGAGCATCGTCGGACTCCAGACGGGATCGAAAACGAGTTCAACTTTCACGTTCTTCACGCCGGCCAGCCGGCGCACGGCTTCCTCGGTGCCGTTATGAATCCAGGCGCCGGAAGGACAGGTCGGCGTGGTCAGCGTCATCACGACGCTCACGTTGCCGTCGGTGCATTCGACGCTGTAGATCAAGCCCAGGTCGACGATGCTGATGCCGAATTCGGGATCGAGGATCGTGCCAAGCGCCTGCCACACGGCAGCGGTATCGGGAGCAACGTCAGTCATGGTCGGGTTCGGTTGGGCGCCGGGGGCGCGGTGAGGACGATGGGTTTCCACAGGTGGCGCAACACGGTGAGCATGTCCGCGGTGAACAGAATGACGCCGCAGCCGAGCAGGCCGGCGCCGACCGCCAGCCAGGCCGGGCTGAGCAGCCACGCGCCGGCGGCGAGCGGCAGCACCGCGACGGCTTGCAGGTTGAGTCCCCAGTTTTCGAGTACGGGATTGGTCAGGGCGCCGGCGGCCGGCGTCGGTACGCGCCCGACCTTCGGCCCGTACGCGCGCATCCACGTGAGGAACGGAACGATCTTGCACAGCATGCCGCTTACCGCCGGCAGCAACCCGCCGGCGAAAACCGCGATCGCATAGACCATCGCGTTGAACCCGCCGGGCGCCGAACCCCACGGCGTGGTTGGCCACACGAGGAGCAGCCCGAGCACCGCCGAAAGGACGAGGGTTGCGCCGCCGCGCAGGAAGGCCGAGATGCCGGGATCGACGAACCGTTTTTTCCGGGTGGCCAGCGCCCGCTGCAACGCGCGGCCGGTGGCGATTAGGCCGCCGAGAATCGCGGCGCCAAAAATCGCCGCCGCGTAGCCGTTCTGCCAGGCCAGCGCCGGCGCGAGGCCGAGCAGCCCGAGTTGCGAGAGCCAGAGGCCGACGCGCACGGAACGCCAGTCGGGCACATCCGCCAGGGTGAACATCGGCACGAGCCGGAACGAGACACCCTGCAGCAACGTGATGAAGAATCCGACGAGCCCGAGATGAGCGTGCGCCCGCAGCAGCGCCACGGGATTCAGCGGCAGGAAATTCCAATAGCGGTTCAGCGAGAGCAGCAGCCCGGCCAGCACCGTGATCAGCAGCCAGCTCGCGGCGAACGCGAGCGACCACGCGACGACATCACGCTGGCCGGACCGGCGCACCGTTTGCCAGGTGTTGACCGCGAAGAGGATGATCCCGATCGCGAACACGGCGCCGAAGTGGCCGAGCAGCACCATATCCCAGCGCCAAAATGCGTAGACCATGCCGGGCACCGCCACCGCGTGCAGTCCGAAGTGCCACCAGCCGTACCGCTCGCTCTGCAGCGTCGTGCCGAGCGCGACTGGCGCAATCTGGTACGAGGCGCCGGTCGCAATTGTGACGAAGAAACCGAGCACCCACGCGTGCGTGATGGCGACGACGTGCGGCGCGGAATGCGGCAACGCGAGCGCCGCCGGTGCCAGCGCCAGCATCGCCGTCGCGAGCACCAGCCACGCCAGCCCCAGCGCCATGAACGCGAGCGGCAGCCGGCCCTGGGCCGCGAGCCAGCTCGCCGACAATCGTGGTCCGACAGTCGGCGTCGTCGGCCGCGCGGCGGCCGGCCGCTCAGGCGCGCGCAAGGACAGTGACCCAGCTACCGTCAGGCTGCTCGGTGGAGTCATGGCGGAATCCGCGTTGCTCAGCTTCCCCGAACAGATGGCAGGGACTACGATCGGTGATCGCGCGCAGCCGGGCGCCGGCCGGCAGCGATTCGAGCGCGTTCAGGATGCGAATCAAGGGCTCCGGCGGTTCGAGCCCGCGCGCATCGACTTCCTGCAGTTCCGAGTCGTGCTGAGGGTGGGAACCGCACGACGAGGGAAACTGGAGCGCGCTCGGCGCGTTGACCGCACGGAGCTTGGTAATTTTGACGCGAATCTCTTCCTCACCGCGGAGCAGGTACTCCCACGTGAACGCCTCGGGAAACATCGCGGAGAACTGGTAGTACAGCGGCACCGGATCGTGATCGTTGATCAGCACGAAGTGCTGGCCAACCGGCAGTTCGAGCCAGCGCTGGAGAATCTGGCCGTGCTTGATTCGGCACGGAATCTCGCGCACGTCGAAATGCGTGAGGTCGATGGAGTCGGAGGTTTGGTTCATGATGTGAAGTGCGTGGAGCCAAGCTACGCGTTTCCTGGCCATGCCGCATTGATTTCGGTCAAGCCGGCGGCGGATTTGGTGCGAGGTGGGGCCCGCTCTCCGAGCGGGCCCAAATCCCAGTCAGAGCAGAATGGCGCTAAGGGGCCCGGCTACACGTGCCTACAATCCAGGCCGGCTCGTAGAGCCAGCCCCACCGATTCAGATGCCCCACAGATAATCTACTTCCCCGCCGTCGCGGCAATCGCCTGCGCGACCGTTTTGGCGCCGAGCGGCTGCTTGTCGGTGAACGGACCATCCGCGCTGCCGGCGGGCCACTGCTCGCGGTTGGCGTATTGGTTCTCGTCCCGGTAGAGTTTTTGCAGCCGGGCGATTTCGGCTTTCAGTTCGGCGAATTTTTTCGCGACGGCCGGTTGCTTCGCCTCGGCCGGCGAGAACAGCAGGTTGTGCTGCTCGGTCGGGTCCTTGGTGATGTCGAAGAGTTCGTACTGATCCTTCTTCCAATAATAGATCAGCTTGTGCGTGGGCGTGCGCACGCCGAAGTGCGAGGCCGTGTTGTGGTCGCCCGGATCGTGATAGTAGCGGTAGTAAAGGGTCGTGCGCCAATCGCGCGGGCTCTCGCCGTGCAGCAGCGGCACGAGCGAACGGCCCTGCATCCACGCGGGAATCGCTGCGCCCGCGAGATCGAGGAAGGTCGGCGCCCAGTCGATGTTCGCCACGAACTGCGCGGGCAGGCTGCCGGCCTTGATCCCCGGACCGCGCGCAATCAGCGGCACGTGCAGGCCGGGCTCGTACATGAAACGCTTGTCGTAGAGCCCGAGCTCGCCGAGGTACCAGCCGTTGTCCGCGCAGTAGAAGACGATCGTGTTCTTCGCCAGGCCGGTGCGGTCGAGATACTCGAGCACCTGGCCGACGCCGTCGTCGACGCCTTGCACGCAGGCCAGGTAATCCTGCAGGTAGCGGTTGTATTTCCACCGGACGAGCTCGTCGCCGGTCAGCGTTTTCTTCGTGCCGTCGGGTTGCGTGACCTCGAGTTCCATCGGCTTGAAGGCGAGCCACTGGTTGCGCGCCGGGCCGACGAGATCGGCCGGCGGCTCGAGCTTCAGGTCGCGGCGCGTCAAATCGCGGGCGACGGTCTGCTTGTTTTCCGGCAACGCGGCGGGCCGCGTCTCGTACTTGTCCCGGAGCGTCGCCGGCTCGGGGAAGGTCTTGTCCTTGAACAGCGCCTTGTTCTTCAAGTCCGGCTCCCACGAGCGGTGCGGAGCCTTCTGATGCAGCATGAGGAAGAACGGCTTGTCCTTCGGACGGGTCTCCATCCACTCGATCCCGAGCTGCGTGGTGATGTCGGTCACGTGACCTTCGATCGTCACCCGGCCGCCGGGCACGAGGAACGCGGGGTTCCAGTATTGACCCTGGCCCGGCAGCACGATCCAGCGGTCGAAGCCGGTCGGATCGGAGCCAAGGTGCCATTTGCCGATGATGCCGGTGTGGTAGCCGGCGGCCTGCATGTGTTTCGCGACGTTGTCGCGCGAGCCATCGAACCGGTTGAAGACCGGCACGCCGTTCAGGTGCGAATACTGGCCGGTGATCAGCGTGGCGCGGCTCGGCGTGCAGATGGAATTCGTGACAAAGGAATTCGTGAACCGCGCGCCTTCCGCGGCGAGCCGGTCGATGTTCGGCGTGCGGTTCACCTTCGAGCCGTACGCCGAGATCGCATTCTGCGCGTGATCGTCGGAGAAGATCCAAAGAATGTTCGGTCGCGTGGTGGCCGCGCCGGCGAGCGACGTGGCGAACAGTGCGCCGGCGAAGGCGAGGAGTCGTTTGCTCATGGGAAAAGTTGAAGCACGCCGACGGCGGCGTAGCGCTCGATACTCACCACCTGGCGCGCGCATTCGAGTTTTTTCGCAGCAGCCACTGCGACGAATCGGGTCGCAATCGAGATGTAGCCGCGCCCATTGAGGCGCGGCCGTAGCCGAAGTCGTGAGACTTTGGCCAAACTCTGACGAGTTCGGCTACGGTCATGAACGGTCGTGCGTGTGTCCGCGCCTTCAACGGGCTGCACTGAAGGGATAGCGTTGCGTGATCGCGGTGTGGCTTGCAGTCAGCGGTGCGGTTTGCAACGACTCTGCGTGCCTCAGCGGCCGCCGGCCGGTCGTCTGCCCTCGATTTCCACCCCCCCCCAACGTACCATGATCTCCCGAATTGCCTGGTTTGGTTTCGCCTCGCTCTGCTGCCTGGCGCGCGCCGTCGATTTAACCTCGCCCGAATGGCAAATCAAGACCGCCGTGCTGGCCGCGCCGCCGGCCGAGCGCGATGCGTGCACGGTCCTTGGCTATGCGAACGGCGCGGTTGTCACGCTGCGCCAGGGCACGAACAGCTACATCTGCCTGGCCGACGATCCGAAGCAGAAGGGTTTCAGCGTCGCTTGTTATCACAAGGACCTCGAGCCGTTCATGGCCCGTGGTCGCGCACTCGCGCGCGACGGCAAGAACGCCAAGGAGGTTTTCAAGGTTCGCGAGGAGGAAGTGAAGGCCGGCAAGCTGCCGATGCCGGACAAAGGCATGCTGAACGTGACGACGGGCAAGGTCGACGAGGCGACCGGCGAGGTGACCGACTTGTACACGCGCTATGTGATTTACATTCCGTATGCCACGCCGCAGACGACGGGGATTCCGCTGGTGCCGGTGACGGAAGGTGCGCCGTGGATGATGGACGCGGGCACGCACCGGGCGCACATCATGATCAACCCCCCGAAGGCCGCGGCGACGGCGAAAGACAAGCCGATGGCGCAGGATCACAAGGGACACGAGTGAACTACTTCGTAGAGTGTAACGTATTACGTTACACTATGCCCAAACGCTGATTTGCTGCGCGCGACGGTGGACGGCGACTTCCGGGCGGCGTCGGGCCGTGGGTGCAGGAAGAACGCGCCGGCCGCGTTTCACCTCAATCCGAATCCACTCGCTCACGCTCGTGGCTACGAGCGCGAGCGAGGAGCCACTGCGGGATCTAGTTTATACCAATGTCTGGTGACTTTTTGAATTCTCCGAGGTGGGGCCGGTTCTCCGAACCGGCCTGAGTTTCATGGTGCAATTCACGCTGAAACCCAGGCCCGCTCGGAGAGCGAGCCCCACCTGAATAGTCCAAAA
>Ga0080064_1004586_pt1 | contig 17454 bp, 15 predicted proteins | sample Subgrocontami54m_FD_69260 | JGI IMG/M metagenome (GOLD analysis project Ga0080064, IMG submission 69260) | Subsurface groundwater microbial communities from S. Glens Falls, New York, USA - GMW46 contaminated, 5.4 m (SPADES assembly) (version 2) ...
TCGCGGCAAGCCCACGGTCCGGCATGTAGCCCCGGCCGGCCTGCTTGGTGTCGTAGAACAGTCCGGTCCAGTGCGCTGCAAAGCCGCCGTCCGCCACCAGCACCGCATCGGCTGGCAGAACATTGTTCATGGTTTCCACGATGCGGGCGACGTTGATCGGGGTTTCGTCGGAGTGCGTGCGCTGGCGCGCCTCTTCCCGCCATGCCTTCATGCGTCCGGCGATTTCATCGGCAAGACCCGAGCGCAGTTTCTGCTGCTTGGCCGCTGCCTTACTCATGGCGGCATGTAAGTCCCGGATGCCGGCTCTTGCGTCGCTCCAAAGGGTTATTTTAGTGCGAGACGTGCGGCGGAATTCCTCGGGCAGAATGTCCATGTGAATAATTGGGACATCCTTAGGTAGCAGGCCATATCGCCGGGTGGCGATTTCGCCGAGCTTGCAGCCGATCGAAAGAATGCAATCGGATGCGGCGAGCATGTCGTTGGCTATCCGGCTGTAGCGGCCGAAGATACCGAGGGACATGGGATGGTTGCACGCAACGGCGCCCTTCCCGCTCATCGTATGGGCGACGGGGATCAAGAACGCTTCGGCAAATTGCGCAAGGGCGTCGTACGCCTGAGACAGATGCACGCCGCCGCCGGCGAGAATGATTGGCCGCTTGGCCCCTGACAACAATGCCGCAGCGTCCGCTATATCCCTCTCATCGGCGCGGCAGCGCACGGCCGGGATCGACGTAGTGATCTCATCGGCATAGATTTCTTCGAAAGGAACGTCCGCATCACCGTGCGCGATGTCCTCGGGAATATCGAGCACCACGGGACCAGGCCGTCCAGAAGTCGCCACTGAAAAGGCGCGCCGCACGAGTTCGGGGATACGCTCCGCCTTCTCCACCCTGATCAACTCCTTGACGGCGGGACGGAGAATCTCGACCTGTCGGGCCTCCTGGGTCATGTTCTTCCAGGCATGATCGCGGTTTGCGTCGCCGACAATCGCCACCAGCGGCACCCCCGCATTAAGCGATTCAACCAGCGCGGTAATGAGGTTAGTCGCGCCAGGCCCCAAGGTCGCATCACACACCCCCGGACGACCGGAGAGGCGCGCGTAGGCATCTGCGGCGTAGGCGCCCGTCCTTTCGTCGTTGATCAGATTGTGCTCGAGCCCGAGCTCGCGGACCGCCTCATAGAATGGCAGCAGTTGGAAACCACCCATGCCGAACATCGGCCCTACGCCGTGAGCCTTGAGCATTTCCGCAAGAATTCGCCCGCCTTTGCGGTAGGTCTGCTTGATGATGCCCTTGGGCGCCGTCTGCTCGTTCATTTTTGTCTCTCCGTAAAAGTGCGCTGTGTCCGCGAATGATCTGCACTGCAGCTGCCGCCATGGTTGAAGTGCCGGATTGGGGAAACGAGATTCCGCATGCTGGTGTTCAAGACGGATGTTTAGCGTATATTCACGGATTCGTCAATTTTGACACCAGAGTTTGTTACGACATACAGTGCAACTATTAAATGAAAAACCTTCAGAGGGGAGGACGATGACCAGCTCACGATGGATGCGCATGCTTCGCTTGGCGGCAGCAGGGGCGGGGATCTTCGCGATCGGTTCGGCATTTGCGCAGGACTATCCGACACGCCCGATCAAGATGATCGTCGGCTTCGCGCCGGGCGGCCCCACGGACGTGATCGCGCGCGTCATGGCGCAGGACATGACGGCGAGCCTCGGGCAATCGGTAATCGTCGAGAACCGCGCCGGGGCGAATTCCATGATCGGCACCGAGGCGGTCGCAAAATCCCCGCCCGACGGCTATACGCTCCTGGTCAGCACGCTCGCGCATAACGTCAATCCGATTTTGATACCGGACAGGGTGAAGTACCACCCGCAGAAGGATTTCGTGGCAGTCAGTCTCGCGGCCGTGCTGCCGATGATCGCGGTCACCGCGTACGACTCGCCGATCAGATCGATCCAGGACCTCGTGGCAAAAGCCAAGGCATCGCCGGGTGCGATCACCTATGGTTCGGCGGGCAACGGCGGCTCGGCGCACTTGGCGGCAGCGCTGCTCGAAACACGCTCGGGTGCGCAGATGACCCACGTGCCGTTCAAAGGCAACGCACCGGCGCTCACCGAGGTGATCGCAGGCCGAGTGGGCTTCATGTTCTATCCAGCGATCGGGATCGCTGATCAGGTGGCGCAGAAGCGCCTAAGGGCACTCGGGATCACGACCGTAACGCGTCATCCGGACTTTCCGACGGTGCCCACGATGGCCGAGTCGGGCTTCCCCGGCTTCGAGGAGTACAGCCCGGGCGTCGGCTATCTGGCGCCGGCCGGAACGCCGGCTGCGATCGTCAACAAGCTGGTCGATGCGATGCGAGCTTCACTCGCCAGGCCCGAGACGCGCGAGCGCATGCGATCGCTCGGTGCCGATATCGTCGGCTCGACATCGGCCGAGTTCGCCAGTTGGATGCAGAAGGATTACGAGCGCTGGGCACGGGTCATCAAGGCCGCGGGCGTCAAGGGCGAATAATTTGGAAACTCTTGCCGCTGCCGCGCGCGGCATGTTGAGGCGTTGATCAGCACGAAGGAGGTCGCCATGCCAGTTTATTGTTACGATCACGTGCATCTGCGCAGCCCTGATCCGGAAGCGGCCGCGCGTTTTTACCAAACGATGTTTGGCGCGGAGGTGCTGCGCGGCACCTATGGCGAAGGAACCTTCTACCCCGGTCAGCCCCGCGTCTTCATAAAGCTCGGCGGGCAGACCGTGCTGATCGCGCCAGCGCATCACGATGAACCGACCGATGCCGCGCCGCGTTTTCCTCATTTCGGTCTCGAACATATCGGCCTGACGGTCGATGACGTCGATGTGGCGGTGGCCGACCTGCGCGCGAAGGGCGCCGAGATCGCGGTGGAACCGATGGATTACTCGGCCGGCACGCGACTTGCGTTTATCCAAGGGCCCGACGGCGTAATGATCGAGATCGTGCAGCGCAGGTGAAAAAGAGAAGAGGGGAAAACGGATCAAGCTCGAATTATTCGAATTATTTGCTCAGCTGAAACTTCGTCAACAGAGGGAGTGCCATGAACTTGAATCGAGATCACCTGGTCGAGATGCTACGCAAGATGATACTGATCCGCGAGTTCGATGAATTGGCGATCAAGCTGCGCACGGCGGGAAAGATCTACGGTACCTTGCATCCCTATGTGGGACAGGAGGCAGTGGCTGTCGGCGTGTGTCAGTCGTTGACCGTTGCCGATCGGGTTACCAGCAACCACCGCGGCCACGGGCACTGTATCGCCAAGGGGGCCGACATCAACCGGATGATGGCCGAACTATTGGGCAGGGTGGACGGCTACTGCAAGGGCAAGGGCGGATCGATGCATATCGCCGACTTCTCGGTGGGAATGCTCGGCGCCAATGGCATTGTCGGCGCCGGTCTGCCCATCGCAGCCGGCGCGGCGCTGGCGGCGCAGCTCGAAGGCCAAGGTAACGTCGCGGTCTGTTTCTTCGGCGATGGCGCGGTGGCCGAGGGCACGTTCCACGAGGCGCTCAATATCAGCGCGGTGTGGAAGCTGCCGATCGTGTTCGTCTGCGAGAACAATCTGCACGCCTCCAATTGTGCGGTCGAGGTTCAGCACAAGGTGACCGACTTGTGGACGCTGGCTGCGGGCTACGGCATGCCGGGAACCGTGGTCGACGGCAACGACGTGCTCGCGGTCCACGAAGTCGCGCGCGAGTCGATTGACAGGGCGCGCGAAGGAGAAGGGCCCACGCTGCTCGAGTGCAAGACCTATCGCTGGTACTTCCACGCGATGCGTGCCACCGTGCCGCCGGAAACGCGCCCCGAAGACGAGAGGAAGAAGTGGATCGCGCTCGACCCGATTGCCCGTTTCGAGGGCTACCTCATGAAGAATTTCTCAATGGACAACGCCGGCCTCGCCGAAATTCGCGATCGCGTTCGGCGCGACCTCGAAGCGGCAGTCACGTTCGCCGAGAAGAGCCCGTTCCCGGATCCCAAGGACCTGCTGGCTGATATGTTTGCGTGATAGGAGAGATGTGATGCGCGAGATTACGTATGCTCAGGCTTTGGACGAGGCGCTCGCCGAGGAGATGCGGCGCGACCAGCGAGTCATCACGCTGGCGACCGACTTCACCGGCAATCCCGAAAAGGAGTTTGGCCCGTCGCGTGTTCGCCTTACGCCGATCTCGGAGGCAGCCTTGACCGGCATGGGCCTGGGCGCCGCGGGCTGCGGCTGGCGGCCGGTGGTCAACTGGCGCAGTGTCACGTTCTCGTTCGTGGCGATGGATCAGATCGTCAACCAAGCGAGCAAAATCCGCTACATGTTCGGGGGCCAGGCCGACTTTCCGGTGACCTACAGGTGCGGCGTTGGCGGCGGCCTCCGCTTGGCTGCCCAGCACTCGCAGAGCCCCTATTCGATTTGGATGCACGTGGCCGGTCTGAAGATCATCCTGCCCGCCACGCCGGCCGATGCGAAAGGGCTACTCAAGAGCGCGATCCGCGACAACAATCCGGTCGTCTCATTCGAGTGCATCCGTTTGGCCGGGGTCAAAGGCCCGGTGCCGGACGGGGATTACACGATCCCGCTTGGGGTGGCCGAGGTGAAGCGCAAAGGCACCGATGTGACGATCGTCGCCCTCGCGTACTACGTTCAAGAGGCGCTTGCGGTTGCGGATCAACTCGCCGCAGAAGGCATCTCGATTGAGGTGGTCGACCCGCGTACACTTGTGCCCATGGATGCCGGGACAATCCGGGCGTCGGTGCGCAAAACGGGCCGGCTGGTCATCGTGGATGAGGCGCCCGCGACGTGCTCGGCGGCCGCGGAGATCGCTGCGCTCGTGACTGAGGATATAGAAACGTTCAATGCGCTCAAGGCGAGCGTCCAGCGCGTCTGCGGCGCGCCGGTGCCGATCCCCTACAGTCCGACTCTAGAAGCCGCAGCCTTACCGGATCAGGCTCAGATCGTGGCGGCCGTTCGGCGGGTACTGCAAGGCGCATTTGCACGCCCATAGCTGCTGATTTCGCCCCTCAGTGGACAGAGGGGATCGCTAAAGGAAACTCTGAAAAAGGGACCCATGACCCCCTTTTCCAATCCCCCCATCCCAGTGAAAAACCTCGTACGAGAAACCACCGACCGAGGTTTTTCAGAGGTTACTTAAGAGGCATCACGTGGCCCAAGGATCCTTTTCCATCGTCGAAGAGATTGGCCCCGGGCGTATCTTCCTCGCGGACTCGGTCACCTACTTTGCCGACCTGCAGCCGAACGACGTCATCGTCTGCGGGTCCCACGGCGGAGAGACTGCTGCGCTCTTCGGGGCGGCGAGCGGTGCGAAAGGGCTGATCCTGAACGATGCCGGGGGTGGTAAGGACGATGCTGGCACGCGCGGCCTCGTCGCCGTCGAGCCCTATGGTGTTGCTGCGGCCACGATCGACTACCGCAGCGCTCGCATTGGAAACGGCGCGGATACCTGGCAGAGCGGCGTCATCTCGCACTGCAATCGCTGGGCGCGCAAAGCCGGCCTGAAGGCAGGCCAGCTGGTGCCGGAAGCGGCCCGGATTCTCGCCGCCTGGGTCGCCCAGCGCGACCGGCCCCGTCCCGAAACGCCGGCCGATCGCCCGCCGATAGTGATCGCCGAGGGGCCACCACGCGTACTGGCGCTCGATTCCGCGTCGATGGTCGATCAGTCGACCGTCGGGGTCATCGTCGTTACCGGATCGCACGGTGGCGCCACTGGTGGGCGCGGGGTGCGGGCGGCTGTCGCCGCCGGTTTCTTCAACGATGCCGGTGTCGGCAAAGGATATGCCGGCATCTCCCGCCTTCCACTGATGGATCAGGAAGGCATCCCCGGGGGCACGGTCGATCGCAACACCGCCCGGATCGGTGATGGTTGGGATACCTACGACTCCGGCGTCCTCTCCCACGTGAATGAGACCGCGCGTATGCTTGGCCTGAAAGTGGGCATGTCGGTGCGGCAGGCGGTCGAGGCCCTTGTCGAGAAGCTCAAGGGATGAGGCTGCCCAAGTTCGAGCGTACGTCGCGCAAAGCGCGTTGATCTGAGGAGGCACTATGAGCAAGTTCTTCACAATCTTGGCAGGTGCGCTGATCGCAGGCGCTCTCATGCCCATGGCCGGCTCCGCCACCGCGCAACAAGCCTATCCCTCTAAGCCGATACGTATGATCGTCCCGTATCCGCCTGGAGGAGGTAGCGACCTAATGGGTCGCTTGGTCGGCCAAAAGCTCTCGGAAAGCTGGAGCCAGCCCGTGTTGATCGACAACCGCGGCGGCGGCAACACGATCATCGGCACCGAAGCCTTGGCAAGATCCTCGCCCGATGGCTACACCATTTTTCTAACGGCCAGTCCGCTCGCCGTGCTGCCGAATCTGTACCGTAATCTTCCCTATGACACGTTGAAGGACCTGGCGCCGGTGGCGACCTTTGCGATCGCCGCGCAAGTGTTTGTAGTCAATCCGTCTGTAGCGGCCACTAATCTGCAGGAGTTCATCGCGTTGGCGAAATCGAAGCCGGGGCAACTCAATTTCGCATCGTCGGGCTCGGGCGGGCCGGCGCATCTGGCCGGTGAATTGTTCAAACTCATGACCGGGGTGCAGATGCAGCACATTCCGTTCAAGGGAACCGACATTGCGGCCTACTCGCAAGCTCACCTCAATGCAGTGGCGAGGAGATTAAACACCCGCCCAAGGAAAACACTAAACTACGAAACACCCGCCGAACGATTTAGCCAATCTGTTGCGTCCACCGGTTGAATCCGCACCAGCAGCTGACTTTTACGCAGCCGCACCAGCAGAAATGAATCGGGTCAGGAGGGCTTCGATTTCTCCCCGACATCATGATCGCCCCAACGGCAGTAGGGATCACGCCGAGCTCCCGAGTTCTTCAGACCCGGTACTTCTCGATTACCTGCGGATCTGGATCGCGCCCCAGTGCAAGCGGCGCCACCAGCGTCTCGACCGCGGCGCGCGTCGCCGGCCAAACCGTATTGTGCTCGGTGGGGGCCTCTCGAATCTCGATCGTCTTTATGAGAACGTGCCGAAACGCTGGGATGCGCGGGTATTCTCCGATCAGGTTGCGACCCGATTCCTGAAGAATCGCCACGGCGACGCTTCCGGGGTGCGCGGAGCGGCGTGGCTGCGGTGATTACGCCTTGCTTTCCTTGGGCGCCTTCAGAAACAGCTGCTTCGCCAGAGTTTCGGGCGATATAGCGCCGAACTGGGTGCTACTGCCACCCTTGGCCGTTGAGACAATCAGAATCGCCGCGGCGACCCGGTAGCTTCTGTTGTGCGTTTTCCGAGTACGCACTCATTTTGAATCCGGCACGCCGCCGTGCGCCTCATAGTATTCGCGGGCGTGTTTCATGGCGTCAGCAAGACCTTCAGTTTCCGACAATACTTCCGGGTGAGATTCCAGCAATTGCGCAAGCGGCCGCCAGGCACCTCTGTCTGACCGATCCAGAAATAGCGCGTTCATGAAACACACGGCAGCATCGGAATATTTTTCTTGTCCTTGGCAGGCCAGACCTAGGTTTCTGTGCGCATTGTGCCGGTCCTGATCAACCTCGATGGCGGCGATGCAGTGTTCCTCAGCTTCCTCGAACCGCTGCAGGTTGATGAGCGACCACGCGAGATTGTTGGGACCGAAGTAGCGAACAGCGGGGTCCTTGGCGTCAAAGCTCAGGGCTTGCTTATAGTACTCGACTGCATCTTCCCAGTCGTTTCGATTCTCGGCTTCGACGCCGAGCATCAGGTATCCCTTCGCCATATCCTCGGGATTTTCGGGATCAGCAAGCAAGCGTCGGATTTCTGGGTCGGCGATCTGTGAAAGGTCGAACTGCATGGATGGCTCTCTTTCTGCTGATTGGAGGAAGTGTTTCACCTTCGTTTGGAGAAAATATTTCCTCTTTGTCATTCGGTTCGAGCGCGGGGCGGACTACTGCTTCCTGCGCCTGAAGTGTGTAGTCAGTGTCCCGCGTCAGCTTTCAGGTTTCCTGCCTGGGGTTTTGGGAAGAATCGTTCCCGCGATCCGGCAGAGCATTCCTTCAATCGTCTTGCCGCCGCGTGTCGCGAAAATGTCCCACGGAGGAGGGCATCATCGCGCGTGTTTCCTGCGTGGGGCTAGGCAGCGGTGCGAATTCAAGGAAACGGGGGCCTGGTTGAAATCTTAGCATATGTCCGGCATCAACCCGCCGATTCTTTGCCCGGTCTGCGTCGGCCCTGAAGGTAAAGATGAAGGGGAAGGGCGTAAGAGTCTTCTGCGCCAAGTGATTGACGCTTGGTGCAAGCGACGCTGCTATGTCCGCGGCGGCAAGGGTGAAGTGCTTGCATTGATCGTGGAGCCCTGGTTGGTCCTCGGCCTGCCGCCGGTTTGGTGCGAATCGGCGCCCTATCGTTCGCGCGCGAGGCCCCGGACGATATCCTGCGGCAGCTTCGCCGGATCGAAAATGCCCTGCCAGGATAAAGCTGTTTCGCCCGGCACGCCGGCCTCGCGCATGGTGGGATTCCCGGTGCTACTACCATCGATCTTGCAGGTGCCGGCGTTACGACAAATCAACGCCGCCGCTCTCAGCGGTGCAAAAGGATGCCAAAGCTGCGCGAGACGGACTATAGGCAGATAATGAACCTGTGCCGCCGTGCGCTTGACGGCGGCGCAGGTCGTGGCTAGCCAGGCCGGCGAAAGAATCGGCTCCATAGAACATGACTGATTGGTTTTGCTCGTGCGCAGCAAACGTCTAGCTCAAGAAGGAGGTTCAGATGAAATGGTTCAACGCAACAGTGCAAATGGTAACGGTAGGTGTGCTGGTGGCTATGGCCAGCTCGGTCGCCGCCCAGCAGGCTTATCCTAACAAGCCAATACGGTTCATCACTCCCTACCCGCCGGGAGGAGGCACTACCGTTGTGGCACGCCTTATCGCGCAGAAGCTGACGGAAAGCTGGGGCCAGCAAGTGCTTGTGGACAACCGCGGCGGCGGCAACACCATCATCGGCACGGAAATCGGGGCCAAATCCCCGCCCGACGGCTACACCATTTCGTTTGTAGACAGCGTGCTGGCGATACTGCCGAACCTTTACCGCGCGCTTCCCTACGACACCTTCCGCGACTTTGCGCCGGTCGCGACGCTTACGCGCATCCCGTTCATGCTGGTGCTGCATCCCTCGGTTCCGGCGAACAATCTGCAGGAGCTGGTTGCGTACGCCAAGTCCAGACCTGGGCAACTCAATTACGCTTCGTCCGGCAGCGGCGGACAGGGCCATCTGGGATTGGAAATGTTCAGCATACTGACGGGGGTCAAAATGCTGCACGTCCCCTACAAAGGCGGTGGGCCGGCCCTCGCTGATCTCCTCGGCGGTCAGGTGCAACTGCACTTCAACGTTCCCATCAACCTGATTTCCCACGTAAAGAGCGGCAAGCTCAAGGCTATCGCCATCTCGGGCGAATCGCGCCTGGCGGCCCTGCCGCAAATGCCAACCTTCAAGGAGGCCGGTCTGCCGAACCTCGACGTGAGCTATTGGCAGGGAGTCGCTATGCCGGCCGCCGCCCCGAAGCCGATCATCGACAAGATGTCGACCGAGATCGCCAAGATTCTAGCCATGCCAGACATCAAGGAGAAGCTGGGCAGCATAGGGGCGCAACCGTTCATCTCCACCCCTGAGCAATTTGCCGCGATGATCAACGCGGAGACGGCGAAGTATGCCAACGTCGTTAAGACGGCCAACATCAAGATCGAGGATTGATCGTCATGGCCGTTTGGCGGGCCCGCGTCTTTTCTTTTCACTGAGTAAGTACCCGTGTGGGCAATACTCAAATATGCGCGTGCGGCCAATAGAAGCTGAACGGCTGTGCGGGACCGCCGCCCAGTACGTGCCATCGACCGACATTCGATGGTCGCTGAGATTGCCAAGACGAACACCAGCATCAGCCCAGCCGGCCGACGTTCGCGAGACCGGGGCGAACTCTGGCAGTTCGGGCAGCTGTGCTAACATCCATTGCGGTAATCTCAAAAGCTTTCGCCATGGCGAAGCCTCGAAGACAGGAGGAGTGCATGAGCGGGGTTTACGAAGACCTCACAGTGGTGGAGCTCGCCAATCGTCGGAACCAGTGGGCTGGCAAGCTCATGGCCGATGGGGGCGCACGCGTCATTCAGATCGAGCCCATCCAGGGAAGTCCCGGCCGCTGGTGCGGTCCCTTCGTCGACGACAAGGTGGACCCCGACCGCTGCCTGGACTACTGGTGGTACAACACCGGCAAGCAGAGCGTGGCGCTCGACATCGAGCGCAGGCCTGCCCAAGATCTCCTGCGAAAGCTCCTCACTCGGGCCGATGTTTTCATCGAGAGCACTTCGCCTGGCACTCTGGCGAAGCTGGGCCTGGACTACGGCTCCGTCGCCGCCAACCGGGCGCTGATCTACGCCTCGCTCACCGACTTCGGTCAGGACGGTCCCTGGCGCGATTACCGGATGAACGACGCCGCGCATCTTGCGCTCGGCGGGCAGATGGCGAGTTCCGGCTACTCGGATCCGAAAGCGCCGCCCATCGGCGGGCAGGGCCACCATGCCTGGCACATGGGCTGCGCCTTCGTGCTACACGGCATCACGGTCGCCTTGTTCGACCGCATGAGCTCCGGCGCAGGCCAGTACATCGACGTCTCGATACACGACGCATGCGCGATCGGCACCGAGGCGGCGGTTCCGCAGTGGATGTACTACGGCTCGACGATGTACCGCCAGACCGGCATGCACGCCAACCCCAAGCGGCAGCCGCCGCTGCAGCTCCCCACTGCCGATGGCAAGTACATGATCGCCGTCATGCAGAATTTCGGTCCGCGGGTTTGGGAGAATCTGATCAAGTGGATGGACGAGAAGGGCGTGACGGGCGAGCTGCACGATCCGAAATACCAGGACGAGGCGTTCCGCATGTCGGAGTACCGCACGGGTACCGTCGTGCGTGACGCCATCGCACGCCTCATCGCTGCCAGCAAGGGCGAAGAATGCTTCCACCGTGCGCAGTCGTACGGCGTCTCGTGGGGCCTCGTCCATGCCGCCGAGGAGAATTACGACATTCCGCATTACCAGCAGCGGGACTACTGGCGCTCGATCGAGCATCCGGAGATCGGCCGCTCGATTCCGTATCCGCGCGGCCCGTTCGCGTCCGACGAACTGAAGATCGAGCCCAGAGGCCGCGCGCCGCATCTGGGCGAGCACACCAAACAAATCCTCGCGCAGGATCTCGGTCTGCACGCCGAGCAGATCGCGGCCCTGACTGCGGCAGGAGCCATCCGATGAGTACACCTGTGCGTCCTGGCATCTTGAGCGGCATTCGCGTACTCGACTTCACCTGGAAAACCGTGGGCCCATGGGCACCGCGCCTGCTCACGCACTACGGCGCCGAGGTGATCCACGTCGAGCGCGCCGGCGGCTGGGACGATCACCGATTCAATGCGACGCCGAGCATCGTGACCGACGAGCCGCAGGCGGCCGAATTGCCGGGCATGAAGAAGGTCTACGCGGACCCCCAATTCAACACGCACCGTGACGAATCGGCCGCCGCGCAGGTCCCGGGAAAGACGAAACTCTACTCTGCGCCCTACTTCAACACCCTGCACAACGGGAAGCTCGCGATCAGCCTCAATACGAGGAACCCGGAGGGACTGAAGATCGTCGAGCGTCTCATCAGCATGTGCGATGCGCTGGTCGAGAACTTCAGCGCCGAGGTGCTGCCGAACTGGGGCCTCACCTGGGAGCGGATCCATGCGCTCAATCCCAAGCTCGTTTACATGAGCGCGTCGGGCTTCGGACACACGGGCGACTGGAAGGGTTATCGCAGCTTCGGACCGACCGCCGCGGCGCAATCCGGTCTCTCGCTCGCGTCGGGACTGCCTCGCAAGCCGCCGGCAGGGTGGGGCTTCTCGTATCTCGATGTCATGGGCGGCTGGATGGGCGGGCTTGCACTCGTTCAGGGGCTGCTGCAGGCGAAGAAGACGGGCAAAGGCTTTTACATCGACTACTCGGTGACCGAGGGTGCGATGTCCATGCTCGGCACCTACATGCTCGATTACCAGGTGAACGGCCGGCGTACCCGGCGCCCCGACTTCCCGCCGGGAAACCGCTCGGTATTTCCCGCAGTAGCGCCGCACAACACCTATCGATGTTCGGGCAGGGACCGCAACGGGCAGGACTGGTGGGTGTTCATTGCGTGCGAGACGCAACCTCAGTTCGAGTCGCTGTGTCAGATCATGGGCGAGCCCGGCCTCGCGCTCGACCCGAAGTTCGCGACCAACGAAGCGCGCGTGGCCAATCAGGACGAGCTCGATGCCATCATCAGCCGCTGGACGCGGGCGCGGCGGCGCTACGACATCATGCGCAAGTGCCAGGCGGCCGGCATCATCGCGGCCACCATCCAGAGCGCCGAAGACCGCGTCGAGTACGATCCGCAACTGCAGCACCGCGAGATGCACCCGATCATCAATCATCCTGAACTGGGCGACTTTGCCTACGAGGGTTATCCCGTCAAGATGTCGCGCACCCCGGCCTTCGTGCACGGGCGCGCGCCGACCCTGGCCGAGCACAATCAGTATGTTTACGGTGAAATATTGGGCATGAACGAAGCGGAGATTGCGGGCCTGCGTGAACGCGGCGTTATCTAAACAAAGGATAAGTCATGACGGAAATCTTTGACCGCAAGCGGCTCGCGCCGCTGAAGGACACTGTGGCCATTGTCGGTGTCGGCGATACCGACTATGGCGCCGACTATCGCGGCGCCGGAGGCCGCGCCGTCGGCAAGGGCGAGGGCCGTTATGACTCGTACACGCTGGCCTCGCGCGCGCTCAAACGCGCGCTTGACGATGCGGGACTGAAGAAGGACGACATCGATGGCCTCTGCACGGGGCCTACCTTGTCGGGTGAGCGGGCCAGCGAGGTGTGGGGCCTGAATCCACGCTGGAGCGGCAGCGGGGACGCCGCGCAGTGCATCATCGAGGCGACCATGGCCATCAACTGCGGCCTGTGCACGACGGTAGCCCTGGTCTACGGCAATGCGCAGCGCTCGATGGACACCGCCTACGGTGGCGCGCGAGTGACGGGCGGCGGCATCACGTCTTACTTCTACTACGCGCCGTGGGGCATGACGTCGCAAGGCGCCCTCTACGCACTCTTCTTCCAGCGCCACAAGCTGCTCTACGGTACCACTGAAGAGCAGTTGGGCGCCATCGCCGTGGCCTTCCGCAAGCACGCCTGCCTGAACCCCAACGCCGTGATGCAAAAGCCATTGACCATCGAAGATTACATGAATGCGCCCTATGTGGCCGAGCCGCTGCGCCTCTTCGACTACTGCCTTGTCAACGACGGCGGGGTTGCCATCATCGTGCGACGTGCCGACATGGCAAAGGGGTTGAGGCATCCGCCCGTCATGGTGAGCGGCATCGGGTGGTCCGAGGAGAACGTGGATGCGACGCAGCTCCGTCCGCGACTCAAGGATTTCTACCACACGGCGCATCACGGAGTGGCGGCTCAGATCTACCCGATGGCAGGGGTCACCCCCAAGGACATCGACGTGTTCGCCACCTATGACAGCTTCAGCGTGCATCTGCTGGCCTCCCTGGAAGGCTTCGGCTTTTGCAAGGAAGGTGAAGGCGGTCCCTTCGTACAGAACGGGCGCATCGAGATCGGCGGCGCGCTCCCCTGCAATACCAGCGGCGGCATGCTGTCCGAGAGCTACATGCAGAGCTGGAACCACCAGCCCGAGCTCGTGCGCCAGTTGCGCGGCGGCCTCGGAGCACGTCAGGTCAAGGGCGCGGAGGTCGCGCAGTACGTGCACGATGTCGCGGGCAAGTGCAAGAGCATCATTTATACGAAGGGGGGCTGAGCGATGGCCACAGTACGTCCAATCCGGTCGATGGACCCGTATGCCGAGCAGTTCTGGGCACACACGCAAAAAAAGGAACTTCGCTTTCAGAAATGCTCGGACTGCGGCAAGTTCCGGTGGCCGCCCGGGCCCACCTGCGACAAGTGCCTGTCTGATACGTTCGAATGGGCCACCGTTGCGGGCAAGGGCAAGGTTCTCTCCTGGACGACCTTTCGCCGCAGCTACTTCAAGGAATACCCGGCACCCCACACCGTGATCGTGCTCGAGCTGGACGAGGGGCCGCTCTTCGTCTCCTACCCGGTCGATGTCGAGGTAGCCAACCTGCGGGAAGGCATGGTCCTGTCGCTGCGCTGGACGGATGGCGAGGACCGCTTCGGCGGATACAACCTGCCCGTCTTCGGTCCGTCATCCGCGTAGTGACGTCGTAGGCACGCGCTACCTGCGCAACCACCAGCGGCAGCGGTTCCTTGTTACGTTTCAATGCTCGGTCAGTCGGGGGGCAAAGCCCTCCACCCGTCAAAGACTCGTCATTCTGCTGACTTTGAATTAAGCAGGCCCCGGGGGTCTCGTGGTCCGGAGACGGGCTTGAAGAACTCGATGAGCAACCGATTGACGGGCTCGGGCCTTTCGTACTGTACCCAATGACCAGCGTCCGGGATCAGCTCGATGTGCATAGCGGGCATCAGCGCCCTGCAAGGGTCGACCCGCGCCGACACATCAGGCCACGATAAGTTATCCCGCGCACCGAACACCCCTAGCGTGGGTACCTTGACCTTCGGCAGTTCCGCGCGTGTAAGGCTACCCCCCGTGAAAGGTTGCGTATTGAAGCGCTGGCGCGCGACGTTGTCGCGTTGAATATCGATGGTCTCTTCGGTGATTGTCGAGTCGTGCACAAACATCATCTGCATCAAATTGTGACGCAGGATCGCGCGCCGCTGGTCCTCGGGCACCGGTTCGGGCGGCATTTTGCGAAGATTGAGACGGCTGCGGCCCAAACCTGCACCGGATGCACTGCGCAGCCCGCCCGGCGCAACCAGGGCGAGGCGCGAAACCTTCTCCGGCATGCGCGCTGTCAGCATCGTCGCGACTACACCGCCGAACGAAAACCCGCACAGATATACCGGCTTAGTCGCACCGCCAACCTCGCGAATCGACTCGCCAACGATATCGACGTAATCGTGCGGCGTGATATCGCCGGGCACGGATGGTGAATCACCGTTGCCAGGCAGATCGTATGCGTGCACGGTGAAGTGTTCCCGCAACGCCGGAATGTTGCGAATCCAGTGTGTCCAAGACCCCGTGCCACCATGAAACATGACGAGCTCCGGGCCCTGACCTTCGATGTGGCAGGCAAGCGCCATTTTCTTGCTGGTGTCGGACAAGCGGTCCTCCCTTCTTGCGAATCCCTGCCGTATGTTTGCTTCCTTGATCACCTTGGCGAAACGCTCGATGTCAGTTCCCACTCCCGCGCCAACGCGGCCGGGGTTAGAATCCACACATTCCGTTAACCGTGCGCGCTTCGTCATTCGCGGCGCACGCCAACCCAGGAGAATGCAACCATGATATACGAGCTTCGCGCCTACCATGCAATGCCCGGCAAACTGCCCGCCCTCGTGGACCGTTTCCGCAAGCATACTGTCATGAGACGTGGTCATTCGATAAACGGCTTGTAAGGTTGAGGATCGTTGGGCGGGATCCGATACAGGTTGTATTAGCCATGGATGACCCGGCGTTTTAACCAGAACGCAGGCATGACCGCGCGCAGCAGCGCTTTCAAAGCGCCACGCCTATCGACGTTTGCGCCGTTTGACGTACGCAGTTTCCGTTTCCAGTGGCCCGCCGATCTCGCGGTTTCGTGGGCGTTCGAAATGGAAACGCTGATTCTCGGCTGGTATGTGCTGGTCGAAACGCGTTCGGTGCTGATGCTCACGCTGTTTGCGTCGCTGCAGCACATCGGCACCTTGCTCGCGCCGATGTTCGGCGTGATGGGCGACCGCATCGGACCTCGCGCAGTAATGGCGGCGATGCGCACGGCGTACACCGCACTGGCCTTGGCGGTGATGTCGCTCGCGTACGGCGGCTTGCTCACGCCCACCTACGTGTTGGCGGTCGCCGGCGTGATGGGGCTGTTGCGGCCGTCGGATATCGGTATGCGCAGTGCCCTGGTGGGCGCCACCATGCCGTCCGACAAGCTGATGGGTGCAATGAGCATACAGCGCACCACCATGGATACCGCCAAGATCGCCGGCGCGCTCACCGGCGCCGGGCTGGTCACGCTCCTCGGCATCGGCCCGGCGTATACCGTGGTCGCGAGCTTTTACGCCGTCAGCGTCCTGCTCACGCTGCAAGGCAAAAATCCCACAGCCGCGTTGCGCCCCGTCGTTGCCGCCGCGAATATCGAACGCGCCTCGCCGTGGGACGATCTTCGCGCCGGCATCGCTTATGTGCGGACCACGCCGCTACTGTTTGCCTCCATGTGTTTTGCCTTTCTCCTCAATTGCAGCGCTTTCCCGATGATGAATGGGCTCATGCCGGTGATGGCGAAAGAAATCTACCACACCGATCAGACCGGCCTTGGCTATCTGGTGGCGGCAGGCGGGTTCGGCGCGTTCATGAGCGCGGTGGTAATGAGCCGCATCGGGCACGCCGTGCGCCCCGCGCGCACCATGATCGTCTTCAGCGCGGGCTGGTACTTGTCGTTGCTGCTGTTCGTGCAGACCACGCATCCGGCGGCCGGCATTGCGTTTCTGATACTCGCCGGACTGTCGCAAGGCTTGAGCCAGATTGCGATGGCGACGATGCTGATACGCAATTCGGACGAACAGTTCCACGGACGCATCATGGGCATACGCATGCTGGCGATCTACGGCAATATCCCGGGTCTGCTGCTAGCCGGTTGGCTGATTCAGCGCATCGGTTATCCGCTGACGGCGACGGCGTACTGCCTGTGCGCGTTGGTCTTCATCGTGATCGTGGCGGCACGCTGGCGCGCGCAACTATGGCGGCGCGGTGCGCCCGCCAATGCGCGATGAGGGTCCCGAGCGAGATTTGGCTAACCAAGCCAAATATAAGCATAATAAACGCGCAGGTGGTGTAAATGAGTCTCGAAAATTCGACTGACGTGCGGCGCATAAGCCTGAAAAGCTCCAAACTGCAAACGTCCAGTAAGAGGCTGATCAAGGCCGAACGAAGAGCGGACCCGGAGGGAGCATGAACACACGTCGAAAGGTTCTCGTTGCGCTTGGTGCAGGCGCGCTCATCGTATTCGCCTCCACGTATATCGTTACGGCATCGCTCGCCCACGCCCAACAGTACCCGACCAAGCCCATCCGCGTGCTCACCGCCGAAATCGGCGGCGGCAGCGACTTCACCGTGCGCCTGATCTCGCCGCATCTCACCGAACGGCTCGGCCAGCAGATCGTGGTCGAAAACCGCACCGGCGGCGTAATCATCGGTGACATTGCAGCCAGGGCGCAGCCCGACGGCTATACCCTGATGCTCTACAGCGGCAGCCTGTGGCAGATGCCTTACATGCGCGATAACGGGCCGTACACCAGCAGCCACTTCGCGCCGCT
>Ga0080064_1004587_pt1 | contig 17453 bp, 16 predicted proteins | sample Subgrocontami54m_FD_69260 | JGI IMG/M metagenome (GOLD analysis project Ga0080064, IMG submission 69260) | Subsurface groundwater microbial communities from S. Glens Falls, New York, USA - GMW46 contaminated, 5.4 m (SPADES assembly) (version 2) ...
TTCGCGGCAGTTAGAAGATTGGAATCCCACGCAGCAAAAAGGATTGGCTCCCGAACTCGTTCCCGTAAGAGCTTAGCTGATGCTAGGTGGATAGCATCGTAGGCGCGAAGAGCATGAGCCTCTGCAAGCTCTGCGGCTCTTCGAATGAGGCCGCTTGTTACCTCAAGAGCTACGTAGTGTTCCCAGTCGGCTTCAAGTTCCCGGATCGTGCGATCGTGCTCGCTCCGGGACAACCGTCTCTCGCGGCGCCTGCGAGCGAAGGCTGCACGGGCCTCGACATAGGCGATCGCAGAGGTTGCGACGGTTTCGGCGCCAGCAACCGCCTCACGAATCGTCAATGATCCATCTTCTTCAACATAAAGCTTAACGAGCGCGCTCGTGTCCAGGTAGAGTTTCAACGTCTGCCCTCAATGACCGCGGCGGCCACGGACGGACCTTTAACCTTGGGAGGTCGCTTGGCGCCCCGAGGCTTGCCCCCTTCCCATCGGGCCGCACGCTCTCGAACCATCGCCTCGATCCCCTCATCAACCGCCCCTCCCGCAGTCGAAATCACCGCCACGGCCTTGCCTCTCTCAGTAACCACTACCCGCTCGCCGGCCTTCACCCTGCGAAGATACTCGCTGAGTTTGTTTTTTAGCTCCCTAACGGCTACGGTTCTCATAGTCTTCTCCTATGTAGCTATATTATTTCGCCTTGTAGCTACATTGTCAAGGCAGCATCTTGTTCCGGAGCGCTCTCAGAATCTCCTCGGGTTTAACCGGGAGCTTGGTGATTCTTACTCCCGTGGCGTCGTAAATGGCGTTGACGATGGCGGGCGTCACGACGCTGATGCCGCACTCGGCGACTGATTTCGTTCCGAAGGGGCCGAAGCCTTCCTTCGCTTTGACTAACGACGTCGTGAGCCGCGGGATGTCGGTGATCGTGGGGATTTTATAGTCTCCGAGACTGAGTGTGGTCACCCTCCCGTCTTCCACCACCAGATGCTCCATCAACGGAAAACCCAGTCCCTGAATCACGGCGCCGTCGATTTGTCCCTGATGGATGATCGGGTTGATGACCTTCGTCTGGTCGTAGACGAAATAAAGGTGGCGGACTTTGACGTGGCCGGTTTCGACGTCGACTTCCACGTCGGCTGCAAGTGATTGGAAAGAGTAGATCTCAGGGGTCTCGGCTTCATAATGGCCAAAAGCACGGAGCGATTGGCCATTCGACATGCGAGCCAGCTCAGGCAAGGTGAGGACTTTTTTCCCGCCCTTGAGCCGGGCGCATCCTTTTTCCCAGCGGACCTCCTCCTCGGAGACCTTCCAATATTCTGCCGCCTTGCGGCGCAAAACTTCGATCATGGAGGTCGCCGCCCGATGGACCGCCTGTCCTTCGATGTGGGTGCCTTTAGCGCCGCGCACCCCGTCATCGTAGGGGCCTTCGGTGCCCATGGGGTCGATTCCGACAAGCTCCGGCTCGACTCCCAAGACCTCCGCTGCCACCTGTCGGTGCATCGTGTAAGCGCCCACCCCGACGTCGCGCACTGAGGTCGCCAATCTGAGCGATCCATCCGCCTCCAAAAAAAGCTCGGCGTTCGATTGGCCCGGCGCGATGTGGCGGTCTCCCATAGCAAGACCACGGCCGATGAGGATATTGGGCCGGGACGAACGGGGCTTGGCCCTGCGCCAGCCGGAAATCTGCCCGACGCGCTTCAAGACATCGATCCCGCGCGGGTCGCGCAAGGGCTCATCGGTCGGCTTGGTATCTCCTTCCCGCAAGACATTCTTTAGCCGAAACTCCAGCGGATCGAGTCCGAGCTTTTCCGCCATCATGTCCATGTGGCTCTCCACCGCGAAGAGCGTCTGAACTTCGCCGGGACCGCGAAAGTAGCCGGCGGGAACCTGGTTCGTGTAAACGATGTAGCCGGTTATGGAGGTATGGGGCGTGCGGTACGAACCCGCCAGCATAAAGGTTCCGTTCATGCCGTTTCTCGGAGTGCGGGCGCCGTAGGCGCCGCCGTTATAAAAGATCTTCCCGTCCCAGGCCCACAGCCGCCCGTCTTTTTTGACTCCGGTGCGGAGCGTGATGACCGCCGAATGGCGGGGCTGGCCGTCCATCAGCTCTTCGGAATAGCTCTCGACATACTTCACCGGCTTTCCCGTCGCCTTCGCCAAATAGTAGAGGCAGATAACATCCTCCGGCCCCTGTTTGCCGCCGAAGGAGCCGCCGGTCGCTACTGAATGGACGGTGATCATCTCCTCCGGAATATCACGGTGGTTGGCCAGCCATTTCCGGATAGAGAAGGGCGACTGGTGGCATTGCCAGATGGCGACCCGCCCCAGGTTGTCGATTTCCAGCACCGCAGCGCGCGGCTCGATAAAGGCCTGGTGGACCCTGTGAGTCTCGAACCGGTTCTCGAAGATCAAGTCGGATTCCACGAATCCCTGCGCGATATCTCCTTTGCTTGCCCGTTCCACCGAACGAACATTTCTCAGCGAGGGTTCCTTATTCAGGTTTATGCCCTTGTAGGCGGAATAATCCGGATGGAGCAGTGGGGATTCCGGCTTCATAGCTTCGATCGGATCGAAGACGGCTGGAAGCTCTTCGTACTCCACTGCGATCAGCCCCAGTGCTTCTTCTACCAACTCTTTGTCGACTGCGGCGATCCCCGCTACCTTTTCGCCGACGTAACGCACCCGATCCGTGGCCATAACCGGTTTATCCAGCAGAGTGCAGCCTTCGAGCCGCGGGATGACGTCTTTTCCGGTAACGATCGCTTTCACGCCGGGCAGCCGTCTTGCCCGGCCGGTATCGATGTGGAGAATTTTGGCGTGAGGATAAGGGCTGCGGAGAAAGCCGACCCAAAGGGCGTCTGGCAGAATCACGTCCGCGGAATAAAGGCAACTCCCTGTAACTTTCCCCTTTCCCTCGACCCGGGGAAGGGGACGGCCGATAACGGGTCTTGCCATGACGAAACAAGTAGCATGCAGGGACTTTCCCCGTCAACTTACCGCCGCGGCGGAAGCGGGGGAGTGCTCCGTGGGACTGCCCTCGGCCAAAGAAGAAGGTTGAACGATCCTCTCCTACCGGCCAGCCGGGAGTATCTTGCAGGACCGATGCACTAGGCGAGGAGTTTCAATGGACCACCACTCTATTGCATCGGGCCGGAAAGAGACTCCCGGCTGGCCGCTCTCGATGTACTGCACCATCGGCTGCGCTCGGAAGAGTCGCCCCGAAGAGCGGCCCATCGGCTCATTAAGTATCATGCCGCGATCGAATCGGACTCTTCGTTGACAGCAGTGCGCAAGATGGGATAATTTCTCTTCCAACAATATTCATTGACTCTTCAGAAAGGAGTCCTCATGATTTTTGAAAGTCTGCGAGAGTTTGTCGAAAAATTGGATCAAATGGGAGATCTGAAAAAGATCGATGGAGCGGAGTGGGATTTGGAGATGGGGGCTTTGACCGAGCTCATGTGGGACGCCGGCGGCCCGGCATTGTTCTTTCAGAACATCAAAGGTTACGAAGGCGGGAGCAGGGTAGCCACCAATTTGTTCGCTACTCGAAAGAGATGTCTCCTTGGTCTGGATATGCCGCTGGATCTTAAAGAAGAAGAGGCCATCGAGAGATTCGAGAGGAGCCTGGCGGAGTGCCGGCCCATCCCCCCTCGCGTGGTGAAGTCCGGTCCGGTGGCCGAGAATGTGATCACGGGAGAGAAGGTCAATCTTTTGAAGCTTCCAGTTCCCAGGTGGCACGAGCTGGACGGGGGGAGATACATCGGCACGGGCTGCTGCGTGATTCAACAGGACCCGGAGAGCGGATATGTAAACATCGGAACCTATCGGCTCCAGCTTCACGACGAGAAAACGACCGGGATTTATATCGGCGGGACCCACCAAGGGGGCATGATCCAAAAGAAATACTGGGAAAAAGGAAAGAGCTGCCCGGTGGCGGTTTCTCTTGGACCCGATCCGATACTCTTTCTGATTTCTTCCGGCGGCTTCGGGTTTCCCTGGGGAACATCGGAGTACGATATTGTCGGCCACATGAAAAATCGGCCGGTGGACGTCATGATCGATGAATACACGGGCCTCCCGATCCCGATCCAATCTGAGATCGTTATGGTCGGTGAGATCCCTCCGCCGGGAGTCGAGAAGCGCGACGAAGGGCCGTTCGGCGAATATACCGGCTACTATGCCTCCGGCACGAGACCCGAGCCCGTGATCCGGGTAAAAGCCGTCTATCACCGCAATAATCCCATTTTGTTGGGCAGCCCACCCCTGATGCCTAAAGGACCCTCGGGCTACAGCTTCGCCCTGTCGGTCAAAAAGAGAGAAATCAAAAGAAGACTCGCCGAACGCGGGATCTCCGACGTGTTGGACGACTGCACCCTGTCCATACCGGGAATAGAAGTGATCAAAATCAAGCAAAAATACGCGGGCCACGCCGCCGAGATCGGTTCGGCGGCCTTGGAGGTCGCCGGAGCGCGAATGGTGGTCGTAGTGGACGAAGACGTGGATGTCCGCGATCCCTGGCAGGTGCTCTGGGCGATGGGGACGCGATGCGATCCCGAAGTCGCAGTAAAGGTGGTTAACGGCTGCAAGACCCATACGCTCGATCCCGGGCTTTCTCCGGACAAGAGAAAAAAAGGGGACTTCACCGTCTCCAAGGTCATGATCGACGCCTGCAGGCCTTATACATGGGCCAAGGATTTTCCTCCGGTCAACCGCTGCAGCACGGAGCTGCGCCAGAAAACCCTGACGAAATGGAAGGATTTGTTTCGGGACTTCGAGGTCAAGGCGTGATAGGTCGTTGAAAAAGGCCCAAATTTCCGTGCTCGTGCTCGTTGGGAGGAGATGGGGACGAACATGAACACGATCACGAACAACGAACACGACTTAATTTACCATCTGAAAGGGGAGGCAGAATGGCGGTAGCAGTACAGAAAACGTGGGATGATCAACGGCTCAAGCGGGATCGTCTCGCGCAAGTGCAGGAGCAAATGAAAAAAAGGGGGATCGGCGCCCTCTATTTATCCGACGGCATCAACCTGCGCTACATCCTCAATATGAAGATACCGGGCGCGGAAGTCTTCGTGCCGCCCGAAGGCGATGCCCTGGCCTTCATCCGGCCGCGGGACGTCGGCTACGTCCAGTTGCAGCATAAAAACATTCACGAACCCTTGTACAACCGATCCGCGGCCCGGGACGGCACCCATCCGGAGGAGGTGGAGCGTTTTGCCCAGGGGATCACCGATCTCATGAAGCAACACAAAGTCGCGGGTGAGCCGCTGGCGGCGGATCACCTCGGAGTGCCGATCCTGCTCCAATTGATCAAATCGGGATTTCGCTTGACCGACGCCCGCCCGGTGATCGAGCGGTCGGGCGCCGTGAAGACTCCGGACGAGGTGACGATCTACCGTTGTCTCGGCCGGCAGTACGCTCATGCGATCAAGGCTTTTCGGGACGCCGTCCGTCCGGGAATTACCGAGAACGAGCTGGCGGGCATCGTCGTCTCAGCGTGGTACGAAGCCGGCGGGGAGGATATCGCGCAATTGAACGTCTGCGCCGGCGAGAACATGAATCCGTGGCGGCGCTGGCCGACCCAGCGCCAGATTAAAGAGGGAGAGTTTGTCGGCGTGGATTTCCACGGCCGCGGACTGAACGGGCTTCGCGGCGACGGATCGCGGACTTTCTTTGCCGGTGCCCGCCCGACCGTCGAGCAACGCGACCTCTACCGGCGCGCCTACGACTATCTCCTGGCGACGATGGATATCTTTCGAGCGGGAAGGTCCTTTGCCGAAGTGGTCGCGGCGGCGCCCAAAGTGGATGAAAAATACCGGAAGCGGCTCTACGCCCTGAATATCGGCCACGGCGCCGGGCTGGGCTCATCCGGCTATCCGCATATCGATCACCTCAAGACCCCGTCGGAGGATACGCTGAAACCGAACCAGGTGATCGCGGCGGAATGCTACTTCGCGGAGGTGGGGAGCCCGCAGGCCGTAAAACTCGAAGAGATGGTCCTGGTGCGCGAAGGAAAGCCGGAGATCTTGGCGCCGGACGTACCGTACGACGAGCGCATGCTGTCGTAGACAGTGAAAGGAGAGCGAACCATGATTCGATGGCTGTCAGGATTCTTCCTGATGTTTTGGCTGGCGCCCGCGTGGGGCCAGGAGCGCGCCTGGGAAAAACAATGGAATCAGATCCTGGCCGGCGCCCGGAAAGAAGGCAAGGCCGTGGTCGTGGGATCAGCGGACCCCACGGTTCGGACCGAGCTTCCGGCCGCTTTCAAAGCCAAGTTCGGCATCGCGTTGGAATACATCGGGGGAAGGGGGGCCGATAACTTCTCCCGCCTGGTGATGGAGCGACGCGCAGGGGCTACCACCGTGGACGTGGTGATGTCCGGCCTCAGCAATATGGTCGACTACTACAATGAAAAGATCATCATTCCTCTTACCCCGGCCCTGATCCTGCCCGAGGTCCTGGATCCCACGAAGTGGAAGAAAGGCAAGCTCTGGTTCCTGGATCCCGAGGGAAAGTATATTCTCCGCTTGTACAACTATGTCCTCTCCGCCGGTTATCTGACGATCAATACACAGTATATAAAGCCAGGAGACTTCAAATCGATCAAAGACTTGCTCGATCCCAAATGGAAAGGCAAATTCTCGGTTTATGATCCGACGGTCTCCGGGACCGGCGAGATCGATGCCGCACGCTTCTACACCGACTTCGGTGAAGACTTCGTGAAGCGGCTCTACGTGGACCAAAAGCCGGGCATCAGCCGGGACAAACGGCAGCTTGCGGATTGGGTAGCGCGCGGCACCTATCCGGTCTCCCTGGGCGTGGAAACCGAGGGAGCTCAGATGATGAAGCAACAGGGTCTCCCCATAGAAGTGATCGGGCTGCCGGACGTTCCGGGCTATTTGACCGCCGGGAACGGACTTCTGGCCCTCGTCGATAAGTCGCCCCATCCCAACGCGGCCCGGCTTTTCGTGAACTGGATCACCTCCCGGGAAGGCCTGGAGCTTCTTGCGCGCACGAGGAAAAAACCCACCACCCGCGCAGACGTGGACGAGTCCTTCGTTTTGCCTTTGGAGCTTCCGCGGCCTGGAGTCCGCTATTTCGATACCTACGATTGGGAATTCACTATTACAACGAGAGACAAGATCCGGGTGCGGGTAACGGAATTGATCAAAGCAGGCTCCTGATGAGACCATCCGTATCCGCCATGATCATCGTCTGTTTTCTTTTTTCGCTCGCGCTGTCTTCCTTGGCCGCAGCCCAGGAGAAGGGCTGGGAGACGCAGTGGAACAAGATCGTGGCGGAGGCGCGTAAAGAGGGCAAGGTCGTGGTCATGGGATCGGCCGATCCGGTGGTTCGCAAAGAACTCCCCGCGATTTTCAAGGCCAAGTTCGGCGTCACCCTGGAATATATCGGGGGACGGGGCGGCGACAATCTCGCCCGTTTGAGGATGGAACGCCGGGCGGGCGCTTATACGGTGGACGCGGTCACCGCGGGCGTCACCAACATGGTCGAGTATTACCAGGAGGGGTTGCTCGACCCACTTCTTCCAGCCTTGCTCTTGCCGGAGGTGTTGGATCCTGCCAAGTGGAAAAAAAAGAAACTTTGGTTCGTGGACCCGGGAGAAAAGTATATTCTGCGGCTGTACAATTACCTTGCTTCAGGATTGCTCTACTTGAATCGCGAGCAAGTCAAGCCTGGCAGCTTCAAGTCGGTTCATGAATTGCTCGATCCCAAATGGAGAGGCAAGATTTCGAGCCTGGACCCCACTATTTCCGGACCCGGTCAGGCGGAAGCCACGCGCTTCTATCTCCAGTTGGGAGAAGAATTCGTGAAGCGTCTCTATATCGACCAGAAGCCGATCTTCAGCCGGGATAAAAGGCAGATCGTTGATTGGCTCGCCCGCGGCAGCTACCCGGTTTCGATCAGCGCCGAGACCGAATTCGTGGTCGAGCTGAAAAAACAGGGCCTTCCCGTGGATATGGTTTCCCTTCCCGATGCCCCCGGCACCCTGACCGCGGGGAACGGCCTCCTGGCCCTGATGAATCGGGCCCCGCACCCCAACGCGGCCCGTCTCTTCGTCAACTGGATCGCTTCGAAGGAAGGGGCCGAGCTATTGGGCCGCGCGCGCCAAAAACCGACGACGCGGAGCGACATCGATGAATCCTACGCGGTATCGTGGGAGGTGCCGAAGCCCGGAGTTTCCTATTTTGACCTCCATAGCTGGGAATTTACGATGAACATGCGTGAAAAAGTGAACGAACGGGTCAAGAACATCTTAAAGGGACAGTGACTAAGGAAATACCTAACCGTCGGCCTGGGGGATCTCTCGAAGGGCCGATGCATCGATTGAGGGGCATCGAGCGTATCTTCGTTTGAAGCGTAGTACGCGCGTATTGCATCGGCCCGGAGAGAGATTTTCCAGGCCGACCCTTGGCGGCGCCGTAGAAGAAGAAGAGGAGCTGAAGTGCCCTACCGGGATTTAAGAGAGTTCATCGCCGCGGTGGAGCGGATCGGAGAGATGCGCACGGTCGAGGGAGCGGATTGGGATCTGGAGATCGGCGCGATCGCCGAGCTCAACTACGAGCGGCTCGGTCCGGCGATGCTTTTCGATTCGATCAAAGACCATCCGAAGGGATATCGTATTTTGACCAATGCCATGGATAGCCTTCGGCGCTCCCTGTTGGCTCTGGACCTGCCGCTGGATTTGGATATGGACGGGGCGCTCGAGGCCTATGAAAAAAAGATCGCGTCGTATCGCCCCGTTCCGCCGGTGGAGGTCAAAGACGCTCCGGTATTTGAAAACAGTTTCCGCGGAGAAGGGATCGACCTGTGGAAGTTTCCCACGCCCAAATGGCACGAGGGGGACGGCGGAAGATATCTGGGGACGGGCTGCGTGGTGGTGATGCGGGATCCGGATACCGGCACGGTCAACTTCGGCTGTTATCGGGTCATGGTCCAGGATGAGAAAACCGCGGGATTGTATATTACGCCCAACAAAACCGGCGCGATCATCCGGCGAAAATATTGGGAGAGAAAACAGAGTTGCCCGGTGGCGGTCTCTTTCGGGCAAGAGCCGGTATTGTTTTTGGGCGCGGCGACTTTTCTGGGTCAGAAGCGGGGAGTTCTCAAGTATGATTTCGTGGGCCATGTGCGCGGCGCGCCGGTCGAGGTCGTGCGCGAGGAAGTAACGGGATTGCCCATTCCGGCGACCGCGGAGATCGTGATCGCGGGCGAGGTGCCGCCGCCCGAAGAAGAGGCGCGGGACGAAGGGCCCTTTGGGGAATGGACCGGCTATTATGCCTCCGGCATGAGACCCGAGCCGGTCATCCGAGTCCGGGCCCTGTATCACCGGAACGATCCCATCATCTTGGGGATGCCGCCGGAGAAACACCGCGGCACAGGCAGTCATTTCGGCTTTCCGACGCAGACGAAAAATCATGTAGAGCAACTCAAAAAAGCCGGGGTCGAGGACGTCCTCGGGGTCTGGCGCCTGGCCGTCCCGGGAGTGACGGTCGTACAGATTCGCCAGCGCTATCCCGGCCATGCGATGAAGGCGGCGCTTGCAGCCTCGGGGGAGTACATGGGACGATTTGTGGTCGTCGTGGACGAGGACATCAATCCCAGAGACCCGGAGGAGGTCTTGTGGGCCATTGGAACCAGATGCGATCCCGAGACGTCCATAACGATCCTCAAGGCCTGCCAGTCCAGCGTCCTGGATCCCCGGATACCGCCGGACCGGAAGAAAAGGGGAGACCTGACCAGTTCCCGGGGGATCTCGATGCCTGCAAACCCTATGACTGGATCAAACAATTTCCGGCAACCAACGTCGCGAGCCCGGAACTCCGCGGGAAAGTCCTCGAGAAGTGGAAGGAGTTGTTCTATGACTCAAAAAAATGATACCCCTAACAGGCTGCTGAAAAAGCCTCATATGCTGCGTTGCGCTCAATTGCCTCGCTCCGGCGTACTGGTTAAGTACGCCTCCGCTCGTCGATTTATCGCGCGCCGTTCGGCTGAGCTCACGGCCGAAGCCTTGCCTCTGAGATCTTTTTGAGCAGCCTGTAAACAGAGTTTTTCAGCACGCTGCTAGTACCCGGGAGGAGAACTATGAAGTGGATACTGAGCATACTGGTATTTTTGGGTCCGGCCTTCCCCGCCCAGGCCCAGGACAAAGACTGGCAAAAACAGTGGAATCAGATGCTTGCCGAGGCGCGGAAAGAAGGGAAGGTGGTGGTGCAGGGCTCGGCTGACCCGGTGGTGAGGAAAGAGCTCCCGGAGAAATTCCAGGCGAAGTTCGGCATTCCGCTGGAATACCTGGGCGGCCGTGGCGCGGACAATTTTTCCCGCTTGTCCATGGAGCGCCAGGCCGGAGTCTACACGACCGACGTCGTGACGGCGGGGATGAGCAACATGGTGGATTATTACCAGCAAAAATTTCTCGATCCTCTGAAACCGGCCCTGATACTGCCGGAAGTCGTGGACCTATCAAAGTGGAAAGCCGGTAAACCGTGGTTTATGGATCCGGAGGAAAAGTATATCCTGCGCCTCTACAATTACGTCTCCTCCGGCTTGATCTTCATCAACACCGAGCACGCGAAGCCTCAGGATTTCAAGTCTATCCACGAGCTGCTCAATCCCAAGTGGAGAGGAAAGATCTCGGTCTACGACCCCAGGGTTTCAGGAACCGGTGAAGTGGAAGCAACCCGGTTCTATCTCAAACTCGGCCCGGAGTTCGTGAAAAAGCTCTACGTCGATCAGAAACCGGTGATCAGCCGCGACAAGAGACAGATTGCGGATTGGCTGGGTCGCGGGACCTACCCGATCTCTATCAGCGCGGAGACCGAATTTGTCCTGGCCATGAAGGAGCAGGGTGTACCCGTAGAAGCGATCGCTCCCGCCGACGCCCCCGGAACGCTCACGGCCGGCAATGGACTTCTGGGGCTCATCAATAAGGCGGCCCATCCCAATGCCGCCCGTGTCTTTGTGAACTGGATTACCTCGAAGGAGGGTATGGAGATCCTGGGCAGTGCCCGGAAGAAGCCTACCACTCGCAAAGACGTCGATGAATCCTATACTCTGTCTTGGGAAGTCCCGAAGCCCGGCTTGAGCTACGTAGATGCCTACAGCTGGGAATTTACCGAGACCTTGAGAACAAAGACCAATGGTATCATGAAGGAGCTCCTAAAGGGGCGCTGATCCCACGAGTCTTCCCAAAAGAGGGAAGGTTTCAATCGATGACACTGGATTCTGGAAAAAGAGGACGTCTCAGAGAAAAGAAGATGGGGTTTGGCGTACGCCCGGCGGTCCTGGTCGTGGATATGACCTATGCGTACTTCGACTCGGATTCCCCGCTGGGGTACGGCGCCGATTCAGGCTGGAAGGCGGTCGAACACCTTCAGACCCTGCTGGCGGAGGCGAGGAAAAAGGACGTCCCGATCATCTATACGAAGTCGGCCCCGCTCAAGATGAAGAAGCAGGAGTTGAAAGGCTTGGGGAGGAAGCATACCCACTCGGAGGCGAGTGTGGAAAATTCTCGGATGGGGACGATCGTGGACGAGCTGGCACCGACGGAGGACGATCTGGTCATCGATAAGTTCAGGGCGAGCGCCTTTTTCGGCACTCCGTTGATCAGCTATCTCATTTTTCACCGAATCGACACGCTGATTTTGACCGGCACCTCTACGAGTGGCTGTGTCCGGACCACGGCCGCCGAGGCCTCTTCTTACAACTACCACATTATTATTCCCCAAGAGTGCGTTTTCGACCGGGAACCGCTCTGGCATGAAGTCACCCTGGCGGTCTTGGGCCAAAAGTACGCCGACGTGGTTCCTTCCCAGGAAGTCGTCTCCTACCTTCAAAAATTTGGAGAGTCTTCCGTCCTCGGATAAATACCACCCCAGCAATCCCAAGGAGGGATTTATGCGTAAAAGAACCGCTCTTCGGGCCTTCATGGGACTGGTCCTTTCCGGCCTCCTGGTCCAAGAGGCATTCTCCGCCCAGTTGACCAGGTCAGCCGACGAAATGCTCAAGAAACTGAAACTCCCTCCGTCCATACTGGCGAACGTCGAGAAGGAGCTTCAGGTGCCGCCGGAGTGGCTGGAAAAAGCCAAAAGCGAAGGGCCGGTGCGATTTCTTTCGACCCTGGAGCCCAAGGAAACCAAAATCCTATTCGGCGTCTTTAGCGAACGCTACCCCACGATCCAGTTGACTTCGACCGAGGCAAGCCGCGAGGATCGAACGGTCAAGACTCTGGTCGCATATAAGAGCGGCCGGATCCTGGCGGACGTTATCGAGGGTGTCGGCGGAACCTTCTATATGTTCAAAGAGGCGAAAGCGCTGGAAGACCTGCGCAGTATTCCAACGGTCAAGGCGCTGCCGGCGGGAACGAAAGACCCGGACGGGCTTTGGGCGGGAACGTATCGGCTGAACTGGTGCATGTCCTACAATACTAAATTGGTGCAGCGCGAGGATCTTCCGCGGAAATGGGAGGATCTTTTTACCCGGCCGAGATGGAAAGGCGGCAACCTCGCGCTCATCAACCGCCCGAACTTATGGGTGCTGCAGCTCTGGAACGCAAAAGGGGAGCAGTGGACCCGAGAATTTCTCACACGTCTTTTTACGGAGATCAAACCCCAACTACGGAAGGAAGGTCAAAGCGCGACGATCGAACTTTTGGGCGCCGGGGAATTTCACGCCGTGGTCCCGTCCAACCCGGCCCGCACGGCTCAAAAGGCTCAGTCCGGCAGTCCGGTCGGTTATTTTTGTCCGGAGCCGGCGCCGACCTCCGTCAATGAAGCGGTAATCCTCAAAGGAAGTCCCAATATCCACGGCGCTAAGATCTTCCTGAATTGGCTCTTGAGCCGGGAAGGACAGATCGCCCTCTTTGCCGCGCACCAGGCGACTCCGGTTCACAAGGATCTCATGCGCAAAGAGTTCATCCCGTTTGCCGAGGAGATCGTAGGCAAAGAAGAGGCCTTCCGTGATCCGGGATTGGAGACCGAGCTCTTACCGAAGGTATTCGAGGTTTGGAACCCGCTCTGGATGCGCGCCGGCGGCACCGCCCGGTGAGGCTCTCGGGCCGGCTGTCCGCGCAAGAGTCTCGGATCAGACCATAATCCGTAGGTAAGCACACAACATGTTGGAAACCCTGGCCGTCGAGAAGGGGGCGGGTGCAAGGCGGAACGAAGGCCCGCACCGGAGCGTACGAGGCAGTACGTGAGGATGCGGGCCTGAAGTTCCAACGCCGCAGACGCCCCCTTATCGACGGATCAGGGATCAGAGGCCCGGTGGGCTGTAAGGTCTGACTTTGCCCGCGTCGATCTCCGCGACCCTTTCCGGATTCAGCGGATAACTGAAAGATTCGTTCCTGAGAATGAAATGCTGGCGGGCCAGCTCGCGGGCATACTGCAACGCTTGCTGATACTCGGATGGACCGGCATCACGCGCCAACCGGTCGAAAATGGACCGCCTCTGGTTATAGTGCGCGAGCTCCTGCTGATAAATGACTTTAAAGGCCTGAGCCAGGAGGCGCTCAACCGGTCCGCCATTGATGACCGAGCCGGCGGCGGCAAACGCAACTCCGCCGCCGGGCGAGAAGCCACCAACCTCTTTTACTAGAGGCACGCTCTTTTCATACTTGCGGCGCACCCCCTCTAATTTGACCTGCTCCGGAGTAGCCTTCGCCTCCGTCGCTTTGAGCCGTTTCCCCGTGACGAGCTCCCGGATGTCCGCGAGGAGCCGATAGTGCTGGATCTCGTCGGCCATTTCATAGGCCTCCGCTTCGTACTCGCTCCGTTCCACCTCTGTGTCGAGCTTATCGTACATATCGATCAGCGCCTGCGCCTTGGGAGGAACGACGTGAATCTCTTTGTAGAGCTGGACATCGAGCCAGGCGACCAGTTGCTCCTGCGGGCGGGGTTGGGAGAAGAAGGTGGACACCACTTCATGGTGTCCGCCCCAGTATCGGCTGAAAATGTCGTCTACTTCCCTGACAAATGAAAAAGAATCCATGGACCGGTAACGGCCTCCGGAAAATCGAATTTACGCTGAAACGCATTTCATGTCGGAAACACCGGCGGGAGACTTGACGTCTAACTTGTTCCAGGAGTCCCCTCCATCCTGGCTTCCATAGAGCTCTCCGGTTCTCATCGCGGCGTAAAGACGATTGGGATTGGCTTCGTCGATCGCGATCGCCTCGGCGAACTGTTTGCTGGTTTCCGAGAGCTGCCCGTTCAGCTTCTGCCAGCTTTTTCCTCCGTCTTTCGACCGGACCACCACGGACTCCGCGCCGGTGGGCCGCCGCCACTGGCTCGGTTGGCCATGGGCCAGGGTGGAGAAAAGCACATTGGGATCTTTCGGATGCATGGTCAGGGGAACGGAATATTCCTGAGAGAACTCGGTGGCCATCGGAGTCCAGTTCTCGCCGCCATCGTTGCTCATATAGAGGGCCCGGCCCTTGGTGCGACCCAGCCGGCAATCATGACCGCCGGTCGCGATGTAGAGAATATCGGTGTTTTGCGGATTGATCACAATGGTGTGTACGTCGCAGTCGAGATCTTTGTTGAGAACTTTCCACGTGCCTCCGCCGTCAGTGCTTTTCAGGATGTAGCCGACCTGGAGCGCCGCATAAATTTTCTTGGGATCCTTCGGGTCCACCGCGATATCTCTTAAGTGGGGCTCGACGGTCGGAACGGGATAGTCCACTGACTCTACCCAGGGAAGTTTCCGAACCGACTCCACCCGGGTCCAGCTCTTTCCCTGATTGTCGCTCAGATAAAGATCGATCGGCTCGCCGCCGGCGTAGAGGAGACGGGGGTCCTTGGGATCGAGGGTGACGCAACGGACCTTTCCGGGTCCGGGTTTGCCATAACAGGGTTTTTTCCACTTCTTGCCAAAATCCTCACTGACCCAAACGCCGTCTCCCCGGGTTCCAGCGAAGACTTTATTGGGCGACGAAGGACTAACGGCGATCTTGGGAATAGACCACTCTTCCAGTGTATGATCTTCTATTTTCCAGGAACGACCGTCGTCACTCTTGAGGCTCACGACACCATTTTCGGTACCTAAATAGAGGATAGAAGCCATAGTTTTCCCTCCTTAAAGGTTGGGCCCGACTCAATCTCTTTATCTCTTTATGAAGACAAGAAACTTCTAACATGCGAAAATTATCGGTGTCAAGGGTACCACCTGGCGCGCATTTTCTTCTTGACAATTTAAAGAGTTCCTTAATATAAAGCCTACTAGAATCAAAACCTTATTAGCTCTATTAGGCTCTAGGACTGGGAAGGAGGGGTTATTATGGAAGTTTATCTCTTTTTATTACGGTGGATTCACTTGCTAGCCGGGGTGACATGGATTGGGCTGCTGTACTATTTCAACTTCGTCCAGACGCCGTTTTTCGCCGAGGCCGAGCCGGCGGTGCGAAGCGGGGCCATTCAGAAGCTCGTGCCGCGCGCCCTGTGGTGGTTTCGCTGGGGGGCCATGGTTACTTTTTTGGCCGGCGCCTTGATGTATCTCCACAAGATGGGCGAAATGGGAGGGATGTCGACTTTCTTTGTTTCCTCTTACGGGCTTTCCATTACCGTCGGAAGCCTGCTCGGGACGATCATGTTCTTGAATGTATGGTTGGTGATTTGGCCTAAACAGCAGATCGTGATCGCCTCTGCCACTCAGGTCGCTCAAGGGGGGCAGGCCCTTCCCACGGCTGCGGCCGCGGGTCGCAGGGCGGCGCTGACTTCCAGGACCAATGCCGTGTTTTCTATACCGATGCTTTTCTACATGGGGGCGGCCTTTCATTATCCTTCGCTCGCGCAAAATGCCCAAGCCGCATCTCAAGGCGGGTTTTGGACCAGCACTCTGGCGATCATCGTCGCCCTGGAAGTCAATGCCCTGGTTGGGGCGCAGGGGCCAACCAAAAAACCGCTGGACAGCGTATCCGGCGCCCTCTGGGCCGGCTTCATTCTCGCGCTGATTCAGTACCTGCTTTTTAGGATTTTCTTTTAGCTCGCGGGCTTTCCGGAATCCGTGGCCAGGTAAGCCTCCAGGTGGCGGATATCCGACTTGAGATAAGAGTAGAGAGGCATCGACAAGGTCTTGCGCTTGGGGCTGTGACCGGGGGGATATTTGCCGGTAAGGACTTTAGCCTGAAGAAGTATCTCAGAAGATCCCTGGATGGCTGGCCCGAGGCTTCCATCCTTGGATGGATCTATATTGTGGCAGACGACACAGTTGCCGATATAGATTCGTCGGCCCCTGACGGGATCCGCTTTCTGGGAGGCCAGTGAGTCGGGCTCGGAACGTTTAGAGCAGCCGCTCAGTAGAAGAACTAAAAAGAAAAAAAGATACCGTCCGGTTCCCCTAAAGCGCACTTGAACAACCTCGCCTGGTCGTCTTTCAGGAGTCTAACCGTATCTCCGCGGTCGGTTGCTATGAGAAGGTAGGCGCCTGTATGGCTGCTGGAGATATGGTGCGAAAGGGGGGAATCGAACCCCCACGGGTGTTACCCCATAGGATCCTGAATCCTACGCGTCTACCAAATTCCGCCACTTTCGCATCGCAAACCTTTCCTAATTTTACCAAGGGTTTGCACGTTGTCAAGATAACGACTAAATTCACAATCCGTGGGTAAGCACGTGACACCTTGGAGGAAAGAGTTCATGGGTAAAATCTTACTGGTGGAACCCAGCAGAATTCTGCGCCAGGCGATCCGCCTTTCTCTTTTTCCCGAGAACGAGGTCCGAGTCGAGGAGCGGATCACGGATTCCAAAGCGGAATCCCTGGAAGAATACGATCTCGTGATCCTCGACGGTCCTGAACTCCGGGAACATGGCTGGTGGAGCCCGGAGCTGGACCAGACGATTGAGCGCTCGGGGGCCGCGGTCCTTTGGCTCGAGGATGACGATGATGTTCAGACCGCCAAGCGCGAAAAACAAATCATTCTCAAAAAACCGATTGTGAGAGAGGCGCTCCAGGCCGCCGTGGCCTCTTTTTTTTCTCCTTCCGGACCGGAAAAAAAACAGAGTCGCCGTTCCGCACCGCCGGACGATAAAGCCCAGGCCGCCGGGAAGGCCGAAGATGAAGAACCCCCCGCGGTCTCTTCGTCCCAGGAGGCCGTCGAGTTTATCGATCTCGTGGATGCGGTCGAGGAAGAGCCACCACCGAATCAGCCGAGAAAGTCCGCCAGAAAGCCCAAATAGTCCCATGCCTGAGCTGGAAAAGAGCTACTCACACAAAGCCGTGGAGGGGAAGTGGTATCAGCGCTGGTTGAACGCAGGCTATTTTCGTCCGGGATTGCCGGCGCTGCGGCCTTTCTCCATGGTGATTCCGCCGCCGAACGTTACCGGCTCTCTCCATATGGGCCATGCCCTCAACAACACGCTCCAGGATATCCTTAGCCGCTATAAAAGGATGGATGGTTACAGCGTTCTCTGGGTGCCGGGGACCGATCACGCA
>Ga0080064_1004590_pt1 | contig 17443 bp, 13 predicted proteins | sample Subgrocontami54m_FD_69260 | JGI IMG/M metagenome (GOLD analysis project Ga0080064, IMG submission 69260) | Subsurface groundwater microbial communities from S. Glens Falls, New York, USA - GMW46 contaminated, 5.4 m (SPADES assembly) (version 2) ...
CCAGGCGCGGCGCATGCAGGCGCGCTTCAGGAACGAGAAGGGCAAGCCCGAGCTCGTGCACACGCTGAACGGCTCGGGCCTCGCGGTCGGCAGGACGCTCGTCGCGGTGATGGAGAACTACCAGCGCGCCGACGGCGGCATCGACATCCCGGTCGCGCTGCGGCCGTACATGGGCGGGCTGGAGACCATCGAGCCCGGAAAGTAGCGGGGGCGCGCGCGACCACACCACCCCGGCGCTTCGTACCACCACACCACCCCGGCGCTTCGCGCCACCCCTCCTCATGAGAGGAGGAGAATGTGAAGCTGTGGCGTTGAACGGCTCCCCTCCTGCCAAGGAGGGGTCCGCCCGAAGGGCGGGGGGTGGTTTGCTTCGTCAGCCCGCGTCGCGCACCTCGAGCACCGCGGCCATCGCCGAATCGCCTGCCGCGCAGCCGGTAAAGAGGCCGCGCCCGCCGCCGCGCATGACCAGCTCCTCGATCATCTCGATCACGGTGCGCAGGCCCGTCGGGCCCTGCGGGTGGCCCCAGATGAGCGAGCAGCCGTAGTTGTTCATCTTCATCAGGTCGAAGCCGGTCTCATGCGCGAACACGACGTCGTTCACCGCGAACGGGTTGTGCGTCTTCACCGCGTCGATATCCTTGATCGAGAGGCCGGCGCTCTCGAGCGCCCGCCTCGCCGCGGGAACCGGCGCATACGGCATGTGCGCAACGTCGGTGCGCGCGAGGCCGTAGCCGAGCATGCGGATCTCGACCTTCGGATTGGCCGACAGCGTCTTCGCCTTCTCGCGCGTGGTGACGATCACCGCGCTGTTGCCGTCGGCAGGATGCGTCTGTGCGCCGTAGGTGACCGTTCCGTCCGGGAGCACCGGCTTCAGCCCGGCGAGGCCCTCGGCCGTCGTCGGGTGCACGCCCTCGTCACCGGAGAGCGTCTTCACCGTCTTGCGGAACCTCGGATCGGGCACCTCGAAGGGCAGGGTCATGTAGCGCTTGTGGAAGGCGTGGTCGCTTGCGCATGCCTGCTGGTACTGCTCGTAGCGGCGAAGCTTGACATCGTGCTGCTGCGCGGTCGTGACGCCGAACTTCTTCGCCACGTTCTCCGCGGTGTTGATCATCCCGCAGCGGGCGAACGGGTCGGCGTTGAAATTGTCGAGCACCCAGTCTTCGTGCATCCCGGTGCCGCCCGCCCCGCCGGGGTCGGGATAGTACAGGTGCGGGCCGTTGGAGCACTTGTCGGCGGCGACCACGAGGGTGCAGTCCGACATGCCCGCGCCGACTTCCTGCGAGGCCATCTGCAGGCAGCGCGCCGAGGTGGCGCAAGCCTGGGCCACGGTCGGGCCGCCGACGCCCGCGGCGCCGATCATGCCGGTGATCCAGGGCAGGCCCCAGAAGCTCTTCGGGGAAGGGATCGTCGTGCCGAGGACCCCGAAATCGAAGCTCTTGGGATCGATGTTGCGGCGCTTCAACTCGGCCTTCGCGACATGCGCGGCCAGCTCGAGCGGATGCAGATGGGAGAGCGAGCCCTGCCAGCGGACGAAGGGCGTCGACCAGTAGGCACCGTAGGGAATGAAGGTATCGCGCATGATGTTCCTGTCCGTAGGGGGGTTGGGGCGACATGCTAGCAGGCCGCTCGCGCCTGCCTGAGTCCGGGCATCACATTCTAGCCATCTTGTCGCCGCGGCGCACGCCCGGGGACCGCGTTGGCGGGACGGCGCCCCGGCGGGTAAGATACCGCCACAACTTTCGCCAGGGGGAGGGCATCATGAAACTCGGAGTCACGCTGACAGCCGCGGCACTCGCGATCGGCGCCGCGGCGCTCGCCGCGCCCGCGCTCGCGCAGGACAAGCTCACCGCAACGCACGTCTTTCCGGCCAATTTCGTGTATTCGCGCAGCTTCCTCGAGTTCGTCAAGAAGGCGAACGACGCCGGCAAGGGCGTGTTCGAGATCCAGGTGCGCGGCGGCCCCGAGGCGATCGGAGGGATGCAACAGGCGCCGGCGGCGCGCGACGGCGTGGTCGACATGGTCTACAGCGCCTGCGCGTTCTACGCCGCCACGGTGCCCGAGTGCGACGCGCTCGCCGCCTCCACCATCGACGCGACGACCGCGCGCAAGAACGGCGGCCTCGAGCTGCTCAACCAGATCCACCAGAAGCGCATGGGCGTGTACCTGCTGGGCTGGCCGGACAGCGGCATCCGCTTCAACCTGTGGTCGACCAAGCAGCCCAGGCTCGACGCGCAGGGGAACCTCGACATCAAGGGCTTCAAGGTGCGCGGCCACCCGATCTACAACGCCTTCCTCTCCAACTACCTCGGCGCGCAGGTGATCACGCTGAACGCGCCGGAGGTCTACACGGCGCTCGAGCGCGGCACGATCGACATCTCGGCATGGACCCAGATCGGCATCATGGACGCGAACTGGGACCGCTACCTCAAGTTCAGGATCGACCCGTCGTTCTTCTCGACCGACCTCGTGATCATCCTCAACCTGAAGAAATGGAGCTCGCTGTCGCAGAAGTCGCGCGACATCCTCACCCGCGTGGCGATCGAGCACGAGCAGTCCTCGGAGAAGGCGCTCGCGGCGCTGCGGGTGAAGGAATACGCGGAGCTCGACAAGCGCGGCGTCAAGGTGGTTTCGCTGCCGCCCGACGCCTCCAAGCGTTACGTCGAGGCCGCGCGCTCGGAGAGTCTCAAGCGCATGAAGGAGCGCATGGAGAAGTCCGGCGGCATGGAGAACTACGACCGCGTCGTCAAGCTGCTCTCGCCGCTCTGAGCAGGAACCGGTCTCACGATTCCCCCTCACCCCGGCCCTCTCCCGGAGGGAGAGGGGGAATCTTCCTTGCCTTTCCGGCGGGGAGAGGGGGAATCTCCCTTCTCCCTCCGGGAGAAGGGCCGGGGATGAGGGAGAATCCGTCACGATGAAAACGCTCGCCCGCATCTACGACGCCGTGCTCCACGGCATGGCCGTGCTCGCGGGCGTGCTGATGGCCGCGATGATGGTCACGATCTGCATCGACGTGGCCCTCCGGAACCTCGGCTACCAGAGCTCGGCGCATTTCTTCACCTTCTCCGAGTACGCGCTGCTGCTCATCCCGTGCCTGGGCGCGCCCTGGCTGGTGCGCGAGAAGGGCCACGTCTACGTCGAGATCGTGCTCATGTACCTGGACGCGGACCGGCGCCGCGCCGCGATGCGCCTGATCGGCGTGCTGTGCGTGGCGGTGTGCCTGGTGCTCGCCTGGTACGGCGGCGAGGTCACGGTGATGAGCTTCGTGCGCAACGACATGGACGTGCGGTCCCTGGACATGCCGCGATGGATGCTGGTGGGCTTCATCCCGCTTTCCTTCGGCATGATGGCGATCGAGTTCATGCGCTTCATGGTGCGCGGGGAGAACTTCCTCGGCGCGCTGTCCTCCTCGGTCGGCCCGAAGGCCGCGGAGTAGCCGCCTTGGAATGGTACTGGGGGGCCGCGCTCCTCTTCGGCCTCTCGATCGGGCTGATGATGCTCGGGGTGCCGGTCGCGATCGCCTTCTTCGCGACCAACATCGTCGCCGCGCTCGCCCTCATCGGCGGGGGCGCCGGCATCGCCCAGATCATCAACAACGGCTTCGGCGCGATGACCAATTTCGCGCTGGTGCCGATCCCGATGTTCCTGCTGATGGGCGACCTTTTCTACTACACCGGGCTCGCCACGCGCTGCTTCAACGCCGCCGACAAGCTCCTCGGGAACGTGCCGGGGCGGCTCTCCTACGTGACGCTGATCGGGGGCACCGCGTTCGCGGGCCCCGCGGGCTCGAGCATGGGGACCTGCGCGCTGCTCGGCTCGCTGATGGTCCCGGAGATGATGCGCCGCGGCTACAACAAGTACCTCTCGATCGGGCCGATCATGGGCATCGGCGGCCTCGCGGTCATCATCCCGCCCTCGGCGCTCACGGTGCTGCTCGCCACGCTGGGGCGCACCGACGTGGGCGACCTGCTGATCGCCGGCATCGTGCCGGGCTTCGTGCTCGCGGCGATGTACGGCGTGCTGATCTGGGGCTGGACGGTCGCCGACCCGAGCGCCGCGCCCTTGTACGCCGCCGAGGAAGTGTCGACCCGCGAGAAGATCCGCATCTTCTTCGTCGACGTCATCCCGATGGTGGGCGTGATCGTGTTCTCGGTGCTGATCATGCTCACCGGCTGGGCGACGCCGACCGAGGCCGCGGCGCTCGGCGCGCTCTCGGTGATCCTGCTCGCGGCTTGCTACGGAACCATGACCTGGGAGGCGTTCCGGAAATCGCTCGAAGCCTCGCTGCGCGTGACCGTGATGGCGTTCCTGATCATCTTCGGCTCGGCCACCTTCGCGCAGGTGCTCGCCTTCTCCGGCGCGAGCGGTGGGCTGCTGAAGTACCTGCTCGGCTTCGACCTGACGCCGCTGGGCATGCTGTTCATGATGATCGGCATCATCCTGTTCCTGGGATGCTTCATGGACCAGCTCTCGATGATGCTGCTCACCGCGCCGATCTTCTTCCCGCTCGCGCAGCAGCTCGGCTTCGACCTCACCTGGTTCGGCCTCATCATGCTGCTCGCGCTGGAGGTGGGCTACACGACCCCGCCCTTCGGCCTGCTCCTGTTCGTGATGAAAGGCGTCGCGCCTCCCGAGATCACGATGCGCGACATCTATCTCTCGGCGATGCCCTTCATCGGCTGCGTTCTGCTCCTGATCCTGATGATCATCTTCTATCCGCCCCTGGCGACCTACCTGCCGCACATTTCCCACTGAGGTGCCGATGAATGCGATTCCCGAAACGATGCAGGCCTGGGCGATCCGCGGCTACGGCGGGCCGGAGACGATGCGCTTCGAGCGCCTCGCCGTGCCGCAGCCGCGCGCGGGCGAGCTGCTCGTGCGCGTCGAGGCGGCGAGCGTCAACCCGATCGACTGGAAAATGCGCGGGGGGCTGCTGCGCGCGGTGTTCAAGCTCGTCTTTCCGCGCGTGCTCGGCCGGGACTGCTGCGGCACGGTGGTCGAGGCCGGGGAGGGCTGCGCGGGGTTCGCGCCGGGTGATCGCGTGCTCGCGGTCTCCGACCCCGCGCGCGACGGGACGCATGCCGAGTACGCCGCGGTGCCCTGCGCGCAGGCGGCGCGGGTTCCCGCGCAGGTGTCGGCGGAGCAGGCGGCGTGCCTGGGCGTCGCGGGCTTGAGCGCGTACATTCCGATCGTGGAAGTCGCCGCGGTGCGCGCCGGGCAGCGCGTGCTCGTGCACGCCGGCGCGGGCGGCGTGGGCAGCCTCGCGATCCAGATCGCGCGCCACCTCGGCGCCGAGGTGCTCGCCACCTGCGGCGGCGCCAACCTGGAATACTGCGAATCGCTCGGCGCGCAGCGCGCGATCGACTACGCGCGCGAGCGCTTCGAGTCCGTGGCGCGCGACTGCGACGCGGTGCTCGACACCGTGGGCGGCGAAGTGCACCGGCGCTCGTTCGAAGTCCTCAAGTCCGGCGGCCTGCTCGTCTACCTGGGCGCGGCGCCCGTCGACCCGAAGCCGCCGCGCGCCGACGTGCGCGTGGTGCGCGCCGACATCCGCGCCACCACCGCGCGCCTGGCGAAGCTCCTCGAGTGGGCCGCCGCGGGCGTCATCCGCGCGCAGGTCGGCGCGAGCCTTCCGCTCGCCCAGGCGCCCGAAGCCTACGCGCTCTCCGCGACCGGCCACGCGCGCGGCAAGATCGTGCTGACAGTTCCTTGATCGGTCCGGTCCACGTCATTCCCGCGCAAGCGGGAATCCAGCACGCGTAGGTTGGACTTAGCACGCGTAGGTTGGACTGAGCGCAGCGAAGTCCAACGATTGGACGCCAAGACGTTGGACTTCGCTCACGCTCAGTCCAACCTACGTCTCACCCCTTCAACTTCTCCCCGAGAACCTCCGCCATATCATTCCACACCATCTGGTCGACGAGCTTCCCGCCTGCCACGGTAAACCGGTCGATGAAGCGGATCCCCGAATAGGGCTCCCCCGAGAGCAGCTCCCCGCGCAGCCTGCCGAAGCAATAGACGACCGACGTCCCGTTCGCACCGCTCGCGACGTCGAAGCGCTCGTAGTCCTTGAGCGCGCGCCGGTAGCGGCGCTTCGCCGACTCGACCAGCTCCTCGAGCGTGCCCATCCTGCGGTCGCCGGGAAAGACCATGCCGAAGCCCGGCGCGAGCAGCGCCTTCGCCGCAGCGAGGTCGCGCCGTTCCATCGCTGCGAGGTAGTCGCGCACGACTCGCACGGGGTCGTCTTTCGGGAGCGTGGAGGGGTCGGCCGCCATGTCGGTTCTCCGGTCGGGGCCGTCATGATAGCCCGGCTGCGAGGCGGCCTCCCGAATGGTAGAATTCGCCCCCTGCGGAGAGGTGCTGGAGTGGTTGAACAGGCCAGTCTCGAAAACTGGAATACGCGCAAGCGTATCGTGGGTTCGAATCCCACCCTCTCCGCCAGGATAACGTCCGTTAGCGTTCGCAATCGTTCGAAGACCACGAATAACTAGCTGTTATAGCTGCGCATAGTCGTCCATTGGCGTCCGAAGCCGTCCGTTTGCATCCGACGCTGGACCGTGGTAAGAACCGTGGTAACATCTTTTGTGGTAAAGAAGTTACCACGGTTTCGAGTTACCACGGGCTTGTCCTGAATGCTCACTGACATCAAGTGCAAGAAGGCCACCAGCGAAGGTCTTAGCATTCGCAAACTGCCCGATAGCGGCGGGCTCTATTTGTGGGTGTACGCGGACGGCCGAAAGTATTGGCGACTTCGCTACTGGCTCGATGGAAAAGAGAAGTCGCTCAGTCTCGGTGTCTATCCCGACGTCGGTCTGAAGCAGGCGCGCAGGCGGCGCGACGATGAGCGTCGCCGCCTGGACGAGAATCTGGATCCGGGTGCCGAACGTCGCGCGGAGAAGGCCCGCCGGAACGTGGCTGCAGGAAACTCGTTTGAAGCGGTCGCGCGCGAGTGGCACGGGAAGCAGGGCAAGACCTGGGTTCCAGGTCATGCGGTCGATGTTCTGCGCCGTCTCGAAATGAATGCGTTCCCGGCACTTGGGCGACGGCCGATTTCCCAGATCGATGCGCCTGAGCTTCTGGCCGCGCTGCGACCGATGGAGGAGCGCGGCGCCCACGACCTGGCGCACCGAGTGCTGCAGGTGTGCGGCCAGGTGTTCCGATACGGCATTGCTACGGGTCGATGCACGCGCGACCTTGCCCCTGATCTACGCGGCGCCCTGACCCCTCACAAAAAGCGGCACCAGGCCGCGGTGCGCCCCGAGGAATTCCCCAAACTGCTGCGGGCGATCGCCGCATACGAGGAAATCGGGGACAGGCAGACGCGGCTCGCACTGCAGTTGTTGACGTTGACGTTCACGCGAACCAACGAGCTGATCGGCGCTGACTGGAATGAATTCGACATCGACGCGGCGATATGGGCCGTTCCTGCCGCGCGCATGAAGATGAAGACCGAGCACTTGGTGCCGCTCTCGAAGCAGGCGATCGCAATTCTCAAGGAGCTCAAGATCATCGGCGGCGGGAGCCGGTTCGTGTTTCCCGGACGAAACCGGGACAGGCCGATCAGCAACAACACGATGCTCTATGCGCTGTATCGATTGGGGTACAAGGGCAAGATGACGGGACACGGTTTCCGGGCCGTGGCAAGCACCATGCTCAACGAGAAGGGATTCCGCGCGGATGTCATTGAGCGCCAGCTCGCGCACTCCGAGCAGGACGACGTGCGGGGCGCGTACAACCGGGCCGAGTATCTGCCCGAACGCAAGAAGATGATGCAGCAATGGGCGGACCAGCTCGACAAATTGAGGGCCGGGGCTGACGTGATACCGCTGTACGGCGGTGCCCCGAAGACCACCGGGAAATAACCCATCCACCCCTTAGAGTCGCGTCAATCTTGGGGTTTCGCGGGGTGGCAGAAATAACTATCCCACCCCTTCGGCGGATTCCGTCCCGACTTGTAGCCAATGGGGTGGGTGGGTTTTCGTAACCCTCCCGCCTGTTCAAGCACCTGTCCGTGCGCTTAGATTGCGATGATGTTCGACAACGCTCACGTGAAGGTTTGCCTCCACGATCTGCATTCTCGCCTCGCCATGTTTGGGCGCTAGGGGCTGGGGCGCTGCTCGGCGCAATCGCTTGCGTGTGTGCGCCCCGCTGCCGGCGCGCAGCTGTGCGAGCACCGCCAGCGGGGCGCATCCAATGTCAGTAACACAACGCCGTTCAGTCTCAAGTTGTCACTCCTGACGAAGGTGCCAAAACTGCAGAACGCCAACACTGGCGCGGGTCTTGGAGGATTCGTGTGAGCAAGACAACTGTTGCACCCCCTTGCAAGGTCTGGGTGTCGAAAGGCGTGCGGTGGATGGCGGACAGCACCGGCCATATCTGGAACGCGGACACTGGCGAGGTATGGGAAGTGCCGAAGCCGGTTTGGGAAGTGACGAAAGACAAGGAGATTAGGGGAACGAAGTGGCTTGCAGAAACGCTCGGCGTATCGCGCCAGCGGGCGAGCAAGCTGCTCAATTCCGGACGCGTGGTAGGTGCGGTGCGCAATCCGAATACTGGCGCGTGGGACTTGAGTCGATTGCTCTTCACGCAGGTGCGGGAGGGCAAACGTGGGCCGCGCCTCGGTGCGAATCGTCAACGGAATGAGCGTGTACGGCGAGCCGTGAAGTGATGCGGCGCGAAAGCCTTTCTTCGGTGCTGCCCCGCATAGCGCTCGACTCCCGCTTGGCTCGTGGGTTCCGGTTCCGGGTCACGCCGGATATGCCGATTGATCCTCCGTCGTCTTGAACCGCGCATCGGGGCTCGGGCGTAATCGATGAGTAGGGCTCTGGAAGTTATCCAAATGGAAACGACAGCAAGGAGAGTCGTCACAGCGGTGCGTCGCTTCAAGCCGAAACGGGACACGGAATTTGAACAGTGGGACCAGTCTAAGGTCTACGCGCTGCTTGAATTCGGAAAGTCGAACGAGGACGGCAACAGGTGTGGATACGGCTGAGTACCGCGCGGGGCCGCCGTCGGGGTAAGCATCTGCCGTTCCCATGCTCGCGCAACTTGGTGGTGGACGCGGAATCCAGGGGCAAGGGCCGCCCGCGGGCTCTGGCGCAGGGCATCACTTTGGTGGAAGCACATAAAGGAAGGCGGCCAGCAGTGCATATCGCCCCAGCGTCGATGCACGCAGCTCAATTGCGGCGTCCACTCTCTCGCGCCCACTAGGCCGCCATCGCAAGATGACGTGTAAGAGTTCAAGGAATACAATCGCTTCCAAAGTCAGCGCTCAGATTCTAGAAGGTTGAACTGCTCGACTCGACGTTCTCTGCATTCTTGCTCGCGAAACGGGGGCGCCGTGCAATGATTGACGTGAGGCACCTGGGCGGCACTGTGGTCCAAGGATGGCATCTGACCTACGACATCCTAGGAGGGGGTGCCGACGGAATTGTTTATGTTGGCAACAGGGACGGTCGCGAGGCCGCCATTAAGATATTTTTCCCAGACGCGCTTGCCAAGAATGGACCCAATGAGGCACTGCAGCGACTTGACCTGCAACTAAGCCTTAAGGGGAAAAAGTACCATCCGAACGTAGTCGAAATAATCGATGGAGGTAAGGCTGATGAATTGGATGGCACCCTTTACTTGGTGATGGAACGGGTGCCTGGGAAGTCACTTGATAAGATCCTTAACGATGTGCCGAGAGAAGCAATACACTCACTGGTGAAACAGCTCGCCGACGCCGCACAATTCTTGGAATCCCGCGGCTTGGTACATCGGGATATAAAGCCAGCGAATGTTGTCGTGAGCGATGACTTTTCTCAATTGACGCTCTTAGATCTAGGAATTGTTCTGACTACCTACCTTGAGAATGACGAACGCCCCTCAGGAGAGGAGTTTGTCGCGACCTTGAGGTACAGCCCGCCTGAGTTTGTATGGAGGAAGGAGGAAAGCTCTTCAGAAGATGCTTGGCGCGCAATAACGTTTTACCAAATTGGTGCCACTTTTCACGATGTGATCATGCGCAAGCTGTTGTTCGATGGTTTCGATAAGCCACGTGCAAGGCTGTACGACGCTGTGCGACTGCAGCCACCTGAGATTGCGGCGGCTGATTGCGCAGAATGGCTCATACAGCTGGTCAAGTGCTGTCTCGTAAAGAGCTGGCGAGAACGACTTCAATTAGTGTCGTGGGAAAGTTTCTCTGGCCTTCCGGAGAATGGTGCAGACCTTATCCACCAGGGAAAGATGATCAAATTGCGCCAGATTCGGAACGACGAGTTCCGGCGCGCCAAAGAGTTTGACAAGGAAACGGCGCCTAAGAGCAGACGAATTTCCGAGTTGTGGGATCTACAGAACAAAGTCTTTATGGAAACACGTCAGTTTCTTATGGGTTCACAGATTTTTCCCAAATTTAGTGGAACTCACTCCCGGATAGATGATACGCACTACAAGTTACTTTTTGAATTTGAAACAGATCTCCTACTGATGTTCGACACTCCAATAGCTGTCTCGATTGTGCTATCCATCGATACCCAATATGAAATGGCTACTGAGCTAAAGGTGCTGGCAGCTAGGGATAACGGGGAAATTGCATTTGACGGGAAGTGGACCGAGATGCTGACCGTGGAATCTGCCTCTGCGATTGTTCAGCAATCACTAATGCAGGTCGCAGATAAGGTTGTTCCACCTGCCTGACGAGCACGAGGAAGACAAATGTCGAGTACCTTCTGGATTAGCGAAAAGGACTTGGACGCTGAGCAGGCGAAGGCCGTGGAGAACATGCCTGAAGAAGCCAATTTCCTCATCCGTGGGCCGGCTGGATCAGGCAAGACAAATATTCTTTTGCTGCGAGCGAAGTGGTTTTTATTTAAGAAACTAAGTGAGTATAGGATAGTTGTTTTCACTTCTAGCCTTAAGAGATTTGCCCAAAGCGGCTGCGTGCAATACAAGATCCCGCCTGAAAATGTCGTCACAAGTACTGGGCTATTCTTAGACCTTCTACGGCAATATGGAAGGGATGTGGCCGTTTCGGGTAATTTTGAGACAGATAGAGCAATGCTCGCGGGGAAAGTGCAATCGCTGGTCGAAGAAAAAGGTATCGCAAATCTATATGACGCCTTGCTTGTAGACGAATGTCAGGACTACATGGACACAGAATTGCTTGTGCTCAGGCGTCTCACAAAACGACTAATTCTTGTCGCTGACACTCGGCAGTCGATATATCGAACCACTCATACACCTGGATTGCTTGAGAAACTGGTGAGCGATAGTGTCATCGCTCTTAAATACCATTATCGTAGTGGCATAAAATTGTGCAAAGTGGCCGACAGCATTTTAAGAGATTCCTTGAATTTTCCACCTATTCATGGAGAATGCCGCTATGACGAGATGAAGCGGCCGTCGTCCGTAACAGTGGATGCCTGTCCGGACTTTGACGCCCAACTTGATCTAATCCTGGTAAGACTCCCCGGACAACTCGATCTGTATCCGGACGAACGAATCGGAGTGTTGTTTCCGAAGAAGGAGCAGCAGGCGGCCTTCCAAGAGGCCTTGGAGGCGTCGTCCGTTGCAGACAAGCAGCGCGTCATGGTTGATACCATGCATGGAGCAAAGGGCTGGGAGTATCGAGCTGTACATATTGGAGGATGTGAAAGCCTATATCGGATGGGGCCGACACAAAAGCGCCTAGCGTATACTGCAATTCTTAGAGGCCGCACTGCAGCAGCCATTTACTATTCCGGGAATTTGCCTGGCTACTTGGAAAGTGCCTTGGCGCAGTTGGAGCCACCCAAGCCAGATCCGGGGCTGAAAGCCCTATTCGGGAGTTGAGATGTTACTGAAGCGCACGCTGTCCTTGGCCGAGCTCTTGGGGAGCGAAACCAAACGGCAGATTGCCAGTAAAGAGGATCTCTTTACGGCCACAATTCGCACTTCGCCGCGTGTTCATGATTTTTACTGGCGCGACGACGGTCAGTCGGGGGTTGATCTACCGTCGGTTGCTATACCATCATTTGGTGATGTCGAGAGTTTCTATGCTGATGTGGCGACTTTCTATCCCTCTATGTCTCCAATATCCGCGCACATGCATGTATTGGGCAGCGAGTTCAGCAATCTAGCACTAACCCCTGAATGGTCAAGAACGACAAAGTCAATCGGACTATCGGCAGGGGAGGATCTAACGCGTGGAGTGTGGATCTCATTGGCGATTACTGAAGGAGCATCGAATGCGGCTAACAACAGGCCCGACACGGAAGTGGATGTAACGTATGCGCTCTGTAGACGATCGTTGGCCTTCACGCTTGCTCGAGCGCGGTATCTGTATCCGCATTACGCTCCCGATAAGGTTGCGGAGAAGTGGATTCTACTTCGCGAATTGTCGAAAATGGAATTTCCGCCTGCGGTAAGCGCGTCAATATTGTGGATTGCAAAGGTCGCTATGGACCAGTCGCCACCGACGCTAGGTTCGCAAGGCCAGGCGCCAGAACTTGCGATAATGATTCGACAATTGCTTGACCATTCAATGTCCCTGCCTCAATTTGCAGAATTTCTAACTGTCAGGAATCCGGCAGTAGCTAACCACTTAGAGATTCTGTCCGGAGACTATGACGGAAGAATGGAAGGTTTAATGCGAATAGTTAGTGCGGTACGAATGCAAGGGCGAGGGTCGGAACTAGACGCGGTGACGATAGGTTTTTTTTGCAATGCAATTCTTCCAGGCTCGCTGACTTATATTCGATTGCTTGCGAGACTCATCGGCGAATATCCATCAGTGCTAGTTTGGTATGGATTCTTCTCTGGATTGTCTGAAGGTTTCGATTGGAGGGGAGCCATGTCGGGAATCGGGCAAAAACTTTTGCGCGACATCACCTCGCCATTCAGTATTGAAGACCAAGCGAGATGTGACATTGCATTGGAGGAACTAGCAGTTGTGGCGCGCGTGGGAATCACGGCAGGCACAATAAAGTCGATCCAGGAACGCACCATGCTCGTCTCTTTGCTGCCCGGCATAGACGTCTTTGCTAGGTTACCTATCGAAGGGGATGCGGAGGGGCATCGGGCGACACAAATGCCTCGCCGTGATGATCGCGACCGTCAGTTCGGGGCAAGAGACCAACAGTTAAGACGCCTTCTTTCAGACGCGCAGCAATTGCTCGGGAGCGGGAATGCCTTTACGACAGAATCGCATGATTCCTGGCCGGAAACGAGTAGTCGCCGAAAGAGAGGCAAGACCCCAAGGTGAGATTCGAGTTATTGGGGTTTAAGGGAGTGTCACGCCGATTGGACATCTATGCCGATGAATCAACAATAGTGGCGCTCGACCTGTAGTTTGTTAAAGGAATATTGTGGAGTCGTTTGAGGTGCTGCCGTTTTTCAGAGGAGTCTCAGAGGGATTTCCTGTGGACGCAGCGCTTATCCGCGAAACGAGAAGGGATCGTCTCCCACGCAATACAGATCTGAAAATACACGCGATGGCGGATTCGTGGTTTGAAAAACGGTTTGGTATCAAGTACAGAAGCCAAGCACTCATTGTGACAAGTTGTCGTTTCACTGCGCGAGGCTATGCTGCGTCAGATAAGCATGTTGTGCGTGTAATTCCTTTGGGCCCTTACAAGTATTGTTGGTCGCGTGAGTTAGTCGACATGCTGTCTATTTCATTAGGATCTCCTTTGCTGAACGGTATTGAAGATATTCTCGATCGGGCGGGCTACGTCGAGTCAGACTTGGCGGGTGCGCACAATACTAGGCACGAAGTTATGCTTTTCTGCGAGAAGTATGTCGCCATACCAGTACATCTTCTTGAAGGCGCAATAGCTGACGATGAGGCTCCGCCTGCGATTATTCTTGGCTCAAAGTGAATTGGGCAGGGCTCCGTCGCTTTCTACGAGTGGGACGTTGGGGTATCAGTGGGAGCGATCGCGACGGAAACTTTGGCGGTGCTAATCCGAATGAGTACTTAGGTCAAAGTTTTGATGGACGCTTCAGATATGGGGCCGCACTCCGTGGTAACTAACGTGGTAAGTGCGATGGTGCGGTATGGGAAGATCTAGCATCCATGCGGGTTTCCGGCGGTAATGTGCCAGACACCCTCCCGCCAGTTATACGCTAATTGCCTGAATCGCCTGCCGAACCAGGCGGCGCGCCGGGGGGGCTAAAACGCGCTCCTACACCAGAGTGTTCCATTTGAAAGGAGCTTTGGTGAAATGCAGAACTACCCCGGACTACTAGAGCGGCGCGGCTCCCCTGTAGGGCGAGGCGTCGACGCCGGTCAGGCGCAGCTCGTAGAGGGTATCGCGATGGTACCGGCGAGCTCATTGTTCCAGCCGCAGCGCAAGCCTGAGCGTAGAATTCAACGGGGAGGTATTTATGACCCGCCAATTCCATCTCGCCGTAGAGCGAGATTCGGGTGGTTGTCTTATCGTTTCGGTCATGTCGCTTTGAATAAGAAAAACCTCACCGAACGCGACATCTGCACCAAGTTCCTCACGCCGGCGGTTAAGGGCGCGGGCTGGGATGTGATGTCGCAGATCCGCGAGCAGGTGTTCTTTACCAAGGGCCGGATCATCGTTCGCGGCAAGCTGGTCACCCGCGGCAAGGCGAAATTCGCCGACTACATTCTCTACTACAAGCCGAACATCCCGATTGCACTCATCGAGGCGAAGGACAACAACCAGCCTGTCGGCGGCGGGATGCAGCAGGGTCTCGAATACGCTGCGACCCTCGACATTCCATTCGTCTTTTCATCGAATGGTGACGCATTCCTGTTCCACGATCGCACCGGATTGAGTAGCCAGATGGAAACCGATCTGGCGCTCGACGCGTTCCCGACGCCGGAGCAACTCTGGGCCAAGTATCGGGCGTGGAAAGGGCTCGATCCCGCGGAAGAACGCACGGTTCTGCAGGACTACCACGACGATGCCAGCGGCAAGGAGCCGCGCTACTACCAGCGCATCGCGATCAACAATGCAATCGAGGCCATCGCCAAGGGGCAGGACCGCATCCTTCTCGTGATGGCGACCGGTACGGGCAAGACCTACACCGCGTTCCAGATCTTGTGGCGGCTGTGGAAAGCGGGGCAGAAGAAACGCATCCTGTATCTCGCCGACCGCAATGTCCTCATCGACCAGACCATGGTCAATGACTTCCGCCCCTTTGGTGCGGCCATGGCGAAGCTCAGCACCGGCTCAAAGACCATCGAGCGCGAGGATGGCGCCGAGGTTCAAGTGGCGACCGCCATCGACAAGAAGCATCGACGCATCGACACTGCGTACGAGATCTATCTCGCGCTCTATCAGGCTATTACCGGCCCGGAGGATCGGCAGAAGCTCTTCCGCGAACTTTCTCCGGACTTCTTCGACCTCATTGTCGTAGACGAATGCCATCGGGGAAGTGCGGCGGCAGATTCCGCCTGGCGGGAGATCCTCGACTACTTTTCCAGCGCAACGCAAATTGGCCTTACCGCCACGCCGAAAGAGACCGAATACGTCTCGAACATTCACTACTTCGGCCAGCCTGTCTATTCCTACTCGCTGAAGCAGGGCATCCATGACGGTTTTCTCGCTCCCTATAAGGTGGTAAAGGTTCATCTCGACGTGGACGTGGAAGGCTACCGCCCCGAAAAAGGCGAGACGGACAAATACGGCTATGAGATCGAGGACCGCATTTATAACGAGAAGGACTTCGACCGCAGTCTCGTGATCGACGAGCGAACCAAGCGTGTCGCCCACCGAGTGAGTGAATTCCTGAAGGAAAGCGGCGACCGCTTCCAGAAGACCATTGTCTTTTGCGTTGACACCGAGCACGCCGCGCGCATGCGCCAGGCGCTCGTCAACGAAAACGCGGACTTGGTGCAGCAGAACCCGCGCTACATCATGCGCATCACCGGCGACGACCCGGAGGGCGTCGATCAGGTCGGCAATTTCATCGACCCCGAAGCGAAATACCCGGTCATCGTTACCACATCGCGCCTGCTATCGACGGGCGTGGATGCCCAGACCTGCCGCCTGATCGTGCTTGACCGCGCAGTGGGGTCGATGACCGAGTTCAAGCAGATCATGGGCCGCGGCACGCGTGTCCACGAGGACACGCGGAAGTACTACTTCACCTTGCTTGATTTCCGGAAGGCGACCAACCACTTCGCCGATCCGGATTTCGACGGCGTGCCGGTGCAGATCTACGAGCCGGGGGAGGACGATCCGGTCAATCCGCCGGACGATGTGCCGCCGCCCAATGAACCAGACGATCCAGTACCGCCGGAACCGGGCGAGGATGAAACGGTCGTCGATAATCCAATCCCATCGGTTATCGACATCCCGACGGCTGAGCAACCACGCGCTAAGTACTACATCCACGGCAACGAGGTCATGATCCTCGCCGAGCGCATCGAATACCTCGATGAAAACGGCAAGCTGGTGACCGAAAGCTTGCGCGACTACTCGAAGAAGACGTTGAGGCGGCAATTTGCCAGCCTCGACGATTTTCTGAAGCGCTGGAAGGGCGCCGAGCGCAAGCAGGCGATCATCGAGGAACTCGCCACCGAGGGCCTGCTGCTCGATCCGCTGGCTGATGAGGTCGGCAAGGACCTCGACCCCTTCGACCTGATCTGCCACGTGGCCTTCGACCAGCCGCCGCTCACGCGGCGCGAGCGCGCCGACAACGTGCGCAAGCGCGACGCATTCACCCGGTACGGGGCCCAGGCCCGCGTCGTCCTCGAAGCCCTGCTGCAGAAATATCAGGATGAAGGCGTCACCGGCCTCGACGATCCGCGTATTCTGAAAATCGCGCCCTTCGACGCCATGGGCACGCCTGTCGAACTTCTCAAGGAATTCGGCGGCAGGAACGGCTTCGAAAAGGCCGTCCATGAACTGCAATCCGCTCTCTACGATAAGGCTGCCTGAACCCCATGTCCGTCCGCAATGTCGTCAAATCCATCCAGGACATCATGCGCCAGGATGTCGGCGTCGATGGCGATGCCCAGCGCATCTCACAGCTCTGCTGGATGTTCTTTCTCAAGATTATCGACGACCAGGATCAGGAACTGGAGCTGATGCAGGAGGGCTACCGCTCGCCCATCCCGGCAAGGTTCCGCTGGCGCGCATGGGCCGCCGACCCCGAGGGCATCACAGGGGATCCGCTGCTCGCCTTCGTCAACGGCGAGCTGTTCCCCGCGCTCAAGGAGCTGCCCAACACCGCGAAGGACGGCCGGCGCCGCGTGGTGCGCGACGTGTTCGAGGATGCCTACAACTACATGAAGTCCGGCCAGCTCATGCGGCAGGTGGTGAACAAGATCAATGCCATCGACTTTAACAACCTCTCCGAGCGCCAGCACTTCGGGGACCTCTACGAGCAGATCCTGAACGACCTGCAGAGCGCGGGCAACGCGGGCGAGTATTACACGCCGCGTGCCATCACCGGCTTCATGGCCGAGCGCATCGACCCGAAGCCGGGCGAGATCCTGCCCCCCCCG
>Ga0080064_1004591_pt1 | contig 17438 bp, 21 predicted proteins | sample Subgrocontami54m_FD_69260 | JGI IMG/M metagenome (GOLD analysis project Ga0080064, IMG submission 69260) | Subsurface groundwater microbial communities from S. Glens Falls, New York, USA - GMW46 contaminated, 5.4 m (SPADES assembly) (version 2) ...
GACCGAACCAGCGCAAAATCGATGCCCGCCATGGCAAACTGCCTTCTGGCCGAGAGCGAACCAAGGAACAGAGATGAGGAACACGTAACTGCTTTCTCCACGATGCGAGATCGCGACAAGAAAATCAAGGGGCAAAATCGACGAAACCATTGGCATTTCCGCGGCCAAACGTCAAATTCGATGACAATCTACCCACTAAAAAACGCGAAGAACCAATAAAGAGTACGAGGGCAATAGGTGCAGTAGAACAATCTGGGCTCGGCGTCAGGATTCGGTTTGCGCGGCCACGAATATCTGAGACGATCGCGGAGTGGCGGCTCGCAGTCGTGACTGTGATTCATTGCGTCAATTGCCATAAGTTGGACTGACAACCTATATTGCAGCTAATTGTAAACACATTGGGACAAAATCTTCCAATTTGGCATTCGCTCGAATTCACTATCGGCCGTCAAGCACAAGAAACCGTAGGCTGTACCGCCGATGGGTATACCAGGAAGTTGTTCAGTAAAGAACAAGACGCCCCAAAGCGATTCATGATCGTCGAATGCTGCGCGAAATACCGCTCGGTCTTCGTAGCATTCTTCAAGCGACATACCGGTCAGAAAGTCAAGATACACGGACACTACAAAGCGAAGCGAATGCGCCGAAATGATGTCGCGGTAGCTCGAACACTTCATCGCAATCGCTGACTTGACGCGATCGCGGTAGGAGGATATTCCACCACGTTCGAAGGTGTATGACTCAATCAGCAACCCGGATGTCAGGTCTAACCAATCGGGCGTCTTGCCGTCAATTGGCTCGTTATAGTCAAGCCGATACCCACACCGATTCAATACGGAGGCAGCAATGAACTCACGGAAAATGTGCCGTGCACCTGCATCTGTGTTCTCATCCCGGTACTTTTGCGCTGCCTTTCCTGCATCGTAAATGGCCTTCTTCATTCGGCGTTGCGATGTCTCACTGAATTGTGGGAGCATTTCTTTGATCGCTGCGTCGATCGCACGATTTGGAGAAAAGATCTCGCCTGGAGATTCTGGCATTTGTCATTCTCGTCTAAAGGACTTTTCCGGCGGTCGCAGGAGAGACACCGGATTCCTCAGAATGTTCGCACGCCGAGTGCCATGCCCACGGCTTTGCGTGGGCATGTGAGGGACGCAATCCAGTCGCTCAAAGAGCATCCTTTCCCGCTGCTCAATCGTCTTTTGGATGCTCGAGTTGCAACCCCAACCCCATGCCCACGCAAAGCCGTGGGCACGGCACCCAATTTCTGGTGCTGGCGACTTCTGCGTTGCAAGACTAGCCGCGCAGTGGGCGATAAATCGTGAAGCCTTGAGCAGATCCTTTGTTGGTGAACGGATAATTGACGCTTCCACGGGGCTCTCGGACACCATCTGCGCCCTTCTCGTTTGCGACCATGTGTTTTGCGCAAAGGAATGGGCAGGTGCAGTCCCTCTCGAAAAACACAATCTGCTCACCAAGATACACGTCATAAAGCAAGACTTCGACAACCGCGTTTTTCTTGCAGCCATCAACAGCGCATTTGTTTTTTTCTGTTGTTGATTGCCCGTTTTTGCCAGCCATTTGTGCCTCCCGATTTTATCGTTGCCAATTCCACAAGTAATACGGTAAAGCATTCTAGCAAATGCTGGCCTCTTGCAACAACTTTTGCAGGCTCCACCCTACTTCCGTAACCCGTGTGCCATGCCCACGGCGCAGCGTGGGCACATGCCGGACGGAATCCAGTCGCTGAAAAGGTATCCTTACCCGCTGCCCAATCGTCTTTTGGATGTTCGAGTTGCAACCCCCAACCCCATGCCCATTCAAAGCCGTGGGCATGGCGCCTGGCGATCAAACTGGCGTGCAACGGGTTGCGTTCCACATCACGGCAGACCGTTCGCAGGTGATTCCTTTCCAGGCTGCGGAAAAAGGGACACGCACTCCAACAAGTGAACGCGGCGAAATAGAATGGCAACAGGTCGCATGACCAGCCAAAGGAGGCAGCGATGCATGACCTGACCTTGGAATCCCTGGCCAAACGGGTCGAAGCGTTGGAGATCGCCGTGGCGAAAGCGCCAAATCACGCGCGCAAGGATTGGCGCAAAGTCGTCGGCATGTTCCGCGACAGCGAGTTCATGTGCCAAGTCGATGACGAATGCCAGCGCACGCGCGAGGCCGAACGGGAAGCGGCGCGGCGCGGGGAGTTGGCCGAATGATTCTCCTGGACACGGATCATGCGACGTTTCTGAAATACCCGGACAGCGAGCGGGGCCGCCGCATGATTGAACGGCTGAATGCGGTGTCGGAATCCGAAACCGTCGGCGTGGGCATCGTCACCGTGGAAGAGCGCATGCGTGGCTGGCTGGCCGTGATCGCCAAAGAGAAGTCGGCGCTCCGGCAGGTCGTCGGTTATCAAGAGTTGGCCTTGCTGTTCGAGTTCTATCAAGAGTTCGAGATCGTGCCGTTTGATGACGCTGCGGCGCGACAATTCGACGACCTGCGCCGGCAGAAGCTGCGCATCGGCACCAGGGACCTGAAAATCGCGGCAACAGCTCTGGTCAATCAGGCGCTGCTTTTGTCCGCCAATCGAACCGACTTTGAACGAGTGCCAGGCTTGCGATTCGAGAATTGGTTGGACTAAACGACGAACACCACTCGCGACTCCCGGTCCCTGCGTAACGGCCCGGCACTCAGGCCGGCATCACCAGCCGCACCTGACCAGGGCCAGTCCTCCGGCTTGGCACACAGGCCGCGACGGACGGGGTTGTTGTGGACGGTCTCGAACTGTTCGAAAACGGTGGCCGACTTCAGGGCATTCACGGCGCTTTTCGAGGGTTTGGACTTTTCATGATGGACATGACTTCGCCGTAGATGCCGCCGGCGACCGTTTCAGGAGCGTCGTGCTCGATGTCCTCTTCATTTCCCAGCTTGCTCGTCCATTGGCCATTCGCAAGTTGCCGGGCCGCGTGCGTGTAGGCGTCCGCCAGACCGAACAGCGCCACCTTCTCGAAGCCTGGCTCCAAGTTCATGTTTGGGCATGGCGCATAGCCCAGAGATTCGAAAGCTCTTTGCAATTCTGCGACCGTGTCGACCATCGGGTCGGTGGGAAATGGCCAGTGAAGGCCGGGTTGCCACCAGTGCTTCGCATCACCCGCCGCCCAGGCGATGCAGTTGTACGCCGTCGATGGCGGACTCGTGACGCGATGGTTTTGCGTGGTCAACCGTGGAAAAAGATGTGCGGAGATCATGCGGCGATCAAGCCCTGGCTCTTGCCCCATTCGACCCAGGCGCTGGCCATCTCTTCGGTCTTGCCGAGCGCTTCGGGAGGAACCGGGTTTTGCTCGGTGATGGCTTCCAAGGCCCAAAACCAATGATGCGGCTGCCGCCGCAGTTCTTCCAGAATCAGCGGCACCACCGGCATCCCCATGCCGATGATCCGCTGATAAGGCGGCAGCATCGCCATGCGCATGCTGTTGGACAGATAGCGCGCTTGCTCCTTCCATGCCGCGGCCAGGCGCTGAAAACGCTCATTCACGGACTTTGCCGACGAATCCAAGGGCAAGGTTGCAGGCGCGCTCATGGAGTTCTCCGTCTGGGGGTATTTTCGGCTATTGTGGCCAGGGTCGCAAGGGACAAATGCAGAATGCGCCCGCATCGTTTGTTTTCCGCGGGCGTAATGCCCGAGCACGCACGCCGGCATCATCCGCCGCCCGCGACCAGGGCCAGTCCTCCCGGCTTCGCACCCAGGCCGCGACAGACGGGGTTGTTGTGAATGGTCTCGATCTGTTCGAAAACGGCGGCCGGCTCAGACGACATTGCGATCGTAGCCGCCGCCAGGGAATCAGCAGCACTGAGAACACAAAGCCGCACGTTTCACTTCCTCGTATCCATCGCCGCAATATTCGGGCAGATTTGCTCGGTGACGCGCGACAAATAGCGGCGCACCTGGCGAAACGTTTTCAAGTGCAGGACGCGCTTTGCCACCGTCTCGGCGGTTTCCAGGTTTGAGCAGCGGACCTGCTGACAGCCTTGTCGAATCGTGTGACTTCTGCCGCCGCGGCCGCCGCCTCGACGTGCCCCGGCTCCTGCCGCGCCAGCGCCTCATCGACGCAGTACGCGCGCGCCACCACCACTCCGGGAGACACCGGCACGCCCTTGTTCATGAGCGCACTTTAGCAGGGGCGGGGGAGGGGGTCAATTGTTGGGCTTGATCCACGGGCTAACCGAGGTTGAGTTTTCGAACCACACGATTCAAAGGCTGCCCGCGCTCCCCGTTTGCCGTAGCTTGGTGTTGTTCGAGGAGGCGCATGCGGACGTCGTTCCGCAGGGGCTTCTTTTGAACGGAGGCATCACGCATCCCTGCGGCAATTCTCCACACCAGTTCGGGATTCTTCTTCATGACTTGCAGCAGTCGAAGGGCTGCTTGAGACGGTTGGCGTTGACCCTGTTCCCAACTCTGGACGGTCTTCACAGACACATTGAGCACGCGCGCGAACATGATTTGGGTGAGGTGCGCCCGCGTCCGCAGCCGTCGTACGTCCCTGGTCGATAGGTTGGGAGGCGGACCGGGACTCTTCACCTCCGTAACGCGCATTTCGATTTCGCCATGGAGATGTCGAAGCCCATCCTCCAACCCTTGCTTCAGGCGCTCAAACAAACTCGTTGTTTTGGAACGTCTACTCATCGTTCAATCTCCGTGCACGCTTTGCCTTCAAGGCATCATCTCGGTATTTGGCGGCCAAGCGCCGTAGGAATCTCTTGTCGTCAGCTGCCACATCGTCCTTTGCTTCCTTGGAATAGATGTCGATGAGATAGATCCATTTTGCTTCAAGCACCAACAAATAGATGATGCGCAGTCCGCCACGTTTTCCTTTACCGCGCCGTGGATCGGCCAAACGGATTTTCCTCATGCCACCGCAGCCCGGCATGACTTTGCCGAGTTCTGGATTTTCACGCAGCAACTCTTGCAGATCGGCCAAATCGCCGTCGTCCAAGAGTTCGGCAGCGTGTTGGCTGAATGCCGGATGCTCAACGAACAAGACGTTCATGATATCCTACTTTGTAGGACATGCCAAGTTCAATCACACCGGCGCCTCATACTGCCCGCGCATGAACCCCGAATCCTTCGGCGGATCGTAGCGGACATCCAAATCCGGCGTTTCCAGGCGGCGGTGCTGGCGGACGCGCGATTCCAGCACCGAATCGAGAATGCCGCCGGTCAGCAGCGTGCGCTCGACCGGGTAGGGCGCCCGGCCGGTCGTCATGAATTGCTCGATGTGCCACGACAGCGCTTCCAAGAACGCGGCGCCGGGGGGAGGCGGGAGGTAGAAGAGCGTCGAAACCGGTTGACGTTCGCCGTCGATCTTGGCGGCGAAGGTCGTGTCGTCGGTGTGGCCGTTGAGCAGCAAGACGGTCGCTTTCAACCCGTCGCGGTATTCGATAATGAACGCGACGGGACCGCGCGGGAAGGTGGGGCGATTGACGGCCGGCGCGTAGTGTCGGCAATTCACCTTGATGTCGCCGACATTGCGCGTCGGCGTGCGGCCCAGTGCGTATTCCAGCAATTCCCACGACCAGACGCCGGCGTCGCCCGCCTTCCACACTGCGTCGCCTTCCAGGCACTGCACCGCGCGCACGCCCTGCTGGCCACGCGTGCGCCGTTCGACCATGCACTGCAGCGCTTCCAGAGCGTGGATGCCGAAGATTTCCAGCTCGCCGCGTGAGGCGACCAACGATTCGCGCATCCGACAGCCCTGCGGCAATTCCAGCTCGGGCCTGCGCCACGTCACCGGCAAGCTCGAACCGGCATACATCGGGAAGTTGAGCTTGCGCGACGTTTCGACCATCTCGAACGCGCGCCGGCGATCGTAGTAAAGATGCTTGTCGTTGAAGACGGGAACGCTGCGGCCCATCTTGCGGAAGACGGCGGTGATTTGCTGGAACAACTCGTAGCGCGGATAGAGCTTCTGGCCCTTGTCGTTGTACGGGTAGTCGCCGTGCTCGCCGATCAAGAGGACGCCGTCCACCGCGAGCTTGTCGCCGCCCAGCGTCAGGGCGCCCGCCACGTCGCGGTAGATCGTGAAGCCGTGCTGCTGCGCCAATTCGCGGCTCAAGTCGTTTTGCCGTTGCTGCTCGACATACATGCCGGCGATCGAGAAGTCGGGCCAATGATAGCGGCCGTTGCGCAGGTAGCCGTACAGGTAGCGGCCGCAGATGTGGTAAGCGTGCGAGAGGTAGTAATACGTGGTCGTGACGACGGCGAGCCGGCGGCGCGGCTGGTTGGGGCGCGGCGGCGGCTGGCAGCGCGGGCCGGGGCGGACAGCGGGAGGGTCGTCGGCCGCATGGGCCGAGGTCGCGGCGAGGCCGGCGGCAGTCGTGGCGAGGAACGTGCGGCGGTGCAAATGATTCATGGCAGTCCTGGAGGTGTGAGCAAGCAATGTGAGCCCGAAACGCAAGTGAGGGCCGTCCCGCGTTTGCGCTTCGGGCTCAAGGAATCGATGAACGCACGATATCAAATAACTCCGTGTCCTCGTCGCCGTGGCAGCCGAGATGAGCGAAGAGCAGCAGTCCGCCCAGAATCAGCACGGCGACGAGAAACCATGGCCGCAAGCCAAATGCGGCGGGTGGGCTCTCGGCATCGTTTTCGGCGGTGGGTCGATCCAAACCAATCATTTCTTCAACTTCTCCTCGAAGAAGCGTGCGGTGTGGTTGAGCGTGCGTGTCAGTTTTTCGCCGCCCCAGCCGTGGCCCTCGCCCGGCATGGTCACGAGTTCCGCGAAGACGCCGACGGCCTTCAGTTTGGTCATGAGCTTTTCCGAGTTCTCGATGCCGACGAGCGTGTCCTTGTCGCCGTGGAAAAAGAGGAACGGAGGGTTGTCCTTTTTGACGTAGGCGATCGGCGAGCATTGGCGATACCGCTCCTTCTTCTCCTCGAACGAGCCTCCGAGGAATGGGACGAGGAAGAAGTCCTCGACCTCTTTCGTCCACGTCTTGGTGATGAAGTCGGTAGGGCCGAAGTAGCTGACGACCGCCTGCACCTGGCTCGACTGGTCCGGATTGCCGCCGTTGCCTTCGAGCTTGGCCGAGGCGTCGGCGGTGCCCATCAGGCAGACGAGATGTCCGCCCGCCGAGGCGCCGATCGCGCCGAAGCGGTCCTTGTTGATTTGGTATTTGTCAGCATGGGCGCGCAGCCAGCGCACGGCCGTCTTGCAATCGTGGATTTGCGCCGGGAACTGGTCCTTCGGCGTCAGACGATAGCTGACCGTGGCGGCCACGAAGCCTTTTTCGGCCAGCAGCTTGGCGATCGGGCTCATGTCCTGGCGTTTGCCGCCGCGCCAACCGCCTCCATGGACGCAAACGATGCAGGGGCGAGGTTCTTTCGAATCGGGCAGCGCCAGGTCGAGCATCATATCCTGTTCGCCGCCTTTGCCGTAGACGATATCCTTTTCGATGCGGACCTTGGGGGTTGGCTGTTTGGCGTCCTGGGCGGGGAGGCGGACGAGGAACGAAAGTGCGCTCAAGAGCGCAAGCGAAAAAACGAAACGCTTCATGGACATGTTCTCCTTGGTGCGTTGTTTACCGTCGAGCATTGTTTACCGTTTCGCGCTCGCAATGAACCCGCAAGCGCAGGCGGTTCACTCCTAGCGCGAAACGGTGAACAATTGCTGACCGCTCATTCCGTGCGCTAAACGGGTCATTCGCTTCATATAAAATCTCAGATCGATGCTGTCGATCCAAGGAAAAAATACCGCATGGCCGAAATTGTGATCGAACAAGCGCTGTTTCGCCGGGAGCACGAGCAGCCGCTGGAGTTGAGCGCGCGCTCGCCGGGGTTCGCCGACGACTGGCGGGCGGGCGCCGAGCGGCTAATCGCGGGCTTTGGCGAGCGCAGCGGCGGCGTCACGTGTCTGCTGGCCGTGTTCGCGCAGCCGCTCGGCCTGCAACACGTCGCCGTGGTGCGCGCTGCGGACCAGCAGGCGGGGCCTTCGGGCTGGCCGGCGCTGGCGTTTCAAGTGCTCGTGTGTACGCGCGCGGATTACGAAAAATACCTGAGCGATCCGTTTGCCGTGGCACAGCGGGCAGCGGTGGACTGGTCGAGCCGCGGCGAACTGCCGGCGCTCGTCTGGCCCGCGGAACCACTGCCGGCCCGGACCGTGAGCCAGGTGCAAGCGGTGCTGAAGCGCGTCAAAGCCGGCGCTTTGCGCGAAGACGAGGACCCGGAAGTCGAACGCACCGTCGAAAACTCCGAAAGCCCGGCGCTGCTCGGCGGCACGCAGGTGTTGGTCGATGGCGGCAAGCTGGTTTTCATTCGCAAAGGGCCAGATCAGGCACTCGTTGAAGGACTGTGGACGTTGCTGCCGTATTCGCTGCGCGGCAAGATTTGGCCGGCAAGTTTCGCCTTTACCAATGACCTGGGCTTTGACATCGCCGTGGTGCCGCGACCCCCCCCAGCCCCCCCTTCGCAAGGGGGGGCTGGGGGGGGGTCGTGGGAAGGCTACACCACCGAAGAGCAAGCGGCGAGCTATCCGGCCGGTTCGTACGAGTTGGCCTTGCAAACCGCGGCCGAGGCGGGCGATCAGGCCGAGCTGAACGCCGTGTTCGCGCGGCGCACCAGCAACGAGACGCTGCGCCTGGCATGGCACATACTGATTGCGATGGCGATCTTGGTGATCGGCGGCCAGTTGTTCCTGAGCGGGCCGGCGCCGCCGACATTTCCTCGGGAGCGGCGCGCGGCGCTCGCGGCGGGAGTGGTGGCCGTCGGCGATCCGTGGACGGCGTGGGGGATGCTGGAATTCGGCAATCAACTCGTGAACCGCGCCAAGGAAGCCAAGTGATGACCGCCGAGCAAGTTCTCGTCGTGCCGACGCGGCTTTTCCACGACCTCGGCCTGTTTCAGGGTCTGAGCCGCGACGTGGACCGCTATCTGCCGAACCTGCTGGCGCCTCAAAACCTCTCATTCATCCCGCGTCACGATGCCGAGCATGATCCGAGCTTCAAGCAGATTATCCCGTACGTTGTCGTGCGCTGGCGCGACCAGGTGTTTCACTACACGCGCGGCCACGGTGCGACCGAGAAGCGGCTGCGGGCGCTGCGTTCGGTCGGCGTCGGCGGGCATATCAACCCCTGCGATCATGCGCCTGGCGAATCGCCGTACCAGCCCGTTGAAAAAGGGGACTGGACCTTTCCGGCCCTTCCTTCTTCAAAAGACTCTCGGGGGGCCGCAGACGTCCAGTCCCCTTTTTCAACGGGCTGCTACCGCCTGGGCATGCTGCGCGAGGTCGAGGAAGAGATCTTCCTGGAGTCGAACTATCGCGAGCGTTGCCTGGGCCTGATCAACGACGACGCCACGCCCGTCGGCCAGGTGCATCTGGGGATCGTCCACGTATTCGACCTGGAAGAGCCGAAAGTGCGCCGGCGCGAGGCGGAGCTGATTCATTCCGGCTTCGCGCCGCTAGCGCAATTGTTGGCGGCGCAGGAAGAGTTCGAGACGTGGTCGCAGTTTGTCTTGCAAGAACTGGTGCGTTGAATGCTGGACACTGCTGGTGTGCGTGCGTTACAATCAAAGTCCCACCTGCCTATTGTTGCTTTGTTGACGATCCCATGACATTAGCCTGTCGAAACCGTCGCGCATGGTTCCCTGCAATTCTCGGGGCGGGAGTTGTCTGGTTGCTGTTCCCATGGTCGGCGTCGTCTCAATCGCCCCCGGACAAGCCCAAGCTGCCCGACGCCGCCGCCGTCAAGTTTTTCGAGACCAACATCCGCCCAATGCTGGCCAACCGCTGCTTCGAGTGCCACAGCGCCAAGAAACAGCGCGGCGACTTACGTGTCGATTCGCTGGCGGCGCTGCTCGAAGGCGGCAAGTCGGGGCCTGCGCTCAAGCCGGGTCAGCCGGAGCAAAGTTTGCTGATCCGCGCGATTCGCCACGACGATGCCGCGCTGCAAATGCCGCCCAAGCAGAAGCTGCCGGCGAAGGAGATCGCCGACCTGACGCACTGGGTGAAGCTCGGCGCACCGTGGCCCGATGCGAGCCTAACCGCCAAACAGCCGATAACTCCGGACGCCGAGCCGGCGTTTACCTCCGAGCAAAAGAGTTTCTGGGCGTTCGTGCCGCCGAAGAAATCGGCGCTACCCCCCCTTAATCCCCCCCTTCGCAAGGGGGGGACACAGGGGGGGTGGGTACAGTCGCCGATCGATGCGTTCATTCTGGCGAAGCTGGAGGAAAAAGGACTGGCGCCCGCGCCGCCGGCTGAACCGCGCACGCTGTTGCGCCGCATGTACTTCGACTTGATCGGACTGCCGCCGACGCCGGCGGAGGTCGGGGAGTTTGTCGCGGCGTGGGATGCGGCGAGCGCGCAACGGCAAGCGATCATCGCAAGGGTGATCGAGCGCTTGCTGGCGTCGCCGCATTATGGCGAACGCTGGGGCCGGCATTGGCTCGATGTCGCGCGCTATGCCGACAGCAACGGCATGGACGAAAACCTCGTCTACGCCAACGCCTGGCGCTACCGCGACTACGTCATCGGCGCGTTCAACCAAGACAAGCCGTACGACCAGTTCGTGCGCGAACAACTCGCCGGCGACCTGCTGCCCCTCGCCCCAGCGGGGGAGAGGGGCAGGGGTGAGGGGGATGCAGCCCAGCACCTCACCGCCACCGGCTTCCTCGTCATCGGCCCGAAGATGCTCGCCGAGGACGATCCCGTCAAAATGGAAGTGGACATCATCGACGAGCAGATCGACACCATCGGCCGGACATTTATGGGACTGACGCTCGGCTGCGGTCGTTGTCACGATCACAAGTACGACCCGTTCCCGACGGCCGACTACTATGCGCTCGCCGGCATCTTCAAAAGCACGCAGGCGATGGACAATTTCAAAGTGGTGGCCCGCTGGCACGAGCGCGTCGCGGGCACCAAGGAAGACGAAGATCGTGCCAAGGCCCATGGCGACGCGATCAAGCGGCAGCAGGATCTTGTCAACAAAACCGTCGACGCGGCCAATCAAGAACTGCTCGTCGCGGAACGCAAGAAGGCGGCGGTCTATCTGCATACGGCCGAGGAGTTGCGCAAGAGTCAATCAATCGTGTTGCGATCGGTGATGGCCGGCTCAAAACCGTTGCCGGCCGGCGCGCGCGTCCTTGAGGCCGAGGACTACACACGCGGCAACGTGCTGAAGTCGTATGACGGCTATGGCGCCGGCATCGGCATCATTTATAACAAGGGCGAGCTGCCCAACGTGGCCGAGTACGAGATCGAGTTGCCCGCGGCCGGGGTCTATCAGTTGGAGTTGCGTTACGCCGCCGCCGAAGCGCGACCGGTGCAAATCCACCTGGGCGGCAAGCTGGTCAAGCAAGACGCTGCTGGCGCGGTCACGGGCACGTGGAATCCGGACAGCCAAAAGTGGCATGTCGAAGGCATCTTTGAGTTGCCTGCGGGCAAGAACACGTTGCGACTGGAGCGTGCCCAGCCGTTTCCGCATATCGATAAGCTCGCTCTCGTTCCTAGTGGATTGCCGCCTGGCACAGCGTTCAAGACACTCGAACAACTCGCTGCCGAGCGGCAGCTTGTTCCCGCATTTGTCAAGCAGTGGATGAACTATCTCGATCAAGTGGGCAAGCCTCCAATGGCGACGGAGCTGGACAAGCTGGTTGCGGATCCGAAGGGCCCGTTTTCGCTGCCCAAGAACCTGGAGTCTCATTATCCCGCCGCGACGAGGACCACGCTTGTCAAGCTGCGCAACGATTTGGCCATGCTTCAGAAAAGCGCCCCGCAACTTCCTGAGACGATGGCGGTCCGTGACCAGCAGGCCGTCAACCTCCGCGTCCATTTGCGAGGCAACCATCTCACGCTGGGTAAAGAAGCGCCGCGGCGGTTCCCGCGCATCCTTGCCGCGGATCATCAACCGACCATCAACGAGAAATCAAGCGGCCGCCTTGAATTGGCGAACTGGCTGACGCGGCCGGAACATCCGCTGACGAGCCGGGTGATGGTGAACCGCATCTGGCATTGGCACTTCGGCGCCGGCCTGGTGCGCAGTCCGGACAATTTCGGCCGCCTCGGTGAACGGCCCACGCATCCGGAATTGCTCGACTGGCTCGCGGTCCGCTTCGTTGAATCGGGCTGGTCCATCAAGGCGCTGCACCGCGAGATCATGCTGTCGGCGACGTATCAACAGGGGACAGGAGTCAGGAGTCAGGGGTCAGTGACCGATCCGGAGAATCGTCTCTGGGGCCGTTGGTCGCGGCGGCGGTTGGAGGTGGAGGCCATTCGCGATGCGCTGCTGTTCGTCGGCGGCAAGCTCGATCCGGCGATGGGCGGCACCGTGTTCGAGGCGAAGAACCGGGCGTACGTCCCTGGCTATCCGAATGCGATGTACGACAAGTACGATATGCCGCGCCGCTCGGTGTACCTGCCGGTGATCCGCAGCGCGCTCTACGACGTGTTCCAGGTTTTCGATTTCGCCGATCCGAGCACCGCCAACGGCCAGCGCGACAACACCACGGTCGCTCCGCAGGCGCTGTTCATGATGAACAGCAAGCTGGTTGACGGCGTCACCCGGGCGCTAGCCGTCAAGTTGCTGCAAGACGACAAACTCGACGATGCGGCGCGATTGGTCCGCGCGTATGAAACGGTGTACGCCCGGCCGCCGGCGCCGCAGGAGACGCGTCGCGCCCTGGATTTCCTGAGCCGGGTCGAGCGCGAGTTGACCGAAGAAGGGGCGGCGACCGAGCGCCGGCTGCGCGCGTGGCAAAGTCTGTGCCGCGTGCTGGTGGCGGCGAATGAGTTTGTGTTTGTGGAGTAAAGCGATGCTTACCTATTCCCGCCGCGACTTGTTGCGCCAATCCGCTCTCGGCTTCGGCAGTCTCGCCTTCGCGTCGCTGCTGGCCGAGAGCGAATCCCGCGCGCAATCCGCGCCGGCCAATCCGCTGGCGCCTCGCTTGCCGCACTTCCCCGCCAAGGCCAAGCGCGTCATCTTCCTGTTCATGCACGGCGGGCCGTCGCAGGTGGACACGTTCGATTACAAACCGCGCTTGCAGCGCGACGACGGCCGGCCGTTGCCGTTCGCCAGGCCGCGGGTAGTTTCCAGCGAAACAGGAAACTTGCTCGGCTCGCCATTTCGTTTTCGTCAGCATGGGCGCAGCGGGCTGTGGGCGAGCGAGTTATTTCCGCACGTGGGCAACGTCATGGACGAGCTGTGCATGATTTACTCGATCCACGGCTCCAATTCGCGGCACGGCGGAGCGCTCTTGGAACTGCACACGGGCAGCGATACGTTCGTGCGGCCGGCGCTGGGGTCGTGGATCACCTACGGCCTGGGCACGGAAAATCAAAACCTGCCGGGCTTCATCACGATCTGCCCGACGCTGACCCACGGCGGCGTCAACAACTATAGCTCCGCGTTCCTGCCCGCCGTCTACCAGGCGACGCCGCTGGGTAACGCGGCCACGCCGGCCGAGCGGGCGAACATCCCGTTCATTCAGGGCTCGACGCCGCGCAATGTGCAGCGGCTGGAACTGGACCTTTTGAACGAGATGAACCGCGAACGCCTGAATGGTTCGCGTCCGGATGCCGTTTTGGAAAGCCGCATCGCCTCGTTCGAGTTGGCGTTTCGGCTGCAGACCGCCGCTCCTGAGCTGCAAGACATCTCCGGCGAAACGCGCGATACGCAGCGACTCTACGGCCTCGACAACGACCGCACACGCAACTTCGGCCGGCAGTGCTTGATGGCCCGTCGCTTTGCCGAGCGCGGCGTACGCTTCATCCAGGTGACGCACAGCTACAAGTGGGACCAGCACGACAACCTGAAGCGCGACATCGCCAACAACGCCTTCGAAGTCGATCAGCCAATCGCGGCCTTGATCATCGACCTGAAGCGTCGCGGATTGCTCGAAGACACGCTAGTGCTCTGGGGCGGCGAGTTCGGCCGTACGCCGACCGCTCAGGGCAGAGACGGCCGCGACCATAATCCACAAGGCTTCACGATGTTCCTGGCCGGCGCCGGCGTGAAGCGGGGTTTCGGCTACGGCGCGACCGACGACTACGGCTATTACGCGGTCGAAAACAAAGTCCACTTTCACGATCTTCACGCGACGATGCTGCACCTTCTGGGGCTGGATCACACGCGGCTGACGTATCGGTATGCGGGCCGCGATTTCCGGCTGACGGATGTGCATGGGGAGGTGGTGGAGGGGATTTTGGATTGACAGCGCTATGACAAGCCTGGGGATACCGAAAACCTCACTTTCCTTGAATTGGACGGACTTGACTAGCGGTCAACGTTTGAGTAGTCTGCACTTAGGGCATGCTTGACAGTTCTGTTACCACAAACATGGTAACTCTCCAATCGTGACTTGGGGGGCCGAGTTGCTTGAGAGTCTATCATGGTTGAATGTGCAATCCTGATTCCAACGCTCCGGGACAGCGAGATTTCCGATGGTGAGCCCCATGGTGTCGCAGCGTGGCAATGGCTCGAGGAAAGGATTCTGGAACGTTTTGGCGGTTTCACGATCGCTCCGGGCGAATATCCTGGTATCTGGAAAAGCGCACTGACATCGAGCCGTGTAAGCGACAGGTCGAAGAAGTATTACGTTGCGATTGCCATGACGAAAGTGGATGAGCTTCGAGCCATTGTGCGGGAAGCGTGTGTCGTATTTCAGCAACAATGTCTTTATTTGAGCGTGGCGGGCCATGTCGAGTTCATCGAACCAAAAGCCAAGAAACGGCGAGGAAACTTACGTTGACCTCAAGGGCCAGCAATGGAACCTGGCGCTCCTCGACCCGGAGGAGCACGCCGTTGTTGAACAACTTCGGCTTCGCGCTCGTCGCAACCTAAATTGGTTTGATTTCGATAGCTACAGAATGAAAGAAATCATGACTCTCAGCAACCGGCGTCGAATGTCCGGCAAGGAGATTATTGCCTCACCGCTTTTTCAGATTGGCATTGACCTGAGCGGTCGGCTTGCGATGGCCCAAGGATACGCCCGGCCAGACGACTACCGCGATGATCTTCAAATTTTGATCACCTCGCAATTCAAAAGTCAGCGCACGTTCTGCCAGGCGACCGGCCTTTCCGAAACCATGCTCAGCCATGTGCTTGCCGGTCGCAAGGATTTATCGATTCAGACGCTGACCAAGGCGCTTGGCAAGATCGGTTATGGCATTCGCGCAGTGCCGCTACCCACCCTGCCGAAGAACGGCAAGTCCCGCAAGGCCAAGGCATCATAACGGAACACCGACGATCTTTGGCCAATTCCACGGGCGGTCGCTATCGTATTCGGAACAGCATCATTGCTTCGACATCGAGGTGACCCCATGCCGTTCTTTCCCGACGTCCCCGCGATCAAATTCGAAGGCACTGACTCGAAAAACCCGCTCGCCTTTCGGCACTACAACCCGTCCGATGTCGTCGAAGGCAAAACGATGAAGGAGCACCTGCGCTTCGCCGTCTGCTATTGGCACACCTTCCGCGGGCAGGGCGGCGATCCGTTCGGGCCGGGGTGCGCCAAACGGCCGTGGGAGGACGGCACCGATTCGGTCGAGATGGCCGCCAAGCGCGTCAAGGTCGCCTTCGAGTTCATGGAAAAACTTGGCGTTCCCTACTACTGCTTCCACGACCGCGACGTGGCCCCGGAAGGCAAGAACCTGCGCGAGACCAACGCCAACCTCGACAGGATCGTCAAGGCGCTCAAGGAAGAAATGCAGCGCACCGGCATCAAGCTCTTGTGGGGCACGGCGAACCTGTTTTCGAATCCGCGCTTTGTGCACGGTGCCGCGACAAGTTGCAACGCCGATGTGTTCGCATATGCCGGCGCCCAGGTCAAGAAGTGCTTCGAAGTGACCAAAGAACTCGGCGGCGAGAACTACGTTTTTTGGGGCGGCCGCGAGGGGTATTCGAACCTCTACAACACCGACCTCAAGCGCGAGCTGGATCATCTCGCGAAGTTCTTCCACCTCGCCGTCGAGTACAAGAAGAAGATCGGCTTCGGCGGGCAGTTTCTCATCGAGCCCAAGCCGAAGGAGCCGATGGTTCACCAGTACGATTTCGACGCCGCCAACTGCGTCGCCTTCCTGCGCGGCTACGGGCTGGACAAGGATTTCAAGCTCAACATCGAGACGAATCACGCCACGCTGGCCGGCCACACGATGATGCACGAGCTGGCGTATGCGTCGATCAACGGGCTGCTCGGCTCGATCGACGCCAACCGCGGCGACTTGCTCCTGGGCTGGGACACGGACCAATTTCCGACCGACTATTATCTGACGACGCAATGCATGCTGGTGATTCTCGGCCAGGGCGGACTCACGCCGGGCGGCGTCAACTTCGACGCCAAAGTCCGCCGCGAGAGTTTCGAGCCGGTCGACCTGTTCCACGCCCACATCGGCGGCATGGATGCCTTCGCGGTTGGACTCAAGCTGGCGGCGCAGATTCGCAAGGACGGCGTGCTGCGGGAGTTCGTCCGCGAGCGCTACCGCTTGTGGGACAGTGGCATCGGCGCTAAGATTGAAAAGGGGCAGGCGAATTTCGAGGATTTGGAAGCCTACATGCTCGACAAGGGCGACGCGGCGGCAAATGTCAGCGGCCGGCAGGAGATGCTGGAGAATATTGTCAATCGGTATGTGCGGTGACGGTTTTTTTGCGACACGAGTTGACTGGTGCTGCCGCACTCATTCTGCGATAATGTCGTAGCTTGGTGCATTTGTTTCCAAATGAAGCTCGTCATGGTTGAGATACAAGAGATTCGTTCGTTCAAGAAGTCGCCCGCGGCGGCTGGCAACGGCAACGGAATTTGCGCGACAGCCGAGGGCTCGTCTCAGCAAAGCAGAGCCGCGTGGCGAACGGTCATCGATACGACGCTGACCAAATGGGTGCGGGAACCGCTGCAACTCGATGACGATGGCCTTAAGGCTCCGTCCGCGGAACTCATTTCGCTGGCTGAAGAATTCGCACAGTACTGCGCCACGCATGCCGTTGACGCGCCGCTACGAATTGTCCCAGACGGCTCCGGCGGCATCGTGTTCGAATGGAAGCTTGGACCCCATTTCACCATGGTTGAACTCCGTGCGGACGGCCGCATGGAATTGATGTGCTACCGAAACTCGGTCCTGCAGTCGAGAGAATCGATTGGCTGAACGACGGAGCAAGGGCTGCCATGCCTGATCTCGACGGGACCGAGCCAATCGCGGACGACGAATTGCTGTACCGTCGCATTCCGGTTTCCACGGGTTGGTTTGACCCTTCGCTTGCGATATTCCCGTCGCCACTTGCATTTCGCCCGCGCGACGACGACCTAACCGGTCTGTCGCTCGTACGAGGCGAACCCTACTTGGACAGCGCCACTTTTCTCGCGGCGATGACGGAAACTCAATGAGGGCAACCACATCGGCGGCGGCTCAGGCGGACGATCGGGGTATGCACGATTTGATGCGGTCGGCGTCGATGCCGAG
>Ga0080064_1004592_pt1 | contig 17435 bp, 16 predicted proteins | sample Subgrocontami54m_FD_69260 | JGI IMG/M metagenome (GOLD analysis project Ga0080064, IMG submission 69260) | Subsurface groundwater microbial communities from S. Glens Falls, New York, USA - GMW46 contaminated, 5.4 m (SPADES assembly) (version 2) ...
AACCGTGCTTAAGGCCATGCAGAAGGCCGGTATGATTGAATGTATCGGGCGTGGGCCTGGCGCATTATGGAAAAAAAGTAATACAAGGTAATACCTCTAAAAGAGGGTAATAATAAGGGTAATATCTATATACAGTGTCATAAGTAAATCAGCATACAGAGAGTCAGAACAAAGCAGACCAAGGCGCTACGAGCCGAGGAGCAACACAGGTATGCGAAGTTATGACGCTCTGTATAAAAGGCAATAGGAGTTATGCTAATAGGTCTTACAGGCGGCATAGCATCAGGAAAAAGCCTTGCGGCTGAAGAGCTAAAAAGGCTTGGGGTATATCTCATTGACGCTGATGAGATAGCGAGGGAGGTGGTACGGCCGGGGCTTCCTGCATACAAAGAAATTGTTAAAGAATTTGGAGAGGACATTCTTAATCCCGACAAAACCATAAACCGCAAGGCCCTCGGCGCTATTGTCTTTTCTAATCCCTTGCTGCGTAAAAGGCTTGAACAAATAACCCATCCTGGGATATTGGGGGAGATAGATAAAAGGGTTTTTGCCATAAAGGGTAAAGACACAAAGGCTATAATTATAGTTGATGCAGCGCTTTTAATTGAAGTCGGGCTTCACAAAAAAATGGATAAGGTAATTGTGGTGTATGCGGATGAAAATACACAGATAGCGCGATTGATGAAAAGAGACGGTCTGACAAAGGATGAGGCAAAAAATCGCATTTCAGCCCAGATGTCTTTAAATGAAAAGAAAAAATATGCTGATTTTGTCATAGAGAATGTGGAAGGAAAAGAAAAGAAAGAGATAAAAGATGAGGTAAAAAGGCTATTTAAAATAATGAAAGATCGTAAGGAACAAACATGCAGCTAACGCTTGGCCCGGTCTTATTTGACTGGAAAAAAGAGGAACTTTTAAGGTTCTATGATGAAGTGGCGGATATGCCTGTGGACAAGGTGTATTTGGGCGAGGTGGTGTGTGTAAAGAAGAAGGGACTGAGTGTCAAGGATTTAGAGAAGGTTGGGAAAAAACTTGAGAAGGCCGGTAAAGAGGTAATAGTTTCAACCCTTGCAGTTGTGAGCAATGAAGAGGAACTGGAATTGCTAAGGGAGATTACAAAACTTCCTTACCCTGTTGAGGCAAATGACATGTCAGTATTTAATATAGTCAGAAGCCAGAAAGAGATTATTGCTGGCCCCCATATAACCACATACAATGTCCCATCTATAGAATTTCTGCAAGGGTTAAGAGTTAAAAGGGTTGTCTTTCCTGTAGAGCTTTCAAGGGATTCCATTAGACATTGCATACAGAATACTGGTATATATTCAGAGGTATTTGCCCACGGCAAGGTTCCACTGGCATTCTCCTGGAGGTGTTATACATCAAGGGCATACGGGCTGAATAAAGCTAACTGCCAATATCGCTGTAAACTCCACCCTGACGGAATGCCTTTAAAAACTATTGAAGGAGAGCCGGCTTTCACCATCAACGGGACATCCGTGCTAAGCGCGCTGACATATACGCTTGTGGAGGTGATAGAAGATTTACAGTCCATCGGCGTAAATGCCTTACGAATTTCTCCGCAGTATCGGCATACAAAAAAGATTGTAGATGTATTTAGAAAAAGGATTGATGGTATAATAGGGCCGGATGAAGGTATGGCAATGCTTCAAGAGACAAGCCCGCAGGGATTTTGCAACGGATGGTATTGGGGAATGGCGGGGAAGGAGTATAAAAAATCAGAGTTATTGATTCAATAGAATAATATGAATTTGAAGGAGGACACCATGACCGACATACTTGACAAGGCCATCTTAATTGGAATTGGCTTGGAGAAAAGATTGAAAGATACTTTGAATGAATTGGCAAGTGAGGGGAAAGAGGCAAAGACAGGAGAAGGTGGAGAACTTCCACCAAAGCAGGAATTGGAAAACAAATTGGTAGAGGAAGGCACAAAGGCGGTCAGAGAGATTATTGCCACTGTAAAGGCTGGGAAGGAAAAGGTTGATAAGGAAATAGAAGAGGCTGTCCAACATTTTCTGGAAAAATTCAAGGTTGCAACAAAAGACGATATGGAGATTATAGAAAAGATGGCGCGAGTTGCCCGGGAAAAGGTGGATAAGCTGGAGAAAAGGATTGAGGAGTTGGAGAAAAAGTCAGCAAAATAAAACGGGACAATGAAATGCAGGGCAGGTTTTAAACCTGCCCTGTGGGGTATTTTATATGAACCAAAAAAGAACTGAAGTCTCAATAGGTCTCATACAGACAGCGGTTACAACCAACATCCCGGAGAATATTCGTAAAACTGTCGGATTGGTAAGAAAGGCGGCAAAAGAGGGCGCTGAGATTATATGCCTTCAGGAGCTATTCAGCACAATATACTTTCCCCAGCATGAAAGGCTTGATGCGTCAGGGTTTGCGGAACCGATACCCGGAGATACGGTAAGCCTCTTCTCAAGATTGGCAAAAGAGTTGGGCATTGTCCTCATAGTCCCTCTCTTTGAGAAGGCGCAGAACGGCAGCTATTACAATTCCGCCGTTACCATAGACGCGGACGGAGGCATACTGGGCGTATATCGCAAGATACATATCCCATTTGATAAGCTCTTCTATGAGAAGAATTATTTTAAAGACGGCGATTTGGGTTATCAGGTCTATAAAACCAGGTTCGCTTCCATAGGTGTCCTCATCTGTTATGACCAGTGGATGCCGGAAGCGGCAAGGATAAATACGCTCATGGGCGCTGAGATACTGTTTTATCCGACCGCCATAGGCTGGATAAAGAGACACAACTCAAAGGACGGCGACTGGCACAATGCATGGGAGACAGTTCAACGCGGTCATGCTGTGGCAAATGGCGTTCATGTCGCGGCAGTAAATAGGGTTGGGGAGGAAGAGGGGCTTAAGTTCTGGGGCGGTTCATTTGTTTCAGACGCCTTTGGAAAAGTGATGAAAAAGGCAAGCAGCGAAGAGGAAGAGGCGCTGGTTGTCCAAGTGGATTTGGGCATGAATAAAAGGATTCGCGAGGGATGGGGCTTTCTGAATAACCGGAGGCCGGATACATATCAACTCATCTGTAAATAGTTGACGCTGAAAAATGCCCATCTGTTGCGTTGTCGCTACGGCTTCTACGCTCAACATACTCAAAAGTATGTCTCGCTTGAAGCCTTGCTCCGCCTTGCATCTGGGACATTTTTGAGCGTCAACTGCAGCGTCAACTAAATAGTCATGGCTAAACTATCCTTGAATTTAAACACCCCTAAAAAACTCGGCTACTCCATGCCTGCTGAATGGGAAAGGCATGACGCCATCTGGCTCTCATGGCCACATGACCCTACAACCTTTCCTAACAGGTTAGAAAGAGTGGAAAAGACTTATGGGGAAATAATAAAGGTCTTATTGGACAGTGAAAAGGTAAACCTCCTTGTAAAAGACAGCGCAATGAAAACGAGGGCGCAGGATATTTTAAAAGGGCGCGGCGTAAATCCCGATGAGATTGCGTTTCATATATACGACTATGCGGATGTGTGGTTCAGGGATTACGGCCCGATTTTTCTCGTGAACAAAACAAGCGGCGGTCTTGCCATGAGCCACTGGATATTCAACGGATGGGGGGAAAAGTATGAAACACTGATGAAGGATACCCATATCCCTGAATTTATAAACCGGAAGATGGATATCCCATGCTTCATACCAGGCATCGTGCTTGAAGGCGGTTCAATAGATGTAAATGGAAAAGGTATGCTAATGACAACAGAGCAGTGCCTCCTCAATAAAAATAGAAATCCCCATCTTAATAAAACAGGGATAGAGGAATATCTGATGGAATACCTTGGTGTAACCCATATCATCTGGCTGAAAAGCGGCATTGACGGAGACGATACAGACGGACACATAGATGACATCGCAAGATTTGTAAATCCTGCAACCGTCCTTTGCGCATACCAAGAGAACAGGAATGACATAAATTACCCGATACTTCACGAAAACTACGAAATACTTCAGAGCTCAAAAGATCAAAATGGAAACAGCCTGAATGTCATAAAACTCCCCATGCCCAAAGCTATAGGAGACGAAAAAGGAAGGCTGCCTGCCAGCTATGCAAACTTTTATATAGGTAATAAGGCGGTGCTCGTCCCGATCTTTGGTCATGAAAATGACAATGTGGCATTAGATATTATCCGGCGTCAGTTTCCGGACCGCAAGGTCATTGGTATAAACTGTTTAGACCTGGTCTACGGCCTCGGCACAATCCATTGCATAAGCCAACAACAGCCGAATGCCGATATCAGAAATGGCTGAAAGAGGAACTTGGAGTGGGAACCTACACAAACATCAGAAGGCTTCATAAAATAGTAGCCATCCTCATCAAATACGGTTTTGGCTGGCTTGTAAAGGAAATACGGATATTCCCCTTCTTGTCTTCTTTTGAAAGGCTTTTGCTGAAAAAGGCAAAAAGAGAGCTCAGCACAGGGGAAAGGGTGCGGCTGGCGCTGGAGGAACTTGGCCCAACATTCATAAAACTGGGGCAGGTGGCGTCCACGCGCGCAGACCTTCTACCGCCTGACTGGATTGAGGAGCTTAAAAAGCTTCAGGATGCTGTGCCGTCGTTTTCATTTGAAAAGGTCAGGGAGGTTGTAGAACATGGCCTCAAGGCGCCACTCAGTGAAAAGTTTAAAATATTTGAAGAAATTCCGTGCGCATCCGCATCCATTGCCCAGGTGCATTATGCAGTGCTTATGGACGGTCAGGAGGCGGCTGTAAAGGTAAAGCGGCCCGGCATAGATAAAATAATAGAATCTGATATTTCTGTAATGCACACCATTGCAGATCTTCTGGACAGATATGTGCCTCAGGCAAAGAGATACAGGCCTATGGAGGTTGTTGAGGAATTTGCAAGGGTCATACACAGGGAGCAGGATTTTACTGTGGAAGGGGCAAATGTAAACAGGTTCTGCAAGATGTTCGAGGGAGACACTACAGTAAAGGTTCCAAAGGTCTTCTGGGATTATACAACGAGCGAGGTGCTTACCCTGGAGAGGATTTACGGCACACCCCTTGATGAAACTGAGAAGATAAAGGCCAAGGGCCTTGATATAAAAAAGATTGCTGAAAACGGAATCAGGGCGTTTTTCAAACAGGTATTTGAATTCGGCTACTTCCATGCAGACCTCCATCCGGGAAATATCTTTGCGGGTGATGACGGCACAATTATCTATCTTGATTTCGGCATAGTCGGAAGGATTGATGAAAACCTGAGAAAATATCTTGCCAGCCTGCTGTTTCATCTTATAAGACAGGATTATCATAATATGGCGCTGATACACAGGGAAATGGGGCTCATTTCAAAAGATGTTGATATAGGAGAATTTGAGGAGGCGCTGAAGGATATAGCTGAGCCGGTATTGGGCAGGACACTGGAACAAATAAACGTATCTGATCTGATAATGAGGCTGATACGGACGGCAAGGAGGTTTCAGATGCGGCTACAGCCCAATCTCCTGCTCCTGCAGAAATCTATGGTGATAATTGAAGGCGTGGGCAGACAACTTTACCCTGATATAGATATGTGGGAGGTGGCAAAGCCTTTAATCTACAGGTGGATGATAAAGGAAAAGGCGTCGCCGGGCAGGATATACGCAAGGGGTAAAAAGAGGGTAGATAATTTTATAGAGATGGCGGCTGATGTGCCATATCAGGTTCATTCCATCCTGAGCAAGACCATGAACGAAGAACTTAAGATAGGCTTTGTGCATCACAGGCTGGAGACATTGTCAGAAGAAATAAATATCCTCGGCCAGAGGTTTGCAATGGGTATGATAATTGCTGCGCTTATTATAGGCTCGTCATTTATCGCAATGACATACAAAAACGGTCATGCCTTGTGGGGTCTGCCTGCGTTAAGCTGGATCGGTTTTATAATAGCAGGCATTCTGGGACTACGAATGGGTTCGTCAGCGATGAAGAAAGACAAAAAATAATGGATAACAAAAACACAACATATTTCGGCAACAAGATAATCCCTGCATCTGAAAAGAAAAGCATGGTGCAGGATATATTTACCTCTGTTGCCGACAAATACGACCTGATGAACGACCTGATGAGCTTTGGCACACACAGGCTCTGGAAAAGATTTGTGGCAGAAAAGACAAATCTTAAGTTAGGCGACTCTGCCATAGATGTATGCGGCGGAACCGCTGATATAGCCATGCTTATGGCAAAAAGGGTCGGCGAAAACGGCAGGGTTGTTGTTTACGATATAAATATGGGTATGCTGGAAAACGGCAGAGATAAATGTATTGACAGGGGCTTTCTGAAAAATGTCCGGTATGTGCAGGGGGACGCAGAGGAGATAGCTTTTGAGGACAACACATTTCACTGTGCAGCCGTAGGATTTGGCATAAGGAATGTAACCCATCTGGACAAAGCATTCAGGGAGATGATGCGGGTTGTAAAGCCGGGCGGAAGGGTGATTTGTCTTGAGTTTTCCCATCCCACGTCAAAGATTTTCAGCAAGCTCTACGATCTTTATTCTTTCAAGGTTATGCCTGAGATCGGCAATCTTGTAACAGGCAACAGGGATGCTTATACATATCTCCCTGAATCCATCAGAAAATTTCCAAAGCAGGAGGAGTTGAAAAAGATAATGGAAGGGGTAGGACTCTTCAAGGTTAAGTATTACAACCTCTTTAACGGCATTGCTGCTGTGCATATTGGAGTGAAGGTATGATTATAGGGGTCAGGGGTCAGGGGTCAGGGGTCAGAGAAAAGATTAAAGAAGAAGTTTTAAAGGCGCTAAAAGTTCCTTTAAAGTTCACCCCCCTCTGGATTGAGGCAATCGGCATGGGCACTGTGATGGGCGCGATAGTAGATGGGAATAAGCGGTTTAAAGAAAGACTAAAAGAGATTGACGATAAGATATTTTTATTTGAGGCAACAGACTTGGGTAAAAAAATCTATCTGCACATCAAAGACGGCGATATAAAGATTATCCCTCATCTTGCAAAAACACCGGATGTTGTAATGAAAGGTGAAACAAGGGTATTTTTTGGACTGCTCCTCGGCAAGGAAGACCCTGATACGGTATTTTTCTCAAGAAGACTGGAGATAAGCGGGGATACTGCTGCGGCTCTACATTTTAAGAATATATTGAATAGTATGTAGGGTGGGCTATGCCCACCGATTTTTTTGCCGCATATTTTTGGTGGGCGCAGCCCACCCTACCTACTGTATGAATGTGGGAAGTTAAATGGGTGCTATCGCTCATTTGTTTTTATTCTCACATGGTTGGAGCATATTTATGAAGGAGGAATTGAAACAGCAGGATGTCGTTGATGATCCATTGATCCATGAAGTAATTCTTACTGAAACCGGCAGGTTAATGAATTCAGCCAAATTACTGCATGGTGATCGAAGGGATCTTGCTATCCTACGACTTGAGTATGAAGACGCAATTATTCGTGAAGCCCCAATCGCTCGTTGTGCTGCATGTCATCAAGCGGTCAAACCAAGATTATCACCATTGAGACGCCGTTTTTTTCGTCATTATAAAGGCGATGGTAATTGCCCTTATCGCACTAGCGGATCTAATAACCAACGTATGATAGATGCAATGCGTTATAACGGCATCAAAGAAGGCCCTGATCATATCCGCCTAAAAGAACTATTAGAGAGTAGTCTTAAAGCGGATACATCATTTGGTCCAGACATAAAGATAGAAAAACACTGGTGGGCTACTGTGGACACCTCAAAGTGGCGCAAACCAGATGTAGCGGCATGCTATCGTAAATTGAATTTGCAAGTTGCATTTGAGATACAGCTCTCAAGCACCTTCATCAATGTAATGGCTGAAAGGCGCCGTTTTTATCTTGAAAACGGTGGTCTTCTCTTTTGGATATTTAAAAATGCACAGACGATTGAACCACGTCAGTTCCAGGACGACATCCTATACAATAACAATAGCAATCTCTTTATTATCGATGAGGAAACCACTCAATGTTCCAGCGAGCAGCACCGTTTAATACTGCGTTGTTTCTATAAGGTTCCAAAAGTTAATAGAGGCAATATCATAGAGGAATGGGAGGAGAGATTAGTAGGCTTTGACGAACTTACCATCGAAGCAGATCGACAAAAGGCTTGGTGGTATGATACTGAGGGAGAACTGGCAAAGGCCAATGATGAAATAAGCAAGCAAAAGACCATTGACCTTCGTGAACGGTTTGAACAGTTTTGGATTGGAATAGGAAAACATCCAATAGATGATGAGCATGAATATCATGAGTTGCGTATATTGTTAGAAAACAATGCTATCAAAGTTCCAGATAATTATGAAGATGGAAGTTTTGCAGCCCTTCTCAACATTCTCTATAGCGCCAAGCATGGAAAACCTATCGGCACCTATCATTACACTAGGTTTGTTGAAGTGGCCCATAAAATGGCTGAGACCTATCCCAGATATTTGCGCTACTTTGCAGATGTCGTGACAGAGAGTGGCACAAAGCAGCTATTAAAGAAAGAGGATACCAGCAGTAAGTGGCAAAAAAGAAAGAGAAAACTTTGGAAGATGATAGAATCCAATGTTCCTGAAGTGGCACCAGACTTACGCTATGCTAATCTTGTGCGTCTATTATTCCCATGTTGTGAGGCAACATTGGCTCGCTTTGCCCCAAAAGAATAATGAAAACGATTATGACAGTAAAAGCTGCGCAGGGGGAAATCATGAACAACACATCCCAATAAAAACAAGATCAATATTGTTTAAGCACATCAATCATCTCCCGCTCCCTTTTCCCGCTTCCCCTCTCACCCGCCACATCCAACACCCATCTCTTTTCCTATTTTGTCAAATCAGGCAATAACCAATCCGGTTCGAAAGGCGCTATTCATCGCTCTGTACGCGTACCTTTGAAGTGTCGTTTAGGGGCGCCCGAACTTTTGGCTGCGGGACGGGATTTATGCCGTGCATGAGAAGGCGCACCTGTCTTTTTTGCGGCTGGCCGGAAAGCCGGTCTTGCCATAGAATGTTCCTGATGAGGCGCTGGGGCTTTGTAGTTGAAGTTCTCTATAGTCCGACGTTCGAGCTGGGAATGGAGGACTTTTTCTATAGTGCGAACCATGACCGTATCCTCTGATGTTACAAGCGTGAAGGCGTCGCCGCTTCTGGCAACGCGGCCGGTCCGGCCTATGCGGTGGATGTATGCCTCGACTGTATTGGGAATATCAAAGTTTATGACATGAGAAATCTGCGATACATCTATGCCGCGTGCGGCTATGTCTGTTGCCACCAATACCTGAAATGTGCCGTCACGAAACCCGTCCAAAGCTGCCTGTCGCCGGTGTTGGGAAAGGTTCCCTTGAAGCGAGGCCGCTTTGTAACCGGCCTTGACAAGTTGCTCTCCAAGACGCTTGGCGCGATGTTTGGTGCGGGTGAAAATCAGCACTGATTCGGTATCCGTATGATGCAACAACTCAAGGAGCAGGCCGGTTTTGAGATGCTCGGAAACAGGGTATATGGCATGGCTTACGGTAACCGCAGGAGAACCGCTCCCCACCTGCACAATAACCGGGTTGCGGAGCGTTTCGTGGGCAAGACGTTTGATCTCTTCTGGCATGGTGGCCGAAAAGAGGAGGGTCTGCCGCTCACTGGGTATCCGTTTAAGTATTTTCCGTATATCAGGCAAAAAGCCCATGTCGAACATGTGGTCTGCCTCATCAAGAACCAGAACTTCCAGCCGGGACAGGTTGATGGTAGCTTGCCCGATATGGTCGAGCAGACGACCGGGACAGGCAACAACAATCTCGGCGCCCTGCATCAGTTTTTGAATCTGGGGGTTAATATTTACTCCGCCGTAAACGGTAACGCTCCTAAGGCGGGTCTTGCTTCCGAGGGTTTGAATGGCCTGATGTATCTGCTCCGCCAGTTCGCGCGTTGGGGCGATAATGAGCGCCCGCACATAACCGCGCCCGCCCTGCATCAAACGGTGCAGTATCGGCAGCGCAAATGCGGCGGTCTTTCCTGTGCCGGTCTGGGCAAGGCCCATGACGTCCCGCCCTTCCATTACAACCGGTATCGCCTGGGTCTGTATGGGAGTCGGCGTAACATATCCTGCCGAGGTTACTCCTTCGTACACGGCAGCATTGAGGTGAAACTTTTTAAAATCCATAATCTCCTTCTTTCTTGCTCCAAAAAAAAAGCCCCGGAGTCATTCCGGGGCATACGTTTTGATATTCGTTTCCTTCCTGGAACAGCTAATTTAATATGTTCGAATTATAGCAGATTTTGCAAGGCAATAGCAATCTTAATTAAATCTTTCTCCCTTTAGAATATGAAGAAACAGCCATTTATATATCTTCTTACTTCAAACTTGCCACCGTTACCCCTCCTCCTCCCTCAAACTGTTCCCCGCTTCTGAAATTATTTACCAGAGGATGGCCTGAGAGATGCCCCTGCACAGCCTTTGCAAGGATACCCATGCCGACCCCGTGAATTATTACAACTTCGGAATGTCCGGCAAGTGTTGCGTCATTCAAAAACTGCTCAAGCCTTGCAATTGCTTCATCAACCCGCAGACCTATGATATTTATCTCTGCTGCAACTGCCGCCTCTGACATATCAGGCTTAATAGTGCGCTTCTGCGTCTTTACAATTTTACCTTTTTTCATTCCCACATCAGACAAAGGCGCTTCCATCTCCATGCTGCCTGCCTTCACCCGCAGACGATTTTTCTTTTTTAAAAGTTTTACAACTGTTGCATCATAACCCACGGATTTTACAAACACCACATCCCCTTCTTTGAGTTCATCCATTGACACATGCTCAATATCAGCCGCCTCATACTCTTTTGCCTTTTCAATAACCTGTTCCTGCGCGGATGCTGCCTCTTTGAGAAGGGGCAAGAGATGCCTTACCCCTCCGGTCTTGTCTCTTTTTTTCGTTTCTTCAAAAAGATTTTGCATCTTTCTTTTTATGTCGGAGATAATCTCAGACGCCTCTTTATACGCATTCGCAAGCGCCTCTTTTCTGCGGACTTCGGCGTCCCTCTTCAATTCCTCTATCCGCTCTTCCCTTGTCTTCAATTCCGCTTTTTGTCTCGTGACCCCTTCAAGGGCTTCTTCGTAATCTCTTCTTTTTTGGTCAAGGTCGTGGATGAGGTTTTCAAGGTCAGCCTTTCTCTTGCCAAGTATGCCTTTTGCAGATTCTATAATCTTTTCCGGCAATCCATATCTCTTCGCTGTCTCAAGGGCAAAAGAGTGTCCCGGCTCGCCCAATCTCAATCTGTAAAGCGGCGCAAGGGTTTCCCTGTTAAATTCCATAGAGGCATTGACCATTCCGTCTGCCTTGTGAACAAACACCTTTACATCTGTAAGATGCGTTGTGGCAAAGATCAAAGCCCTCCTCTGCTTCAACTCCTCCAGTATCGTGCAGGCAAGCGCAGCCCCTTCTTCCGGGTCTGTGCCTGTGCCGAGTTCATCTATCAGCACAAGGGTTTCGGAATCCGCCTTATTCAGAAACTCCATCATATTTGCAAGATGGGCTGTGAATGTAGAGAGATTATCCGCAATGGACTGCCTGTCGCCGATATCCACCAGAAGATTTTTGAACAATGGAATGGTTGTTAAAGTATCTGCCGGCACAGGCATGCCTGATAAAGCCATGACCGACAACAGCCCGATGGTCTTTATCGCAACAGTCTTGCCGCCTGAATTAGGGCCTGTTATCGCCATTACGGTTTTATCCCCGCCCAGATGCGCATCAATAGGGACAATCTCCGTGGCATTATCCTTCCTTGCTACGGCATAAAGCAGCAAGGGATGTCTTGCCTTTGTAAGACGCATGACATTCTGCTCGTTAATTTCAGGAATCTGCATGTGGAATTCTTCAGCAAAACAGGCGACGCTGTTTATCAGATCAAGGAAAACTAAAGTTTTAAACTCCCCTTCAATCTCATCTGCAATCTCCCGTATTCGTCTGCCAAGTTCCCGCAAAATTCTTATCTCTTCACCCTTCTCATCGGCAATAATATTTTCCAATTCATTGGAAAGGCCTATGATGGCGATAGGCTCGACAAATGCGGTCTCTCCTGTCCTTGACACATCATGCACCACGCCGGACACCCGTCCTTTTGAATCCATCCTTACAGGAATGACCCATCTCCCTGATCTCTGTGTGATAAAAGTATCCTGTAAAAAGGGCGCTGTGTTTTCATCTCTGGTAATCTCCTCAAGCCTCTTTATAATCCTGTTTTCAAGCCCCCTCTTTTTTGCCCTGAGTTCTGCAAGCATCGGCGATGCGCTGTCAAGGATATTCCCCTCCCTGTCAATAGAGTTGTTAAGTCTATGCAGCAACTCTTCCCTGCCGGCAATGTTCTTCGTAAGTTCGTTAAGGGAGGATTGTGTAGGAGCGTGTTTTAAACCCGCCCTAATCTGCGCCACTGCCTCATGCACAGCATGGAGAAAATCCATCAAGCAAACAAGCTCAACAGGCTCAAGGATTGCATCTTCAGGACGAACCTTTTGCAAGACAGGGAGAATATCGTTAAACGGAAGGATGCCGAGCGGTCTCTCCTCTTGCGACATCCGCCAGATTTCTTTTACGCAGGCAAATCTCTTTTCAATCTCAACTCTGCTGGAAAGCGGCGTGATGGAAAAGATAGCATCACGAGAAGGATCGCTGTGCGCATACCCGGCGATTATCTCAAGAAGTTTGTTGAATTCAAGGGAATCAAGGGATGTTTGAGGGATCATAGGGTGATGGTTTACTATCATGCAACAAGCGTAATGTTTATTGTTATGTTATCCCTGCTTCAAATATCTTTATCTTTCCGAATTCGCCGTCATAGCCTGGGGCGATGTGGACATTTCCGGAGCGCATCATGGAAATGGCCTCTCTGAGGAGCGGTGAGCCTGCCCTTTCAATTTCATCCAAAGGCGCATCCATGAGTATCTTAAATTCGCTGCCGAGTTTTTGCAGGAGGTTTTGATATACGTTGTTCACTTTTTTGCTGCTCACGCCGACTTTCAAGACCTCTGCAATAATCTCCGGCAGAGGGATTATGGAATAAAAAGGCGGCGCGCCTTTTAATTTAAAATCTTCTTCCCTGTCTGCGAGTTTCTCCACCCTGTGCATCACACCCACCGTAACCTTTTTACTGCATACAGGACAAAGGTAGTTGTGTTTTATCGTCTCCTTTGGCGAGAGGCTTATATTGCAAAGCCTGTGGCCGTCGTAATGATATTTTCCTTCTTCAGGAAAAAATTCTATGGTACCTGAAAAGCCTTTTTTTGTTTTGAGCGCATCCATCATTGCCTTATAAAAAATTTCTGTATCAAAGATATTTGCCTCGCGGCCTATCTTTGCAGGTGAATGGGCATCGGAATTGGATATAAGGGTAATTTTGTCTAAGGCTGAAAGCCTCCGGTTCATGGCCGGGTCTGAGGAAAGGCCTGTTTCAATGGCGTGGATATGAGGGGTCAGATCCTCAAAACATTCTTCAAGGGAATCAAAACCTGATGCTGCGCCGAACACTGAAAAATGCGGTGTCCATGCGTGGGCAGGGACGAGCATGGCTTCAGGGGATATGTTCAACACAATCTTTATAAGTTCCTTTGCATCAAGCCCAAGTATGGGTCTTCCGTCAGCGCTGAGATTTCCGATGCGTGAGAGCTCTGCGTTTATCTTTGCAACATCGGCAAAGTCAGGGGCAAATACAATGAAATGAATCTTTCGGGTCTTTCCGTTTTTGCTGTAGATACAGCTTATCTCTGCGGAGAGGATAAAAAAGACATCCTGCCTACATGAATCAGGAATTTCATCGGTTTGAAATTCTTTTTTCAGCCTGAATAACCCGCTGCCTGTTGGCTCAAGTTTTTTTCTCAGTTCATCAGACCACTTTGGATGGGTAAAGTCCCCTGTGCCTATTACAGTAATCCCTTTTAACTGCGCCCATTTCCAGATGTTTTCAGGGGACATGTCCGGGCTGGTTGCCCTTGAATATCTTGAATGGATATGTAAGTCGGCGATGAAGGTTTTCATCTTCTCATAAACCTTTCCATAAAAATCCCATATACTGTTTAATCTGTAACAATATATCAGCATATACAACAGCGGGAAAAAACACAAGTCCTGCCTTATATCTGTTTGCCTTTTCCATGCTCCTGTGGCATATTCTTTTTATATGAAGTGTCCATTTTGCAGCCATATAGAAGACAAGGTTATAGATTCCAGGCTTTCACAGGATGGCGATGTTACACGGCGGCGCAGGGAATGTCTGAAATGCGGCAAACGTTTTACAACCTATGAGAGGGTGGAAGAGGCGCTGCCTCTTGTTATTAAAAAAGACGGGAGGCGGGAGCTTTTTGACAGGACAAAGATATTAAACGGCATCATTAGGGCGTGCGAAAAAAGACCTGTCGGGATTGAGGCCATAGAAAAGGTGGTTGGCAGGATCGAAAAGGGTTTTATAGAGACGGGCGAGAGGGAGATACAAAGCTCTGCTATAGGGGCCGCAGTGATGGAGGAGATTAAAACCCTTGACGAGGTGGCCTATGTAAGATTCGCCTCTGTTTACAGGGAGTTCAGGGATATAAATGAATTTATGAAAGAGCTGAAAGGGCTGCTTGAGATAAACAAAAAGAAAAAATGAATCCCAAATCCCAGATTATGCAAACTGCCATTGCCCTTGCCCGAAAAGGCATTGGCAAGACAAGCCCTAATCCGGCGGTAGGCGCCATCATTGTAAAAAACGGCAGGATTATCGGCAAGGGTTATCACAAAAAGGCAGGCCGCGCCCATGCGGAGATAAATGCCTTAAAACAGGCAGGCATAAAGGCAAAAGGGGCAGAGATGTATGTAACCCTTGAGCCGTGCAATCATTTCGGCAGAACCCCTCCATGCGCAGATGCTATAATAAAGGCAGGCATAAAAAAGGTTTTTATAGGAATGAAAGACCCGAATCCATTAGTGGCAGGAAATGGGATCAGGCGGTTGAGGAGTGCAGGGATGGATGTGGCGGTCGGTATGCTTGAGGATGAGTGCAGAGGTATCAATGAGGCATATATAAAATATATTACTACAAAAACACCATTTGTAACCTTAAAGCTTGCCTCAACTCTTGATGGGAAGATTGCAACCGCAGCCGGAGAGTCTAAATGGATTACGGGCGAAGATGCCCGCAGATTTGCGCACAGGATGAGAAGGGAAGCGGATGCAGTTATGGTTGGCATCGGAACTGTTTTAAAAGACAATCCTGAACTTACAACCCGTCTTGTTAAAGGCAAAGACCCTATCAGAATAGTTATTGACAGTAAATTAAGTATCCCTGTAAATGCCAAGGTTTTAAATACAAAAAGAGGCGGTATAATTATAGCAACTACAAAACCGGTAAAAGGCGGCAGGATAAAAGCTTTGTTTGATAAAGGGGCGGAGGTTCTGGCGCTTCCTTCAAAAACAGGAGAGGTGGATTTGAAGGCCCTTATGAAGGAGCTTGGCAAGAGAGAGATAACAAACCTTATTATTGAAGGCGGCCCAACCCTTGCCGCATCAGCTATTAAGGATGGTATTGTTGATAAAATTGCAATCTTCTATGCGCCGCGGATTTTTGGAAAAGAAGGCTTGCCAATGATAGAAGGACTTGGTATAAGAAGACTAAAGGATGCTGTCTCTTTAAGCAGGCTTGAATGTAAGAGACTCGGAGGGGATATACTGGTGGAGGGATATCTGAATTAAAGGTGTAAAATGTTTACAGGCATAATACAGACTGTCGGTAAAATAAAAGATATTGAAAGGAAAAGAGGATTTGCCAGGGTAACCATTGAGCATAATGGAGACCTCTCCGGCATAAATACAGGAGACAGCGTTGCCGTAGACGGCGCTTGTCTTACTGTTGTGGATTTTTCTCCTTCTCTTTTTAGGGCAGATATATCAGGAGAAACCCTGAGCCTTACAACTCTTGGGAATATTAAGGCAGGCGGAAAGGTTAATCTTGAAAAATCCCTTACACCCTCAACGCCGCTTGGCGGGCATTTTGTTACAGGTCATATAGATGGTATCGGTTTTATTAAAAGCAAGACAATAGATGACGGGTTTGCAGTGATAGACTTTAATATCCCGGATGAATTGCAAGGCCAGCTTGCTAAAAAAGGCTCTGTTGCAGTAGATGGCATAAGCCTTACAGTGGCGGATATGTTTGAAAATGGATTCAGGACTGCCGTTATCCCGCATACATTAAGGAATACTACACTGTCCGGCAAAATAAAAGGGGATAATGTCAATATAGAAACAGATGTCATTGCAAAATATGTGCAGAGGTTTTTATTGACATATAAGAAACAGGGGATTGACGAGGCATTCCTAAAGGGGCATGGGTTTTAGAGGAGTAATATTATGCAAGAAGGCATAAAGGGCAGGCTCAAGGATATGAGCCTGGTAGATGTTATACAGGTGCTTAATTTAGGCCGCAGGACTGCCGCCGTAAACATCGGCTCGGAGCAAGGGGCAGGCAAGGTATTTGTTGAAAACGGCAATATTGTTCATGCCGGGTTTAGAGAACTTTCAGGCGAAAATGCGCTATATCATCTGCTCTCATGGAAGGATGGAGAATTTGATATTGAGATGGATGTTAAAACGCAGGAAAAAACAATATCAGCCAATGTTGAACAACTGCTTCTTGAGGGCATGAAAAAGCTTGATGAGGCAAATAAGGGCGGATTGGATAAAGAAAGGCTGTTTGGCGTCGGAGAAAAAGAATCTATCCACCTGATAAAAAGGCTGATTGAATTAGGCATCCTTAAAAAGAGGGAAGGGTAATCTTGGACAGGGTAAAACACATAGCAATAATAGGGGCAAACAGGGAAGGCTTAAGTCTTCTGCCAACCCTTCTGCATGACAAGACCCTCAAGATAGAGATGATTGCAGACAATAATAAAAATGCCCTTCTCTTTAAACTTGATGAGCTTGGCTACAGGCTTGCCGACCCTTTGTATATCCGCCTCACCTCAAATATAGAGGAGATAAAAGATATTGAAAATCTGGATATCGTCATCAATGCCTCAGAGGATTTAAGCCTCCAGGGGTTTCTCCAGCAGGCGGAGTTCGGAAATGTTGAAAAACTGAGCCCGCTATCCGCAAGGCTTATATGGGGTTTAAAGGAGGAAAAATTACAACTCGAAGAGCATGGAGGGGGGGATAGTCATGCAGTGCTGCTGTCATCTCTGAGAGAGGTTGTTGACGCAATAAGGCTGACCAGCGACAGGAAAGAACTCCTCTCGTTAATCTTAAGGCTTGCCGTAGAATCTACAAAGGCGGAAAAGGGCTCTTTAATGCTTCTGGATAAAGATGGCAAATATCTTAAGGTGGAAATAGCAGAGGGGATGGAGGAAGAGATTGTAAGAAAAATCAGGATGCCGCTTGGGGTAGGCATAGCAGGAAAGGTTGCGCA
>Ga0080064_1004593_pt1 | contig 17434 bp, 17 predicted proteins | sample Subgrocontami54m_FD_69260 | JGI IMG/M metagenome (GOLD analysis project Ga0080064, IMG submission 69260) | Subsurface groundwater microbial communities from S. Glens Falls, New York, USA - GMW46 contaminated, 5.4 m (SPADES assembly) (version 2) ...
TCGACCTCTCGGCGCAGCTGCGCGAGCCGGGCTTCGAGTACAAGGCGACGCTGGAATCGGAGATGCAGGCCGCGGCCGCGGGCGGGGTGACGAGCCTGGTGTGCCCGCCGGACACCGACCCGCCGCTGGACGAACCGGGCCTGGTCGAGATGCTCAAGTTCCGCGCGCGCAGCCTGAACTTCGTCAACGTCTATCCCCTGGGCGCGCTCACCGCGGGTCTCGCCGGCGAGCGGCTGACCGAGATGGCGGTGCTCTCCGACGCCGGCTGCATCGGCTTCTCGCAGGCCGACGCGCCGATCCCGGACACGCAGGTGCTGTGGCGGGCGATGCAGTACGCCTCGACGTTCGGCTTTCCGGTGTGGCTGCGGCCGCAGGACGGCTTCCTCGCGCGTGAAGGCGTCGCGCACGACGGCGTGGTCGCCACGCGGCTGGGCCTGCCCGGGATCCCGTCCTTCGCCGAGACCATCGCGCTCTCGACCATCCTCCACCTCGCGCACGCCACCGGCACGCGCCTGCACCTGTGCCGCCTGTCGACCGCCGAAGCCGTTGCGATGGTGCGGCGCGCGAAGGACGAGGGCCTGGCCGTCACCTGCGACGTCGGCGTGCACCACGTGCACCTGTCGGACATGGACATCGGCTACTTCGACTCGCACAGCCACCTCGTGCCGCCGCTCAGAAGCCAGCGCGACCGCGACGCGCTGCGCGCGGGGCTCGCCGACGGCACGATCGACGCGATCTGCTCGGACCATGCGCCGGTCGACGAGGACATGAAGCTCATGCCCTTCAGCGAATCCGAGGCGGGCGCCACGGGGCTGGAGCTGCTGCTGCCGCTCACGCTCAAGTGGGCGATGGAGGCGCGCGTGCCGCTCGCCCGGGCGCTCGCCGCGGTCACTTCCGGTCCGGCGGGGATCCTCAAGCTCGACGCCGGGACCGTGCGCCCGGGCAATCCCGCCGACCTGTGCGTGTTCGATCCCGAGGCGCAGGTGCGCATCACCGCCCAGTCCCTGCGCAGCCAGGGCAAGAACACGCCCTTCCTCGGCTACGAGCTCCCCGGCCAGGTGCGCTACACGCTCGCCTCGGGGCAGGTGGTGTACGAGGCCTGAGCGTCGGTTTCGACGGGACGACGTCCACCGCTGTCATTCCTCGCTGCGCTCGGAATGACAGCTCATATTGCCAGATTTGACAAGCAAACTGGCCGCTTATCAAGTCTGGAAGCGGACCCGCGTTATCTAATTTCTGGGATTTCGCTTCGCCGCGGCTGACGGCTCCGCGGGGAGCAGCCGCGCCGGGTCGACCGAGGCGTCGGCGACGAGCACCCGCTTCTCGCGCGAGGACGCACCCTTTACGACGCTCACCGCGCGCCGCGGCACGCCGAGCGCGCCGGCGATGAAGGCGATGAGCGCGTCGTTCGCCTTGCCCTCGACGGGCGGCGCGGCGATGCGCAGCTTGAGCGCGCCGCCGTGCAGTCCGGCCGCGCCGCTGCGTTTCGCGCCGGGCTGCACGTGCACGGCGATGACCCAGCCTTCGGCGGTCTTGCGGTACCAGTCGTTCAAAACAGGGTCGACGCCTTGAGCGAGAGCGAGGTCAGCGCGATCTGCAGCACCTGCGCGACGATCAGCACGAAAAGCGGCGACAGGTCGATGTTGCCGATCGCCGGGATGAAGCGGCGGAACACGCGGTAGAAGGGCCGGGTGAGCGCGTCGAAGATGGGCGCGAACGGCGCGTGGGGATTCACCCAGCTGATGACGACCTGGACGATGACCACGCCGATCAGCAGGTTGAGCGACAGGCGCGCGAGCTCGATGACCGCGAGCAGCGCGAGCATCGCGAAGGCCGCGCCCGGTGCGGCGGCGAGCGAGACCCCGCGCATCCACGCCATCGCGAGCCGCATCAGGATTTCGACGAGCCAGGCGAGCAGGAGCGACGCGAGGTCCAGGCCGAAGAGGCCCGGCGTCACGCGCCGCGCCGGCAGCACCGCCCAGTTGGTGAGCGCAGCGACGAATTCGCCGATCGGGTTGCGGAACGGCGCGCGCAGCACCTGCATGTAGAAGCGCAGCAGGAGCAGGTAGACGAAGAACCCGAACAGCGTCTCGATCAGGAACTGGCCGATCTGTACGAACATCCGTCTCTCCCCGCCTATTTGTCGAGCTGTTCGCCGAGCTGGCGGCCGCGCTCGTAGGCCGCGTGAATCGCGCGCACGATCGCTTCCTTCACGCGGTCGCCGGCCATGCTGGCGAGCGCCGCTTCGGTCGTACCGCCCTTGGAAGTCACGCGCTCGCGCAGCACCGACACCGGGTCGGCGCTGCCTGCGGCGAGCCGCGCCGCGCCCGTGAAGGTGTGCAGCGCCAGGCGCTGCGCGACCTCGGCGGGCAGGCCGATCTGCCCGGCGGCCTCCTGCAGCGCCTCGATGAAATAGAACACGTAGGCCGGGCCGCTTCCGGAGATCGCGGTGACCGCATCCATCTGCGTCTCCTGCTCGATCCACACGGTCATGCCCACCGCGCCGAGGATGGTCTCGGCGTCGCGCCTGTCGCGCGCGGTGACCTCGGCCGAGAGCGGGAACAGGCCCGCGATCCCCTCGCCGATCAGCGCCGGCGTGTTGGGCATCGCGCGCACCATGCGCGTGTGGCCGCCGAGCCAGCGCGAAAGGCTGGTGAGCCTCACTCCGGCGGCGATGCTGACCACCAGGTTCCGGTTGCGCTCGAGGCCCGATTTGGCCGCCGCCTCGCGCAACTGCTGGGGCTTGACCGCGAACACGACGATGTCCCCGGCGCGCACCGCGTCCTGCGCGTTGCCGAAGCAGGCGACGCCGTACTTGTTCGCGATCCGCTCGCGCTGCTCGTTGCTGATCTCGACCACGCGCAGGTCCTGCGCGCGGAAGCCCTTCTGCAGCAGCCCGCCGATGAGCGCGTCGGCCATGTTGCCGCCGCCGATGAAGGTGACATTCATTGCGCGCACCTCATGTGTTCCGCCTGGTCCTCTCGCCGAAGATCGCGGTGCCTACACGCACTAGCGTCGCGCCTTCGGCGATCGCGGCCTCGAGGTCGGCCGACATGCCCATCGAGAGCGTGTCCAGAGGCAGGCCCTCGCGCACGAGGGCGTCCTTCAGCTCGCGCACCACGCGAAAACTCCGGCGCTGCTGCGCCGGGTCCGGCGTGGGCTCGGGGATCGCCATGAGGCCGCGCAGCGCGAGTCGCGGCAGCGCGGCGACGCGGCGCGCGAGCGCCGCGAGCGCATCGGGCGCGACGCCGCTCTTGCTCGCCTCGCCCGAAACGTTCACCTCGATGCACACGTTGAGGGGCGGCAGGTGCGCCGGGCGCGCCTCCGAGAGGCGCGCGGCGATCTTCTCGCGGTCCACCGAATGCACCCACTGGAACGCCTCGGCGATCGCGCGCGTCTTGTTGCTCTGGATGGGGCCGATGAAATGCCACACGAGCGCCAGGTCGGCCAGCGCCTGCATCTTGGCGAGCGCTTCCTGGAGGTAGTTCTCGCCGAAATCGCGCTGTCCGGCTGCGGCTGCCGCGCGCACGTTCTCGACCGCAAAGGTCTTGGACACCGCCACCAGTCGCACGGCCGATTCAGGCTTGCCCGCGGCCTTGCATGCCGCGGCGATGCGCCCGAGCACGGCTTGCAGGTTGCTCTGTATGGTTGCCATGTTCATCCGAACCGCACGCCGCATCGCGTTCCGGAGGCAATTATATATGCACGGCCGGCGGCGCAGGCCGGCTGCGGGAATGGCGGGACTTGCGCGCCGCGCGCGCGGGGCTTCAGGGCGCTTCGAGCCAGGTCGAGCTGCCGCGCATCAGCTTGGCCTGATCCTCGCGGATCGCGCCGGAGATTCTCTCTGCTTGCCGAACCATTTCCTCGGACAGCCGGTCGGCGTCCCGCGGCTCGCGCACAACGTAGGGCGTGATGATCACCACCGTTTCCGAAGTGTTGACGGCCTCCTGCCGGTTCGAGAACAGGCCGCCGATCAACGGCAGGTCTCCCAGAACGGGCACGCCCTGCTTCTCGAGGGAGCTCTTGCCCTTGATCAACCCGCCGATGAAGATCGACTGGCCGTCCTCGCAGATCAACTCGGTGGTGACTTCGGTGCTCTTTTTCGAGGGGATGCCTTCCACCAGGGTGGCGGAGCTCACCTCGGGGTGCACCTTGAGCAGCACGCGGCCGCGCTGATCCACCGAGGGAGTCACCTTGAGTATGACCCCGGACTCCAGGAACTGGACGGTTTCCGTGGTCACCAGATTGATGGTGGTGGTGACCTTGTAGCCGGTGCTGTCGCCGATGACGGCCTTGGACTCCTGGTTCTCCAGCGCCAGCAGCTTGGGCGTGGAGAGCGTGCGTATGCGCCCCTTGGCCGCGAGCGCGCTCAGGAACGCCTCCAGGTGCCTGTCGAGCAGGCTGAAGAAGAAGCCCTGGCTCGGCTTGGCCGCTGTGCCGGAGGCCAGGGCGGAGGTACCGAAGCTTCCCGAGGTGTTGCCGGCCGACCCGAATATCTTCTTCCAGTCGACGCCGAAGTTCTCGCTCTCGTCCAGGGTGACCTCGAGGATCTTCGCTTCGATCATCACCTGCTTGGGCTGGACGTCGAGTTCCTCGAGCAGCTTGCCGATGCGATCGACGAAGCCGGGCAGGTCCTCGACGACGATGAGCTTGCGTCCGATCAACGGCGTGATCTTGCCGTAGCGGGAGGCGTACCTGACCAGGATGTCCGCGATCTGCTTGGTGTCGGAATACTGCACCTTGAATGTCCTGATCTGCGTGTTCGCGCTGGGGTAATCGACGCCCGTCTCCTTGCCCAGGACGACGTAGTCGCCGTTGCGCGTTTCGACCCAGTAACCCGCGGCCTTGGCAACGCCGTAGATCGCCTCCTTCACGCTCACGCCGTACAGATTGACCGTCACCTTGCCGGTCACGCCTTTGCTGAGGACGATGTTGACCTGGTCCTTTCTGGACAGCATGTCGAACACCTCCTCGATGGGCGCGGCGCGGAAATTCAGGTTGATCCGCTCCTCGACCGGCGCGGCCGCCACGGCGACCGGAACCGGCGCGGCCACCGCGGCGACCGGGACCGGAGCAGCCGCGGGCGCGGGCGCGGGAGCGGGAGCGGACGCGGAGGATGCGCGTGTCTGCGCCGCGGCGGCTTCCACGTCGGCCCGCACCACCTGGCCGTTCGGTCCGGAGCCGCGCACGCGCGCGAGGTCGACGCCGAGTTCCTTCGCGATGCGCCGCGCGAGGGGGCTGGCCTGGGCCGCCGCGGCGGCTTCCACGTCGGCCCGCACCACCCGTCCGTTCGGTCCGGAGCCGCGCACGCGCGCGAGGTCGACGTGGAGTTGCTTCGCGACGCGCCGCGCGAGCGGGCTGGCGAAGACTTGCCCGCCGGGGGCGGGGGCAGGCGAGGCCGCGGCGACGGCCGCGGCGCCCGGGTCCGCGGCGCGCACGGGCGCCGTCGTCATCACGGCGAACGCGAGCAAGGCGGCGATGATCGGCAGGAACGTTTTCATCGCTTCTCCGGCGCCTCTTCCGGGTCCGACGCACCGCCACGCATGGCAACATTGAGCCGTTTTCCGCCATTCACGAACACGGCCTCGCCGTCGCGCACCTCGACCAGGCGATAGCCGCGGATTTCCTCGCCGATGCGCACCATCGCGCCATCCACGTTGACCATCGAGGCGGAACCGGCGAGCATCACGGCCCGCAACTCCGGATTCCATCGGACCTCGAGAGCCGCCGGTTCGGCGGACTTGGCCGCGTCGTGCTTGACCCGTTGCATCGCGGCCGGCGCCGGCTTCGCAAACAGGTCGTGCCGCGGCCTTTCGGCCTGTGAACAGGCCAGCCCCGGCGCGCAGCACAGGACCGAGACCACGGCCCGCAGGATGAAGGTTTCGGCGCGGCTCATTTGCCTGCTCCGGGGATTCGCGGCGGCCGGTAGAGCGCGAGCTTCAGCGACAGCGCGACCCGTCCACCCTCGTCGATCGACTTCATCTCGAAGTCCGTCACCGTCGCGCCCTGTCCGAGCGTGTCCCTGAAGTCGAGCAGCCACTGGCACAGCGGCAGGTACTTGCCTTGTGCGCCGACCTCGAAGGCAACCTCCTCGAATCCCAGCACCTGCCTGCGGCCGCCCGGTTTCACCCCCGTCAGCACGACCCCGTCGCGCGCGGCGGTGCGATCCAGCTCCGTCATGAGAAAGCTCGCCGTCTCGTCCTCCGCTGCCGGCAGGCGCAGCTCGCCGGCGACGCGCTCCGAGATCTGCCTCACCTCGGCCTGCAGCCGGTTCAGCTCGGCTTGCTGGCTCGCGGGGGACTTGACCGCGGCCGTCAGGGCGGCGGTGGTGGCGGTCAGGCGCCGGTATTCGACCAGGGGCTTGCGCAGCAGCAGGTACCAACCTTCGAATCCCACGACGGCGACGGCGAGAACCAGTGCGAGCACAAGCGCCCGCGGAGGAACCCTGGACAGCGTCGTGTGCATCCACTTCGTCATTGCCGTCCCCGCGCGTCTATCAACAGCGAGATCCTGGCATCGATCGCCGCGACCTCCGCATGGGGGCGCATGCCCGAATCGATCAGGCGCACGTCGGCGATGCCCGGCTGATGGCCGAGCCTGCGGAGGAATTCCGCAAGCGCCGAGTGGTTGACCGCATGGCCGGCGATCTCCGCGTAGTGCTCGATTTCGGCCGGCGTCGCGACCCGGGGCGCAGCGTTCTGTGCGCTCGCGCGGGCGCGCCCGGGCGGGGCTGCGGCGCTGCGCGGGTCGCCGGCGGGAAGCAGTTCCCGCCGATAGAACCGGAGGGCGTCGAACCACACGCCTTCGACGTAGGCCGCGTCGATCGCCCTGACGAAGATCCGCACGCGGTCGCGGCCCCGGAGTTCGTCGAGCGCCTCGAGCTGCTGCTCGACCGCCCGCTTGCGCTGCCGGTACTCCTGTGCAGCGGCCTCGCCCTTGACTGAAAGCTGCTTTGCCTGCTGCAGTCGCGCTGCCTTGCCGCTCTCCGCGGAGATGAGCGAATGAAGTCCGAGCCAGGCGATCGCCACCAGGCATGCAACCGACGCCAGGGCAAAGGCGAGCGCCTTCATTCGCCGCCTGAGAATCCTGCCCCGCGCATAGTCCGGGGGAATGAGGTCGAATTCGGCCATTATCCAGGCACTCCGCGCAGCGCCAGGCCGGTGGCGACCGCCGCGCCGGTATGCGGCCAGAGTCCCGCCAGTTTCTTCTGCTTGAGCTGGTGCGGGAAGATCGAGAACGGGTCCAGCACTTCGGTCGGCATGGAGAGCTCCTCGCTCAACAGCTCCGCGATGCCCGGATAGCGCGCAATGCTCCCCACCAGGTAGATCTTGTCCACGGTCTTGCCGCGGGTCTTGGAGGCCGTGTAGATGAGGGTCTTGCCCACTTCGCTCTTCAGGGCCATGAATTCGGGATGCAGGACTTCCTTGAGCGCGGCGCCGATCTCGGCGGACGCATCGGCGCCGGGGGCGACGCTGAAGCCGCGCTCCAGGAGCAGCCGCTTCGCCATCGGCTCGGGCAGATCCATGACCGTCTCCAGCCGCGCGAGCAGGCGCTTTTCGGCGAATTCGATGGGCCGGTCGAGCATCAGCCGCCGCCCCCACACCACGGTGAGGAAACTGTCGTGCGAGCCGAAATTGATCAGCAGCAGATTCTGGTACTTGCCGTCTTCCGCCGTACTGACGCGGGAAACCACGCGCGTCAAGGCGATCGGCCCGATGTCGACGGCCTCGACGTCCAGGCCGGCGCCGGACAGGAGGTCGAGGTAGGCAGTGACCTGCTCTTTCGCCGCGATCGCGACCAGCGCCTCCTTCCTCGGGCTGTCGGCGCCTGGTTGCCGGACCGGCATGAAATCGAACACCATGCTGTCGGTATTTCCGTCCATGCGTCCACGGAGGTCGCGGACGATGGCGTCGGAGTCCGGCTGGCCCTCGGCGACGGTGTAACTGACCACGAAAGTCTTGACTTGGTCGCTCGGCATGCAGGTGACGATGCGCCGGCCCCGGAACGGCTGATCGTCCAGTGCACGGCCCACCAGCGCCTTCAGCCGGCGCGGATTGACCAGGATTTCGTCCCGGCTGCATCCATAGCCGAGCGTGGCGGCGGCACGGAAGGCGACGCCCGAGGCGCTCGCCTGCATCTGGACGAGGTGCATCGCTTCCAGGCTCATCTGGAATCCGATGCCGAAAGTTTTGCCCCCGGCCATCCTGCTCCAGATCGGGCTGAGCGATCGCATGATCGAAAGCCTCATCTCACGACCTCCACGTCGAGGCGCATTTCGACCAGCGAACACGAGGGGCGCGCTTTCGCCGAGTACAAGGCCTTGTCCGCGACCACGTACACTTCGTGAAGCGTGGCGGGCATGCCCGCGCTGACCCTCGCCAGGCCGATGCTCACGTCGGGCATGACGGCAGGCGCGGGATTGCCTTCGACGCGGACCTTCAGAGCTTCCAGCGCCCGCTCGAGCCGCAGCCGGGTGTTGTAGCCCTTCATGAGCAGCACGAACTCGTCTCCGCCCATGCGCACCACGTATTCGTCGTCGCCCAGCGCCGCCGCGAGCACCTTGACCAGCCGCTGCAATACCCGGTCTCCGCAGGCATGACCATGCACGTCGTTGAGCTCCTTGAACTTGTCGACGTCCACCACGCCGACGCAGAAATCCACACCGGACGCCGCGGCCCGGCTGACGAACGCGTCGAAGTGCTCCTCCAGGAAGCGCCGGTTCCAGGCCCCGGTGAGGGCATCCTGGTTGGAGAGCCGGAACAACTCCTCGTTCGAGGCCGTGAGCGAGAACCGCGCCTCCAGGTGCGCCTTGCGCACGACCACGGCGCGCGCGACCAGCGCCAGCGAGATGACCGCGCTGCTGACCATCAGGAATTGCAGGGTCCACAGGGTCTCCGGGGTGAAGCGCCTGGCCGCGGCAAAGGTCGACCCGGTGAAGATGAGGTAGAGGACGCCGATCGCCAGGAGCGCCTCGCGCGTTCCCCATGGCACCAGCGGCACCACCATGAACAGCAGCACGACGGTGCTGAACAGCGACGGGCTGAAATGTCCGAACCGATGCGCAAGCAGCACGAAGGCGAGCCCGCACAGGGCGAGCAGCACCATGCCGAGCAGGTAGAGCACCCGCGTATCGGGAATCACCCTGGCGGAGGTCGCGATATGGATGGCCAGCACCGCCAGCACGATGAAGGTGTAGACATGATCCGCGCTGAGCCCCAGGCCGTAGTAGAGCAGCGCTAGGCCCGACATCAGCAGCATGGTCAACGCGCCCAGCGCGAACACGCCCTGCGCGGTTTCGCGCGCCACTTCCGGCTGCGCGAAGCGCGTCAGGTCCTCGGCGTCGAAGTCCGTGGATGACCAGGTTTTGGCAAGTAGGGTCATGACGGCGCCGTCGCCCCGCAGGGCAGCAGGTAGCTGAGGTCGATCTCGGGCCGCAGCATCGGGGTCGTCGTGTTGTCGCCGCTGACCAGCCTCATGCTCTGGATGCCGGTCCCGGCGGGGTAGAGCCGGATGCCGTAATTCGGGTAGAAGCCCTTCATCCACGCGATGACGGCATCGGTGATGTCCCAGTTTATCCAGCCGACCACAGCCGAAACAGGCGTGCTCGCCAACGCCGCGCCGGCGTAGTCCCCTCCGGGGGCCGCCCAGGCGTTCGCGCCGTTGTAGGTATTCCACGTGGCGCCGTCCGGGGCCTGTCCTGTACCGGCCAGCGTTCCCGTCACCCAGCTTCGGGTGACGACATAGGCGTTCACCACGTCGGACGTCTGCGCGCCCACCGAGTTGACGTACAGGCCCAATTGCGCACCGGGCCGCAATTGCGCACCGTCGTACCAGGGGATGGCCCGGCTGCCCGCCGGAAGCGCCGAGAAGTCGAACTTGAGCAGCAGAGCGTGGTGGCTGGAATCGAGGTCCACGGTCGTGGACGCGCCATAGTTGCGATCGGGGAACGGGCTGGAGAGGTCGGTATCCTGGGTCACGCCCGGGCCGGGCTGGAGGGTGTAGCTGCGCATCGGGGACTGGTACGCGTAGACCGTGGAGCGGGTCAGCGTGACCGAGGCGCCGTTGTAGGTGCCGGTTGCGGTGAGGGCCAGCGGCGAGCCGGACGCCCTGTCCGAGTAGGCCGTGTAGCTCGCCCCGCCGAAGGCGTTGTTGGTCACCGGGAGCGCACTGGTGGGGTAGCCTCCGGCGCAGCCGAGCAGTTGCACGACGTAATTGGCCGCCTGCAGCCCGGCCTCCGCCGCGAGCCGGGCCCGCTCCATGTCGTCCTGCCCGGCGACCATCCCGGCGTTGACGCCGTTGTCCCGGTTGAGCAGGAAGGCGATCGCCGCCACCAGGCTCATCGCCAGGACCACCGGCAGGAGCGTGAAGCCCGCCTGCCGGCTTGCGCGCAGCCGCCCGATCATAGCGTTCCCCCGCCCAGCCGAACGCTGGTGGAAAGCGTGACGGTCCTGCCGTTGGCCGCGTCGGTCAACGTCAGGCCGAGCACGGCGACCGGCTCATCCACGGGTCCCGGGCCCGCCGGCTGCTGCGCGGAAAATCCGCTGACCTTGCTCGCAATCACCGTCGTACCCGTGCAGCCGCTGTCGGTGGTCGCGGTCTCGATCAACTGCTGGCTCGCGTTGAGGCAGTACATGGTCGGCGCGAACCAGCTCCCCGAGGTGTTGGCAGCCGGCGTGGAAAGGGGCTGGGGCGTCGCGCCGCGGGCTTTCGCCGTCATTCTCTCGAGCGCGAATCGTCCCTGGTAGGCAAGGTCGTTCGCGCTCCGGCCCAAAGCCTGGGCCTTCACGCCCAGCGCGACCACCGAATTGAGCGAGGCGAGGACCAGAGCGCCGATCGCCACCGCGATCATCAGCTCGATCAGCGTAAAGCCCCGCGACGATGGCGCCATCGCTTTCATCACCACCACCGTCCGGTCAGGGTGCTGAGGGCCCCCGCGCTGCCGTCGGCCTCGTAGTGGACGCTGACGAACAGGAGCCCCGTGTCGCTGCCGCTCAGGGCGTTCGTCGAGGCGTCGTAGCGATACAGCACCACGACGCGGCGCTCGGACTGGCCCACGGCATCGGAGAAAGTCGCGCTGGCCGAGCTGGTCGTGTTGCCCCCACCCAGGTAGGTCTCCGCGTAGAGCTTCGCGAAGGGCCTGGCAAGCACTTCCTCCAGCTTGGCCCTCAGCCGGAGCTGCCTCGAGGCGGCGGATGACGTGTCGCTGCCGGTGACGCCCGTCTGCAGCGCCCGGAGCGCCGGTACCAGAAGCACCGTCACCAGCACGGCCGAGAGCAGCACCTCCACGTAGGAGAAGCCCGTCTGGCCGATGCCCTTCAAGGCGTGAGCGTTGCGCATGGTGCCTTTCCCTAGGGCAGCGTGACACGGCCCGTGGCCTCGTCGATCGCTACCGTGACGCTGCTCGAATCAATGCTCAGCACGATGCCGCTGCCTGCCTGCAGCGGGCCCCTGTCGATGGCCCCGTCGAGCACGCGCAATTGCGTTGCGGGACCGATCAGCAACTGCGCGTACGCCGTGCCGCCCTGAAGGAAGCGCGGCTCCATGGCCACCTGCGCCGAGAACGCGGACGCCGACACGTCGATGTCCAACGCCCGCTTGGTCAGCGGGTCGCTGATCGCGCCCAGGTCCGCGCCGGAGGCGTCGGAACGGACGACCCTCAGGTGACCCGGGGTCGTCTGCGCGTCGGCCAGAACATAGCTTCCGGTGCGGCCGGCCTCGCCGATCGCGAGCCGCAGGGCGTTCCCGACCTCCGCCGCGGCGACGTCGAGCCGCTTCGAGTCCATGAAGGAGAGCAGCGGGACCGCGATCACGGCGATGCTCCCGATCACCGCCACTACGGTCAGGATCTCTGCGAGCGTGAACCCCTGTGCATTTCCCGATTTCATGCAGAGCTCTCGACCGGGCGGCCTCCACCGACTGTGCGTCAGTGGGTGCTGTAGACGGCGCCCCTGGAGTCGACGGCGTTGCTGTTCATGACGATCTGGCCGGACACCGTGTCGTAGGCCCAGCCGCCGGTCGCCGCGGCCGGCGCGATCACTGCGCCCGTGTTGGTCACCACGATCTCGCCCACGACCGATCCCTTGCCGGTGATCGGGTCGGCAGGGATCGCCTTGCGGACGTACGGCCCGAATCGGTAAATCGTCGTGTCGCCGAGGGTGCATGTATTGCCGGCCACATCGGAGTACATGAGCAGGCTGTCCATGAACGCCTGCGCGCTTCCGGCGGCGCCCGTTCCCTTGGTCGCGCAGGCGCCGCCCGTGGTGGCGGCCGCGCCAGGGTAGAGGGTGCCGTGCTGCGCGTGGTACAGCTCGATCGCCGAGCGCAGCCCGGTCAGGTTGGCGTCGAGCGCCGATTCCTGCGCGTCGACCGTGGCCGAGGAGAACTGCGGCACGATGATCGCGGCCAGGATGGCGAGGATGATGACGACGATCAGCAGTTCCGCGAGCGTGAACGCGCGCTGTTTCGGTTTCATGAGACGGAAATGCATATTCGACCCCATTGGTTCCTATTGGCGTCCAGACATCCCCTGCTCGACTGACTCGGGCACCAACCCGGTTATCGGCACATCCCCTTGAAAGCTTTAGGGTCCCCTAAGCCGGCCGAGTCGGAACCAAACAGGTTGCCAAGTATTGAATTCCATTCATCTCGTCATTTTGGAAAGTTGCAACTTCGCAACTTTCCAAAATGACGAGACCTATACATCCTTCGCCGGATTTGTCGACACTTGGCTCATACGTGACTAATGAATGGCCCTGGAGAGCTTGAAAATGGGAAGAATCAGGGCTGCCACGATCAGCCCGACCACCACCCCCATGACCAGCAGCATGATCGGCTCGATCGCCTTCGCGAAGATGGTGATGCGCCTGTTGAGCTCCCGCGCGTAGAAGTCGGCGACCCGCGTCATCACCTTGGCGAGGTTGCCGGTCTGCTCGCCGGTGGCGATCATCTGCCGGACCATGGGCGGGACGAACGCGGATTCGTTGAAGCCGGCGGCGATGCCGCGGCCCTCGTTGACGTTGATGCGAAGGCTTTCCAGGAAGCGGCCGAAGATGGCGTTCTTGACGACGTCCTGGGAGGCCTTGAGCGCGACGGCCACCGGCACGCCGTTGGCGAGCGACATGCCGATCACGCCCAGCGTCTGGCTGAGATAGATCTGCACGAAGATGTCCTTCACGAGGGGCGTGCGCATCTTCAGCTTGTCGATGAGCAGCGCGCCCGCGGGGGTCTTGAGCCAGGCGAGCAGCCACCACAGCCCCGCGCCCGCCAGCAACGCGGTCTGCATCCAGTAGTTGCGCAGGAAACCCGAGGCGAACATGAGCACGAGCGTCGGCCCGGGCAGGTCCCCGTGCATCGACTCGAACAGGTCATGGAACTTCGGGAAGATCACCACCAGGACGAAGATCACGACCACGATCGAAAACACGACCAGGAAGGCCGGATAGGAAAGCGCCGACACGATGGCGGCGCGCATCTGGGTGTGCTTCTCGTCCATGGAATGCAACTGCTGCAGCACCTGGGGCAGGAAGCCGCCTTCCTCCGCCGCCCCGACGAGGCTGACGTAGGTCTGCGAGAACATCTCCGGGTGGCGCGACAGCGCCGCGGAGAACGACTTGCCCTCGCTCAGCGCGTCGGCGAGCGAGCCCAATATCGCGGTGATCCGCGCATCCTCGGTCTGCGATTGCATCGCCTTCAGCGCTTCCACCAGGCTGACCCCGGTGTCCAGCAAGAGCACCAGCCGCTCGGTGAAGAGCATTCGCTCGTTCACGCCGATGGCGCTCGATCCCAGTTGGATGCGCATGTCCAGGCGCAGCCGCGGACGCGCCGGGGCGTCGACTCGCTTCGGCGCGGTGTCGGCTTGCCCGAGTTCGATGGCCATGCCTGCCCCTACACCGCGTGAATGACCCGGGAGACTTCTTCGAGCGTCGTGCGTCCCTCCAACACGCGCTGCAGCCCGTCGTCGAACAGGGTCCGGAAGCGGTTGGCCTCGGCGAACGCCTGGAGCTCGTCCTTGGTCGGGCTCTTGATCATCAGCCGCTGCAGGTCGCTGCCGGATTCGATGATTTCGTGGATGCCCATCCTGCCCCGGTAGCCGGAGTCGTAGCAGGCCGGGCAGCCCCGGCCCCTGGTCAGCCGGACGCTTTCGGACCAGCCGTACCTCGCCGCGACGTCGGGCAGGGGCAGATAGGTCGTCTTGCACGACGGGCATACCTGCCTGAGCAGGCGCTGCGCCACCACCCCGATCAGGGCCGAGGACAGCAGATACGGTTCGACCCCCATGTCGATCATCCGTATGAGCGCCCCGAAGGCGTCGTTGGTATGCAGCGTCGAGAGCACGAGGTGCCCTGTGAGGGCCGCCTGCACGGCGATCTCCGCGGTCTCGCGGTCGCGGATCTCGCCCACCAGGATGATGTCGGGGTCCTGCCGCAATATGTGCTTCAGCATCTTGGCGAACCCGAGTCCGATCGCCTCGTTCACCTGGTTCTGGTTGATGATGTCGAGCTGGTATTCGACCGGGTCCTCGATCGTGACGATGTTCTTCTCCATGCTCTTCAGCTGGTTGATCGCCGCGTACAGGGTGGTCGTCTTGCCGCTTCCGGTCGGTCCGGTGACCAGGATCAGCCCGTAGCTGTGGCCGAGCAGCTTCTTGAACAGCTCGAGGTTGGGCCGCATCATGCCGATCTTCTCGACGTCGAGGATGGAGCGGTTCTTGTCCAATATCCGCAGCACCGCCTTCTCGCCGTAGATTCCGAGCAGCGAGCTGAAGCGCAGATCGACCACGCGCCCCTGCGTGAGGACCTGGATGCGGCCATCCTGGGGCATGCGCCGTTCGGCGATATCGGCGTTGGCCATCACCTTGAGCCTCGAGACGATCGCCGGATGCAGGTCCGGACGCAGCGTCATGACCTCGTAGAGGACACCGTCGATGCGAAACCGCACCATCGACTTGTTGCGCGAGCACTCGATGTGGATGTCGCTCGCGCCATCGCGCACGGCGCGCTGGATCAGCCCGTTCACCAGATTGATGACGGGGCTCGTCCCCGCCATCTCGTCGATCGTGGTGAGGTCGGTCGCCTGATTCTGTTCGACCACCTCCAGGTCGGTGGCGAGGTTCTCGAGCAGTTCCGGGGCGAGATCGGTCCCGTGGTAGGCCTCGCTCTGGAACTTCGCGATCTCGCCGCGCAGGGCGAGCACCGGCCGCAGCATGCAGCCGGTGAGGTCCCGGATCTCGTCCAGGGCGGGTATCGCCTGCGGGTCCGCGGTCGCCAGCGTGAGCGTATCGTGGACCTTGAACATCGGCAGCACCTGAAGCCGGCGCGCGGTCTCCCTCGGAAGCAGCGAGATCGCCGCCTGCTCGTACAGGCCGGGCCTGAGCGAGAGATAGGGAATTCCCATCTGCCGGCTCAGGACCCTGAACAGGTCGGCCTCGGTGAGGAGCTTCCTTTCCACCAGTATCTGGCCCAGGTGGCTGCGCGTCTCCGACTGCGTGCGCACCGCCTCGGAGAGCTGCTCCTCGGTGAGCAGCCCCATCTCGAGCGCGATCTCGCCGAGCTTGCGCCTGGGCGGCGGCGGCAGGCGCTTGCCGACCGAGTGCACCAGGTTGAGCCCGTGGTCCGGCGCGGACTCCGCGTCGATGATGCCGGTCGCGACGAAGATGTCCTTCACCAGCGGCAGCGGATTCACGAACTGGAGCGCGCCGCCCAGGAACGTCAGCCGCTCGTTCGCCTCCAGGACGGCCTCGATGCCCTTGCCGTCGACCAGGGAAACGCGATCCAGGTCGAGCACCACGTGGATCCGGTTCGAGCCGATGCACGAGCGGATCGTCTCGGCGAGCGCCGTGCGGCCCGCTTCCTCGGCGAGGGAGCCGGCGGGCGCCAGGTAGGTGATGCCGCCGATGCTGCTGCTTGCGACCGCTTCCGCCATGTCAGGCCGGCGTCGGGTTTTCGCGCCGGATGCGGAACCGCTCCAGCCATTGCGGCTCGGCGGCGCATATCTTCATGAAGGCGCCGACCAGGGCCGGGTCGAGCTGCGAGCCCGATACGCGCTCGATCTCGGCGACGGCCTGCTCGTGCGTCCTGCCGGGGCGGTAGGCGCGGGAGCTGGTGATCGAATCGTAGGTGTCGGCGACGGCGATGATGCGCGCGTGCAGCGGGATCTTCTCGCCTTTCAGCCCGTGGGGATAGCCGTTGCCGTCGAACTTTTCCTGGTGGTGCCGGACGCCCGGCATGGCGTTCTTCAGCTGGTCGATGTAGCGCAGGATCTCGTAGCTGCGCTCCGGGTGCACCTTGATGAAGGTGTATTCGTCCTCGGTGAGCCGGGCGGGCTTGCACAGGATGGCGTCGGGAATCCCGATCTTGCCGACGTCGTGCAGCAGCGACCCCCAGTGAAGGTCCTGCAGGTCTTCCTCGGTCAATCCCATCGCCCTGCCGATCTCCATCGACAGGAAGTTGACGCGCTCGCTGTGGCCGCGTGTGTAGGGATCCTTCGCCTCGACCGCCTCCACCAGCGCCGCGGCCAGCTGCTCGGTGAACTGGCTCATGTTGCGTATCAGAAGTTGGCTCCTGGCCAGGCTGGAGAGCTGGCTGGCGAGCACTTCCGCCAGACGGCGGTCGTTGTTCGTGAACGGGCCCTTGTGGATGTGATTGAGCAGCACGACGATGGAATCCGCCTTGCGTTCGCTGCGGACCGGACAGGCGAGGACCCGATACGGCATGTCGGTCAGGATGTAGGCCCGGCGGGGATCGCGGGCGTCGTTGAGCACGATGGACTCGCCCGAGGCATGCACGAACCTGAACAGGTCTCCGGACATCTCCACCAGCACCAGGTCGAGGCTGTGAATCTCCTTGCCCGGGGTGCCGCCGTACAGGCATACCCGGTCGCCCGGCCGCACGAACACCACCAGGTCCACGTTCATGTGCTCTGCCGTGGTCTGCAGCAGGCCCTGAAAAACGTCCACGTCCCGCCCGAGGCGCGTCTGGACGTGCTCATTCATGTCGTAGACGAGGCGAAGCTCCTCGTAGCACTGCGCGAGCTCCTCGGTCAGCTTGCGCAGATCGGACTTGTGCGTGGCCTCCTCGACGATCCCGCTCGCGAGATCGTCGAACGCGTCGGCCACCCGGTGGAATTCAGGGGGCGTCTCGCTGTTGCCGCGATTGCCGGCGACCACCCCGATCCAGCCCGCGTGGTCCTTCCCGTTCAGCTGCAGAGGCCGGTACAGGAGCACGCGTCCTGCGTCGATTTCGAGGCAGCGAAACTCCGCTGCGCCGCCTGCACCCGCCTCGACCAGGCGGCGCCCCAGGTCCGCGTCGGTCGCGCCGTCGCCGCCCCAGAGGACTTCCCCGGCCGCATCGAAAACCTTGATCGGCCTGCCGTGCCACACCGCACGGGCCAGCCAGCGCTGGGAGCGGGAGAAGGCGATTTCGGAAAGCGGCGTGGC
>Ga0080064_1004594_pt1 | contig 17422 bp, 13 predicted proteins | sample Subgrocontami54m_FD_69260 | JGI IMG/M metagenome (GOLD analysis project Ga0080064, IMG submission 69260) | Subsurface groundwater microbial communities from S. Glens Falls, New York, USA - GMW46 contaminated, 5.4 m (SPADES assembly) (version 2) ...
GGGAACACGGCAGCCTGCAACGGCTCGAGCGGGATCGCCTCCTGCTTGAGCTTGGCGAGCGGCGTCGCAACGGCCGGCGCAAGGGGCTCGGTGTGCGTGAGCACGAGCAGCGTGTGGTGCTGCTCGATCTTGGCGACGAGCCGCTGCCACAGCGGTAGGACGGTATCGCTCATGCGGTCGACGTCGTCGAACAGGATCGTCGCGCCCTCGGTGCCCAGCACGGCCTCGAGCAGCGCCTCGAACGCCGTGAGCAGCCGCTCGGGAGACGTGGACGGCTCGACGCCCGCCAGGGACTCGATGTCGGGTTGGGGCCCCGCGAGCTCGACGATCCACGGGCCGTACAGCTTGGCCACGGGCCCGAGCAACGCCTTGATCCGCAGCTGCATCGCCTGGACCAGGCCGTTGGTGAGCTGGTCGAACGGGTGATAGCGGGAACCGGTGCTGGGCAGGAGACCGCAGGTGAGGAGCGCGCGCTCCTTGAATGGATAGTGGAGCTCCTCGAGCATCCGCGTCTTGCCCAGGCCGTCCGCGCCCTGGATCTTGATGCAGCTGACCTGGCCGTTTCCGCACTCGAAGATCCGCGCGATCACGTGGTCGCGGCCGAGGAGCGCCGGCGGGAGGTGCAGACGTTCCAGCGGGTCCAACGACAACGCCCCCGGGACGTCGGAGTCCGACGAGCCCTCGTGGTCGCCGACGCGCATTCGCCCCGTGCCCTTGCCCGCCACGCGCCGCGACGAGGTGCCTCCGCCCGCGGCCGGCATCGGCCCGGGCGTCGGTACGCCGAGCGCCGCGGCCTCCGTCGAGCTCGTCTTCTCGACCTGCGCGGTCTGCCGGACCTTCGTCTTCAGGAACACGTCGAGGCCGACCTTGTCGGGCACGGTGAGCTTCGAGCCGCAGCCGGGGCACGGCACGGCGTGGCCCTCTTCGTAACGGCGCTTGAGGAACTGGACCGCGCACTTGCGACACGAGTAGAGCAGCTTGCCCTCGCGCGCCCAGCCGGCGACCTGGGCGTCGGGCGGGCGCTCCTCGAGGAGCTTGCCCCCGGTCGGGAGCGCCTCGCCGTCGAGCGTGGGCACCGCGGGGAGCTCGGTCTGCTTGGCGGACTTCCAGATCTCGAAGAACCGCTCCGAGACCTCCGCGGCGCTCGTCGGACGCTTCTCGGGCTTGGGCGCGAGCAACTCGTTCACGAGCACCGATAGCTCCGGGGGGATGCCCTCCACCACGTCGATGAGCTTGGGCGGGTGCTCGACGAGTCGCGCGCGCAAGACCTCCTGCTGGTTCTTGCCCTGAAACACGCGGCGGTTCGAGATCGCCTCGAAAATCGTGATTCCGAGGCTATACAGGTCCGAAGCGGGGGTCGGCGCCCGACCGACCAGGAGCTCGGGTGGGACGTAATGCGTGGTCCCCGCCGCCGCCATCTCCTGCGAGAAGTCGCCGTCGGACTGGAACACGAGCCCGAAGTCCAACACCATCGCGTTCCACCCGGGCCCAACGAGGATGTTGTTGGGCTTGATGTCGCGGTGGATGAGAGGCGGGTCCACCGTGTGCGCGGCGGCGAGGCCACCCGCCGTCCCGGCGCCGACCTTCGCCATGATCGGCCACGGAAGCCCCTGCTCGGCATCCATCGCCTCGCGCAGCGAGGGTCCCTTCACGAGCTGCATCAGGATGTAGAACCAGTTGTTGAACCGGTCCACGTCCAAGACTTGCACGACGTTGGGATGCTCGATCGCCGCCTGGGCGCGCGCTTCGACGAAGAACTGGGCGATCTGCTTCTGCGTGATTCCCGAGTCGATCGGCAGCACCTTGAGGGCAAAGTCCTTCAGCAACGTCCGGTGGCGGACGCGATAGACGATGCCCATGCCCCCCTTGCCGATCCGCTCGTCGACGGTGCACTTGGCGACCTCGCGGCCGATCAGGGGGTCGTAGGATTTTCCGATCCGCTCGACCATGGCTCGCACGAACGTGGAATGTGGAACCACCGATTATAGCGCGGAGGACGGGGTTCCATGACGGAGACCGGTGAGCAGGGGGTGTGCGCGCTCGCGGTTCGCCGGGGCGAAACGGTCACATGGCGCCCAAGAAGCTCGTCCCCACCGGCAACGGCCCGACACCGAAGTTCTCCGCGATCGTGGCGGCCACATCGGCGAAGGTGGCGCGGGTGCCCAGGTCGGCGGTCGGGCGACCTCGGTGATACGCGAGGAGCGGGACCTGCTCGCGCGTATGGTCCGTGCCCGGGTAGCACGGGTCGTTGCCGTGGTCCGCCGTCAGGATCAGGAGGTCGTCCTCGCGCATGGCGGCGAGGATCTGGGGCACGCGGCGGTCGAACGCCGCGAGGCAGTCGCGATACCCGGCAGGGTCGTTGCGATGCCCGTAGAGGGTGTCGAAATCGACCAGATTCACGAAGATCAGGTCGGCTCCGGGACGCGCCATCTCGGCGAGCAGATCGTCCACGCACTCGTCGTTCGACTTGCCCTTCGTGTTCCGCGCGATCCCCCGCATGCTGAAGATGTCACCGATCTTGCCCACGCCGACGACGGTTCGGCCCGCGCCGTGCAGGCGGTCCAACACGGTCGGCGCCGGAGGCGGCAAAGCGAAGTCCTTGCGGCCCTTGGTGCGCTCGTAGCGGCCGGGGCCCGGGCCCCCGAACGGTCGGGCAATCACGCGCGCCACGGCGTGCGCACCCACGAGGACCTCGGTGCGAGCGCGGGCGCACCACGTGTGCAGCGTCGCGAGCGGCACCACGCCCTCGTGCGCGGCCACCTGGAACACCGAGTCGCCCGAGGTGTAGACGATCGGCCATCCCGTGCGCGCATGCTCTAGGCCGAGGCGATCGAGGATCTCGGTGCCGCTCGCGGCGACGTTGCCGAGCACGCCCGCGGCACCGGTCACGCGATTGAAGGCGGCGATCACGTCCGGTGGGAAACCGGTGTGCGTGTACGTGGGGTACGCGCGCTCGGTCACGACGCCGGCGAGCTCGAAGTGGCCGGTCATCGTGTCTTTGCCCGCGCTGCGCTCGGTCATGCGGCCATAGGCCGCACGAACGGCGCCCGGAGCCGGCACCGGGCCGTCCAGCGCGGTGACCCGCCCGAGACCCAGGCTCGCGAGCTCGGGCAACGCGAGCCCAACGGCGGCCCGAATGTGGCCGAGGGTGTCGGCGCCCTGGTCGCCGTACGCGAGGGCATCGGGGGCACCGCCGATCCCCACCGAGTCGAGGACGACGAGCAGGACACGGCCGAAGCGGGGCATGGATTACGGCGCCTACTCGAGCGTGCGCGCGACCTCGTTGATCTCGTAGGCCTCGAGCACGTCGCCTTCCTTGAGGTCGTCGAAGTTTCGCAGGCGGATACCGCAATCGAACCCCTCTTTGACCTCGCGGACGTCGTCCTTGATGCGCTTCAAGCTGTCGATGTCGAAGCCTTGCTTCACGATGACGCCGTCGCGCGACAGCTTGATCTTGGCCGTACGCCGAACGAGGCCGCGGGTCACCATGCAACCCGCGATCGTGCCGAGCTTGCTCGACTTGAACAGCTTCCGCACCTCGATCGTGCCGAGGTAGCTCTCGACCAAGTCGGGGGCGAGCAACCCCTCCATCGACTTCTTGACGTCGTCCAGCAACTCGTAGATCACGGTGTAGGGGCGGATCGCGACGCGCTTCTCCTCGGCCAATTGCCGGGCGCGATCCTCGGCCGTGACGTTGAACGCGAGGATCATCGCCGTCGTCTCGCTCGCGCTCGCGAGCAGGACATCGCTCTCGGTGACACCGCCGATGGCCGAGTGGATGATCTTGACCTTGACCTCGGTAGCGTCGAGCTTCTGCAGCGCACCGCGCAGCACCTCGAGCGTGCCCTTCACGTCAGCCTTGACGATAATGTCGAGCTGCTCGACGTGGACGGCAACCTTGCCCCCCTCCTCGGGCGACTTGAACAACGACTCGATGTCCAGCCGGTTCTTGCTCGTCCCGGCAAGCTTGATCTCGCGGTCCTTGCGCTGACGCTCCTCGCAGATGTCGCGCGCCTTGGCCATGCTGTCGACCACGAAGAACCGGTCCCCGGCGTCGGGCACGTCGATCAGGCCGGTGATCTCGATGGGCATGCCCGGTCCGGCGACGTCGATCTGCTGCCGCGTGCCGCCGAAGCCGCGAACCAGCGAGCGGACCTTGCCGTGGGCGAGCCCGGCAAGCAGGGCGTCCCCCTTGTGGATCGAGCCCTCCTTCACGAGGAGCGTGGCGACGTTGCCCAAGCCCTCGTCCTTCTTGGCCTCGAGCACGACACCCGAGGCTCGCATCGTCGGGTTGGCCTGGAGCTCGAGGAGCTCGGCCAACAGGTCAATCGCCTCCAAGAGCTCGTTGATGCCGACGCCGGTCTGCGCGCTCATCGGAACGATGATGGTGTCGCCGCCCCACTCCTCGGACTGCAGCCCGAGGTTGGCGAGCTGCTGCATCGCCTTCTCCGGCGCGGCGTTGGGCTTGTCGATCTTGTTGAGCGCGACGATGATCGGGGTCTTCGCCGCGCGCGCGTGGTTGATGGCCTCCTCCGTCTGGGGCATCACGCCGTCGTCGGCCGCGACGACGAGCACCACGATGTCCGTGACGTGCGCGCCGCGGGCGCGCATCGCGGTGAAGGCCGCGTGACCGGGCGTGTCGATGAACGTGAGCGTCTTGCCATCGCGCTCGACCTGCCACGCCGACAGGTGCTGCGTGATCCCTCCGGCCTCGCCCGCCGTGACGTTGGTCGAGCGGATTCGGTCCAAGATCGACGTCTTGCCGTGGTCGACGTGGCCCAGGACGGCGATGACGGGCGGCCGCGGCTGAAGATTCTTGCCGCGCTGGGCCTCGATGTCGCCCATGAGCTCGTCGATGTGCTCCTCGGCCGCCTTGATCTGCTTGACGACGACGTCCTTCTCGAACTGGAGGCCGATGAGCTGGACGAGGTCTGCCTCGACGTGGGCGTTGATCGGGATCAGCGAGCCGGTCTCGCTGTGGAGATAGCCGATGATCTTCCCCGCGGGCACACCGATGGCTTGCGACAGGTCCTTGATCGTGATCGGCAGGCTGATCTCGATCGCGCTCTTGCGCTCCACCGTGGCCTCGCCCCGGCTCTTGAGCCGATTGCGCAGGTCGATGATCGCGTTCGAGCCCTTCTTCGGCGGCTTCTTTCCGCCCTTGGCGTCCGGAAGCGCCTTCTTGCTGTCCTCAGCGTGCTTGCGCTCCCGCTCGGCGGCGGCCTTCTGCGAAATGCCCAGCGAGCGGATGCGCAACTGCTCGAGCCGCTCGGCGAGCAGCGCTTGCTCCTTGATCGTGCGCGGACGACGCGCGGGCGCCACGTTGTCCATCAACGCCAGCGCGGGATTCTCGTCGTGGATGCGAATCTCGCCATTCGCCACCTCGACCTGGGGCGACGTGTCGACGGCGTCGGGCACGATCGCGGGAACAGCCGCGTCCGCCGTCGCCCCGTCCGGGGCCGCATCGACGACGGTGGTGCCGGGGACCGCGTCGGCCTCGGCTGGCGTCGGTGGAGCGGAGACCTCTGGGGCGACCTCGACCAGGCGATCGACCTCCGGCGCGCGCTCGGGCACCGGCTCGACGACGCTGGCCGGTTCCGACCGGTCCGAGACGACGTCTGGAACCGCGTCGCCGTCGTCCTTGGCACCTGTGTCGTCACGGGTCTCGACGGGCGGCTCGGATGCGACGCTCGCGGGAACCTCGCGATCGGACACGACGTCGGGCGCACGCGGAGCGAGCTCGCGCTCGAGCGCCGCCACGTCGTCGGCACCCCGGCCATTGGCACCGGGAATGCCGAGGTGAGCGCGCAGCGCCTGCGCGCCCGCGTCCTCGAGGGTGTCGAGGTGGCTCTTGACGTCGAGACCCACCACCTGCGCCAGCGCGAGCATGTCCTCGAGCGTACGGCCCAGGTCCATCGCCAACCGATACACCTTGATCCCCAAAGCTAACGAACCCTCCTGTCGTCACCGGCGCGGGGAAACGCCCCGCACGCGGCCTCGATCGTGATTCCTCGCGCGCCCGCGGAACACCCCTGCGCCATTACGGGCTCGCCGCCCCGGCGCCGCTTGCCGGCGTCGCGTCCGCCGCGCCGTCCTCGGGCGCGTCGCTTTCCGGCTCGCCCTCACTCGACGACGCGCCGTCCGACGTGCCGCCGTCCGCGGTCGCCGCGGTTACACCGGCCTTGGCCGCCGCGCTCGTATCGAGCTCGGCCTCCTCACGAACCTCGGTGAGCAAGCGGTCGATGATCTCGATCACCTCGGTCGCGCGCTGAGTATCGAGGCCCTCGAGCTTGGCGAGCTGCTCCGCCCCCAAGTCCAACAGGTCCTCGAGGCTCTCGTACCCGCGGCTGTACAGGAGGTCGGCCATCTCCGGCGTGATGTGCGGCAGGCTCGAGAGCTGGAGCACGCACTTCTCCTTCTCCTCGAGCATCTGGCGCTCGTTGTAGATGTCGATCTCCCCCCCGGCCAGGCGGGATGCGAGCCGAACGTTGAGCCCGCGCTTGCCGATCGCAAGCGACTGCTGGCTGTTGGCGACCAACGCCTTGGCGCGCTTCTGCTCCTCGTCCAGCGTGACCTCGAACACCTCGGCGGGTTTGAGCGCGTTCTTGATGAGCTGGGCCGGCGACTCGTCCCACCGGATGATGTCGATCTTCTCGCCGGCGAGCTCATCGATGATGTTCTTGATGCGCGTGCCGCGGACGCCGACGCAGGCCCCTACACAGTCGACGCGGTCGTTGGTCGAGCTCACGGCGATCTTGGTGCGGTATCCCGGCTCGCGGACGATCGCCTCGATCTTGATGATCCCCTGGCCGATCTCCGGAACCTCCTGCTCGAACAGCTTGCGGATGAAGTCCTTGTGGGTGCGCGACAAGATGATCTTGACGCGGGGCCCGTCGCGCTTGACCTCTTTGACGTAGGCGCGAATGCGATCGCCGATCTGGTAGCGCTCCTCGCGCACCTGCTCCTTCTTGGGCAGGTACCCCTCGGTACGCCCGAGGTTGATCACGAGGTTCGAGCCCTCGTAGCGGTGGATCGAGCCGTTGACGATGTCGTTGACGCGCCGCTCGTACTCGGTGTAGATGACGTTGTGCTCCTCGTCCCGCAGCCGCTGGATGATCACCTGCTTGGCGGTCTGCGCCGCGATGCGGCCGAAGGCACTGAGGTCCAAGGGCCCACCGTATTCGTCCGTCGCCGAGATCGCGCCCGATACGCGGTCGATCTTGACGGCGAGGTTGCGATCGGCGCCGTGTTTCTTCTTGGCCGACGTCAACAACGCCACCTCGATCGCCTCGAAGATGACTTCTTTGTCGATCTCTTTGTTCTTGTGGAGCATGTCCACAAGCTTGAGGACTTCGGTCGAGTTCATCGTCGCCCACCTCGAGGTCGCTCGGGCCGCTTCAGTCAGGCCTGAGCGGGTGCATAAAAAAAAGTGGGCGAACCCACTCTTCGTGTCCCACCAGGCCCGCAGGGCGGACCCTCGGCTCGGTCAAACGTATAGCGCAGCTTACGGGCACGAGCCTTGGGGGTCAAGGGATAACCGCCCGACCGGGGGCGTCAGAGGCGCAGCTCGATGCGGTTTCGCGCGAGGAGCGCGAGCGCTGCGCAGGTGATCGCGAAGTACGCGGCAAACCCGCCCGCGACGGCCCACGCCGGGGCATCCTGGGGCACGGCCTTCTGCACGACCTCCGCCACGAGGCCGTGCAGCAGGTACCCGACCAGCGCGGCCTGACCGAGCAAGCGGAACACGCCGAGCGTCCATCCGCGGAGGTCCGTCCCCGCCACGAACAACGCGTAGATCGCGAGCGAAAACCCGGCGCCAAACGCCTGGTACGAGACGCTCCCCGACTTCTGGCTCATCGTCCACACGTCGACCGGGCGTGACGGGGGGCAGAACGGCGGCGCGTCCAACGCCCAGGCACCCGCGTGGAACGTGGCCCCGATGCACGCCAGCGCATACCCCGCCACCATGGTGCCCGTGCCCGCGAGGAGCAACGCGGGCGCCGCGCGCGTCGGCCGGGCCCGAACCGCGAGGTCGTGAGCCAGCGCGCCGGCGGCGACCGGAAGCGTCCAGCTCAGGAACCCCAGCATGCCCCCGTCGATCGTGCGATGCACGTGGAGCCACTCGAACCACCCCGCGTGCGACAGCGTGAGGTGCAAGGCTCCCGACGCCACGGCGTGCACCGCGATCGCACCCGAGCCTCGACCGATGACCGGGAGCATCCACAACGCCGTCACCGCGAGGTGCGTGAGCGTCTGGAAGTAGGACCCGCCGAACGTACCCACGGCCCAGGCCGCGAGCCCCATCGCGCGGGCCTCGTCCCACGTCGAGGCCGCACGGTCGAAGCCGTGGGCGAAGACCGCGACGAGGAGGAGCGAAGCCTGCCGGCCGATCGCGCGTCCCCATGCCGCACGTGCGCCGAGCTGCGCCGCGAGGCGGACGTGGGTGAGCCGGTACGCGAACCCCATCGCGAAGAAGAACTGCGGCATGATCGTGTCCGCGTAGCTCGCGAACGTGCGGTGGTGACGAAGCTGGGGGTGGGCACACGCGAAGTGGCCGGCGAAGTTGACGAGGAACATCCCGGCCACGGTGTAGCCACGGAACTGGTCGAGCGAGGCGAACCGCGGGGCCGCGGCTCGCGGCGCTTCAGCCAGGCGCAGGGTTGGGAGGATCCCCATTGGCGCCATCGTATCCGCCGTGCCCGGGGACGTCGGGGCGGTGCGACCGGAACCGATCGGGTCGTGGTCGACGTCCCCATGGCGCTCGGCTACACTCCCGCGTGTGGAGCCCAAACGCCTCGCCCGCCGCCTACCCGCGATCCTGCTCGCGGGGTGGGTCATGCCCGGGTTGTCCCACGCGCTAATCGGTCAGCGCCGCAAAGGGCTGTACATTGGCCTTCTGCTGGTCGGGACCTTCGTGGCCGGCCTCGCGCTCGGGGATTTCCGCTGCGTGTCGTGGGAGCGCCACCCCCTGACGTTCGTCGGCCAGACCGGGATGGGCGGGCTGTTCCTGGTCGGCTGGGGCCTCGCGGCGCACCTGCCCACACCGCCCACGCCCGCACGGCTCGAATCGCTCGGGCTCCTGTACAGCGCCGTCGCGGCGCTCCTCAACTGGCTCGTCGTGATCGACGTCTACGAACGCGTCGCGCGCATGAACCTGCCGCCCGCGCCGGCGCCGAAGGCCGCGTCGAAGCCGTGACGCTCGCTGAGCTGTTCGCGCAGTCGCTCCCCATCTGCGTCGTCGTCACGCTGGTGATGGTGGCGCTCGAGGAGGACGAGCCGCGGCCGTACCTGAAGCACGCGGCGCGGTACTTCGCGACGTTGTACGGTGGCATCATCGCGTTCGCGCTCGCGCTGTACGCGATCGACCACGCCTTCGCCTGAGCCGAGGCGACGCGGACATGGGTCGCTGGATCGAGATCGCGCGGGTCGGTCAGGTGCCGCCGGGCACGAGCGTGGTCGTCGTCGACGGTGACGAGGCCATCGCGCTGTTCAACGTCGGCGGCGCATTCCACGCGATCGACAACCGCTGCCCCCATGCCGGGGCTTCGCTCGCCGACGGCGACCTCGAAGGCACGACCGTTCATTGCCCGTTCCATGGCTGGACCTTCGACGTCGTCACGGGCGTGTGCGCCGTGGCGCGAAGCGCGCGGGTCCACTGCTTCCCGGTCAAGGTCGAGGGCGATCGGGTGCTCGTCGAGCTCGGCACGCGGCCACGGTAGCGCCGAGCGGTCGGCGACCGCGATCAGCGCTTCACGGACTCTGCGACGAACGCGGCGATCTCGGCGAACAGCGCGTCCCCGCCTTCTCCCCACACCTCGTTGTGCCCACCGGTGGCGACGGCCTTGAAGCGCTTGGGCTCGTGCGCCGCGGCGAACAACGCCTGGCCGTGCGCGAACGGCACGACCTCGTCGTGCTCGGCGTGCACGACGAACACGGGCGCGCGGACCCGACCGATCTTCTCGACGTTGGCCATCCGGTGGCGCAGTGCCCATCCGAGCGGCACCGGTACCAGCTGCCGCGCCATCGCAGGAATGCTCTCGAACGCGCACACGAGCACGAGCGCCGCGCAGTCGACCTCGGTCGCGAGCTGGGTCGCCACCGCGCCGCCCAGGCTCTCACCCATGATGGCGACCTGCCCAGGCGGCACTCCGAGCTCGCCGGTGAGCCGGGTCCACGCCGCTCGCCCGTCGCGGTACAAGCCCTCCTCGCTAGGCGCGACGTCGGCGCTCTTGCCGTAGCCGCGGTAGTCGACGATCAGGCACGAGAGCTTCGCCCGCACGAGCTCCCGCACGATGAACGCGCGGTCGGCGAGGTTGCCCGCGTTGCCGTGGAACAGGAGCACGGTCCCCACGGCATTCGGCGCCGGCGTCCACCAGCCGTGCAAGTCGACGCCATCGTCGGCGCGAAACGCGACGTCGCGCGCCCCGAGGGCCGCCTGCGAGCGCCACGGCCCCTCGGGGTGACGCGACGGAAAGTAGATCAGGCGATCCTCGAAGAACACGGCTGCTCCTAGGCCACACACGGCCGTCACGAGGGCCAGCACGAGGACGCGAACGAGCGAAAGCCGCGGCTTCGAGCGCACCGGGCCCGGGTCGACGCGACGTCCCTCGAGCGGGGTGTCCACGCCCTCGAGAGTACACGAGCTGTCAACCCGCAGAGCCCGCCCGAAACGGCGCCAACGGCTATAGTGGCGTCCGGCCCGTGTCCATGTCTACCGACGCCCCCCCCGACGCACCCTCGCGGCGAGCCGCGCCCAGCGCACCTCCTACCGAGGTCGCCCCCAGTCACGCGCGAACCCAGATCCACCTCGGGCTCCGATTCCTCGTCTCGACGACCATCGTCGCCGCCGTGGTGCCCATCGTCGCCGGAGTCCTGGTCGCGCGCGAGCTCGGACGCGCCCTGCTCGAGCGGAGCGAGCGGCACGCGATCCACGTCGCGAGGCACCTCGAGATCGAGCTCGCCGCCGCGCGAACCGCGGGCTGGGAGCGTCGGCGGATCGACGCCTGCGTGCGGCACGAGACCGCAGCCCTCGGCATCGTCGAGATCAAGCTGTACCGCGAGGACGGCACGCTGCTCTACAGCCTGGCGTCCCCCGACCTCGAGAACACGCCGGTCACCGGCAATCGCCATCTCGATCGGGCGCGGGGCGAGGGCGTGATCGACACGCGCCTCATCGCCGCGGGCGCGCGATCGCACTCCGAGGCAACGGGGCTCGCGCAGCCGATCCCGACGCTCGAGTCCTACGTCCCGGTGTTCGCAAGCGGAGGCACGGGTCCTTACGCCGTGCTCGAGTTCTACCAGGACGCGTCGGAGCTCCTAGACCAGGCGTGGTGGACGATGATGCGCGTGGCCCTGGGCAGCCTGGGCGCGATCGCCGCACTCGGACTCCTCCTGTACGCGAGCGTGCGCACCGCGAACTGGACGATCCGACGGCAAACGCGCGAGCTAACGCTGGCCAACGAGCGGCTCCACGAGCTCCGCGGCGAGCTCGAGGCAAAGGTCGCTGTCCGCTCCCAGCAGCTCGTCGGCGCGGAGAAGCTGGCGGGGCTCGGGCGCCTCGCCGCGGGCGTCGCCCACGAGATCAACACCCCCCTGGCGTCGATTGCCGTCTGTGCAGAGGGCCTCTTGCGCGAGCTCGATCGGGGGACGCCGGTCGCCGCGAGCGATCGCCTCCGAGAGGACCTGGCGATCGTTCGGGACGAGGCGTTCCGCGGGAAGGAGATCATCCAGGCTCTCTTGAGCGCGGCCCGGAGCAACCCACTCCGACTGCGATCGGTCGACCCCGTCGAGCTCGTGCGCCGCACCATCTCCCTCGTGCAACTGCAGCGCTGCACGGTGCCGATCGCGCTCGCTCCGAGCGCTCCCGGCCCAATCACTGCCGACCCCGATCAGCTCCAACAGGTCCTGCTCAACGTGACCACCAATGCCGTCGATGCGTGCCGCGACGGCGGTCGTGTCGAGTGGAGCGCGATCCGCGAGGGCCCGTCCGTGGTCCTGTCCTGCGTGGATACCGGGAGCGGCGTGGCCCGGGAACACCAGGGCGCGGTGTTCGACCCGTTCTTCACGACCAAGGAGCCGGGGCAGGGCACTGGCTTGGGGCTCGCGACGTCGTATCGCATCGTCACCGATCACGGCGGCCGCATCGAGCTCGCGAGCGACGGGCCCGGTCGCGGCACACGGGTCACGATCACGCTCCCCGCCGAGGTCGCCGGCCCGTGAGCGAGCCGCTGGCGGTCGCGCTCGTCGACGACGACGTCACCTTTCGGCGCCTGATGACCCGCGAGATCCTCGCGATGGGTCACCGCGCCAGCTCGTTCGGCAGCTTCGCGGACTTCGCCGCGCACCTCGACCGCAACGAGGTCGACGTGCTGCTCCTCGATGTCCGCATGCCCGGCACCGATGGTCTCGCGGCCCTCGAGGTGTTGAGCCGGCGCCTGGACGCTCCCGAGGTCATCATGCTCACCGGGCACGGCTCGATCGACGACGCGGTCGCGAGCGTGAAACGCGGCGCGTTTCACTACCTCACGAAGCCGTGCCGGCTCGACGAGCTCGAGGTGCTCCTGGGGCGCGCCGGCGAGCGCCGCCGCCTGGCGCTGCGACACCAAGGGCTCGTCGACTCGCTGCGAGGGCAGAGTGAGCTCGCGGTGATCGGAGATGCCCCCGCGCTCGTGCGCGCGATCCACGTCGCGTTGCGCGCCGCGCCGACGCGGGCGACGGTCCTGATCGAGGGCGAGACCGGGACGGGCAAGGAGTTGGTGGCGCGGCTCGTCCACCACGCGAGCGCCGTTGCGACCGGGCCGTTCGTCGCCGTGAACTGTGGCGCGTTTACCGAGACCGTGCTCCACAGCGAGCTGTTCGGCCACGAGAAGGGCGCGTTCACGGGCGCGGATCGCCGGCGCATCGGCCTGTTCGAGGTCGCGAGCGGCGGCACAATCTTCCTGGACGAGGTTGGGGAGATCACGCCCTCGATGCAAGTCCACCTTCTGCAGGTGCTCCAGTCCGGGACGATCCGCCGACTCGGGAGCAACGATGCGCTCAAGGTCGATGTGCGCGTGATCGCCGCCACGAACCGGCGGTTGTTGCAGGAGGTCCGCGAGCGGCGCTTTCGCGAGGATCTGCTCTACCGGCTGAACACGATCCACATCGAGCTGCCGCCGTTGCGCGAGCGCGCGGGCGACGTGCCCCGGCTTGCGGAGCACTTCCTGGCCCTGGCCTCGGGCGATGCGCCCCGATCGTTCACGCGCGAGGCCCTCGCACGCCTGTCGGCGTACGCGTGGCCTGGCAACGTACGCGAGCTCGCGAACATGGTGACCCGCCTCGCGATCCTCGCTGATGCCGAGCGGATCACCGACCAAGACGTGCAGCGTTTCCTCCCGTCCCCCGGCGATCCAGCAGAGTCACCGGTCTCGCTCAAGGACCTCGAGCGCGCGCACATCGTCCGCACTCTCGAGCGCACGAACGGCAACAAGACCGAGGCCGCGCGGCTCTTGGGAATCTCGCTCAAGACGCTCTACAACAAGCTCCACGCGCACGACCTCGACATCTCGACGGGGCACTGATCTCACCCGCACGCCGCCCTCCGTCGCCGGCGGGCGGCCACCATCACTCGGCACGCAGTGCGTCCACCGGATCGAGCTGGGCCGCGCGCAAAGCGGGTGCGGTGCCCGCGACCAAGCCCACGGCGAGCGAGACCCCTAGCGCCATCGGCACACTCCACGGCGGAGTCTCGACGCGGATCGCGGGTACGAGCACCGAAAGCAACCAGCCCGCGCACCAGCCCAGCCCTGCACCCACGACGCCGCCCGCGAGCGCCAGCGCGCCCGACTCGGACAGGAACACCAGCATCACCTGTCGATCGCTCGCCCCGATGGCCTTGAGCAACCCGATCTCGCCGGTGCGCTCGTGGACGACGACCCACATGATCGTCAGGATGCCGAGCGCGCCGACCAACACGCTGATCGCGGCGATCACGAGGACGCCCACGAACAGGACGTCCATGATCTGGTCGACCACCGCCAACGCGTCGGCGGAGGTCGTGATCGTAAAGTCGAGCTCGCCGTCGTGGCGCTCCACGAGCGCGCGCGTGAGGCCGCGAACGACCGGCGCGATCTGCTCGTGGCTGGCCGCGAGCACGTGGATCTCCATCACGCTCTGGAGGTCGAACATTCGCATCGCGCGTCGGACCGGCACGTAGACCATGTCGTCGAGGTCCACCCCGAGCATCTGGCCCTTGGGTTCCATGACCCCGATGACGCGGAATCTCGCCTCCCCGAGGCGCAAGTACGACCCGAGCGGGCTGCGCCCGACGTACAGCTCCCGCGCCACCGTTGCGCCGAGCACGCAGACCGGTGGCTGCTGATCGGGATCGCCCGGTGGGAGGAACGTCCCGAGGCGCGGGTACCACTGGAGGCAGTGCTGATCCTCCCACACCGTGCCGTAGATCATCGTGCGCCGCTCACGCTCACCAGCCTGCGCCAGGCCGGTGCCGAGCACGTGAGGAGCGACGTAACGCACTCCGCTCACGCGGCGGAGGGCCAACGCGTCCTCGATCGTGAGTGGGCGCGTCGTGCCTCCCATCACCCCCGGCGACGCGCCGAGCGTGCGGGTGCGTCCCGGCGCGACGCCCACCACCGTCGCACCGAACTGCGCGAACATCTGAGCCACCCCTGCCCGCGTCCCGGCGCCGATCGACGACAGCAGCACGACCGCCGCCATCCCGACCACGATCCCGAGCATCGTGAGCACGGCCCGTAAGCGTCGCGTGGAAAGCGTCTCGAGCAAGAGCTCCCACAGATCCCCGAGCGCCATCACCGCCTCCCGCGCAACGCGGCGACGGGCTCGACTCGGGAGGCGCTCATCGCGGGAGCAATCCCGAACACCACGCCCACCGCGAGCGAGACACCCAGCGCAGCCTCGACGGACCACCAGGGTGCCTGGAATGGGATCGTCGGGTAAAGCGCGCGTGCCAACCGGGCCAGGGCGACGCCGCCGGCGATGCCTCCGAGCCCGCCGGCGCAGGTCAGGATCCCGGCCTCCGCAAGGAACAGCGCGAGCACCTGCCGATTGGATGCACCCAGCGCCTTCATCAACCCGATCTCGGCTCGGCGCTCGGCAACGGCGACCACCATCACGTTCATGACCCCGATGCCGGCAACCGCGAGCGAGATCGCCGCGATCCCGGCGAGTCCAGCCGTCACGAGCCCGACGATCCCCTCGAGCGACGAGGCAATCGCCCCGGGTGTGAGCACGGTGAAGTCCTCCTCCCCCCCGTGACGCTCGCTCACGAGCTCCACGGCGCGCCGCTCGGCGGACGCCAGCTCGGACGCGGCAGAAACCTGGACGAGGATGCGGAACAAGCCGCGACGGTCGAACATCGCCATCGCATCGGCGACCGGCACGAGCACCGTCTCGTCGAGATTCATCATCATGCTACGGCCGCTCGGACCGAGGATCCCTACGACGCGAAACGCGCTGCGCCCGATGCGCACTCGGCGACCCAGCGGGCTCACCTCGCCGAACAACTCCCGTTGCACGGTGCGCCCGATCACGCAAACCCGCACCCCGCGTGTCGCGTCGACCGAAGGCAAGCTCGCGCCCGCGGCCACGACCGCGCCGCGCACCTCGAGGAACGCAGCGGTCGACCCGACGATCAACCCCGGACGCGTGCGGCCCGCGTGCTTGACCGGTGCCTCGCCGATCACGATGGGCACGACGGTCCGCACACCGGGCATCCGTCGACTGAGCGCATCGCAGTCGGCCAGCGTCAGATCGCGCGTCGTGGACGCCACGATCGGCGGTCCCCCGCGCGTCTCGGTGCGACCGGGCATGACGACGAGCACGTTCGAGCCAAGGGCGGTGAACGACTCGGCAATCCAACGGCGCGCGCCCTCGCCAAGGGCTGTCAACAGTACGACGGCGCCCATGCCGATCGCGATCGCCCCGCCGGTAGCGCGCGTCCGCAACCGATGGGCAGCGAGCGCACCCGTGGCCAGCGCGAGCACGTCGCGCAGCCTCACAGGTTTCGCCCGTCCTTCATCTGGAGCACGCGGTGGCCGATCTTCGCGACCTCGAGGCTGTGGGTCACGACGATCACGGTCTGCCCGCGGCCGTTGAGCGTAGTCAGCAGCTTCACGATCTCCGCGCCGGACGCGGAGTCGAGGTTGCCGGTCGGCTCGTCGGCAAGCAGTATCGGAGGGCGATTGACGAGCGCGCGGGCGATCGCGACCCGCTGCCGCTCTCCGCCGGAGAGCTCGTCGGGCCGGTGCCCCACGCGCGGTGCGAGCCCAACCGCGTCGAGCAGCTCGGCCGCCCTCGCCCGCCGCTCGACGCTGGGCGTCCCCGCGAACACCAGTGGCAGCTCGACGTTGCGAGCCGCGGTCATTCGCGGCACGAGGTGAAAGGTCTGGAATACGAACCCGATCTTGTCGCGGCGGATGCGCACCCGCTCGGCCTCGGAAAGCTCGACGACCTCGCGGCCGTCGAGCCGGTACGAGCCCGCCGTCGGCCGGTCGAGACAGCCGATTACGTTCAGGAGGGTCGACTTGCCGGAACCGCTGGCACCCATCACGACGAGGAGCTCGCCGCGCGGCACGTCGAGATCGACTCCCGCGAGCGCGCGCACGCGCGAGCCTCCCATCGCGTACTCCCGCACGACGCCGCGCATGCGGATCACCAGATCCTCGCTCACGGGCCGTTACCCTGCACGCGCACGCGCGCACCGTCCTTCACTCGCTCGGTCTCGAGCGACACGATGACGGGCGTCCCGGCGGCCAGGCCATTCCTGACCTCGACCCACTCCCAGTTGCGCAGCCCGACCTCGATCGCCACGGCGCGTGCCTGCCCGTCAGCCGATGCGACGAGAACGCGGTCCCCGTCGAGCAACGCCGACGCCGGAAGGCGCAACACGCCCTCGCGCTGCTGCAGCACGCACTCGACGTCGGCGGAGGTGCCAGGGCGCAGGGTCAGGTTGGTGAGGTCGCCCTCCAGCTCGACCTCGACCTCGACCGTGAGATTCTGCTCCTGCAGCTCGGAGACGAACGGGGCAATCCGAACCAGACGGCCGGGGAGCTTGCGGTCGGGGTACGAGTCGAGCGTGACCCGCGCGACCATCCCCACGGCGAGGCCGGCCTGATCGACCTCGTCGATCTCGGCCTGCACGTACACCCGGTCCGGGTCGACGATTCGCAGCGCGACTTGGCCGGGAATCACCCACTCGCCGACCTCGACCAGCCGCTCCACGACCACGCCGTCGAACGGAGCGTGGACGTCGGTGCGCTCGACGGCGACCCCGGCCCGTGTGACGACGGCTCGCTGCGCCTGCTGGCGGGCCTCTGCCGCGGCGAGGGGCGCCCGCGCGACCTCGTGGGCCAGCTGGACTTGCTCGAGCCCGGTCCGGGGGATGACCTTGGACTGGGCGGGCTGG
>Ga0080064_1004595_pt1 | contig 17421 bp, 13 predicted proteins | sample Subgrocontami54m_FD_69260 | JGI IMG/M metagenome (GOLD analysis project Ga0080064, IMG submission 69260) | Subsurface groundwater microbial communities from S. Glens Falls, New York, USA - GMW46 contaminated, 5.4 m (SPADES assembly) (version 2) ...
CCGGGGGCGGGGCGGGGAGCCCCCCCCCTACGGGCCCCGGCCTACGACCCGCGCGCCAGCCGCAGGACCAGCACAAAGCCAAGGATGATCAATCCGGACGTGGCACAGCAGCCGAGGAAACCGAGCGTGTCGACCCGGTCCCACTTGGCGAATTCCCACGAGGAGCGTGGGCCCAGCAGTTTCGTGTGGTCGAATCGGTGCGGATTACGGCGCGTCCCGTCCATCGCGGCCGCCTCGAGTTCTGGCGTGGCGCCGATGGGCGTTTTCATTTTGCCGTAGAATTGGTCGATGCGCGCGGGATCGGGCGAGCGCGTGAGGAAGCTCACCAGGAACAGCACGACGAACGGAAAGAAGCCGTCGAAGAGAAACTGCGCCGTTTCGCGGTCGGCGGGCGAAAGCCTGGCCGAATGGAGCCCGAACCGATCGAGGAGCCAGCACTCGAAGTTGAAGCGTCCGCGGCCGGCGAACGGGCTAGCCGGATCGTTGGGCACGACACGGACGACCTCCTTGAAATAGACTGGCACGGGCTTGCCCCGCGCGTCAGCCGCCATTTGGACAAGCGAGGGGCGCTGGCAAATCGGCGGCACGCTCGAAGCGGCCAGCGGGGCGATCAGGATGGCGAAGGTGGACAGGCACACGGAGGTCCACACCGCCGCCACGGTGAGCCGCCGCCAGAAGAACATCAGGAGCACGGCCGCGCCGAACGGCACGTTCATCGTGAGCACGATCTTGATCAGCGTCTCCATGTCGCGGACGGCGAGCGCCGAAATCACGCCGAGGGCGAGTACGCCGACGATCACCCAGCGCGCGACGCGCACGCCCTGGGCTTGCGTCGCATCGGCGCGCGCGTGCCGGTAGAAATTGCGCACGAACAGCGAGGAGACGGCGAGCGCCTTCGCGGCGAGCGTCGACATCGTGCCGGCGATCACGCCGGCAAGCATGAGGCCGACAAGCCCGGGGCCAAGCAGCCGGTTCGACATCGCGCCCCACACCGCATCGGGATCGGCGAGACCGCTGTCGCCATACAGGGCGATCGCGATCAAGCCGACAAACGCCCACAAGACGATCATCACGCGTTTCATATAGGCGCCGGAAACGCCGCCGAAGCGCGCCGCGAACTCGTTTTTCGCCGAGCCGAAGATGCCCATGTTGTGGCTCAGCCCGTGGATCTGCACGAGGCCGGCAAACAGCACCGCGAAAATGAAGAGCGGCGAGCCGCCTTCGTCGGCGAAAAGATCCATCATCCGCGCCGGCACCTTGACCGCGAGCTGATGCCAGCCGCCGATCGCCGCGAGCCCGGTCGGGATCAGGAGCACGGAAAAAACGACGATGAGAATGCCCTGGAGCGCCTCGTTCACCGCCGCGGCGGCCATGCCCCCGAGCACGATGTAGGCGCCGATCACGGTCGCGAACACCAGGTAGAACGGCAGCGGCGACACCACGGTGATGTAGCTGTGGAGCGTGCCGCGGGCGTTTTGGTCGCGCAAGGTGCCGAGCCGCGACCGAAGCTCGGGTGCCAGTTCGCCGGCGCGCGCGCGCCTTTCGAGTTGCGCGAGCTCGTGATAGCCGGCGACGGCGGCGCGTTCGTCCGCCGTCCACGTCGATTCCGGCTTCACCGCGACCGACGATGCAATTTTGTACGCGGTGAAATTGCCGAAACCGAGCAAGGCGCACGCCACGCCCACCTGGAACGCCGCATAGAACACCGCGAGGCTGCGGCTGCCGAGCCGGTCCTCGAAGAGGTCCGCGACGGTAACCAGCCGCACCCGCCGAAACCACGTGTTCATGAACCAAAAGTAGGGGTTCATGAACACGGTCTGGAACGCGAACCAAACGCCCGTCACGCCGCGTTGGAAGACAAGGCTGGCGGTGCTCACCGCGCCCTGCGGTTCGGTGGCGTTGCCGAACATCAGGAAGAACTGATATGCCTTGCCCAGCTTCCGGCCGGCGAGAAAAAAGCCCTCCTCGTTCGCCACCGCCTTCGCCGCGCGGTGACCGATGACGATCACCAGCACGAGGTAGCCGACGACGATCGCGAGATCGAGCGGATGCAGGGGCATGGCAGTTTGTGTGCGGGCGAAGCAGTCCGGTGCAACCCCACAATTCGGAGCGGCGCATTGCAAACCGCGGAGTTTTTGACCGCGGAGTACGCGGACCACGCGGAGAAGATGCGGGGGAATCGCCGCTTCTTCCGCGTGATTCGCGTCATCCGCGGTGAAATGGTTCGGGGCCGGCCTGGAATGTTTCCCACGGATCGTGCGAAGCCGCGGAATTTTTTGACCGCGGAGTACGCGGACCACGCGGAGAAGACGCGGGAGAATCGCCGCTTCTTCCACGTGATCCGCGTCATCCGCGGTGAAATGGTTCGGGGCCGGCCTGGAATGTTTCCCACGGATCGTGCGAAGCCGCGGAATTTTTTGACCGCGGAGCACGCGGACAACGCGGAGAAGATGCGGGAGAATCGCCGCTTCTTCGCTTCTTCCGCGTGATTCCCGTCATTCGCGGTGAAATGGTTCGGGGCCGGCCTGGAATGTTTCCCACGGATCGTGCGAAGCCGCGGAGCTTTTTGACCGCGGAGTACGCGGACAACGCGGAGAAGATGCGGGGGAATCGCCGCTTCTTCCACGTGATCCGCGTCATCCGCGGTGAAATGGTTCGGGGCCGGCCTGGAATGTTTCCCACGGATCGTGCGAAACCGCGGAGTTTTTTGACCGCGGAGTACGCGGACCACGCGGAGAAGACGCGGAGGAATCGCCGCTCCTCCGCGTGATTCGCGTAATCCGCGGTGAAATGGTTCGGTGACTTCGGTCGTCCATTCCTGCAATCCGATCCAGCATCGCCAGCGGCGCCCGCCGAGAATCACCATCGGTTTGACAAGATTATCCATTCTCCGCGTTGGAGATTGCCTGTAGCATGGCGCGGTCTTTGGCTTCGCAATGCCTGCACCGGCCCTCGTCCCGGTCCGCCAACTTCGCGTTTTCCCCCATGAAAAAACTCCTCGCTGTCACCTTGTTGCTCGCACTCGCCGCGGGTTGCGCCAAGCGCGATGACGCTGGTGCGACCAAGTCGACGGGCGCGGCCGGCGCCGCCATCTCGGCGACCTACCAGATTGCCGTCATCCCCAAGGGGACGACGCACGAGTTCTGGAAATCGATCAACGCCGGCGCGGTGAAAGCGCAGCGCGAGCTGGCCGGGCAGGGGATCAAGGTGAACATCATCTGGAAAGGCCCGCTGAAGGAGGACGACCGCGAGCAGCAGGTGCAGGTGGTGGAGAACTTCATTGCGCAGCGCGTGAGCGGCATCGTGCTCGCCCCGCTTGACCGCAAGGCGCTGGCCGGGCCGGTCGAGACGGCGGTGCGAGGGAAGATCCCGGTCGTGATCATCGACTCGGGCCTCGAGTCGAAGGCGCAGTCGTCGTTCGTGGCGACCGACAACCGGGAGGGCGGCCGGATCGCGGCGCGCGAGCTGGGCAAAATGCTGGGCGGAAAAGGCAACGCGATCCTGCTGCGCTATGCGGTGGGCTCCGCCAGCACCGAGGAGCGCGAAGAGGGATTTCTCGAGGTGATGAAGAAGGACTTTCCCGCCATCAAGCTGCTCTCGACCGACCAGCATGCCGGTGCGACGCGCGACAGCGCAAAGCGGACGGCGGAAAACCTGCTGAATCGTTTCGGCCGGGAGGTGAACGGGATCTTCGCCGCGAACGAATCATCGGCCGCCGGCATGCTGCTCGCTCTGCGCGACGCGGGGCTGGCGGGCGGCAAGGTGAAGTTCGTGGCCTTCGATTCCGGCGAGACGCTGAACGCCGGACTGAAGGCGGGCGACGTGCAGGGCATGGTGGTGCAAAACCCGATGCGGATGGGCTACCTCGGCGTGAAGACGATGGTCGACGTGCTCCAGGGCAAGTCGGTGCCGGCGGTGATCGACACGGGCGTGGGTTTCGTGACGAAGGAGAATTTCAACTCCCCCGAAATGGCGGACATCGTGACTCCGCCGTTGGACAAGTATCTGAAGTGAGGAGGGGTGATTTGACCCTCGGAATGCTACGCGTAGTTTAGAACCTATGACACTCCAAGTGATCATCGAGCGCGGTGAAGACGGCTATTTTTCGGCGCGCTGTCCGTCATTGAAGAGTTGTTGGTCGCAAGGACGCACTCGTGACGAGGCGCTGCAGAATATTCGGCAAGCGATTGACCTCTACCTCGAGCCTTCGCCCCAAGACCTCACCTCTGACAAGGAGTACGAGATAGTTGCTCTCTCGCTTTGAAGCTTCCGCTGCTCTCCGGCCGCCAAGTCGTCTCGGCGCTGCAGCGTCTCGGCTTTGTCGAGGTCGCGCGCAAAGGCAGTCATGTGAAGATGGAGCATCCTGACGGCCGCCGGATTGTATTCCCGTTTCACGCGGAAGTGGATCGGTTCACGCTGAAAGGAGCCTTGCGCGACGCGTCGGTGCCAATCGACGAGTTTCTCGTCAACGTAAGATGACCGCTCCCGCCCTCCGCCTCTGCGGCATCAAGAAGAGTTTTGGCGCAACCCGTGCGCTGCGGGGAGTGTCGCTCGAGGTGACGCCGGGGGAGGTGCACGCGCTGATTGGGGAAAATGGCGCGGGCAAGAGCACGTTGATGAAAATTCTCAGCGGCGCGCACCGCGCCGATGAGGGCGCGATGGAACTGGCCAGCCAGCCCTACGCGCCGGCCAATCCGCACGATGCGCGGCTGAAAGGCGTCGCGATGATTTATCAGGAGCTGAACCTCGCGTTGCACCTGACGGCGCAGGAAAACATCCTGCTCGGCGCCGAGTCGGCGCGCGCGGGATGGATTGACCGGCCAGCCTCGCGCGAACGCGCCCGCGCGGCCCTGGCGCAACTCGGGCACGGCGACCTCGACCTCGATCGGCCGGCGGGCTCCTTCAGCATCGCGACGCAGCAGGTGATCGAGATTGCGCGCGCGCTCCTGACCAATCCCAAGGTGCTCATCATGGACGAGCCGACGAGCAGCCTCACGCAGGCCGACACCGAGCGGCTGTTCGAAACCATCGGGCGGCTCCGCGGCCAGGGCGTCAGCATCATTTACATCAGCCACTTTCTCGAGGAGTGCCGCCGCGTGGCCGATCGCTTCACCGTCCTGAAGGATGGCGAGTCGGTCGGGAGCGGCGAGATGCGCGGGGCGAGCCTGGACCACATCGTGACGCTGATGACGGGCCGCGAGGTGAAGGACCTGTATCCGCACACACAGCACGCGCTGGGCGAAGTCGTGCTGGCGGTGAAGGCCGTGCGCCGTGCGCCGCGTTTGAAGCGCGGTTCGTTTCAGCTCCGCGCCGGCGAGATTTTCGGGCTCGCCGGGCTCATCGGGGCGGGGCGAACGGACCTGCTCCGCGCGACGTTCGGGCTCGACCAGCTGCAGGCGGGCGAGGTCTGCGTCGTCGGCTCACCGGCGGCGGCGGCCACGCCGCGCGCTCGGTGGGCGCAGGGCATCGGCTTCCTGAGCGAGAACCGGAAGGAGGAAGGCCTGATGCTGACCCAGTCGATTGCCGACAACATCACGCTGACGAAGCAGGAGACCTTTGGCCGGTTCGGCTGGATCAACGGCCGGCGGCAGCGCGCGACCGCGCAGCGGTGGATCGAGCACTTGCGGGTCAAGTGCCGCGACGCGGCGCAGCCCATCCGGCAGCTGTCGGGCGGCAATCAGCAGAAAGTGGCGATCGCCCGGCTGCTCGAGCATCCCGCCCGGATTTTCCTGCTCGACGAACCGACCCGCGGCATCGACGTCGGCAGCAAGGCGCAAATCTACGAACTGATCGGCGAACTCGCGTCCGCGGGCAAAGCCGTCGTCGTGATCAGCAGTTACCTCCCGGAACTGCTGGGGCTCTGCGATACGATCGGCGTCATGTGCCGCGGGGAACTGTGTGCCGTGCGGCCGCGCGCGCAGTGGACCGAGGCGGAAATCATGCGCGTGGCGACCGGGAGTTTTCCGCCAGGGGTGGAAGACTAAGAGTTTCTTGCGGGCAAAAAACTGATGAATGACACCGTTAAAGTCGTCCTCGCGAAAGCCGGCCCGTTCCTGGGGCTGCTGGTCGTGATCATCCTCTTCGCGATCCCGGGGGAGACCCGGGAGTTCTTTCTCACGTACCATAATTTCAAGACGATTTTCACCCAGACCGTCATCGTCGCGATCGGCGCGCTCGGCATGACGATGATCATCGTGAGCGGCGGCATCGACCTGTCGGTCGGCTCCGTGATCGCGTTCACGAGTGTCGTCGGCGCGTTGCTCGTGCAGAAAGGCGCGGGACCCGTGGGCGCGACGTTCGCGGTGGTCGGCACCGGCGCGGCCATCGGCATGCTGAACGGCGCCGCCATCGCGGGGCTGCGCGTCACGCCGTTCATCATCACGCTGGGAACGCTCGGCGTCTGGCGGGGTTCGGCGAAGCTGCTGGCGCACAACCAGACGGTGAATTACGAGGCCTCGCCGATCAACGCGTGGATGCGCACGGCGGATCCGTTCAGCTATGCGCTGCCGGCCGGCGTGTGGGTCGCGCTGGGCCTCGCGGCCGTCACGGCGGTGCTGCTGCGCAACACCGTGTTTGGCCGGCATGTCTTTGCGCTCGGCTCCAACGAGGCGACGGCGCGGCTCTGCGGCATTCCGACGACGCGGATGAAAATTCTCATCTATGCCGTTGCCGGCTGCTTCTTCGGCCTCGCCGGGATCTTCCAGATGTCGCGCATCAGTCAGGGCGATCCGACGGCGGCGGTCGGGCTCGAACTCGACATCATCGCGGCGGTGATCATCGGCGGCGCGAGCTTGAATGGCGGCGTCGGTACCATCCTTGGCTCGATGATTGGGGCCTTGACGATGGCGGTTCTCCGCAACGGCTCGCAACTCAGCGGGTGGGAAACGCCGGTGCAGGAAATCATCATCGGTCTCGTGATCATCGTGGCCGTGTTCGTCGACCGCTTGCGCCAGGGAAAGCAGGAGTAGTCGCCGGAGTAGGGTGGAACGCGACCTCCGGGCGCGTTCTTGCCGCGTACCTGCCTGACGGCGCCCGGAGGTCGCCGTCCACCTTTGATAAAGGGCGTCGTGGCTCGGGCTATGCCGATGCTCCGACCGGGATTTTACGTTCCTCCAGCCGATCCAGCAGCCGCAGCAACCCGTCCAGGATCGTCAACGGCGGCGGCGGGCAGCCGGGGATAAACAAGTCCACCGGCACCAAGGCCTGCGCACCGTTGAGGATTTCGGGATTGTCCACGAACGGTCCGCCGGCGATCGCGCAGGCGCCGACTGCGATCACGATCTTCGGCTCGGGCACGGCGTCGTAGGTTTTGCGCAAGGCGAGCTCCATGTTGCGGGAGATTGCGCCGGTGATCAGCAGGCCGTCGGCGTGGCGCGGTGACGCCACCATTTGGATACCGAACCGGCCGAGGTCCCAGCCGATCGTGCCGAGTACGTTGACATCGGCCTCGCAGCCGCCGCAGCCGCCGGCGCTCACCTGGCGCAGCCGCAGCGAGCGGCCGAAGAGCTTCTGCAGCCTGGCGTCGAGCGCGACGGCGAGCCGCAGCTCCTCGTGGCCCGCGCCACCGAGCACGAGGTCTTCGCGCGTCCGGGTCGCCATCCGGTAGTTGCCGGTCGCGGTGATCGCACCGGGTGGACATGCGTCGAGGCACGCCGCGCAGAAAATGCAGCGGCCGAGATCGAGCGAGAGGGGGATGCCGGGCTTTTGCGTGATGGCCACGGTCGGGCAAACGTCCGCGCATTCGCGGCAACCGTCGGTGCACTTCGCGACGTCGACGCGGAGCGCGCCACCGTGCCGATCCGGGAGCGCCGGCGTGGGGCCCTGCGGAAACGCCATGGTCTCGCAGCCGCGTTTCAGCCGGTGAGTGAGGGTATCGAGGACGAACATGATGGGCAGGATTACGGGACTACAGGACTACGGGACTACCGGAGCAGAAGAAAAGTGGACACCCGAGCGCCGTGTCCGGAAGTCCAGTAGTCCAGTCGTCCTGTAGTCCGGTGGTCTCATTACAAATCGAAGCCGCAGTACGAGAGGTTGAAGCTCTTGTTGCAGAGCGGAAAATCGGAAATGGCCATGCCGCGCAGCGCGAGCGTCATGCCGGTCCAGTTGTGGAACGAGGGATCGACGATCTTGTAGCGCCAGAACCGGCCGCCGGCGTCCGTCAGCGCAACGTGACAGACTTCGCCGCGCCAGCCTTCGACCAGCGCGACGGCGAGCGTCTCCGGGGCGGCGGCGGTCACCGGCGCGCGGATTTCTCCTTCCGGCGGATTCGCGAGTTGTTCCTGGAGGAACTGGCCGGACCGCTGGCATTCGAGCCAGCGGACGCGCGCGCGCGCCAAGACATCGCCGCCGGGCCACACCGCGATGGGTGATTGCGCGAAGCGATGCCAGCCCGCCGGATGATCGTAGCGGACGTCGCGGACGAGTCCGCAGGCGCGCGCGGCGGGTCCGACGAGACCGATGTCGGCCGCCTGTCGCGTTGTCACCGTGCCGGTATTCTCGAAACGCGCCCGAACCGACGCGGCGTCCCAGAGCCAGAGGGCGGCGTTCTCCAATTCCGCGAGCGCCGGCCCAAGGCGTTGCCGCAGCTGCTCGATGCGCGCGGCCTCCAAATCGTAACCGCAACCGCCCGGCCGGACGAGCCGGCGGCCGAAACGGCTGCCGCAGAGCAGCGCGGTGAGGTTGAGAAAATCGCCGCGAATCTTGCCGCAGGCCGACGCGGTCGGCAGGAAGGCGACGTCGTTCGCGAGCGCCCCGAGATCGCCGCTGTGGTTGGCGAGCCGCTCGAGTTCCAGCGCGATTGCCCGCAGCCATTGCGCGCGCAGCGGCGGCTCGGTGCCGGCGAGCGCTTCGAGGACCGATGCGTAGGCGGTGGCGTGCGCGATGGTCGTGTCGCCGGCGACCGTTTCCATCTGCGCCATAGACGCCCGGTGCGGGCCGCCCTGGATCGCGTGTTCGGCGCCGCGGTGCTGGTAGCCGAGTGCGATTTCGAGGTGAAGCACCTCCTCGCCGGCGCACTGGAAGCGGAAGTGGCCCGGCTCGATCACGCCGGCGTGCACGGGGCCGACGGCGACTTCGTGCACCTCGCGGCCGTTGACGCGGAAAAACTCGCCCATCGCGGGCGCGTTCCCCGCCATGCGGCGAACGGGCTTCAGCCACGGGTGGCCGACGGGCGTGAGCCCGTGCTGCTCCCAGACTTCGCGTTCGAAGAGATGCGCCTGCGGCTGTAACGCGGTGAGCGCCGGGTAACTCCCGGTCACCGGGGTGCTCCGTGCCGCCGCGAGCGTGTTGTCGGTGTCGAACGCGACAATGGCCACCAGGCGAATGCCGGCCGCCGAGTCGCGGCGGACCGGGTCCGCGGGTACGCCGAACCACGCGCAGAGCCGGCCGCCGCGCGCGAGTTTATCGGCGGTGGCAGGCACGAGTTCCGCCGCGGAGAACTCGGGCACGTCGGCCCACGGGAGACTCGTGGCGTTGGCGAGCAGGGCGAATTCCTGGGTGGCGTTCATCAGCGCGACTGGGCGGGTTGTTGATCGCCATTGCGTCTGCCAATGGCCAGTAGAATTCCTTGCAGCAGGGCCCACGGATTTGGCGGGCAGCCGGGAAGGTAGACGTCGACCGGAATCACCGCGTCGACTGCGCCGCACGTGGCGTAGTTGCGGCCGAAGATTCCGCCGCTGCAGCCACAGGCGCCGACCGCCACGACGAGCCGCGGCTCGGGCGTCGCGTCGTACGTATTCCGGAGGGCGAGTTCCATGTTGCGCGTGACCGGGCCGGTCACCAGCAGCAGGTCGGCGTGGCGGGGCGAAGCCACAAAATGGATACCGAAACGCTCCAGATCGTAGACCGGGCTGTTGAGCGCGTGGATCTCCACTTCGCAGCCGTTGCAGGAGCCGGCATCGACGGCGCGGATGTGCAACGACCGGCCGAACGCGGCCTGCGCGCGCGACTGCAATTGCCGGCCCAGGGTTTCGAGCGACGCCGCGTCGTCGCGGAAGGCCGTCGGGCCGGCGAGCAGGCGGTGGTGCGTGCCGTCGTCGCCCAGCCGGTAGCGCCCTGTCGTGCGCAATTCTGCGGCGCTGCGCGCGGCGAGCTCACAGTGGTTGGTCATGCGAATCGCGCGGTCGGTGTCCGCGCACAGTCCGCAGAAGATGCATTTGCCCAGATCGAGCGTGGCCGTGCGCACGCCGGCCTCGTCGGCGAACGCGATCGCGCCCGTGGGACAGGCCGTGCTCGCGGCGCGCGCATCGTGCCAGCGCGTCCAGTCGATCTCGGGGCGGCCGCGGGCATGCGCGGAAATTTCCGCCGGCGCTTGCGGATACGCCGTGGTGACGATGCCGGTCTTCAGGCTTTGCCGGAGGGTTTCGAACATGAGGAATTTGGCGGAGGAATTTGGCGATGGTGCTACCGGTGATCATGGGCGAATCTGCCGCCGGGGGAGGCGCGCGAACCCGCCCACCCGCCAAATTCCTTAGAGCGCGTCCAGAAAGGTGGGGCTGGCTCTCCGAGCCGGCCTGGATTCCAGCATTCTCTTGCACGCAGCAGTTGCGAATCACCCGGCAATCCAGGCCGCTTCGGAGAAGCGGCCCCACCTTGGGCAGGTTTGTCTCGCACGCAGTGCGGGTTAAGGAATTTGGTGGGATGGAGCTTCAATGGCACAGCGGGCTGGGAGATGTTCACGAGGGTTATTCGCGCGGCCGCCAAATTCCTAACGATCCGTGCCGGAATACGACAGGTTGAAGCTTTTGTTCACCACGGGGAAATCCGGGATGATGTTGCCGAGAATCGCCTCGCACAGCGCCGGCCAGTTCTGCAGCGAGGGGTCCTTGATTTTGCAGCGCGCCAGCCGGCCGTCGGGGCCGGTGTGGACCCAGTGAAAGATTTCTCCGCGCCAGCCCTCGACGTATCCGAGCGCCCGGCGATCGGCCGGCGGCGTCGGAATGGCGACCTCGATTCGGCCCGCCGGCAGGGCCGCGATCGTTTGCCGAAGAAGGCCGAACGATTGGAAGACCTCCTCGCGGCGTACGACCATCCGATGTTGCACGTCACCGGCCGTGAATACGGGAACGGTAAAATTCAAGCGGTCGTAGAACGCATGCGGGAAGTCGCGGCGCAAATCGTGATCGAAACCGGACGCGCGACCGGCGATGCCCACGATGCCGAGATCGCGGGCCACGTTGGGCGGCAGGACGCCGGTCGTTTCCAGTCGATCGCGCACGCCGGAATTGCCGCGAATCAGTTCCACCAGGTCCTGGAATTCGGTTTCCAGTCGATCGCTGAGCCGCGCGAGAGCCGTGAGCTGGTGCGGATCGAAATCATAACGCACGCCGCCGAGGCACGCCATGCCGCGCAGCAAACGGTTCCCAGTGAGTTCCTCGTTCAGGCGCAGGATCTCCTCCTTCAGCCGCATGGCGTGCATGTGCGCGGTGACGAATGCCACGTCGGTGCAGATCGCCCCGATGTCCGCGATGTGATTGTAGAGCCGCTCCAGCTCCAGGCAGATCGTGCGCAGGGCCCGCGCGCGCGGCGGTGGCTCGACGCCGGCGGCGCGCTCGACCGCGTGACAGAAGGCGGTCGCATGCGCGAAACCGGAGTCGCCGGAAATGCTCTCGGCGAGCCGGACGCCGTGCGCGAGCGGCAGGGCTTCGAACAGCTTCTCGATGCCCTTGTGCACATAGAACATGCGCAGTTGCAGGTAGAGCACGGGTTCGCCGGCGACACTGAAGAGGAAGTGACCCGGCTCGATGATGCCGGCATGCACGGGCCCGACCGGCACCTGGAAAACGCCTTCGCCCTCGACGTCGCGCAGCTTGTGCCGCGGACCAGTGAAGGGCGGCAGCGTCGTGTGCAGGTCGAAATCCTTGCGCAGCGGGAAAACCTCCGGCCAGTCGTCGTGCAGCGCGCAGCGTCGCGGGTTGGGGTGACCGCTGAGCCGGATGCCGAAGAGGTCCTGGATCTCGCGCTCCTGCCAGTTGGCGGCGGGCAGCGCGGGCGTCAGCGAATTCAGTTCCGGCGACTCGGCGGAAACCGGCACGCGCACGAGGACGAACCCGTGCGCGGTGTCGAGCGCGTGGACGTAGTACACGAAAAACGTCTGCGCGGTCTCGCGGGCATCCTCGGCGAAAACCCCCACGAGCCGGCCGCCATGTTTTCGGCACAGGGCGGAGCAGAGCGCGCCGGCGAGATCGGACGACGCCTGCAGATAGAGCTCGTTCGGCTGCGGTGCCTCGAGCGGCACGATTGGCCGGCCGAACCGCTGGGTGAGTTCGTCGAGCACGGAGCGAAGGCTCGGGATCACGTTCATGGCGTGCCGCGGATGATGTCCGCGGCGAGTTCGAGCAGCTGTCGCACCGCGCCCGGCAACCAGAACGAGAATACGAGCAGGGTGACGAGGGGGAAACTCAGCGTAAGCAAGAGTCCGGCCGACGCCCGTTCGCGCGGAGGTTCGCCCGCCGGCGCGGGTCCGAGAATCAGGCCGGCCAGCTTGCTCAGCACGCCGCAGAAAACGACGATGAGCCCGACCAGCATGCCGATGCTGGCCCAGGCCTGATCGGAGGAGAACGCGCCGACGAGGATGGTGAGTTCGCTGAAGAACAACCCGAACGGCGGCAGCCCGCTGATCGCCACGGCGGCGACGGCGAGCGCCAGCGCCGTGAACGGCATGGTGCGACCCAGGCCGGAGCCGAGCCGGCGGAAGTCGAGTTCGTGGCGCTGCTGGTGGATGTTGCCCGCGGCGAAGAACAACACCGGCTTGGCCAGCGCATGGTAACCCATGTGGAGGAGGGCGCCAAAGACGGTGAGCGGCGCGTTGAGCCCGATCGCCGCGCAGATGAGCCCCACGTGCTCGAGACTCGAATACGCGAGCAGCCGCTTGAGGTTGCGCTGGGTCAGCACGAACGGTCCGGCCAGCAGCATCGAGCCGAGGCCGAAGCCCAGCAGCAGGTGGCGGCTGAAGTCCGGGCCGAGGCAGGCCGCGGTGAGAATGTGAAACCGCAGCAGCGCGTAGACCGCGATCTTGAGCGAGACGCCGGAAAGCATCGCGCTGGTGGGCGAGGGCGCCTCGCTGTGCGCGTCGGGCAGCCAGGTGTGCATCGGGGCGAGCCCGGCCTTGGTGCCGTAACCCACGAGGACGAAGACGAACGCGAGCCGCACGAGCTGCGGATTGAGCTGCGGGGCGATCGCGAGCAGCCGCGACCAGTTGAAGCTCGGGACCGCCGCGGCTTCTCCGGGCCGGATGGCGGCGGCGTACATGAAGATCGCCCCGAACAGCGCGAGCACCAGGCCGAGGCTGCCGAGCATGACGTATTTCCAGGCCGCCTCGAGCGAGGTCTTGCGGTTGTAGAGCGCGACCAGCAGCACGGACGACAACGCGGTGATCTCGACCGCGGCCCACATGACGCCGAGATTGTTCGCAAGCACGACCAGGAGCATGCCCGACGCGAAGACCGGCGTGAGCACGTAGAACTCGCGCACGCGTTTCTCGGTGATGGCGCCGGCCGCCAGGTCGCGGCGGAAGTAGCGCACGGCGTAGAACGAGCTCGCCAGCGACACGACCGAGATCAGCAGCACCATCCACGCGCTGAGGGCATCGGCGCGGAGAAACTCGTTCCATTCGGTGACCGCGCCGCGATTGGTCGCGAGCACCGCCGCCAGGAGGTCCAGCCCGAGCAGCAGCAGCGCCCCGAAGGCGGAGATATTGACGGCCTCCAGCAGCCCGCGGCGCGGCACGAGCAGGCAGAGCACGCCGGCGGCGAGCGGCAGCAGCAGGATGGAACTCAGCAGCATGGCTTCATCCCTTCAGCTCGTTGAGCTTGCTGACGTCCATCGAGGAGAACGACTCGCGTATCCGGAAAACGAGGATGCCGAGCACCATCACCGCGACGATCACGTCGAGGAAGATGCCGATTTCCACCACCAGCGGGATGCCGTAGGTCGTGAGCGCGATCGCGGCGAGCATCACGCCGTTTTCGGTCGTGAGCAGCGCGAGCACCTGGGTGATCGCCTTCCGGCGGTTGATCATCAGGAAGAAGCCGGTGAGCAGCAGGGTGAGCGCGACCGCGAGCGTGTTGCTCCCGAGCCGCGTCAGCGAGGTGAAGGGCCGCGCCACGACGTAAGCCAGCAGCGTGAGGGCTCCGCAGATCAGCATCGAGGCGGGCATGTTCACGAGTGGATGAATCTCCTGGTCGATCTTGATCCGGCGCACGAGCCGGGTGAGCTGCCACGGCAGGATGCCAACCTTGCCGATCAGCGTGAGGCCGGCGATGACCAGCACGTGCCACGCGTCGTACGCCACCGCGACCACGGTGGCGATGGCGGCGAGCAGCACGGATTGGAGCGCGAAAAGCCGGATGTTGGTGATGAGCATCCGCTGCACGACCAGCAGCAGCTGCAGCACGAGCATGAGCGAGGCGAGCAGCGTGATCAGCCGGGAGACTGCGTCGGGCGGGCTCATTTGAACAGAAACGTCGAGACGAGCGCGAGGGTCGCGAGCATGAACGCGGCGCTCAGCAGATCCGGCACGCGGAACAGCCGCAGCTTGGCGTTGGTGAACTCGACCACGACGACCACGCCCGCGATTACCACCAGCTTCGCGGCGAACCACGCCACGCCCAGCGTGAAGCTCGCCGGCGTGACGGCCACGGCGAGTCCGATGGGGAAGAACAGGTTCGCGAGCAGCGCCATCAGCACGAGCTGCTTGATCGACGCGCCCCATTCCATGAGCGCGAGGCCGCGGCCGGAGTACTCGAGGAGCATCGCCTCGTGAATCATCGTCAGCTCGAGGTGGGTTGCGGGGTTGTCGACCGGAATGCGGCCGGTTTCGGCGAGCAGCACGATGAACATCGCGACGAGCGCCAGCACCCGTGACGGATCCGCCAGGCCCCAGCCGGCGGCCCGGCCGGTCTGCACGATTTGGTCGAGGCTCGTGGAACCGGCGGTCGTCGCCAGGGTGAAGATCGCGAGCATCATCGCGGGCTCCGCGAGCGCGGCGATCGTCATCTCGCGGCTGCTGCCCATGCCGCCAAACGCCGACGCGGGGTCGAGTCCGCCCAGGGCGAGAAAGAAACGACCGAGCGCCAGGAGGCCGACCAGCGCGAGCGCCCCGCCGAAGACGCCGAGCGGCGCCTGGGTGGTGGCGAGCGGCACCAGGAGGCCGGCGGTGAGCGCCGAGAGAAACAGCACCGCGGGGGCCGCGCGGAAGATCCAGGAGGCGTGCTCCGACACCACCATGTCCTTCCGGAAGAATTTCAGCAGGTCGAAATAGGGCTGCCACACCCGCGCGCCGCGCCGATTCTGGAGCTTCGCCTTCCAATTCTTGATCAGTCCGCTCACCAGCGGCGCCAGCCCGAGCAGGAGCAGCGTTTGCAACGTGATCGCGAGCAGCCCCGAGTTCATGTCGCGAAAAGCAGGAGCGCGACCAGCGTCGCGAAGATGTAGGCGAGGTACGCGTGGATGCTGCCGGCCTGCAGCCCGCGGATGCGGCGCGCGGCGCGCAGAATCACCATGCGCGCCGGGCGGTAGATGCGCTCCTCGAACAGTTCCTCGACGTGGCTGTCGAAGCGCAGCGTTTTCGCGAAATACGGCGAGAAATCGTATTCGCGCTGCACCTCGCGGTGCGGCCGGAACAGCGCCTTGAACACCATCCGAATCGGCTTCGAGAAGCCGGTCGCGGTGTATTCCATCCGCGGGGACAGCGTCCGCTGCCCGCAAGCCCAGGTCGGCCCGATCCGCACCTGCGTTTTGCGCGCAAACAGCAGCGTGAGCACGAGGGGAATCGGCAGGAGGCAAATGGCCGTGAGCAGCAGGCCGACGGGCGATACCGTGCCGCCGGTCGGACTGAGCGAGGTCAGCACCACGCCGCCGGCCGCGCTCAGTTGGTCGCCGAGCTGGCAGCCGGTGAGCTGTTGGGCCAGCGGATCAAGCAGTCGCACGACGTGCGTGGGAAACAACCCAAGCACGACGCACGCCACCGCGAGCAATCCCATGCCGAGCCGCATGCTCGGCGCCGCCTCGTGCGCCTGCGCGGCGGCGGCGCTGCGCGGTTGGGCGAGGAACGTGATGCCGAAGGCCTTGACGAAACAGGCCGCGGCCAGGGCGCCGGTCAGTGCGAGCATCGCGCCACTCAGGGGAAAGATGAGCCGGAGCAGGCTCGTGGTGGTGCCGAATCCCTGCAGCAGCGCCTGGTACGTCAGCCATTCGCTGACGAAGCCATTCAACGGCGGCAGGGCGGAGATCGCCACCGCGCCGACGAGGAAGAAGAACGCCGTCTGCGGCATCCGTTTAATCAGTCCGCCCATCGCCTCCATGTTGCGCGTGCCGGTGGCATGGAGCACGGCGCCGGCGCCGAGGAACAGCAGGCCCTTGAACACCGCGTGGTTGATCGTGTGATACAGCCCCGCGATCAGCGCCAGCGTGGCGAGCACGTCGTGCCCGGTGCGCAGAAAGATCAGCGCGGCGCCCAGCCCCATCAGGATGATGCCGATGTTCTCGATGCTGTGATAGGCGAGGAGCCGCTTCAGGTCGTGCTCCATCAGCGCGTAGAGGACGCCGAGCACGGCCGAGACCGTGCCGACCGTCAGCAGCGTGACGCCCCACCAGAGCGGCGGCCCGCCGGGCGAGGAGAGAAAATCGAAACCCACGCGGACGAACCCGTAGATGCCGGTCTTGATCAGCACGCCGGACATGAACGCCGAGACATTGCTCGGTGCGACGGGATGCGCCGCGGGCAGCCAGATATGCAGCGGCACGATGCCGGCCTTGATCCCGAAGCCGACGAGGAAGAGCAGGAACGCTCCGTCGCGCTTCGCCGGATCCATCGTCGCGCCGATGCCATGCAGGCTCGCGAAACCGTAATCGCCCGAAGCCTGGAAAAGCAGGAGGAAGCCGCCGATGACGCAGCCGGCGTCGATGTGCGACATGATGAAGTACAGGACGCCGGCGTGCCGGGTCTCGGCCGTCTCGTGTTCAAAACTCACCAGGCAGTAAGCGGTGAGCGCCATCACCTCCCACGCGGCGAGAAACAGCCAGAGGTCGTCGGCGAGCACGATGAGGTTCGTCGCGAGCAGGAGGAGGTTGAACAGCGCCGCGAGGAGCCCGACGTTGCGCCGGCCGAAATAGCCGCGCGCGTAGCCGAGGGAATAGGTGGCGATCGCGAGCGTCAGGAGGGAGACCACCAGCAGGAAGAACGCCGCGAGGGCGTCGATTCGCACCGAGAAGCGAATGAAGGGCAGCAGCGGCGGAAACCACGCGAGGGCCACGCGGCTGGCCGCCGCGCCGCCGGCGAGGCCCTGGAACGCGAGCCCCAGGCCGCAGAGCGCCGCGAGCATCGCCGCGCCGAAACCGCAGATGTTCGCGAGCTTCTCGCGCCGGCACACCAACACCCCGCTCACTTCGCCGCGCGCAGAAGCCCCTAGCGGCGCAGCC
>Ga0080064_1004596_pt1 | contig 17418 bp, 15 predicted proteins | sample Subgrocontami54m_FD_69260 | JGI IMG/M metagenome (GOLD analysis project Ga0080064, IMG submission 69260) | Subsurface groundwater microbial communities from S. Glens Falls, New York, USA - GMW46 contaminated, 5.4 m (SPADES assembly) (version 2) ...
CTCGTTCCCCCCCCCCGCCAACCCGTCCCGCGACGAGCGAGCCCTGGTCTGCTACGAAGACGGCGGCCTGCTGGTCCGCGACGGACGCATCGCCGCGAGCGGCGACTACCACGCGGTGAGGGCCTCCTGTCCAGAGGCGCCCACGGTCGACTGGCGCGCCGGCTTCGTGTTACCAGGCTTCGTCGACACGCACTCGCATTTCCCGCAACTGCGTATCATTGGAGCCCTGGGCCGGTCGCTACCCGACTGGCTCGAGCACGTCGCCCTGCCCGAAGAAGCACGGATGGCCGACACTGCCTGCGCAACCGATACGGCCCACGCGTTTCTCCGTGCGCTGGCCAGTCACGGAACGACGACGGCCCTGGTCTTCGGCGCGCATTTCGCGTCCGCCACCGCCGCGCTCTTCGATGCCGCTGGTGCGGCCGGGCTCCGACTGATCAGCGGGCTTGTCGTCTCCGACCGGCGCTTGCGGCCGGAACTGCATCAATCTCCCCCGGACGCGTACCGGGACAGCACGGAGTTGATTCGTCGCTTTCACGGTCGTGGCCGGCTTCTGTACGCCGTGACACCGCGCTTCGCCCTCTCCACATCCGAAGCGATGCTCGAGGTCTGTCAAACACTTCTCGCCGAACATGGGGGGCTTCGCGTCCAGACACACCTCAACGAGAACACCAGCGAGGTCGCCGAAGTCGCGCGCCTTTTTCCCTGGGCGCAGGACTATCTGGCGGTGTACGAGCGGTACGCGCTGACTGGCTCGCGGGCGGTGATGGCCCACAACGTCCAGGCATCCGACGCGGAGCTCGAGCGGCTCGCTGCGACGCGCACGTCCATCGCGCACTGTCCAAGCAGCAACGCGGCGCTCGGCAGCGGGATCTTTCCTCTCCGGCGCCACCTCGACGCCGGGGTCGAGTGCTCGCTCGGCACCGACGTGGGCGGCGGCACCGGATTCGGGATGCTGAAGGAGGGATTGCAGGCGTATCTCATGCAGCGCGTGGCGCCAGACGCCGTGTCGCTCGATCCGGCACGATTGTGCTACCTGGCAACGCTGGCGGGCGCCGAGGCTGTGGGGCTCGGGCACGAGATCGGGGACTTCCGCGTCGGGAAGGCGGCGGACCTCGTCTACCTGCGTCCACCTGCCGGCAGCCCCCTTGCGGGCGTGCTCGAGCGCGTGGAAAGCCCGGAGCAGGCGCTTTCCGCGATCTTCACACTTGCCGGCGAGGAAAGCGTGCAGGAGGTTCGAGTGGAGGGCTCGCCCGTCTACCGTGCGGCCGGCAGCAATGAGAGCATGTTGCGAGCGTGAATGACGCTCATCGAATTGAACGCCAGCGACCGCGATCGTTTCGTTGCCGCGCTCGGCTGGGTCTTCGAGCACTCGCCGTGGGTAGCCGAACGGGCCTGGGAGCGCCGGCCGTTCGCGTCTGTCGGGGAGCTGCACGGAGCGATGGTGGCCGAGGTGCTGGCAGCGCGTCATGAGGAACAGATGGCGCTGCTCCGCGCTCACCCCGATCTCGGGACCCGCGCGCGGATGAGCGACGCTTCAACGGGCGAGCAGGCAGGAGCCGGTCTCGACGGTCTGACAATGGCGGAGTTCGACAGGCTGCAAGAGCTCAATTCGGCCTACCGCGCACGATTTGGCTTCCCGTTTCTGTTCGCCGTCAAAGGAAGCACGAAGCACGATGTCCTCGGGGCCCTCGCCGGCAGGCTGTCGGCGTCGCCTGATGACGAAGTGGCGGAGGCACTCCGACAGGTGTCTCGAATCGCGTCGTTTCGGCTGGAGGACGCCATCTCGTCGCCTGCGTCGTAGGTCAAGGCCCCGGTTACCGGCATCTCCGGCGTGAGCCGGCAGGGAGATTTCGTGGAGCAGTTCGCCAGCGGGTGGAAGCGGCATTACTACGGCAAAGGCGACGTGAGCGTCTATCGGCTGAACCGCGACGGGAAGACGCCGGCCGGCCAGAGCCCGGTGTTCGGCGCGAACGTGCTGATGCTGACCTACGGCGACGCATTCTCGCCGACATACGCGACGGGCGACAACACGGGACTCATCGCAACGGATTCGATGAAGAATTTCATTCAGCGCGAGACGGTGAACTTCACCGGATACGACCTCGAGGGCTACTGCCGGTTCATCGGGACGGCATTTCTCGCGAGGTATCCGCAGGTGGAGGGGGTGCAGGTCTCGGCGGAGGAGATCCCGTACGCGGCGCTCGAGCAAGGCGCGGCGGGGTTTTTCCCTTCGGGGCCGGAGCGCGCGACCGCACGGGTCGAGCTCGAACGTGAGCGCATCGTCGAAGCCGTCTCGGGCATCCGCGGCTTCAAGCTTCTGCGCCTCGGCGGCAGCGCATTCAAGGGGTTCGTCCGCGATGAATACACGACTCTGCCGGACTTGCTGAGCCGGCCACTCCACATCTGGCTCGACCTCGACTGGCGTTATACCGAACCCGCGGCAGCGTTCAACGACGGCCAAATCGTCGCTCGAGCCCGTCACATCGTTCGCGACGTGTTCGGCTCGATCGAGTCTGGAAGCATTCAGCAGTTGATCACCCGGATCGCGACCCGTCTGCTCGAGGAGACTCCGGAGATTGTCGAACTGGACATGGAAGCGAACAATCGCACGTGGGATACGATTGCCGAACGGGGCGATGATCTCGGCATCTACACGGAGCCCCGCCCGCCCTACGGGGTCCTCGGACTGAGAATCAAGAGGTAACGGTGGCGCGACTGTCGACGCACGTGCTCGACACATCGCTGGGGATGCCGGCGGCCGGCATCATCGTCGAGTTGCGCCTCGTGACGGCTGATGAACGGCGGCTGCTGGCGACGTCAGTGACCAACGCCGATGGTCGGACGGACGCTCCGCTGCTTTCCGCCGATCGCCTCGAAGTGGGCGTGTACGAGCTGACGTTTCGTGTGGGCGACTACTTGAGACGAGGGCGCGCCGCGCCACTGCCCGACCCACCGTTCCTCGGCGACATCGTGGTGCGTGTCGGCATCGCCGAAGCGACCGGTTCCTACCACGTCCCGCTCCTGCTTTCGCCGTACGGGTACAGCGTGTACCGGGGATCGTGATGCTCACGACCAAGGCACGCGACGTGGTTCGCTGCTGCCGGTTGCTGGCCAACTACTCCGAGGAGCCCGGGTTCACGACGCGGACGTTCCTGTCGCCGCCGATGCGCAACGTCCATGCGCACCTCACGCCGTGGATGGAAGCCAGTGGAATGACTGTCGGCGTCGACCATGCGGGCAACCTCCGCGGCGTCTATGCCGCGTCGTCTCCGGCCGCGCCTCGCCTGTTCATCGGCTCGCACCTCGATACCGTGACACATGCCGGGGCGTTCGATGGCGTAATCGGTGTCGTGTTGGCGGTAGCGCTGATCGATCTGCTGGGAGGGCAGCGGCTCCCCTTCACCATCGAGGTCGTCGGATTCTCCGAAGAAGAAGGCGTGCGCTTCGGCGTGCCGTTCATCGGCAGCCGCGCGCTGACCGGCTCGCTGGACGAGGATCTGTTAGGTCGACGTGACGCGGAAGGCCGCAGCGTCGCCGACGCGATCCACGACTACGGCCTCGACCCGTCATGCGTCGGCCAGGCACGTGCGAACGGCGACGCGCTCGGCTATGTCGAGTTCCACATCGAACAGGGACCGGTGCTCGACAATCTTGGACTGCCTCTTGGCATCGTCGACGCGATTGTCGGGCAGAGCCGTCTGGCCGTTGCCTTCTCGGGTGCGGCCAATCACGCCGGAACCACCCCGATGAACGCGCGCCGAGACGCGCTGGCCGGCGCCGCCGAATGGATTGGGGCCGTCGAAGGTCTCGCTCGCGACACACCCGGCCTCGTGGGGACGGTCGGGCAGATTCGCGCCCTGCCGGGAGCGGTCAACGTCATCCCAGGCATTTGCGAGACCGGCCTGGACGTCCGACATGCTGACGATGCGGTGCGTTCGGCGGCTGTGGCCAGCCTCGTCGAACGAGCGCGGGCCATCGCGTCGCGCCGCGGGCTCGACGTGCAATGGGACGTACGCCTCGAGCAACCGTCGACGGCAATGAGCCCGCCGCTCATCGCGATGCTCGAGCGGGCCGTCGCACACAGCGGCTTTCCCGTTCACCACATGTCGAGCGGCGCGGGACACGACGCGATGATCATGGCGGGGCGGATGCCGGCCGCGATGTTGTTCGTGCGAAGCCCGGGCGGGCTCAGCCATCATCCCGACGAAACAGTCGTCGAGGATGATGTCGCGGCGGCGCTGGGGGCGGGCCGGCAGTTTCTCGAGGAAGTGGCACGGAGCGGACGTTGGCCGACGTGATCGTACGCGGCGGCACGCTCGTAACACCCGACGGGCAGCGTCGGGCCGACCTGGCGATCGAGGACGGCCGAATCCTGGAGATCTCGCTGGAGCTCGGAGGCGGACAGCACGAGATCGACGCGCGTGGGCTGTTCGTCCTGCCGGGCGTGATCGATGTCCACGTGCATTTCAACGAGCCCGGCCGGACAGAGTGGGAAGGCGCAGCCACGGGGAGTCGAGCGCTTGCGGCGGGCGGCGGCACCCTCTTCTTCGACATGCCGCTCAACTCGACGCCGTGCACGGTGACTGCTCGCGAGTTCGACCGCAAACGCGCGGCGCTCGAAGCCTCGTCGATCACGGACTTCGCCCTGTGGGGCGGACTTGTGCCCGGATCGATAAGCGAGATGGCCGAAATGGCCGCGCGGGGCGTCGTCGGTTTCAAGGCGTTCATGTCGGGCTCTGGCCTGCCCGAGTTCCCACGCGCTGATGACATGACGCTGCTCGACGGATTGCGCGAAGCCGCGAGACTTGGCCTCCCTGTCGCCGTGCACGCCGAAAGCGAGGAATTGACGCGCGGACTCGCGGAGCGGACGACGGCGCGCACGGCGCGAGCGTTCCTCGACTCGCGGCCGGTCGTCGCCGAGATCGAAGCGATTCAGCGCGCGCTCCTGCTCGCGGGGGAAGCTCACGCGAAGCTTCACATCGTCCACGTCAGCTCGGGCCGCGGCGTTGCCATGGCCGCCGAGGCGCGGGCGCGGGGCGTAGACGTGTCGATCGAAACCTGCCCGCACTATCTGTTCTTCACCGATGACGATGTCGAGCGCCTGGGCGCCGTGGCCAAGTGTGCGCCGCCGCTGCGGCCGTCCGTCGACCAGCAGGCACTGTGGGACGAGGTTCTGCGGGGGCACGTCGACATCGTTGCGTCGGATCATTCGCCCACGACGCCAGCGATGAAGGAGGGCTGCGATTTCGTGTCGGCCTGGGGCGGCATCGCCGGTGTGCAGTCGACGCTTGCCGTCCTGCTCGACCGGGGGTGCCATCAGCGCACACTGCCGCTCGAGCGAATTACGGCCCTGCTCGCCGCCGAACCGGCCCGCCGATTCAGGATTCGAGACAAAGGCTCGCTGTTGGTGGGTCGCGACGCGGATGTGACACTGATCGATTCGAACGACCTCTTCACGCTCGGGGCGGACGACCTGCACCAGCGTCACAAGATGAGCCCCTATGTGGGCGCGTCGTTTCGCGGGAGAGTGCGACGCACGATTCGTCGAGGAGAGACGATCTGCGTGGACGGGCAGATCACCGCCGGGAGTTGCGGCCGACTTGTCCGCCCGAGCTGACGTGACGCGTCGTTGCCCACGTGTGGGACCAGCGACACGTCCGAGTTCATTGGAATGGAGAGCGCAAATATGTCCGATGTCGTGATCACGGCAGGTCCATTCACGTTCACAGCAGCATTCGAATCAGCGGCGCCGCTCACCTGTGCCGCATTCCGGAGGGTTCTCCCCCTCGAGGCGCAATTGCTGCACGTGCGCTGGAGCGGGGAGGCGGTCTGGGCCCCTCTCGGCGATCTCGCGCTGGGCGTTCCCGCTGAAAACGCAACGAGCTACCCGTTCCCAGGCGAGCTTCTTTTCTACCCCGGTGGCGTCAGCGAAACAGAAATCCTCATGCCTTACGGTCGCACCAATTTTGCGAGCAAAGCCGGGCAATTGGCCGGCAATCACTTCCTCACGATCGTGTCGGGCGCCGAGCACCTGAGCGAGCTCGGTCGCTTGGCGCTCTGGCAGGGAGCGCAGCCCATCGTGATCGAAGCGGCCCGATGATTTCGCGGATGGCCTCGAGCTGACGCACGCTATCATCCGAATCTATGACTTTTCGTCGTGTCGCCGATGGCCTCCACTACGCGTTGCGATTCATCCCGTACTTGCTGACCCTTCCGACAAGGAAGACGCAGCCGGCGTCGTGCGGAGCGGCCTATGACCTTGGAAGCTGGCGAGATGTACCTGTCACGTTCGATCAACTGCGAATCGAGCGCCATCTGAGCGAGATTTCCTTAAAGGATCGGAAAATCCTGCACGTGGGCGTCGGTTCCTCACGCGTTGCAGCGAAATTTCACGGACGGTGTCAGCTGATCGATGGAATCACCGTCATGGAAGACGAGGTGAGTCATGCGGAGAGCCTGGGCATCTCGAACTATCGCGTCTACTTGATGGACAAGTACGGCGATTCGATTCTTGGACTACCCAACAAATACCACTACATCCTCGACAACAACCCCAGCTCGTATGCGCCGCATCGCGATGCCATGCAGACGATGTTCGCGCGATACCTGGACCTGCTGGAAGATGGCGGGGCGGTCGTGACCGACACGCTCGGCATGCGGCATCACCGGCCGTTTGCCTTTCCAATACACGATGAAGACCTGATGGCGTTCGAGCGTAAGCTGCCGGTGAAGTACGTCAAGGTGAACCGCACGGTTCGTGCGCTGATCAAGAACGCGAACGCGTAGTCTGCGATGGCCTCTACGTCGGTGGCCCTCTGCCGCTATTGCGTGCAGTCCGTGTGACCGTCCGGACCGCACTGAAACAGCGCCGGGACGCTCGACCCGGTCCACTCCCTCACATTCCTCCACACCCTGGTCTTGACGTAGTTGTCCGCAGTCCAACCGAGTCGTTGCTTCTCACGCCACACGCGCTCGAGCGCGGCCTCTTCACCGAAACCGAGGAGATGTTGTGATTCGTGGAGCAGGATCACCGCCCTCTCGGTATCGTCCACCGCGACCTCGAAGAAGGCTGGATAGAGCGTCACGATCTCCAAAGGGAAATTCGTCGCCGCGTACGCGTCGCGATGACCCTGGTACTCGTTCCACCAGCTGTCGGTGGCGCGGTAGTTTGTCAGCTGTCGGAGTACAAAGACTTCCTTCGAAAAGCCTGCCTGTTCAAGGATCGCAATCCCCTGTCTGACGACCTGTCGCTGATTCAATTCGAGGGCATCCGAAGTAAACACCAGCGACCTGGACCAGACAAACACGATCGTCCACGTGACGCCGATCAACCACAGCACTCGTCGCCGCACGCCGCGCTTCTCGACCGGCTCGATAACGGTTTCCTGCTCTTGCTCCATGAGGTCGGCCGCGGTCAAAGCGGCGCGACATCGACGGCAGGTCTCGTTGACAGCAAAATTCACGAGGCCGCACTGTGCACACTTGCGTCTCTCGCCGGGCAGGGCTGCTGGCTGGGAACTCAATCAATGATTCTTCGGTTTTTGGCCGCCGTTCGGTAGGGCCGTGCCAACCGGACCCTGGCGCGAAGGCAAGGCCTGGCGGAAGCGCGACTTGGAAGGGCCTCGAACTACTTCAGCGTGAACTCCACATACAGCTTGGAAATGCTGATGTGGCCGGCGGCCTGCTGCGCCTTCTTCCATGACGTCCACTCGGTGGCCGTGGCCAGCCCATCGAACTCCTTCTCGACCGCCTTGTTCGCCGCCAGTTTCGAATCCGTCGCCCAGCCGATATCGGAGCGGACGACGCGACCGCGACACTGCTCGAGAAGCCGTCGACAGAGCGCCCTCGCCGGCATCTTCCAGGATCCCTGTGGGTTGCGCCCCAACGCCACCGCGCGATCGACCGGAATGAACGCCGTCAGTTCATCGCGCTGCTGCATTTGTTCGAGGCCTTTGCTCCTGGCCGTCGCGTTGTGGCTGGCGTGATGACCAACCTTGTAGAACACCGTGCGTCCCAGCAGGTCTGTAGCAGTGACGACGTGACTGGCTCCGTTGCCACCTTTCACCGTCCATTTCATGGCCGGTGCATGCCACGACAACCAGTTCCCTTGTTGCGCATCGGCCGGAAAGAGCAGGACCTTGCCGTCCGACACGCGCTCGATCGCCAGAGCCAGGCTGGTGTTGTTCGTCGCGCTATCGAGTTGCAACGCGAGGTCGGTCGCCACGTGCAGCCAGTCCTCGTCCACACTGCGCCACGCTTCGGACTTCGCAAAGTACGTGTCCTGCAAGAGGCGCTGAATCAGCGGACTGTCACGTTCATGCCGGAACCGGGAATCAAACGGCAAGGTGGAATCGAGATCCGCGCGCCCCTCAGTCGTCCCGAGGTTGGCCGCATACGGCCCGAGATTCTCGCCTGAGAGGTGCAGGCGCGCACCGGCACCCAACCCGGTCACGATGCCATACAACTCGGAGCTTCCATGCTCACCGAGGTCGTTCAATGCCGCTTCGCTTTTGGGAGGTCCCAGGACGTAGATGCGGAACCCCGGCAACCAGGCCTCTTCGATCGGACCGTCGCCCGGGTTGTAATAGCGGGGCGCGACGCCGAGTCCCGTCCGGACGAACTGCATCGCTTCATTGAGCTTTTCACCGAAGGATCCGGCTCCGAGAACATCCTCCTCACCGAAGAAACCGAGGACGTCTCGCACCACGAGCCCCATCGCAGCCGACTCCGGGCTCTGGGAGCCTGCCAACGCTTTCGCTGCGGCTACGAGCGTTGCTGCCAGATCCTTCTTCTGCTTCGCGATCTTCTGGGCGAATGCGTCCTTCGGGTTCTCCGTCCACGCAAGCCAGACGTGATCGACCTTGATCTTCTTGAACTCATCTTCCAGCGAACCGAAGGCGGCAACGTGATCCCAGTGCTCGTGCGTCGCAACAAGCACGTGCAGATGATCGTTGGTCGTGGTCCGAATGTCCGCGACGACGTCCGCGAGTTTGACCCCGGTGGTCGTGGCCCCGAGCGTCCCGCAGTCGATCAGCATGTGCTTCTCCTGATGACCGACATCGAAGGTCACCAGAAAACAGTCGCCGAGTCCCTGCCGGTACATACGCACGCGAACCTGCATCGCCCGACTCGTGGACGGCTTGGACGGCTTGGAGATCTTGCCGCTTGTCTTCCGACGAGTGACTGCCATGTCAGGCGAGCCCGCGATGCAGAGCCGCGAACGGTTCGGCCGTGTCCAGAAACGATGCCGGACCAAAGTAGGTCGCACGCGGCGACTCCAGCTGCGCGATGGCGGCCTCCTGCTGACGCTGGAGTCGCGTTGCGCTGCTCACGCTCTTCCGGATGCAGTACCGGATTTTCAGGCGACGAAGGTCGGCGATGATCGCACAGCCGCCCTCGAAGGGCATCTGTGGGCCGCTCGCGTCACCGGAATCAACGGGAACGGCGACCTCCTGCAGCAGCCCCACGAGAAGCTGCGGGTCGACGTCACCGTCAGGGCCCGCGCGAAGGGCGAACCGTGCCATGTGCACCTCGAACGGACGCGCGATGTCGACGCCAAGGAACGCCGCGTCCTGGGGGCCGTCTGCATCATGTGCAAAGTGATTGGTCAGCCATTCGTGCAGCTGCCGGCGCAGCGTTCGCTGCAGCTCGAAGACGTTTTCGCGGGTCTCGGGCTCACCTGTCGGGGACTGCCCGAAGAGGTACTGTCGCGCGTACCCTTGGAGCTGCTGGAGACCTTCCCCGAGCGTACTGGAGGGCTGCAACGGGTCGGTCTGAGGACTGCGCCACAGAAGACTCTCGACACTCAGTGTTCGCACGTCACGTGGGTAAATGCCGCGCTTTCGAAACGCCTCGATAAAAGCGACGCGGTAGCTGAGATCGTCATCCGGAACCGCATCGAAATCGGCGGTGATGATGGCGCGCAGGAACTCGCCGAACGTGATGTCGACGGGTGGGCAATAGTCGAGGGCGCGGATGCACATCGTGAGCACGTGCTGCGCCGTCTTTGCGGCGTCCGCGGCAAGTCGACCGACCAGGTCCGGATGAATCGCGCCGGGTCTGAGCACGCCTGTCCCTTCCGTCGCCAGGCGCAGGAGGTCGGCCGTGCGTCGTTCATAGATCGAGAGAAACGCGTCGAACACGGCGCCGACGAGGATCGCTCCACGTGCATGCGCCTCGGTTTTCTCGTCGTACTCTCGTGGATTGGGAACGTGAGGCACCCACTGACCGGTTTCGTTCATGCGGCCGATGGCATCGCGCAACGCTCCACGCAGCCCGGTCGATCGTCCGAACTGCCCGGCCAGCTGCCCGAGCAGGTTCTCGTGCGTCCTCAGGGCGCCGCGTGTTGACGCAATCTGCTCACGGAGGATCTCGGGAAACGTGAAGTGCTGGAATAACGCGACGATATCCGCGAAGGCCTCGTGGAACGCGCGAACGTCCCGATTCGTCGCGCGCAGGAACCTGCGGTGCATCCCGTCGAGCAGCGCGTGCGTGGTCTCGTGAGCGACGACGTCGTGCGAGAGGCAGGTGAAGACCATGCTTCCGGGCATGTGATCGGCGGGATCATCGGAATCGGCGTTGAAGTAGCCGAACAGAAGCGCGATCTTGTCGGGAGAGTAATACGCATTCTGCTCGCGAAGCGCGTGGGGGTACACGCGGAGGCGGCGGACGAACAGCGCGTCGTTCTTGGGTTGTGACGGATCGGCTGAAGGGCCTGGTCGCCACAGCGTACGGCGGCCAAGGGCCCGCTCGAAGTTGCGGATGGTCAGACCCGCAACCGCGTACACCATCTGCTGATGAAACTGCGGCGTGCCCTCGCTCGGAGCAAGGCCGTCCTGGGCCAGGAGTGTCGGGGCATCGAGATTGACCGGTTCATAGAAGCAGGCGCTTCCCGGATCCGCGTCGATCACCTCGAGGTATTCACCGACGGGACCCGGTTCAAGCGTCTCCCACGGAACCTTCAACGTCATCTGGCTCACCAGCGCTGTGTCCAACTGGGTCGCCAGCGCCGGATCGACACTGTACGCCCGCAGGCTTCTGAATGCCGGTGGCGGCGGTGTGAACGGCGGCGGCGATTGCTTCCTGACCGGTGATCGCGTGGGCGGCGACGGTTCTTGCGCGCTCATCTCATGTGAAGCGGAATATCTCCGGCTTCCTCCATCCGTGTCATTTCCTGTTGATCCCCCAAGCCGCGAACATGATACGTGCGTGAGACCCGTCGCCGAAGCGGTCCGCCTCATCCGTTGGGTTCAAATTGCACAAATTTCCATCGCAGGTCCGCCTGAAGGCGTTGCAGGTCCACCTGAAGGCGGACACTACAACTCGAATTCACTTGTGCGATTCGCACGCGCCGTCGATGATTGCATCGTTCACGCGAGACCGTCGATCTGCGCGCGGCTGCCCCTCGCGCTTCGTCCCCAGCATCCCCCCGGCGACGTCATCGAGGTATGCCCGGGAGCCGACGCGTTTGCGCGTCGAACGCTTGTACAAAGAAGGTCGCATGCCCAAGAAAAAGGACCCGAGCGTCACGTTTCTCAACAGGTTTGGATACAACGTGGTCAAACTGCCCCGTGCCGGCATCGAACCGATGGACGTCATTGGCCGTGACGACACGACGCAGTGGCTCGGCCAGCTCTCGTCGGTCTGGAAAAGCACGACGCCACCGCCGGTGCCAACGCCACCCCGCAATGCGGGAGTGGTGAATGGCCAGAAGACCGATCAGCTCGACCTCGCCTTCGGGCTGTCGATCCTGAAGAACGCGCTGGCGGCGTTCGGCGCGACCATGCCGTCGCTTGATGTTGCATACCGCAACGCTCGCAGGGTTCAATTCGCGTACACGAACGTCACCTCGACCGCGGTGGCGCCGCTCGACGCGGGCAACTATCTGGCGAGCGGAACGCTGAACACGAGCAACCCGGTCGTGCAACATTACTTCACGGGTGAAGACACGCAGGCTTTTCTGATCGTCGAAGTGCTCAAGTCGGACGCCATCACCGTCTCGGCCAGCGACGAGCACGGGCAGGAGGTCGCCCTCGACGTTCCGGCGATTCAGCAGCTCGTAGGCGCGAACGTCAAAGTGAAACCGTCAGGATCGAGCACGAGTGCGGTCACGTACGCGGGCCCGGCCCCGGTGACCTTTGGTTTCATCGTCGACGAGATCGACTTCGATGGAACGCGGTGGTCGTTGCAGGGAGCGGCACCAAGCGGTGGACTGGCGTTCGGCGCGGGTGGGCCAGGGGCCGCCGACACGCCCTCGCCGATTCTGCTCGGCGCCGGGTGCCGGGTGCGAATCTGACTGGCGTACGACCGCATTCCCATCGACGAAAGGTGTGACGCGATGCCATTCCAGAAAATTCCGAGCCTTGATGTCAGCTACGCGTTAATCAATTTCGACGACAACGGTCGCGAACGTACCGACGATCCGGATGGCGGCGTGTTCAGCCGCAAAGTGCAGGAACAGGTCCGCCAGACACAGCCGACGGACATCTTTCTCTTCAGCCACGGTTGGAAGGGTGACGTACCGTCCGCGATCGATCAGTACAACCGGTGGATCGCTGCGCTGTGGAGAGTGACCGCCGATCGTGAGGCCATGGGATCCCAGTTCCGGCCGCTGTTCATCGGTCTCCACTGGCCAAGTCAGCCCTGGGGCGAAGAATCAATCGGCGCCGGCGCGGCATCGTTCGGCACGGCAGCGGGCGCGACCCTGGAGCCGCTGCTGCGCGCGGCCGTTGCCCACTTCGGCGGTGGCGACGCCGTACGGCAGCCGCTGGAGCTCATCTTCGCGGCGTTCGAGCGCGATCCCGCCGCACGTGTGTTGCCCGACTCTGTGGTGAGCGCCTATGGGCAGCTCGCCAAGGCAATTGGCTTCTCCGCGGGATCCGGTCCCGACGCCGCGCCTGACGAAGAAGGCGCTGCGTTGGATCCTCAGGCCGCCGTTCGCGCCGAGCGAATCGCCAGCGCCGGTGAGTCGTTCGGCCTTCAGGGAAACGTCAGGAACGGCATCCTCGCGGGGCTTCGCCAGGCGTCCTTCTGGTTGATGAAGCATCGCGCTCGCACGATTGGCGAGCAGGGCATGCATCAGTGCGTGGCGGATCTCGAGCAAACGTCAAATGCGCAGATCCACTTGATGGGCCATAGCTTCGGATGCGTCGTTGTTTCGTCGATTCTTGGAGGACCCGGGGGAACGACACCCCTTCCGCGCCCGGTCAGCTCCGCCGTCCTCGTGCAAGGCGCGATTTCGCTCTGGGCATACGCCGACAAGATACCCGGCGCGGACAAGCCTGGATACTTTCGCCGCGTCCTGAACGGCGCTGTGAGCGGCCCGATCGTCACAACGCAGTCTTCACACGACACCGCTATCGGTGGCGCGTACCCGGCGGCGGTCGGGCTCGTCAACGAGTTCGATTTCGGTACGGCGTTGCCACGGTTCGGTGGTCTCGGCACCTGGGGCATCCAAGGCACCCCGCTCGCGGAGAAACAGCCGATGCTGGACGAGAGCGGCGTCTACGCCTTCAAGCAAGGAAGAATCTACAACCTCGAGAGCTCCCGATTCATTCCTGATCACAGCGGAATTGACGGCCCTCAGGTTGCGCACGCGCTGTGGCAGGCGGTGATCGCGTCGCGTGGACAGCGCGTATGAGCAACGAAACGACCGTCGCGCCAGCGCGACTGCCGGTGCCGATGGGTGTCATCGCGGAAACTGGCGAGACGCATCCGCCGCTGAAGGAAGACGAGCTCGGCGAGATACCTCAGGACTCGGACTCCGTGCTCGCGCGCACACGGCGCTCCAGAGCCCTCGCCCTCGAGGGCGCCATCGACGACCCGATGGATCTGGCGCAGGCAGGCTGGTGCGTGGTGTTCGCCTCGGACGCCGATCCGGCGATCAGGGAGGCGCTCCAGCCGTTGCTGGACTGGCGCCGGGCTCAGGTCAAAGACGACCGCTTCTTCAAGGTGTTCGAGGGATCGACGGGCATCGCACCGGGGCAGACAGCGGCAAGCTGGGCGACCAGTCGAGGCGTATCGCTCAGCGCGCCCGTCAGCCCACGGAAGGGTGTCCCCTTCTATCTGCTCATCGTCGGTTCACCAGCCCGTATCTCGTTCGAGTTTCAGGCGCAGCTCGACCTGCAGTGGGCGGTGGGCAGGCTTCACTTCGATGCAGCCAGCGACTTCGCCGCGTACGCGACAAAGCTTGTCGAGTACGAGAAGGGCCTCGCTCCCCCACAGCAACGCCGCGCCGTGGTGTGGATGCCCAGGAACCCGCTCGACCTCGCCACTCCGCTGCTTGCGGGTACGGTGATCCCGGAGTTCCGGGGGGAAACAAGCCCCGGCGACGAACCGCTCGGGAAGCACCAGGGTTTCGAGGTCTCGATGTTCGTCGGCGAGAACGAAGCGACGAAATCACGCCTCACGAGCATCGTACGGGGCGAAGGCGGCCGGCCGGCGATTCTGTTTACCGGATCGCACGGCGCCGAATGGTCGTTGAAGACACCGGAGATTCAGAAGGCCCGGCAGGGCGCGCTCGTCACTCAAGAGTGGACGCGCGGGGAACCGCTCGAGGCCGGTCACTATTTCGCGGGTGAGGATGTCCCTCCTGACGCGAGCGTCCACGGCCTCGTCATGTTTCTGTTCGCGTGTTTTGGCGGCGGCTGTCCGGACACCGATTCGTACTACTACGCGCCAGACGGCTCACGGCTTCCGCTGGCGCCGCAGCCGCTCATTGCCAGATTGCCCCAGGCGCTCCTGAGCCGGGGCGCACTGGCCGTGATCGCACACATCGATCGTGCGTTCAGCTACGCGTTCGAAGATGTGATGGGGACGCCTCAGGCGCAACTGCTGCGGACCCCGCTCGAGCTGCTCATGAAGGGCCGGCGTGTCGGGCTCGCCACCGATCCGCTCAATTTGCAATGGAGCTCGCTCGCCGCGCAACTTGGGATGGCCCTTGGGGGAAACGCACCAGGAGCGCCTCCGCCTCGATCGCCGCTTCTTGCGAACCTCTACATCGCGCGTGACGATGCACGAAACTACGTCGTGCTCGGGGATCCCGCCGCGAGAGTACGAATCGAAGCCCTTGGTTGAGGGCCCACCACCTGGCAGGCGAACCGCCCATTGCGTCCTCGAGTGATTCGACGCAGACGCCCATCTCGGCACGATTCTCGATCCCATTGTTCATGTTGAGTCCATGGACAATTGAGCCGACGAGTCCGCGAGGTATCGTGCAGCGTTCCGCTTGCTGGCGATCATGAGCAGCGATCGTTCGAATCACATCAAACAGCTCTGGTGCGATCGCTGTCGGCCCCGACCGCCGCTTCCTTGTAGACACGGTAGGCCTCTTCGAACATCTGCTCGCGGCTCGCGAAGCGGCTCTCTTCCCAGCAGGCCAGCGGTTGCAGCAGCGCGTTGACGAGGCACTTGTTGCAATACGTGCAGGGCCGCTCCGGAGCGTCCTGCCCTTGCGCGAACCGCTGCACCATGTCCGGGTTCGCCAGCAGGCCGCGCGCGATCGAGACGACGTCGCAGTGGCCCGCCTGGAGCGCCTCACGGATCCGGCTGGCCGTCTGCCAGCCGCCCACGCAGATGACCGGCAGGCCCGATGCGGACTTGAGCTTCGCCGCGTCGTGCTGGTTCATACCCTCGATCTTCTCGGGCAGCAGCTTGCCTCGGCGTTTGAACGGCATGCGCCTGCCCCAGTTCCACTCGTTGAGGCGGCGGAACAGTGCGAACTGCATGAGGAGGAAGGCGAGGGGAACGCGCGTGCCCTCGTAGAACAGGGCGGCCAGGCTGTACCTGGAATCGTCCATCGGCAGCAACCCGGCTGGAACGAGCGGGTGCGGGAACGAATCGCCCTGAGACAGATGAATGGCGTCGAGCCCTGCGTCCGCCAGCCAGCGTGAGACCTGCATCGTGTCGTCGATCGTGTTCCCGACCCGGCGATTGAGCGGAGCCGTGGAGGCGTTGTGCTCGTCCCGCCCGCTCAGTTTCATCGAGACGAAGAAGTCCTTGCCGACCTCGGCCCGCACGGCGGCCATGACCTCGAGCAGGATCCGGGCGCGCGTCCTGAGGTCGCCGTTGTACTCGTCCGTGCGGTCGTTGATGACGCTCGACAGGAACTGATGCAGGACGTAGCCGTTGCAGGCGACGATCTCGATGCCGTCGGCGCCTGCCTCGCGCGCGCGCCGCGCGGCCTGCGCGTAGGCCTGCACCAGTTCGCGGATCTCGGGAATCGTCATGCGCCGGCAGCGCAGCCCGTAGAGCGGATCCGGCCTGTCGGTGGCGCTCGGCGGGGGGACGCCGATGAACTCCTTGCGCGGAAGATCGCGCTGCCGGCCGGAGAAGTGGAGCTGGATGATGTAGCGGCAGTCGTACCGGTGCACTTCCTTTATGAGCCTGCGCCACGAGGGGATCGTACGGTCGTGATCGATGCTCGCGTAGCCCGGCACCGCGAACCCGTCGGTGCGGATGCCCACGTTGGAGGAGATGATCGCGCTGACGCCGCCGCGGGCGAAGTGGCGGTCCCAGGCTATCCGGGCTTCTGACATCGACCCGTCGTAGTAGTCGACGCGTCCGCCGATGCTGGAGCGCACGACGCGGTTCTTCAAGGTCAATCCGTTGATGGTCAGTGGTTGAAAGATGGGATCGATCGCGGACGCTGTCACCGTCACCTGGCCTCCTCGCATGCGGCTGCCGTGAACCGCAACGCATGAGCTTGATCTCGCGGTTGTCCAGTTCGGCGGTTACTCATATCATGTCTCCCCGTACCCTCACGTCCTCCCCTCGATATCAAGGCGGAATCGGATGGCCAAGGTCGCCACGACTGTGATCGCGACAATCGCAGTACCGAGAAAGGCTCTCTGGACATGGCTCGTGCCCGGCGTGTTCTACGACCAGCTCGATAGCGTCGTACGCGACGAGGCGGGGCTTCCGGGCTGCACCAAGACCACAGGTACGACAGGTCCCTGGGACGTCGCCGGCTCGACCCGCATCGTCCATCTGTCGGATGAGACGTACGTGCGCGAGACCGTGAAGGTGGCGACCGCCCCCGACTACTTCGCGTACCGTCTCACGGACTTCTCGAGCGGGATGATTCGACTGCTGGTGAGAGAGGCGGGCGGGCAGTGGTGGTTCACCGATGAGGGCGCGGGCACGCACGTGAAGTGGACCTACACGGCCGAGAGCCGGACGATGCTCGCGATGGTGATGCTGTTCCCGGTCATCAGGATCCTCTGGAACCGCTACATGCAATCGTCCATGAGGGTGATCAAGGCGAGGGCGGAAAAGGAAATCACGGAAATCGGAGTGGCGGCGCGATGACACAGTGGGACTTCGATCTGGTCAACCTGCACGGGCCGCAAGAGATGACGGCCGAGGACCGCGGCTATCGCGGCTCGCGGTACTCCGAGGTTCGCAAGGCCCTGTATC
>Ga0080064_1004597_pt1 | contig 17416 bp, 9 predicted proteins | sample Subgrocontami54m_FD_69260 | JGI IMG/M metagenome (GOLD analysis project Ga0080064, IMG submission 69260) | Subsurface groundwater microbial communities from S. Glens Falls, New York, USA - GMW46 contaminated, 5.4 m (SPADES assembly) (version 2) ...
CAGCAGATTCTGCTGCTCCGCACGAGACACGACTCACTTTTAAAGTGCTCGTTCACTACTTTCTTTGCGCTTTTCTACTTCGCTGGGAATCGATCATTCTCTTCTGTCTTCATTGATTCTCTTCTTCTTTCTGCATTTTATATTGCAGCTCTCGTTCGACTTGAAGAGATTTTCTACTTAATTCCATCTTCTGAATCTCTTGACATTTCAATCGAAATTGAAAATTATTTCAATGTATTTTGTCTATTTGGGGCGAGCATTTTCAAGGGGAGAAAGAGTTACTTTCTCTGTCTTCCGCTTTTCCTCTTTCATTTTCTGCTTTTAATTTTGCAGTTCCTGTTCATTCATTCTTTTCTATTTTTTCATCTTCATTTTCTCACAAATTGATCTCGAATAGATGCTTAAACTTTCCGCATAATTGTCATTTTTGATGGCTCTTCTGTGCCTGAAGCAGAATGTCGAAGAAAATAGAGGTTTTGCTCTCTCACCCGAATTTCTACTTGTTTCTTGTTTTCGATTTCAATCTCTTTGATAAGATAGTTATTTGTGTAAAAACAAGAGCAATTCGTTAACAGCGTAACTTTATTCGCACGAAAAAACTAGTTATCTTTTCAGAAAGAGATATTTTAGGATTGAGTTTGAGCTGAGCATATATATTAGTAATGATTTCAAACAAAAATGTCGATTTTTCTTGTCGGCTAGATGATAACCAGAAGCGGAATAATTAGGGAAATTAAAATGAGGTATGCTTTGTAATTCTTGTTAAATATAATGGATATCTTTCAGAAGGAGAAAAATAGATACAATACTAATGGTTTTAGTTGATAATTCATTAAATACGTAGCGAATGATACCTTTAGATGCCAACTCTAAGGCACACACCTTCAAGTAGCACAAGTCCTTTTGGAAAGTGGGAGTAGTTCAATTACCTAGTTCAAGTAGTGATGTCTACTAACTAACTCAACTACCTAATTGAACTACCTACCTCAACTACCTACTCTTTCCAATATTTATTATGCAAGGTTAGGACCGATTCGGTCACCGAACCTTTTGTGCTTTGGAGTTACCAAATTAATTAACTAAATTCTAAATAAAATAATACCAGCATTGTTCCAATTCTCTATTTCAATAAAAGCACCCTGTTTAGTTATATCCACACAGTATTGAAAAGAATTATCGAGATTTCAGGACTGATAACAGGAGTGACATATCCTTTGGTCCTCCAGTCATCCGCCGTGGGCAAATCAGCTACTTTATAAGGAAGTATGTAATCTTCTGCGGTGGTTGTATACTCCATCTTGTGCACATATATCTAATTTCAGCTAAATCTCTCTCTAATCAATCGGAGTCAATGTTGAGTTAGAGAATTGTATGACTTACCAAAATTTCTTGTTAAATTAGTTAGATCGATTTTCTGAAAGGAAAACTATGCAAAACAATAAAAAGATTACCAAGTCTGCAAAATAATTTAGGAATAAATACCTATTCCAAATAACTCTTATAATAAAAATTTATAATTGAAATTCAGTAATCTTTATATATTTAGCGGCTTAAAAATCGTATTTTCTGTACCTTGTAATATAAACTAAATTATTCTACTTAATTCCTTGTCTAGAACGAGAAAAATCAAATAAAGAAATGTCTAATAAATTTAGCTTTCCAATAAATTTTAAAATATTGAAATATCATTCAATAAATAATTGACAGCTAGCTTTACCTGATAATGTCCACTTCTTCCCTGTATGATTTTTGATGAAATTCGTTCCATTTAACCCACAAATTTTGAATTCCTCATCATTCTAACAAATTTGAAATGATTTTTAAACTGATTTAATAATTTTAAGTCATATTCACATAGAAAATTATGGATATTTCATTTGATCTTTTTTTGGAAAATAACCATTTGATAAACAGACAGCTCACTAATATTATCATGTGAATATGGTTTTTATTAACACCATATTAAAAATAAATCAGAAAAAGAAATTTTAACTCAGATAATTTTTAGAAACAGAAATACAATGATTCATTTTTGAGCAAATGCTTTTTGAATTTAGAAAAAATGCTTTTTATTCGATTTCATTAAAATTCTTTCAAAAACATTGGGGAAATCTTGTAATTGTTTAGTAACGCAAAGTCCCACGAATCGACCTTAAATGAAACAGGAATAAACGTTTTGGCTCACAAGAGTCATTGGGCCAAATAATAGCTGAATTCAACATTAATGATTACTGAAGTTTGGAAATTTCAATCATTATCTTTAAATCAGGTGCAGTGTGAAACTTAAGCAATATTAGTAAAACATTTAAAGTCAAGGAATAAATTCAAAGAACGAATTTGAAATTCATAAGAAAATTTAGTTTTGCCTCTAATTCTAAAGTAATTGTAAATATCGATTTCTCGATGAAAGATAGTCAACCTATTTTAAAAATTGGTTGAATCAAGATTATTCTCTGATACATACGAGAACTAAATTCTACAACTTGATAAGTTAATTAAGTTTAACACATGAATTTTTTTTACATTTTGTTTTGCAAATTAAAATAGAGTTATCTTAAAATTAAAATTCAAAACATTCAATTGAAATATTCTCTTCTATTTTTTTTCTCTTTATTCTATTTTATGTATCAATTACAAGTAGAAATATGACTTCGAATTCTAGTCGACATGTATGTATTTATTGTGAAGAGCTTCTGTTCCTGTTAAGATCCGTCAATGGTCAATAACCTATAAAAGACAGAATACAGATAGAGATTCAATGTAAAATCACTTTTTTGTGTATTAAAATTTGAATTTGAAGGGACTTTTAAATTTTCACAAATTCATGTAATATCTAAAATTCTCCACAATTTTATCAAAATCGTAGATCCTCGTTGAAATTTTATTTAAATAAGATTGTCTTCTGATTGGATATCATATTGTATTATAGACATTAATCAACCGAAATCGAATTGAAGATCTTTATTGATTATGAAATTTGAATGATCTAATAGTAATAATTACAGAAAACTCAGATTCTTTACAGTCTACTTGTATATATCAAGAATAGAGATGCCAACGGGTCGGGCTGGCCTGCGGGCCTCGCCGGGCCCGGCCGGGCCGTGCTGATGCTTTTATTCCCGCGGGCATAGGGGCCAAAACGGACCGAAATGGAAGAAAAATTTTCTAGAATTTTGTACAGGAAAAGTTCGATATTGAAATATTCTTAAATTTTGAATAAAGTTTTAACAGATTTTTGTATTGTTCTTTCTTAGAAAACAAAATTTTTCCTGCTTCGCAGGTAATTGATAGATTATTTTCTTCATTATACCTCTACCTTCATGATAACTTGGACATGAATAAGAAATTCTTGCATAGAATAACAGAGCAATTTTCTTTTACAGCTTATTTTTCTACGGGCCAAAACGTGCCGGAACGGCCCGGGTCTGGCCAAAACTGCTCACGGCCGGGCCGGGCCGGGCCAAAAAATTTCGGTCCGTTGAAAAGACTGCATAAAGGAATGAGGATTTCAGTTCCAGAGCACGCATTTCAGAAATGTGCCCTGATTTCCTGCTAGGAATTTTGAGCATTATATCAAGGTCGCAGAAATTCCTAAAATTGGATTGTATTGATATTGATATTGACGAATGTCAGTCATTTAATCGAAATAAAATTCCTTAATTTAAAGAAAGGTTTAGACATTATTATAAACTGAGACCGCAGTTTTCTAACCTCAAGACATTGTGGGCGGTCAATTTTTCTTAAAAAGTATACATTATTTTGACAGATAATGAATATTAGATATAAATATAAAATAAATATATTTAAATTAAATTCAAAATTATTTAAAAATTTTATTTTGAAAAACAAAAAATGTCACCCACGCTTTTACAATTATGATACATGTATTTCAAGTGAAAATGCAATTTTTACTCAGTTTTATGAACAAGTAGATGGGGAATATGATCCAAATCTTTATATAAAAGTACAAAACATATTAATATTTTTATATATTAATTCTAACCTTTTCCTGTACTTATAGTGCATTTTTAAAAGTTTGATGTGAAACACTCGTAAAAGTATTTCCATTAGATTTTCAGCCGGCTATTAATTTTTTTTCTACTCATTGGCAGAAAAGAAAACATCATGTTAATAATTTATATAAAAGTTAGGTCAATTTACATGTAAGTTTTAAAATTTGATATCGGGGCAGCAGATATCGGTCTTTCACTTTATAAGTTCATATGCATACGAGACAAAGGATAAAATTAAGTGGCAAGCGATTATCTAGGATTTGTTAGGACAATGCATTTCAATTAACCTATTGCCAATAATTAAAGGAGTATTTATTTTTTACTTACTTTTAGGACCCAACGGTTTATATTGTTGGTTTTATGGAAAACTTTATGTTAGTTTGTGTGACAACAAAAGATTTAGAAGTTCTTGTTCGCTTCTGGCGTCACATTCTCGTCGGCACGGATTGATATTAACTAACTCACTGCATGATTTTGATAGCGAAAACTCAAGGTTCATATTGAATATTCCCTTTTCACTCCCTATTCACTATCCTGTCGAAACCTCAGGTAAGTATACTTACCTGGCGAAAACTCTGAGTTAAGCCAGTTAAGCCACTATATAAACACTAAGTGCCTTAAGTGCCTATATACCCTAAGTGCCTTAAGTGTATATAGGCACATAAAGTACCTAACCAACTATATTTAATTAGGGAACTATTATCTGTCTATAAGGACTTAAAGTACCTGTACCTCTAAGTAATAAACCATCCAATACTGTATAACTTAGAAAACTAGAAAACTCCATGAGTGTGGATGACCCCCCCCCGTGAACAGGTCAGTATAGGGGTGGTAGAAATCAACGCTCGTTAGGCCAAATATCAAGTGTTTGCTAGACTGTTTTAGAATGTGATGTTTGATAGAGTCCATTGAGCCTGTGAATGATATCAAGTTATTTTTTCCAAATACTTTCTCGTTGGGTCGCTGAACGACGTTCTATATTTGAAAATTTTCCTATGTATTTTCAAGAAAATTTTCAAGAAAATTTTCAATTATGAAAATATCAGATATTTGCTAGACTTTTAGAATGTGATGTTTGATAGAGTCCCATGAGCCTGTTAATGACATCATATTATTTGTTCAAAATACTTTCTCGTTGGGTCGCTGAACGACGTTCTATATTTGAAAATTTTCGAGAAGCCAAATCTAAAAACATGCTGGCGATGTTAGAAAACATGAGTTATTGTTGGCTTTTAATGTCGATTTATATTCATTACTTAATGGAGATTCATCGTCACATGTTAGTTTTCATCTATTCGGTTTCAAAAAATTTCACGTTTTTAGGCCTAACGAGCGTTGATTTATACCACCCCTATACTGACCTGCCCCGTGAAAACTCGAGGTATTTTAGCTTACAGACAATGCCTCTATACTTGCCTAGCGGAAACTCTGGCGATTGAAGAGATGGCAAAAACAAGAGTCGTTGGGCCGAACACGAGGTATTTGATTGACTGCTCTCCAGATCTGTTCGATAGAATCTCATTTGCATGTGAGGAATATTAAATTATCCGGTTTTCCTAGATACCGAACTAAAATTTGTGATTGTTCTCGTTTTCCTTTGTTGATATTTTCTTATTTTTTATAATTTTTCTCTTTTTTATTATGTTTTGCTTTCCTTGTTCGGAAGGATCTCGGTACATTGGAACCTCAAACTTCACACTTCTGCCATCAAGTTTTGAGGAAATACCAAGATCTCTCGATATATAACTGAAATCAAAAAATATTTAGTTTTAATATCGATCTATAACACTTAATCCATAATAAGCATCGAAAATATTTCTTTGATTTCGAGTAGAAAAATTTGATTTTCCCCTAACAAAATAGCTCGAAATGCTCAGAGTTATTTGAAGTACATTAATACCGCAAACAACTGCAAACTACTGCCTTATATTTTTACCACAATGAGATCTGAAGCCTTAAATATTTAACCAACTTATGAATTTTTGTTGGTAAAACAGTTTTCCACTAATTTTCCCTGTTCTCTTCTTAAAATTAATTTTGGGTTGGACTGCTGCCTGATTAGCCATATGCTGGCTATTCCTATTGATTATACATTTTATACCTTTTGATCTTTGTACGTTTTCCTCTTCCCCAACAGTTCAAAGACTCGATATACTCATTCTTATTCAAACTAAACAAACCCAGCCTTCAACTTTGGTACTTTTTGCGTAAATGGCATCGATCTTTTCCAACACTTCTTTATTTAGCTGTGAAGTAGGTCCTCTGCATAATGTGTATAGTATATTTTCACTAAATCCACCTGGGCTTTATCTAGATGATAAATTAGTTTTCCAGGCAACTAGCAGTTTTATATGATATATTGAATATTAATTGTATTACTTGTACTCGGCTCTCTTTTACTCAGATTAGATTTGATTGCATTCAATCTGCAATTGTCCAAAATTCCATAAGAGAATAACTTTTTTATAAGAATTTATCTTTGAGAGTAATTAAGTGCTACTTCTCTTTCTTCTCCTACCTCTGCTATAGTTTGGAAATTGCAAGTTATTCTAAATCTTCGAGTTGAGCACAATATATAAATATCCAAACTTTCCCTGAATGAGGTTTTCAACATCGGCAATTTCTTTAGATTATTAAATACATTCAAATCGTAATTATAACGAATTATCTTGAATTATTCATTATATGTTTGTTTAATTGCTAGCCATACATATACTCAATAATGCAATCTATTTCGTTAAAATGTTTCCAATCTTTCTAGGAAGAGATGAATTAAAGGCGAATTTCTTCAATCCAGACCTGTACCATCATCACTCTACAGGCCCGTCCCCTCTAAATCAAAGCTATTAATAAAACCCTGTAAAACTTGTAAATCACCAATAAATCGCCCAATAAATTCCTAGAGTAAAATCCTCCAATAACCTCATCAATAACAACAATCCAATAAATCCCATAGAAGATATATAAACCAGGTATAGAGCTTTGAATGTGAGCACGGCAACACGTCGCAAAGACATAAGAAATTAGAAAGACAATAGAAAGCAAAACATAGAGAGCACAAATAGCAGAATGGCCACAACCGCAACGTCGAGTGGAGCAGCAGTGCAGGGCGTGTCGCTGCAGCTGCAGGGCTGGTCGAGTGCGCGCGCGCAGCTTCTTCCCTCTTCGCTCCTCCGCTCGATCGCACTCGCCTCTCTCCTGCCGCGCTCCTCTCTCTCCTCTCACTCGCACTCACCTGGTCTGCATCCACTTCTCTTCGCTTCTATTTACTTCTTACTTCTTCATCATGTGCTATTCGTTCTATGCTCTATACTCTAACATGTGCTCTTGGGCTATCTTGCCTCTCTGGGACCCGAGACCAGGTTGGGGAAGGTAGATATTAATTTTCTAAGTTTTGTTGCAAGAGGTCATTGATATATTAAAATCGCTATGCATTTATTTTTCAGCCATTTTCTATTTTTCTCAGCCTTTTCATATTTTGTTTGCTGAGTATCAACTGGAGTAGTGTACTTATGTATCCCCCCCCCCGGACTTCCGTCATGCCAATCTATATTCTATTTCTATCCCAAATGTATGAGTGCAGGAGGGAGTGTCGTGACGGTGCCGGGCGAGTTGTCGGCGCCGTCGCTCTGCGCGTCGCTGCTGCTCTCGATTTACGTTCCTGCTGTCGAACGCGCTGCGCGTCTTCCAGCACTCGCCGACTGTCGCAACCAGCTCTGAGCGCGTTCCTCTGCACTCGGCTTCACTCCGCGGACACACGCGCTCTTCCTGCACTCCCTCCTGCTACTTCTACTGGTATCACTCGTCCCCATCCTCCCTCTCACACTCGCCTACCCCCCCCCCTCCCTACGGAGTGTCGTTTATAGTTATCAACCCTGGGGAACCTGAAAGGTGCGCACGGGCCCGTAGTGTAAAATGTATTGGATCGTTGGGCCCGTTGATATATAATATTAGTGACATTGATATAAGACACAAAATGTTTTACATTAAATATAATGTTTCTCAAAATAAAAATAGTTAATTTAGAATAATCAAACGAGGGTTCTCGGGCGAAGCCCTCTAGAATTTTTGATAAATTTCTTTAAGAAATGTAAATTTTGACAAATTTCGGTTTTTCATGTTTGACGTGTTTTCATCTTGGAAGGTTTTCGGTCAGTTTTTGGCCCGTTCGGCCCGCGGGCCTTAAAGTTCAGCCCGGCCCGGTCCGTGCGCATCTATAGAACCTGACTATAAATACACCGAATAACTACATCCTCATCAATAAAATACGTGATTTCCATTTAATCTTGAGTATATCCAACTGAAAATTGTCAAGTAAGATGTAGTTTGAATGATCTGTTAGAGTTAGAAATGTCCATCCAGCTTTTAAAATGCCTTGTTAACCACATCATAATCCACAATCCACAAGCTCACAATCAGTATGCCTACTTCAATTTGCACTCCACCCCACGTGTATGTTGTGTGTTCTGTTCGCAGGGGCTGAACACGAAGCGTCGGGTGTTCGCGCTGCTGCAGCGCTGCGTCTCGCTCCTCCCTGCAGATCTGCGCGCAGAGCTCTCTCTCTCAAGTATTTACTTTTGATACAGCTTTTGATACAGCTTTTGATACAGCTTTTGATACAGCTTTTGATACAGCTCGCTTCATTCATTGCTTCTCATTTGGTAACTCCTTCTTACATATTTCTGTTTCCTATCAATGATTCGTTCTTGCATTATAATAATTCTTTTATAATTAATTAAATGCCCCCCCCCCTCGCCTCAAGTTACATTTCAGTGCATATGCAAACTTTCCTAATACATAGCAGAATAATGTCGTCAAAAATCACTTCTTTAATATGAAATGGAATCAGAATGAAAATTCCGCGATAGATCTCTATTACTGAACTATAATTTTGCAATTTCCAGTGCTCTTGCTGTTGTTCCTCAACCTCTGATTAATTGTAGAGATTAACCTACCATAAAATTTGCATCCTTCCTTATATGGTTTCCTAAACATGCGAAACAACAATCTAAGCACTCGTTAAACTAAAATGTTATTTTTAAATTTCCCTTGTTCCTGAGTCGAGATCGCTGTTGCGTGTTGTGGGCGCGACGATATCTGTACATGTATAATTAGAATATCCTCGTTCCTCCACTCGGACGGGCGCCAGTCGATCGACTCGAAAGAGCAGACCAGCGAACGCAGTGCGAAGCAGACAGACCTGGAGACCGACACCGACCGTGTCACCCACTCAGATGCGTTCGAATGTAGTAATAAACCCAGTCAGTCCAACGAGCCCCAGCAAAACTGTAACACGTCGACGTCGATGGACGTGTCTGAGACAGAGACATTCACTGCCACTTCCTCAGCGGACCAGCAGCTCGTGCCACCGCTCTCACAGCCGCTCTCACAGACACAGACACAGCCAGAGCCAGAGCCACAGTCACAAGCTCTATTCGCAAGCTCTATGCAACCAGAAGCACAACCACAACCAGCAAAGGAAGCAGCAGCAAGAGGCAGCAACGAGCACAATCAAAGGGAGAGCGTGTCGCAGAGCGGGAGGAGGGAGAGCGAGAGCGAGTGTGTCGTGCTGAGTGCGTTCCTGGTGCATCTGCGACACTCTCTCATGCGGCTCTGTGGAGTCGCTGCTGATGCAGATGGCGGCACCGAGACAGAGACGCCTCTCGATCTCTTCGATCTCCCTTCACTTGTCGGTCTGCTCTCTGCTCTCTGCTCTCTGCTCTCACTCCAGTCCCTGGGCGCACTGCTCTTTACTCTCACTCAATTATTGATGAGTATTTCTAAATATTCATTATTTTCGACACACTCGTTTGATTAATTCTTGTACGACAGATTGCTTATAATATATCTGCTCGTATTATTCTTACATTTAAGGCATTATGGCTAGGGGAGGGGATTAGGAGCACTTTCCCAGGGGGTGGTCAAAACCAGGGAATAAACCATGATAAAAACCATGGTAGAAAATTGCTCGGTGTTTTTAATCATTTTAGCCAAACCCTATGCATAGGGTTGGCTAGAATGATTAAAAAACGAGCAATTTTCTACCATGGTTTTAATCATGAAGCAACTGAGCCATGGCTCAGTTGCTTCATAAAAAGCCCGAGCGGAGAAGCACCGTTTACGACTAGAATTTCTGATTATTAAAACTAGTGATAAATCTTTCTACCAGCGATGGGGCTGGGTCGATTCGACTCTTATACTCGAATTGTTTCTACAGGAAAAAATCTAAATTATCTGAAATATTTCCTGGGATTATTTCGCATCCTAAGCAAAAGCAATTGTTAGTTCATTCTAGGGAGTTTTCCAATAAATGTTATATTCTAACCTGAAGGATATAAATTAAGATTTTAATTTTTATCCGCTGTCTCATTCTCGAGACAGCGGTGAAATGTTCTTATACGAATGGTGTTCGAATGGATTAAAATTATTTTTGAAATGCCCAAACTCTTGCAAACCAATTTTTTCAAATAGTTTTTTAAAATGAGTTTAAACAAAGGCTTTCCAAGTATTACATTCAATACATTATTTTTCGGGACTTGCAAAAATGTTCTTATAGAGAGTTTGTTCTTATAGTTGGGAGACCTATATTAATTTTTTCTGGCAATATAATAGCATTATCCATAGACAAACCGTAAAGTTCAAAGTTATAGATAAAGATAGCTTATATGTCTGGGATCGAGTAGGCTAACGGTTAGTAGAGATTTCATCATTCAAAATGCAATCTCATTTGAACATCGCTTTCTATTTGAACATATCATTTGAACAAGGAATTTCCAATCAATATCAAATAAACTAGAATAGACTGTAATTGTACAGTAAAAATACAATAAATAACAATAACCAGTACAATTGTAGAGCGGAATTGTCAGTCAACAAATAAACTAGGTGTGTATGTGCAGCTGCTGGTGGGGAGTGTGCAGAGTGTGCAGAGTGTATCGAAGGAGAGTGGAGTGTGCGGCTGCTGTTCGTGCGGGCGGTGCGACGACTCGTCTGTGCGCGCTGATCGCTCTCTCCTCCATCTGCAGACGCACTCGCTCTCAACACTACAGACACTGTGCACGCTCCCCCTCCCCCACCCCACCAGCTGAATTCACTATTCGCTATCTCTTCTCATGCATCAATTACTACGACCCCTACTGGCAATTCGCATTTATACTTGAAACTGTTACACTATTCCCTTAAAAACTATCCCCCTGTCTGTTGCACTAGATTTTTCTTTCTCCACGAACCGAGTTAATTTAAAGTATGCATTTCATTCGTTCTAGATCATATCATTTTTCACTTAGTTCCTGTTTTTTTATTCCTCACATAAAAACCGACAAAGCTAAGATTCCTTTCATGTCCTCAAATTAAAACCGACGTTTCCCAAATTTTTATCGCACCCATAAAAACAACAGTGCACTGTCGTTTTTCAAATTTTTATTGCTTACATAAAAACGACAGTTCACTCTCGTTTTTTGAATTTTTAATGCTTCTCCGCTTTTTTATTCATCAAAGCAATGATGAAAGTGCTCTGGCATTCTTCCAATTTATATTGCTAACAGTAAAATGACTGATTTTAGCGGTCTATTAAAACTGAGGTTTTTCCAATTTTTTATTGCTCCTTATAAAAAACGATAGTGCACTGTCGTTTTTCCATTTTTTATTGCTCATATAAAATACTAGTTTTCCCAGATTTTTATTGCTTTCCAAATTTCAAATTTTTATTGCTCTACTAAAAAAACGATAGTGCACTGTCGTTTTTCCAAATTTTTATTACTCAACTAAAAAACGATAGTGCACTGTCGTTTTTCCAAATTTTTATTACTCACCTAAAAAACGATAGTGCACTGTCGTTTTTCCAAATTTTTATTGCTCTACTAAAAAACGATAGTGCACTGTCGTTTTTCCAAATTTTTATTGCTCACCTAAAAAACGATAGTGCACTGTCGTTTTTCCAAATTTTTATTACTCACCTAAAAAACGACAGTGCACTGACGTTTTTCCAAATTTTTATTACTCAACTAAAAAACGACAGTGCACTGTCGTTTTTCCAAATTTTTATTGCTCAAGTAAAAAACGACAGTGCACTGTCGTTTTTCCAAATTTTTATGACTCAACTAAAAAACGATAGTGCACTGTCGTTTTTCCAAATTTTTATTGCTCTACTATTCTCACATTTTTATTGCTCTCATAAAAAACGACTGTCGATTTTGCAATAGTTTAATGTAATCATCAAACAAATCATTATCATTTTGTTATCTTCAAATCGCGTTATCAATTCCAAACTTTTATTGCTGCTATTAAAAAAAACGACAGTGCACTGTCGATTTTCCAAATTTTTATTGCGCGCATAAAAAACGACAGTGCACTGTCGTTTTTCCAAATTTTTATTTCTCACATTCCAAACTTTTTATCTCTCACGTTAAAAATGACAGTGATTTGTCTTATTCAAATTTTTAATTCCTCCCATTATAAACGACAATGCTCTCGTTTTATTCTAATAAAATGTTCCCATAAAATAGGAAATCCTTATTCTCTTTCGATACATGAAATTCTGAGCCATTTTTCGAGACTGCGATTCAACAAGGAACCGCTTCTGTAATTTATAACTCTGCGAAATGAAATCAGTGGAGTGCAGAGAAGAGAAGTGGATCTGTTCGAGTCCGCTGCTTCTCGCGCGTCTCTCTTCTCCTCTTCGCTCTGCGCAACACGTTCTCTTTCGCCTCTCTCGACAGCAGATTCTGCTGCTCCGCACGAGACACGACTCACTTTTAAAGTGCTCGTTCACTACTTTCTTTGCGCTTTTCTACTTATTCGCTGGGAATCGATCATTCTCTTCTATCTTCTTTGATTCTCTTCTTCTTTCTGCATTTTATATTGCAGCTCTCGTTCTACTTGAAGAGATTTTCTACTGAATTCCATCTTCAGAATCTCTGACATTTCAATCGAAATTCCAAATGATTTCAATGCATTTTGTCTAGTTGAATTTCTATAAATGACTTTTTCTGTGTTCCGCTTTTCCTCTTTCATTTTTCAACTTCATTTTCTTCCAAAAATTGCTCTCGAAAAGATGCTTAACGTTTCAGCATAAATGTCATTTTTGATTGCTTTTCTCTGCCTGAAACAGAATGCCTAAGAAAACATAAGTTTTGCTCTCACACCCTAATTTTTACTTGTTTCTTGTATTCGATCTTTAGAAGAGATAGTTATTGCAGTAAAACAAGAGCAATTTATTAGCATTGTAAGTTTATTGGCACGAAAAAACTTGGCATATTTCCAGAAAGAGATAGTTCCAGATTGAGATGGAGCTGAGTGTGTTTTCAAGGTGAGCATGATTACAAAGAAAAGTATACATTTCCCTTGAGTCGCAAGATGAGTACCAGAAGCGAAATAATTAGAAAGAATGAAGTGATGCTTCTAAATATAAATACTGATCAAAAGTGTGAGGATAAGCTATTTCGCAACCTGTGAAACACGTCAATTACAATTCGCTAAATACGTAGCGAATGATACCTTTAGATGCCAACTCTAAGGCACACACCTTCAAGTACCACAAGTCCTTTTGGAAAGTGGGAGTAGTTCAATTACCTAGTTCAAGTAGTGATGTCTACTAACTAACTCAACTAGCTAATTGAACTACCTCTCTCAACTACCTACTCTTTCCAATATTTATTATGCAAGTTTAGGACCGATTCGGTCACCGAGTTTAGGACCGATTGGTGCTCTGGAGTTGACCAAATTAATTAACAAAATTTAAATAAATAAATACCAGCTGATAAAGTATTGTTGAAATTCTCTATTTCAATAAAAGCACCCTGTTTAGTTATATCCACACAGTATTGGATAGAATTATCGAGCTTCCCTCATTGCAGCACTGATTTTCATCTGATATAGCACCGCGATTTGTAGTTCCTTAATTACTATTTTTATATTTCAGAATATTAAATAATTCAAGTTAATAAATATTATCCTCAAGAAGAACAATATTAAGATATAACGAGTTCCCCTTACTAATAAATATTAAGGTATCAAATCGGCACACTTCTGGCACTGAACAATATAAAACCGGATGGACAAGCAGGTCTGCCAAAACGCCCGTCTGATTTTTACTCATGGACTATCCGCCGGGGGGGGGGAATCAGTTACTTTATAAGGAAGTATGGATTCATAATTTTCTCTGGTGGTACATATAATATAATCCATCTTGTGCAAATATCTTACTTGATATTCTTGATTTGTCTAATTTCAGATAAATCTCTCTCTAATCAATCGGAGGCAATGTAGAGTTAGAGAATGGTACGACTTACCAGAAATTTCTTGTTAAATAAGTTAGATCGATTTTCTGAAAGGAAAACTAGGCAAAACAATAAAAAGATTACCAAAGTCTGTAAAATAATTTAGGAATAAAGACCTCTTCCAAATAACTCTTATAATAAAAATTTATAATTGAAATTCAGTAATCATATATATTTAGCGGCTTAAAAATCGTAGTTTCTGTACCTTGTAATATAAACTAAATTATTCTACCAAATTCCTTGTCTAGAACGAGAAAAATCAAATAAAGAAATGTCTAATAAATTTAGCTTTCCAATAAATTTTAAAATATTGAAATACCATTCAAGATATAATTGACAGCTAGCTTTACCTGATAATGTCGATTTACGGTGCGAATACCAACCGGTGCGAATACCAACCGAACTCTTAAATTAGATTTTTTATTTATCAAGAAACAACTACTTTGTAAAGTAAAAGAGATGGATTAAGATAATATACAAATTTATAAGCGTTTAACGTTAGATATTATTTGCTCTTATAGCCTTTCCTTTCCTCAATATACGAATGCTTTTTTAGATAAACCCCGGCCGTCCACAGTCAGTCAATATACAGTAAGGTAGGCACTTCAATCTCTCATAGTATGTGACGCGATCAATTTCTAAATAGTGAAATTATCATATTTTCTTACTTTACAGATGTTGAAATAGTTAAGAGAATAAATATTATAGTTAAGAGTTCAGTTGGTATTCGCACCGGTTGGTATTCGCATCGCATTCCATAATGTCCACTTCTTCCCTGTATGATTTTTGATGAAGTTCTTTCCATTTAAACCACAAATTTTGAAAATCTTTACTCGAAGTAGCAGAAAGTATCAGATTAATAATCAGAAATAAAATTGAATTCCTCATCATTCTAACAAATTTGAAATGATTTTTAAACTGATTTAATAATTTTAAGTCATATTCACTTAGAAAATTATGGATATTTCATTTGATCTTTTTTGGAAAATAACCATATGATAAACAGAGAGCTCACTAATATTATCATATGAATATGGTTTTTATTAACACCATATTAAAAATAAATCAGAAAAAGAAATTTTAACTCAGATAATTTTTAGAAACAGAAATACAATGATTCATTTTTGAGCAAATGCTTTTTGAATTTAGAAAAAATGCTTTTTATTCGATTTCATTAAAATTCTTTCAAAAACATTGGGGAAATCTTGTAATTGTTTAGTAACGCAAAGTCCCACGAATCGACCTTAAATGAAACAGGAATAAACGTTTTGGCTCACAAGAGTCATTGGGCCAAATAATAGCTGAATTCAACATTAATGATTACTGAAGTTTGGAAATTTCAATCATTATCTTTAAATCAGGTGCAGTGTGAAACTTAAGCAATATTAGTAAAACATTTAAAGTCAAGGAATAAATTCAAAGAACGAATTTGAAATTCATAAAAAAATTTAGTTTTGCCTCTAATTCTAAAGTAATTGTAAATATCGATTTCTCGATGAAAGATAGTCAACCTATTTTAAAAATTGGTCGAATCAAGATTATTCTCTGATACATACGAGAACTAAATTCTACGACTTAATAAGTTAATTAAGTTTAACACATGAATTTTTTTACATTTTGTTTTGTAAATTAAAATAGAGTTATCATAAAATTAAAATTCAAAACATTCAATTGAAATATTCTCTTCTATTTTTTCTCTTTATTCTATTTTTCGTATCAATTACAACTAGAAATATGACTTCGAATTCTAGTCGACATGTATGTACATGTATTTATTGTGAAGAGCAAACATCAGTTTCCATAAATCAACATTCTGAATTTATACTGGAACTTTCCTAAAGGTCTCAGTCATCAAATATTGTATTTTTAAAATTAAAATGGAAGAGTAATCGTTATGTTTTTCAAAACAAAGAATTGTGTGAATGCATTGTAAATATTATCAGGTCTTACTTTAATGATATTAGTGCCCCTGAGGATTATCAAGTATTCTAAATTTGTCAATTATTATTTGTCAATTATTATTATTATTTGTCAAAATGAAAATGTTCAATCCCAATTTCAATCCAAATAGCCGAGGAATATACTATCTATTATATTGTGTAGCCTTTAATTTATTCATCCAAAATGTTGCAAATTCCAAACTCCCCAATGTAAATAGACTCATACTGCATATAGACTGCATTTAGGAATGAGGATTTCAGTTCCAGTGCACGGATTTCAATGAATGTACCCCTGGTTTTTTGTTTGGAATTTTGGAGCATTTTTATCAATGTCACAGAATTCAAGTTAATTCTGAAAATTTGAGTTTATTTTAAATTTTCATTGCTATTGTCGAATATCATTTATTGATTTAAAGAAATGGTTTGGCTTTATTTTAAACTGAGACCGCAGCTTTCTAACCTCAACCCATTTTAGGCGGTCAATTTTCCTTAAAAAGAAATATATATTGACATATTATGAATATTAGAAATAAATATAAATATATATTTAAATTAAACGTCAAATTATTTTAAAATTATATTTTGGAAAAACAAAAAATGTCACCGACGCTTTTACAATAATGATGCATGCCAATGATGCATGCATTTCAAGTGAAAATGCCAGTTTTATGAACAATTAGATGGGGAACCTGATCCAAATCTTTATATAAAAGTACAAAACACATTAATATTTTTATATGTTAATTCTAACCTTTTTCTGAAATACTTATAGTGCATATCTAAAAGTTTGATGTGAAACACTCGTAAAAGTATTTACATTAGATTTTCAGCCGGCTATTAAATTTTTTCTACACATTGGTAGAATAGAAAACATCATGATATTAATTTATATAAAAGTTAGGTCAATTTACATATAAGTTTTAAATTGGATAGCGTTAAGTTCATATACATCCGAAACATATGATAAAATTAACTGGCATGCGATTATATAGGATGTGTTAGGACAATCCATTTCAATTAACTAATTGGAATAATTAAAGGAGTATTTATTTTTTACTTACTTTTAGGACCCAACGGTTTATATTGTTGGTTTATGGAAAACTTTTATGTTAGTTTGTGTGACAACAAAATGTTTAGAAGTTCTTGTTCGCTTCTGGCGTCACATTCTCGTCGGCAGAGATTGATT
>Ga0080064_1004599_pt1 | contig 17406 bp, 12 predicted proteins | sample Subgrocontami54m_FD_69260 | JGI IMG/M metagenome (GOLD analysis project Ga0080064, IMG submission 69260) | Subsurface groundwater microbial communities from S. Glens Falls, New York, USA - GMW46 contaminated, 5.4 m (SPADES assembly) (version 2) ...
TTCAATAAGGCGCAGTAAGAGGCGATGGCGGCGCCAAGCTGATGCCATAATGGAGGCGAATGACCACCGAAGTCTCCCTGCAAAACGAGCTGAATCCGTGGCTCGCCGCGGAAACGCGTTTCAACAAGGCTGCGCGCCTGCTGGAAATGGACGAAGGTTTGCAGAAGGTGCTGCGCACGCCGTCGCGCGAGATCACCGTCTACATTCCGGTGTTGCTCGATGACGGGCGGTTGGAGGTATTCACGGGATATCGGGTCCAGCATTCCATCGTGCGGGGTCCCGGCAAAGGCGGGATACGGTTTGCGCCCGACGTGAGCATTGAAGAGGTCCGTGCATTGGCCAGTTGGATGACGTGGAAATGCGCGGTGGCGAACATTCCGTTTGGCGGCGCCAAGGGCGGAATCATTTGCGATCCGGCGCTGTTGTCGCAAGGGGAGCTGGAGCGGATCACGCGGCGCTACACGGCCGACATCATCGAATTCCTGGGTCCGGAGAAGGATGTTCCCGCCCCGGACATAGGCACCAATGAGAACGTGATGGCATGGTTGATGGATACCTATTCGATGCACACGCGTCAAACCACGACCGCGGTGGTGACCGGCAAGCCGTTGGACCTGGGCGGGTCTCGGGGAAGACGGGAGGCGACGGGCCGCGGTTGTTTGATCGTGGCGCTGCAAGCGTTGGAGCGGTTTGGACTGAAGCCGCGGGATACTCGTGTCGTGGTGCAGGGCTTCGGCAATGTCGGCGGCACGGCGGCGATGCTGATGGCGCGGGCCGGGTTCAAGATCATCAGCGTGATCGAGTATGACGGCGCGGTATACAATTCCGCGGGACTGGATATTGAGGCGCTGATGGTGCACGCCAAGGAGACGGGATCGGTGGTGGATTTTGAGAAAGCGGAAAACCTGAACCGGGATGAGGCTCTGCTGCTCGAGTGTGAGATGTTGCTTCCAGCGGCGAAGGAGAACGTGATCACCAGCAAGACGGCGCCGCATTTGCGATGCAAGATCGTGTGCGAGGGGGCCAATGGTCCGACGACCGCGGTGGCTGACGAGATCCTGCGCAGCAAGGGCATTTTTGTGATTCCGGATATCCTTGCCAATGCCGGCGGCGTGACAGTTTCCTATTTCGAGTGGGTGCAGAACCGGCAAGGGTTTTACTGGAATGAAGACCTGGTGAACACGCGATTGGAAGAGATCATGGTGAACGGCTTCCAAAGTCTGATGCGGTACAGCGAAAAGCATCGGGTGGACAATCGCACGGCTGCTTATATGCTGGCGTTGGACCGGGTGAGCTTCGCCATCAGGCTGCGCGGGCTGTACGCATGATGGGGCTGGCGATCCGACGATGAGCGCCGACTCCTCCACGCCGCTGATGCGGCAATACCATTCCATCAAGCAGCAGGTGCCGAACGCGCTGCTGATGTTCCGGCTGGGCGACTTCTATGAGTTGTTCTATGAAGACGCCGTGGTCGCTTCGCGCGCTCTGGAGATCACGCTGACTTCGCGCAACAAGGACAAGGGGGAGGCGGTTCCGATGTGCGGCGTGCCGCACCATGCGGCCGAAGGCTACCTTGCGAAACTGGTCCAGAAAGGCTATCGCGTGGCCATCTGCGAGCAGATGGAAGATCCGCGCTTTGCTAAAAAGATCGTCAAGCGCGAGATTACGCGAATCGTCACCCCTGGTACGGCGACGGATTCGAATCTGCTGCGGCCGGGGGAGAACAACTACCTGGCGGCGGTGCAGACGCACGGCTCGCGGGCCGGGTTGGCCTACGTCGATATTTCCACCGGCGAGTTTCGCGTGACCGAGCTGGGCGTGGACGAGTTGGAGTCGACTTTGGAGAACCTGGGCGCGCGCGAAGTGTTGACCGGGGATGCCATTGTGGCGGCGGCGGGATTGCGGACCGTTCTGGAGCCGTGGATCTTCGGGCAGGACTATGCGGACCGCATTCTCAAGGAGCACTTCCAACTCTTGAGCCTGGATGGGTGCGGGTTGTCGGGTAAGCCGCTGGCCGCGGGCGCTGCCGGCGCGGTGTTGCATTATTTGCGAGACACGCAAAAGTCGGCGTTGGATCACCTGGACCGGCCGTCCTACTTCGAGCGGTCTGAGGCGATGCTACTGGATGCGGTGACCGTTCGAAACCTGGAGTTAGTGGAGCCGCTGTTTGCCGGTGAAAGCCGCGAGGTGACGCTGCTGCACGTGATGGACGCAACGCTGACGGGGATGGGCGCGCGGCTGTTACGATCGCGGCTCCTCGGTCCCTCCATACAACTGGCCGTGATCGAGGCGCGGCTGGACGCTCTGGCCGAGTTGCAGGCGGCGGCCATAGTGCGGGGAACGCTGCGCAAGACGCTGGGAGAGATTCTCGACATCGAGCGGCTGCTGGCGAAGGTGACGCTCGGGTCCTCGACGCCGCGGGAGTTGCTGGCGCTGGCAAGGTCGCTGGCGCGCATTCCCGCGCTGAAGTCGTGTTTGGCGGAGGCGCGGTGTGGACTGCTGCAAGAGGTGTTGTCGCGATTGGACGAGGTGGCCGAGGTGCGCGAAGCGTTGCTCGCGGCGTTGGCGGAGGAGCCGCCCGTCAATATGGCCGATGGCGGAGTGATCCGCGACGGATTTGACGCTCGTCTGGATGAGCTGCGCGACATCAGCCGGAACAGCCGGCAGTATTTGGCCGACATCGAAACAAGGGAGCGTGCCCGCACTGGCATCGGTTCTCTCAAAGTGCGGTTCAACAACGTCTTCGGGTACTATATCGAGATCTCGAAAGCGAACATGCATCTGGTGCCTGCCGATTATGACCGCAAGCAGACGCTGGTGAACGCGGAGCGGTTCATTACACCCGAGCTCAAGGAACTGGAGAGCAAGATTCTGGACGCCGAGGAGAAGATGCTCGGGATCGAGAAGGAGATCTTCCTCCATCTGCGGACGCAAACGGCGGCCGCGGCGGTTCGCATCCGCGCTACGGCGGGCGCTGTGGCGGAGGCGGATGTTGCGGCGGGGTTGGCCGAGGTGGCCGCATCCGGCCGGTTCACGAGGCCCCGATTCTCCGATGGCGAGATGCGCGTGCAGGCCGGGCGTCATCCAGTGATCGAGAAACTGGCGCAGCGCGAGGCGGCCAGGTTCATTCCGAACGACGTTTATCTTGCGCCCGGCAAGGAGTTCCTGGCCATCATCACCGGTCCGAACATGGGTGGCAAGTCGACTTATTTGCGTCAGGCGGCGCTGACGGTGATCCTGGCACAGATGGGGTCTTTTGTTCCGGCCGAGTCGGCCGTGCTGCCGATTGTGGACAGGGTGTTCACACGCATCGGGGCGGCGGACAACCTGGCGCGCGGGCGTTCCACGTTCATGGTGGAGATGACCGAGACGGCCGCCATTCTGAACACGGCCACGGAAAACAGCTTTATTGTTTTGGACGAGATTGGCCGCGGGACGGCAACCTATGATGGACTGGCGCTGGCTTGGGCGGTGGTGGAGCATATCCACAACCGGATTCACGCCAAGACGCTGTTTGCGACGCACTATCATGAACTCACTGAGCTGGCCGGGCAGTTGGACGGCGTAACCAACCTTCATGTCACTGTGAAGGAGGCGGGCGACCAGATCATTTTCCTGCGCAAGGTGGAGCCGGGTTCAGCCGATCGCAGCTACGGGATCGAAGTGGCGCGGCTGGCGGCGCTGCCGGTGAGCGTGATTGAACGGGCGCGGCAGGTGCTGGAGTTGCACGAGAGAAGTGAACACGAGGTGACCGAGGAGCTCACGCCCCGCTCGGCCGCCCGGCGCGGCCCGATGCAGATACAGTTGTTCGAACCAGTGAATTATCAGATCGCGGACCGTATACGGCAGTTGAATCTGGATGTTCTGCGGCCGATTGAGGCGCTGCAACTGTTGGCGGAACTGCAAGAGGAGTTGAAGAAATAATGCGCGTAGCCGGGATCATGAGCGGAACGTCACTGGACGGCATTGATGTCGCGGTGATCGAGACGGGGCGGAAGATGCGGACGCTGGCTCACCGGACCGTGCCATATTCCAAGGCTGTCCGCGAAGCGATTCTTGCTGTCTCGAATGCCACTTGCCACACCTCCCAAATCAGCCGCCTGAATTTTCTGCTTCCGGAGCTGTATGCCAAAGCACTCGGCGACTGGGTGAGGAAATACCGTGTGGAGTTGATCGGCTGCCACGGGCAGACGATTTTCCACGAGGGCGCGAGTACGTTGCAGGCCGGCGATGGCAGCATCCTGGCGGAGCGCGCTGGTGTTCCAGTCGTGAGTGATTTCCGGCCGCGCGATATGGCGGCGGGAGGCAAGGGCGCTCCGCTGGTTCCGTTTGTGGACTACCAGCTATTCCGGCATCGCAGCCGGGGGCGCGTCGCTTTGAACATCGGGGGGATTGCCAACCTGACCGCGATTCCACCCAGGGGAAAGCCGGAGTCAGTGATCTCGTTCGATACCGGGCCTGGCAACATGGTGATCAACGGTTTGGTGAGGCACTTCACGCAAGGGCGTCGAAACTTTGATGCGGAGGGACGCATCGCGGCTCGCGGCCATCTGATGCGCACGCTACTGGAACAACTGTTGGATGAACCCTACTATCGCGCCAAGCCGCCCAAGACGGCCGGGCGCGAGCAGTATGGCGATGAGTTTGCCCAGCGGCTGGTGGACACGCGATTTGCGTTCGCCAATCTTGTGACGACGGCTACGGTTCTGACGGCGGCTACGATTTCACTCGGGATTCAAAAGTTCGTGCGCCCTCGCATGCCGGTGCATGATCTGGTTGTTTCCGGAGGCGGTATTCACAACCGGAGCCTCATGGCTCAATTGGCGGCACTGCTGCCGGGAGTCCGGATACAAAGCACGGCCGAGTATGGCGTGGACCCGGATGCCAAGGAGGCCGTCGCGTTTGCCATGCTGGCGTACGAGACGTACCGCGGGCGTCCGGGAAATCTTCCTTCCGCGACGGGCGCGCGCCGGGCTGTGGTGCTGGGCAAGGTTTCGCGATAATGAGTGTCGTGGATCGACGAACATTACTGTTGGGCGCGGGAGTCCGGTTGTTTGCCGAGGATGGGAAGCTTCCGCCTGCGCGGCAGATTACACGCGGACCGAAGTTCCACTGGTTCGGCTACTACGACAAGCTCCAGTTTGATCCGTCATCCCGGTACGTCCTGGGGATGGAAGTGGGGTTTGAACATCGGTCGCCCACGGCGCAGGACCGCATCCGGATCGGGATGGTGGATTTGCAGGATCGCGACCGGTGGATCGATTTAGGGAGCAGTGGAGCATGGTGCTGGCAACAAGGCTGCATGCTGCAATGGCTGCCTGGGTCCGGCAGTGAAGTGATCTACAACGATCGCGACGGGGAGACGCTGGTGTCGCGCATTCTGGATGTGCGGACGGGCCGTCAGCGAACGCTGCCGGGGCCGATTTACTGCATCAGTCCCGATGCAAAGTGGGCGCTGGCGCCGGATTTCCCGCGGCTGGCGCACGAGCGCCCCGGCTATGGCTATGCGTTTCCTGATCCCTATAGAGATGTGGCGGCTCCGAAGGAGTCCGGCATCTGGCGGATGGATCTGGGCACAGGCAAGCGGGAGCTGATCATCACGCTGGAACAGGTTTCGAGGATTCCCTACAAGTTGGGCGAATGGGGCGCGGGCTCGGTGCACCGGTTCAATCATCTGCTGTATTCTTCCGGCGGGAAACGGTTCATCTTCCTGCACCGGCGCAACGGCGGAGCCAACAAGGAGGCAGGCGCGACGCGCATGTTCACCGCGGGCGCGGATGGCGGAAAGCTGCACGTGCTGGATCCGTATGGGAACACGTCGCATTTCATTTGGCGGCGGGACACGCACGTGATGGCCTGGGCCCGGCATCCATCGCACGGCGACAAGTTTTACGTGTATGAGGATCTCTCGGACAAGGTCGAGGTGATCGGGCCGGACGTGATGACGGTGAATGGGCACAACACGTATCTTCCGGGGTGGCGATGGGTTTTGAACGACACCTATCCGGACAAGGACCGGCTCCAGCATCCCTATCTTTACGACTCGGTGACGGGCGCGCGGCGGCCGCTGGCGCATTTTCTTTCGCCAAAGGAGTACACGGGAGAGTGGCGGTGCGACACGCATCCGCGATCGAGCCCGGACGGCAAGCTGGTGTGCGTGGACTCCCCGCACCATGGCGGACGCCAGATGCACTTGATCGATATTGGTGACATGATCAAGGTCTGATGAAACCGATCGCTCTTTCTATTCTCCTGGTTGGGATGCCGGCCGGACAGGATGTCGGCGTGTGGTTGAGCAAGCCGCTGCTTGACCCGCGCCAGCCGCTTGTGGAGGCGCAGGTCTACACAGGGTCACGAGTTCCGCCATTGCCGGTGTTCCGCTCACAGGCCGAATGGGAAAAGTACTCCGCTCCGCTGCGCACTCGCATTCTGAATGAAGTGGTGTTTCGCGGCGAAGCGGCGAAATGGCGCGACGCAAAGACCAAGTTGGAGTATTTGGAAGAGGGGGCCGCGAACGGTTACCGTCTGCGGAGGCTGCGCTACGAGGCGATTCCGGGACTTTGGATCCCGGCGCTGATCTATGAACCGGAGAAGCTGACCGGAAAAGTTCCGGTGGTGTTGAATGTGAACGGGCACGAGAAGACCGGGATTTCGACGCCCTATATTCAGGAACGATGCATCAATTTGGCGCGCAAGGGCATGATCGCGGTGAATCTGGAGTGGCTGGGCCGCGGCCAGTTGGACACGCCCGGATTCAGTCATTACCGCATGCAGCAGATTGACTTGACCGGCACCAGCGGCCTGGCCGTGTTTTATCTGGCGATGCAGCGCGGCCTGGATATCGCCGCGGCGCATGCCAACGCGGACCCGACGCGAATTGCGGTCACGGGACTTTCCGGTGGAGGATGGCAGACCATCCTGCTGAGTGCGCTGGACACTCGTGTCGCGTTATCGAGTCCTTTGGCGGGCTACTCCAGCTACGTCACGCGGTCACAATGGCCGGATTTGGATTTGGGCGATTCCGAGCAGACGCCATCGGAGCTGGCCGGCATCGCGGACTACACGCATCTGTCGGCAATGGTAGCGCCGCGGGTGTTGCAGCTGGGATTCAACGCGAAGGACAATTGCTGTTTCCGTGCCGACTACGCCATTGCGCCGCTGGTGCAGGCATCCGAGTCCGTGTACCGGCTCTATCACGCGATGGACAAATTGCGTTATTCCATCAATTACGGCGAGGGGCATAACTACAATCGCGAAAACCGTGAAGCTTTCTACCGTCTGCTGCGGGATCATTTTTTTCAGGGCAAGCTGGATGCTACCGAGCAGTCCGCCGTGACTGATGTGCGCACGGCGGAGCAGTTGAAGATCGAGCTGCCGGAAGACAATCTTGATTTTCATACAATCGCGCTGCGGCTGAGCAAGACGCAGCCCAGTGACAAGAAGCCCACTGCGGCGAAGTTGGCCTACCGCGCCCGGACGAAGCGTTATACAGTGGAGAGTTTCCCGGCGGGAGAGGATTCCGCCAACGGAATTTCGGTTCGCTATTGGAAGCTCGAGATGGACCAGGCATGGACCGTTCCCGTGGTGGAGATGTCGCCGGCTCAACCGAAATCAACTGTGGTGCTGATCGCCGATGGCGGGCGGAAGGGCGCCGCCGGGCAAGCGCGGAAGTTGTTGGATGCCGGACAGCGCGTGGTGGCGGTGGATCCGTTTTATGTAGGAGAGTCGTCGATGGGCAAACGAGACTTCCTGTTTGCCTTCCTCATCGCCAGCCTAGGCGAGCGGCCCTTGGGTGTACAGGCCAGCCAATTGATGGCGATCGCGCGATGGCTGCAAGGGGAGAGGAAGGTTGGGCCGGTTTCGCTGCACGCCGTAGGGCCGCGTACCTCGCTTGCCGCGTTGGTGGCCGCGGCACTGGAGGAGAAAGCGGTCTCTTCGGTAACGATGGAGGAGTCCTTCCAAAGCCTGCAGGAGATTCTGCAACAGGATCTCACGGCCGACAAGACGCCGGAACTGTTTTGTTTCGGGCTGCTGGAGGTGTTCGATATTCCACAGCTCAAGGCGCTGATAACGCCTCCCCGTAAAGTGGTTATTTCGGCATCGCCTTAACGCCAGCGGCGGCGATTTGGCCGTCCTGCTGCGAAGTGACGCCGCTCACGCCGATGGCGCCAATCACCACTCCGCCTACCTCCAGCGGAATGCCGCCTTCCACGGGGATGGCGCCGGGCAGTTTCAAAATCGCCTGGCGGCCGCCGGTCAGAGCATCTTCAAAGGCCTTGGTCGGGCGGCGGAACTTCACCGCGCTGGTGGCCTTGGCAATCGAGACATCCACGCTTCCGATCTGGGTGTCGTCCATGCGCTGCAGGTAGATCAGGTTTGCCCCCTCATCCAGGATGGTGATCACCACATTCCACTTGTTGGCCTTGGCCTCGGCCTCAGCGGCGGCGGCAATCTGCTTGGCAACGGCGAGTGTCAAGGATTTCTTGGTAGCGAGGTCAGCGGCGGAGATTGTTTGGGTCATAAGAAACATCAACGTCCCGGTCAAGAGTATTCGAGGCAGCATTCCAGGATTGTAGCATTGCCTGAGCCGGGCCGGATGTTCTACAATCCTCGCTATGAAAGTTTCCCGCCGCACATTTGCCACATCGATGACTGCCGCCGCCTATAACCGGATACAGGGGGCCAACGACCGCGTCGGAGTTGGCTTCATCGGCTACGGGCTGATCGGGGCGCAGCACGTGTTTGATTTTAAGAATCAGAAGGACGTTGACATGGTGGCGCTATGCGAAGCCTACCAGCCGCGGCTGGAACAGGGGATAGCCAGCGCGGGCGGCCGCTCCAAACCGTATCGTGATTTTCGCAAGATGATCGAGGACAAAGACGTGCAGGCTGTGGTTGTCTCGACGCCCGACCACTGGCACGCGCTGATGACGATGATGTCATGCGCGGCGGGGAAAGACGTCTATGTGGAGAAGCCGCTTACGCTGTTTGTGAAAGAGGGCCGCTGGATGACGCAGGTGGCGCGCAAGCACAAGAGCGTGGTGCAGGCAGGCACGCAGCAGCGCTCCGGCAAGCACTACCAGCAGGCGCGGGAGTTGGTTCGCAACGGGCACCTGGGGAAACTCCTGAGTGTGCGCATGGCCTCCTACCGCAACATCATGCCGGGGTTCGGCGCGCCGCCGGATTCGGCCTCGCCCAACGATTTTGATTACGACATGTGGTTGGGGCCGGCTCCCAAGCGGCCCTACAACAAGCAGCGCGGGATTTATCATTTCCGCTGGTTTTGGGATTACTCCGGCGGGCAGATGACGAATCTGGGAGCGCACCACATCGACATTCTACAATGGTTCGCCGGGGTGAAGGGGCCCAAGGCGGTTTCGGCCAGCGGCGGGAGATTGGCTCTCGACGAGGCCGGGGAGACCCCGGATCTTCTGGACGCCTTGTATGAGTATCCGGGTTTCACTTCGATCTACTCGTGCCGGGAGGCGTCCCAGGGCCGCCGCGACACGGGCGGCGGGCTGGAGTTTTTTGGAACCAAGGGCAGCATGTCGATTGGGCGCGGCGGGTTTGAAGTATTTCCGGACATGAAAGTCAATCCGGAGAATTTGATCCCGCGGTTCAAGGGCCATCCCGGCGGGGGACCGCAGGCCTCCCAGATCAAGCCCGAACCCTGGACACAGGCGATGAGGGTTCCCGGATCATCGGATGAGCAGTTTGATTTGCACGTGCGGAATTTCCTGGATTGCGTGAAGAGCCGCGAACGGCCCATTGCCGACGTAGAGGATTGTCACCAGATCACCACTGCCTGCCATTTGGGGAACCTCTCGCTGCGCACCGGGCGGAAGCTCAAGTGGGATGCGGAAAAGGAGGAGATCATCGGAGACAAGGAGGCGTCGGCGATGCTGGAGCGTCCATACCGGAAGCCTTGGGATCAGGTGCTGCGGAGCCTGTTGAGCTAGCCATGAACCGAAGACATTTTCTCGCCGCAGCGGCCGCGGCGATTCGGTTGAAGGCGGCTCCGCCCCGCACGTCGATGGGCATCGCGTCCACGTCATACCTAACGGTGTGGCGGCCAAGGGACGCCTACGAGTATCTCGAGCATTGCAACGCATTGGGTGCGGGTGGCATTCAGACCTCGCTCAATTCATTGGAACTGGCCGACCTGAGCAAATTGCGAGGCCGGGCGGAACAGTTGGGCATGTACGTCGAAGTGATGAACCCGCTGCCGGCGCAGGATACGGCCCGGTTTGAGGCGCTGCTCAAGGGGGCCCGGCAGGTGGGGGCACTCTGCGCGCGAGTCGCATGCCTGAGCGGACGGCGCTATGAGACCTTCCATACGTTGGCGGAGTGGAAAAAGTTCGTGGCGGACTCGCATGCCGCTATTGAACGCGCGCTCCCGCTGGCTGAAAAACACAAAGTCCCGCTGGCGATTGAGAATCACAAGGACTGGACAGCGGATGAGTTTGTGGCGCTGCTCCGCAAATTCAACAGCCCGCATCTGGGCGTATGCCTTGACCTGGGGAACAATATTTCGCTGCTGGATGATCCGATGGAATTGGTGGAGGCTCTCGCTCCGTATACCTTGTCCACGCACATCAAGGACATGGGCGTAGCCTCTTACAAGGACGGATTTCTGCTGTCCGAGGTTCCGCTGGGAGAAGGCCTGCTGGATCTGAAAAAGATGTTGGCTGTGATTCGCAAGGCCAAGCCCGGCGTGAAGATGACGCTCGAGATGATCACGCGCAATCCGCTGCAGATTCCCTGCCTTACGGAAAAATACTGGGTTACATTTCCCGAAAGAGAGGCCAGACGTCTGGCACGCGCTTTGTCGATGGTGCGCGATCAAAAGAAGACGCAGCCATTGCCGTCGATGGACGGGTTGGACCGGAAAGCGCAGCTGGAGTACGAAGAGGAGAACGTAAAGCTCAGCCTCAACTACGCTCGGGAGCAGTTGGGATTGTGAACTGTCCGAAGAGCTGGAACTGGCCTACTGGAGCAACTCCGCAAGAAACATCTCATCCGTCTGGCCTGAGTAGCGGTAGCGGAATCCGGCGCCTGCGGCGGGGACGGTTTGCCCCATCCAGTTGGCCGGATCCGTCCACAGGACGGGCCGCGTTCCCATGGCCCGCACCAAATCCGGCAGGTCCCAATGCAGCAGGAAGCCAGGGATCATCGCATCGAAAAGGTTCGTGTTGATCGCGTTGTCCAGAGCGGCTTTGAGACTGTAGGGTGTGTGATCGAGCCAAATTTTGCCGATCCTTTTGTCCACCGCGGCTGCGAGCAGGAGCCAGACGCCCTTGCCGTCGCGCGCGGCGGCACCGATGGAGGCCGCGTCCACGTCGTCACGGCCGCTGAGCAGGTCCACGCCGCGCAGGATATCGTGAGCGCGCATCGCCGGCAGGTTCCGGCCGATGGAGTCCGCGCGGGCGTTGGTCAGCCAGTTTCCCAGGTAGGGGCGGTTGTCATTGGCCGCCGGCGAGTCACGTACCTCGAGTTCCAGGACGAGGATTCCCTTCGCGACGGCTGCTTCCGCCAGCGCCTCGGTGGATCGCCCTTTTACCAGCAGGAGCGCCGGATTTCGCCCGGAGGCGACGGGAAGGTACAGTGTGCCGGCGATCGCTACGCCGGGCTCGCTCTCCAAGCTGATTCGAATGCGCCCGTTGTTCTGTTCCAGGGTCTTCGATAGCGGCGGGCGGCCACCCGATGGGATCTGGAGCCGGAGCAGTTCCGCGAGCAACTCCGGGATGCCTTGCGGCCGGCGGCGTTTGTCGAACTCTTCCCGAATGAGGTGGTGGAGCTTGCGGCTGCCCGGCTCGTCTTCGACCTGGCCGGATGCGGTGACCTGGAGCGCATGGTCGGGATACAAGGGGAGTTCCTGCTCGCGCGCGTCGCCCTTGCCGCCGTTCAGCCAGCGGATCATCCATCCATACATCTGCTCGCGCGTTTCGCGAGGGGTACCGTGCGGACCGGGCCCCACGAACATTTCCACTTTCTCTTCGACACCGAAGAGGCGATACCATCGCCGGGCTTCTTCGTACACGGGCCGGACACCTGCCGGGGTAAAGAAATCGCCCTCGGTCGCAAGGATCAGCCATGGGATGTTCGGTGTCACTTCGAGGAAATCGGCGTGATCGAGTCCGGAGGCCAGGAACCGGGGCATGCTCATCTCCGAGTCCGGGAAGGGGCCGGTGAACAACAACCGCAGAGTGTTGATGAAGCAGGCGGGGGCGGCCGCTTTCACGCGCGGGTCCAGAGCGGCGATGTAGGTTGTGACGCATCCGCCGCCTGAGCACCCCGCGGCCCCGATGCGAGCGGAGTCCACATCGGGCCGGCTGACCAGATAATCGATCGCGCGCTTAGCGTCCCAGATGAAGTAGCGCGCGACGCTCTGGCCGATCAGGATGCTCTGCGCTCCGGCTTGCAGATGTTCGTTGGCGCAACAGCCGGCGATGCCGCGGCCGATACGGCGGTCGTAGGCCTGCATGCGCTCGCCGAGGCCCACTGGATCGTAGGCGAGCGCCACGAACCCCTTGTTGGCCAGGTTGGCCGCTATGATGTGATTCTCGACCTTCCCAAGCATGGTGTGTCCGGCCGACATTAGGACGGCGGGATGGCGGCCCGGCTGGGGGGGACGGTAGAGGTTCGCGGTAACAAAGAATTGCGGCAGACTTTCGAAGATGACTTTCTCGATGGTGTAGGAGGGGTTGGTGACAATTCCCGTGACGCGAGCGTTGAGCGGTCCTTTATAATCGGGCAGGCCACCCATGTTTTCCAGGAGCTTTGCGCGAACCAGTTGCCGGCGGCGTTCCGCCGCGGCGATGTCGCGGATACCCGCAATGGCGGTCTCGCGCCGGGTGAGTTGCTGCTGCGCGATCTTGTCCATCCACTCCAGCAGCGGGTCCTGGGCCTGGAGCGGGATGGAACATAGGAGTAGAAAGGTGGTTAGCCGCATGGATCACTTCGCCTAGCGATTCGGTCTGAGCCTCGGTCAAGCCGGGTTACTGCACCTTCAGCATCGCTGACTCAAGATAATACAACAGATAGACGGAGCCGCACTCGCGGGAAGGTGGCCAAGCCGATCAGTGATTGCAAGATGAGCGGGGGCACGAGAGCGCGATCTTCACGATCAGGTATCGCGCAGTGTCAGCGTCCAACACTTGCTTGCGGACATGAGGATCGAGCTTTCGAAGGTCCCTCCCGGCAGCGGGAGTGATTTCAACGCTGTAGGCCAGGGCTCAGTCCCTCAGTTCCCGCATGAGGTCACGGAGAGGGATGGTCCCCTTCTTTTCCGCCTCTTTCAGCGCAGCGCGGGCGTCTTGGAGGTCAATTCGATCCATTTCCTCCTGGGCTAAACGCTCCAGTAGGCGGAGGTCTTCCATCGGGATGACAGCGGCCAGGTCCTTCCCGCGGCGGGAGACAATGGTCCGCTCCTTCCCGTAAGCGGCACGGTTCAGGACATCAGGAAACTCTTCTCGCGCTTTGGAGACATTAAGGCGTGTCATGAATTATGTACACCTCGTACAAGAGGTACAAGTCCACTCACTAGTATCCGACAGCAATGGCGGGCTTTGCGAACATCAGGAGACGCCGGGCATTTTCCTCGCACACCGCTTTGGTCTGCGCTTCGGTCAGGCCGGATTCGCTTAGCTTCAGTATCGCGGACTCAAGATAGAACATGGGATAGTCGGAGCCGAAAAGCAATCGGGGGAAGGAGACCTGTGCGGCCAGCCGGGCAACCGCTCCCACCCTCTCGGTCATAGAGAACTCGAAATAGATCTGGCCCGCCAGGGACAGCGGGTGCAGCTTCTCTACTGGAAGCTGAGGATATGCATTGAGAATCACCAGTCTCGCTTGCGGTTGCTGCGCGAGGAGGCCCGGGAGCGGAGCAAGATCCACCGGCGGCACGCGCATGAGTGGATGCTGTGTGCGCTCGTCTTCCATGCACAGAGCGAGCTGTACAATCAGTTTGCGGGCAGAGGCCAGTTGCAACAGTTCACGGAAGGCCGGATCGTCGAGTTTGTAGCCGTGATAGTTGGGGTGCAGCCGTATCCCTGGCATCTTGTGCTCTTCCTGGCAGCGGCGCAGATCTTCGCGCCAGTCCGGCAGTTTGGGATTGATGGAGCCAAACGGCAGCAGAAGGCCGCCGCCATGCGTATGGCAGTCACTGGCCAGCCGGAAATTCACCGCTGCCAGATCCTTATGAAGGATGCCGTCGAAGCTGCCGGCCCAGGCTTGCACAACATTGTTCCCGCGCAGCTTGGCGACGAGCGCGGCGGGTTCGTCCCCGGATAACCGGCGGAATGGCCATCGGGAAAGACTCACGTTGACGTCGATGATCATGCGCGGATTCCTTTTGCCTTGAGAATCGGCATCAACATGCGGCGGAGGTTTTCCGCGAGGATCAACCGGCGGGCCTGTTCCGGGATTTCGGCTCCCATGACCTTGCCGAGCTGGGAGGCAAAGCTACGGCCGGCGGCGTCGCTGCCAAAGATGACACGTTCGGCCCCGAGCTCACGCACCGCCATTTCCACTACGCCGGAGGTGGGGTCAAATCCGGCCACTGCCGTGGCGACGTTTTTCGCGGGGCGTAGCATGCGAATTCCGAGTTCCCAATCTCCGCCGGTGTGGGAGTCTATGAAGGCAGCGCGGGGATGACGCATCGCCAGCTCGGCCAAATTCCCGGGCGTGGATTCTCCAGGCAAGTTGCCTCCGACTTTGAGCCAGGTGTGCTGCAGGATCACCGCATTCATGGCGGCGGCCCGGTCGACTATTGGATCCAATTCCGGAGCGTTACAGCGCTTGGCAACCCACAGCTTGACGCCAACCATAGGACCGTCTCGCACGCAGCGGTCCAGTTCCTGAAGGCTGAAGTCCAAATGGTTCGGATTCAGGTAGACAAAGCCAAGCGCGCGGTCAGGAAACCGCCGGATGGCCTCCAGGACATGATCGTTATCCAAACGCAGCTGATCCGGCGTGGGGTTTTCAATCAGCTGCGCGCCGAGCGAGAGCATGACACGCTCAATCCCCAAGCGGTCCATGAACCGGATCAAATGGGCCATGCGCTGTCCCGGAGTAACTCCGATGGCAGAGGTCAGATGACAATGGACGTCCCAGATCATGGGGGACTTGGCGGGAGGATCTTGCGCGATGGCCAAGGAAGATACCGCGCTGAATTTGAGAAACGTTCTACGGTCGAGCATGTTAGTGGGCAAGGGCCTGGACGTTTCGAACGCGAAACTGGGCGCCATTGGAAAATGTTCCCACAAAGCGGAGATGCTTGACCTGGTTCGGAGCAAGGACATCGGTCTTGGCGCCACGCCAGGGGCCGTGCCGCCGGTCGGCCAGCATGATCCAGTGTTCCCCGTCCAAGGATCCCTCAATGACGTAATGAGCATACGGGGCGGGCTTGCGGTGCCAATCGGGGTCCTGGAAATCGATGAACTCGGGCAGTTGGTAGCGCAGAGCACTGATTCGCACTGGCTGTTCCCATTGGATGAGAGTGGAATCCTTTTGCGGGGGAGGGAGCAAGTCCGTCTCTCCGCTGACCGCCTTGGCTCCATCCAGCATGTGGTGCAGGGTGCGCCGGTACAGCTCGCGGAACAGAGTGTATTGGGGGTCGACGAGGAAGTTCGGAAAATTCTCCCCGCAGATCATGGCGAGGCGTTCATTCTTGTGAACGGCGATGCCTATGCGATGGAGCGGCGTCGGATCATAGGCGTCGATTCCGAATTCGCGCTCTTCCGGCGCGGCGAGGCCGGAACGGACGAGGATATCCCAAGCCTGCGGCTCATAGGCGAAGTCCACTTCCCCGCCCCAGGGACCGGGGACTTCGTCGCCTAGCTTGAGATTGAGGCCGCGGACAATCGGATGGTCCGTGTTGGCGATGACGGCTTTGCTGCTGGGGATCCAGTAGCCGACGCTCGTGTGAAACAGGTTCAGGTAGTCGATGGCGTCTCCGGGGGTGGGATTGGTGATGGGGGAGTCCGGGCGTGCGTCCGGCGGGAGCAGTTGCGGCCCGCGGAAATCGCTGGGTTGATCGCTCCAGTGGGTCCAAAAATGCCCGCGCTGCCAGATGTAGCTGGGGTTTTCGAGCCCGGGCAGGAAGTTCACCATGACCGCGAAAGAGTCGCCGCCATGGATCATCACGCCACCGCCTTGGCCCATATAGTCAGCGAAACGTCTGTAGGTTTCCTCCGTTGTGAATTCGCAATGGTTGCCGATGAGGACGAGGCGGTAGTCTTCCAGGCGCACGCGGCCGCGCGCCACATCGTGCTGCGAGGCGAACTCGATGTCGAAACCGTCCTGGCGCGACAGGTCGTAGAGATAGCGGAAATGATGAATATCGTTGAAGCGCTCATACAGGCTATAGAAGAAGTTGTTCAGGCGGCGCTGGCGGCTGCTCATCACGGTGGGCGCGTAGCCTACGCTGCCGTCGTAACCGGTTCTCCAGCCGTGATAGTCGTGACTGCCATTGGTCGAGTAGGCGAGCCATGCGTCGGTGGGCGCGACAAAGAGAACCTGAGCCCGGGGGCGATTCTGTGTGACGGAAGGACGGATGATTACGTTAGTCAGTTTGCTGTTCAGGTCATTCGCCATCGGATCCACCGTCTGGCCGGCGGGGACAACGATCAGGCGGAGCAGACTCGAGGGCCATTGTTCCACCTTCACAACGACGCTGGTCACGGGCAATTCGAACTGAAAGGGCACTCGCGAGACGATCTTCCGCCGAAGCTCGTCGATCAGAATCAGTTCCATTCTCCGGCCCCGGCCGTCCGGACCAGGAATCACGGATACCAATTGTTGCTCGCCGGGTTGCCAGCTCAAATCGTAAGGAGCCAGGATCGGGAAGAAATTGGCGGGGATGCCGGGATCGGATGCGCTGCGCAGCTGGTACCATTCGGCCCACCAAAACCGCTCGTTTTTCGGGCGGTAGGCGAGGAGGGTAATCTCCATTTTCGGATTGCCCGTGGTGGTCATCAATTGCAGGGTGGAGGTTTTGGTGAAGCGGGAGTGTCCACGGCGCGCGTGCCGGGAAGGCTCCGCGCCGTCGAGTATGGCGCCTACGACGAGGTTGGCCTTGCGGTTGTAGAACAGGGACCCCCAGTTGGTGAATTGGTTGTCGGGGACTTTTCCGTCGGGCAGGAAGAGGGGTTGGCCTTGCAGCGCCCCGGTATCGAACGTCATGGAGTCGTTGTAGGCCTCCGGGAAGCGCCAGTCGAAGCGGACCTGCTCGCCGCGAGGCTCGGAATCGGGCGCGGGCCGGAGGCGGTACAGATCGATGCCTGCCTGGCGCTGGTGGCGCAGGTCAAAGCGGAGCGGGATTCCCGAGACGGTCAAGCGCGCGGCATCCGGCTGGTTGGCCGGCTGCACGTCGAGGTCCCGGCTCGCGACGGTGAGCGAGAAGCC
>Ga0080064_1004600_pt1 | contig 17404 bp, 20 predicted proteins | sample Subgrocontami54m_FD_69260 | JGI IMG/M metagenome (GOLD analysis project Ga0080064, IMG submission 69260) | Subsurface groundwater microbial communities from S. Glens Falls, New York, USA - GMW46 contaminated, 5.4 m (SPADES assembly) (version 2) ...
GCGCTCAAGAGCTGGTGGCAGCAGATCGGGGTGTGGCGCGGCCGCGACTGCCTGAAATTCGACCGCAAGGCCAAGATCATCAAGCCTCAGCTCGTGATTGAAAAGCTCTACGAGGTGACCAAGGGCGATGCGTTCGTGACTTCAGATGTCGGGCAGCATCAGATGTGGGCGGCGCAGTTCTACAAGTTCACCAAGCCGCGGCGCTGGATCAATTCGGGCGGCCTCGGTACCATGGGTTTCGGGCTGCCGGCGGCGATGGGCGTGCAGCTCGCGCACCCGAAGGCGGCGGTTGCGTGCGTGACCGGCGAGGCAAGCATCCAAATGTGCATCCAGGAACTTTCGACCTGCAAGCAGTACCACCTGCCGATCAAGATCGTCAATCTCAACAACCGCTACATGGGGATGGTGCGGCAGTGGCAGCAGTTTTTTCACGGCAACCGCTATGCCGAATCCTATATGGACGCACTGCCGGATTTCGTCAAGCTTGCCGAATCGTACGGCCACGTCGGCATGCGCATCGAGAAGCCGGGCGATGTCGAGGGCGCGCTCAAGGAGGCGTTCGCGCGGAAGAAAGATCTGGTATTCCTGGATTTCATCACCGACCAGACCGAGAACGTGTTTCCGATGGTGCCGGGCGGCAAGGGCCTGTCGGAAATGATCCTGGTGTAGAGAACCGCAATATGCGGCACATCATTTCAGTATTGCTTGAAAACGAGGCGGGTGCGCTGTCGCGCGTGGCGGGGCTTTTTTCGGCGCGCGGCTACAACATCGAGTCGCTCACCGTGGCGCCGACCGAGGACGCGTCGCTGTCGCGCATGACCATCGTCACCGCCGGTTCGGACGAAGTGATCGAGCAGATCACCAAGCAGCTCAACAAGCTGATCGAGGTGGTAAAGGTGGTCGATTTGTCGGACGGCGACCACATCGAGCGCGAGTTGATGCTGGTCAAGGTGCGCGCGGTCGGCAAGGACCGCGAAGAGATGAAGCGCGTGGCCGACATCTTCCGGGGACGCATCATCGGCGTCACCGACAAGGATTACATCATCGAATTGACCGGCACCGGTTCCAAGCTCGACGCGTTTCTGGGCGCAATCGACCGCAGCGCGATCCTGGAAACCGTGCGCACCGGCGCCTCAGGCATCGGCCGCGGGGAGCGGGTGCTCAAAATCTAGTGAAGAGTTAACAACGGGGAAACCATGAAAGTCTATTACGATAAAGACGCCGACCTGTCACTGATCAAGGGCAAAAAGGTCACCATCGTCGGCTATGGCTCGCAGGGGCACGCCCATGCGCTCAATCTCAGCGAATCCGGAATCAAGGTGACTGTGGGATTGCGCCAGGGAGGCGCATCGTGGGGCAAGGCCAAAAAAGCCGGCTTAAGCGTCAAGGAAGTAGCCGACGCAATCAAGGGCGCCGATTTTGTGATGATGCTGATGCCCGACGAGCACATCGCCGCGGTTTACCGCAATGATGTGGCTGCCAACATCAAGAAGGGCGCTACGCTTGGTTTTGCGCATGGTTTCAACATCCATTACGGCCAGGTGACGCCGCGCGCGGATCTCGATGTGGTGATGATCGCACCCAAGGCACCGGGACACACCGTGCGCTCGACCTACGCGCAAGGCGGTGGCGTGCCGATGTTGATCGCGGTGCATCAGAATTCGTCGCGGAAAGCGCGCGACATGGCGTTGTCCTACGCTGCGGCGATCGGCGGCGGCAAAGCCGGCGTGATCGAAACCACATTCAAGGAAGAAACCGAGACCGACCTGTTCGGCGAGCAGACCGTGCTGTGCGGCGGCTGTACCGCGCTGGTGCAGACCGGGTTCGAAGTGCTGGTCGAGGCCGGCTACGCGCCTGAAATGGCGTACTTCGAATGTCTGCACGAGCTGAAGCTGATCGTCGACCTGATGTACGAGGGCGGCATCGCCAACATGCGTTATTCGATCTCGAACAACGCCGAATACGGCGACTTCACGCGCGGTCCGCGCATTATCACGGAAGAAACCAAGAACGAGATGCGCAGGATCCTCAAGGAGATCCAGACCGGCGCCTACGCCCAGGAATTCCTGCTCGAAAACCAGACCGGCGCTACCAAGCTGAACGCGATGCGTCGCATCGGTCGCCAGCACGCCATCGAGGTCGTCGGTACCAAGCTGCGCGACATGATGCCGTGGATCAAGAAGAACAAGCTTGTCGATCAGTCGAAGAACTAATAACTATCCGCATCCGATAGTCGCGCGCGAAGGCTGGACGTTTGCTGTGTTGGCGGTCGCGGTAGCGATTGCGGTGACGTTACTTGCCGGCTGGGGCTGGGCCCTGGCGTTCTGGCTGATTGCGCTGTTCATACTGCAATTCTTTCGTGATCCGGCGCGGGCAATTCCGTCCGACCCGAAGGCGGTGCTCTCGCCTGCCGACGGCCGCGTGATCATGGTCGGGCGTGCCGAGGATCCCTATCTCAAACGCGAGGCGCTCAAGTTCAGCGTGTTCATGAACGTGTTCAACGTGCACTCCAACCGCAGTCCGGTCGACGGCGAAGTGCGCGAGGCGTGGTATTTCCCCGGCAAGTTCGTCAATGCGTCATTATCGAAAGCCTCGCTCGAGAACGAGCGCAATGCGCTGTGGATCAAAACTGAAAACGGCGTCGATGTCACCTGCGTCCAGGTCGCCGGGCTGATCGCGCGCCGCATCCTGTGTTACGTCAATGCCGGCGACCGGGTCGACCGCGGCCAGCGTTACGGGTTCATCCGCTTCGGTTCGCGCGTGGATTTGTATCTGCCGCTGACCGCGATGCCGAAGGTAAGCGTCGGCGACAAAGTTTACGCCGCCTCCAGCGTGCTCGCTGAACTCGCATGAGGACGCGATTCAATGCGTAGACCTCGCGACAAATGGCTGGGAAAAGACGGCAGGATCCGCCAGCGCGGGATTTACTGGCTGCCCAACCTGTTTACCACTGCGGCCCTGTTCGCAGGATTTTTCGCAATCGTGCAGGCAATGAACGGTCGCTTCGAACAATCGGCGCTCGCGATTTTCATTGCGCTGGTTTTTGACGGTCTCGACGGACGCGTCGCGCGCTTTACCCATACTCAAAGCGCGTTCGGCGCCGAATACGACAGCCTTGCCGACATGGTGTCATTCGGTGTGGCCCCGGCGCTGGTGATCTACGTCTGGGCGCTCAGGGATTTCTCGAACGCGCAAAACGTCCCGCTGCTGGGGCAATGGCTCACCACCAAACTCGGCTGGATCGCAGCGTTCATTTACTGCGCGTGCGCCGCGCTGCGCCTGGCGCGCTTCAACACGCAGCTCGAAGTTGCCGACAAACGCTTCTTCCAGGGACTGCCGAGCCCTGCTGCCGCATGCGTGGTCGCGGGCATGGTATGGGCGCTTAACGAATACCAGATTCGCGGCGCCGAAGTGAGGTGGCTGGCCTGGGTGGTGACGGTATTCACCGGGCTGACCATGGTGAGCAATCTGAAGTATTACAGCGGCAAGGATATCAATCTGCGCAAAAGCGTGTCGTTTCCGGTGGTGGTCGCGATCGCGCTGGCGGTGGTGACGCTGGTGGCGGTGTCGAGCACGCTGCCCGAGATGCTGTTTATGCTGTTTGGGTGCTACGCGCTGTCCGGCTACGCGCACGCGGCGTGGGACATTTTCCGGAACCGGGGCGGCGGTGGGCAACCGCCTGACGCGGCGACGCCGTGACAGCGGATTCAGCACCCAGGACGCGATAGCCCGCCAGTTCCGGCGCGCGACTTGCCAGACGCGAAAAAACCCCTTATATTCCCTACCATGAGTTCCGTGCACCAGGCCACCGCGTTTTTTCTCCTCGCCGGCGTTCCGCTGGCCGGCCTGCTGCTGCGCCTTGCGCGCTAAATACTCCACTCTTACTCTCATCGTTTTCAGCCGGGCCGGCATCTGACCCGGGGTCAGTTTCAATCGCGCGCCGATTGCGTTTGACGCGCATAGCCAAGGGCAGACCGGAGACAGTCATGAAAAAAGACAAATTGATCATATTCGACACCACCATGCGCGACGGCGAGCAGAGTCCGGGCGCGTCGATGACCCGGGACGAGAAGCTGCGCATCGCGCGCCAACTGGAACGCATGCGGGTGGACGTAATCGAAGCGGGCTTTCCCGCAGCCAGCGACGGCGATTTCGAAGCGGTAAAAGCAGTGGCGGGAGTCATCAAGGACAGCACGGTGTGCGGACTCGCCCGCGCCAACGAGAAGGATGTGCGCCGCTGCGGCGAAGCGGTGCGCAATGCCCGTAGCCCGCGCGTACACACCTTCATCGCCACCTCGTCGATACACATGGAAAAGAAGCTGCGCATGGAGCCCTCGCAGGTTATCGAGCAGGCGGTGAAGGCGGTGCAGTGGGCGCGCGAGTATACCGACAACATCGAGTTTTCTCCCGAGGACGCCGGCCGCTCGGACATCGATTTTCTGTGCCGCATTCTCGAGCGGGTGATCAAGGCCGGCGCTACCACCATCAACATTCCCGATACCGTCGGTTATACGCTGCCCGAGCATTTCGGCGGCATCATCCGCAGTCTGCGCGAGCGTGTTCCGAATTCGGACAAGGCGGTGTGGTCGGTGCATTGCCACAACGATCTCGGGCTCGCGGTTGCCAATTCGCTGGCGGCGGTGCTGAACGGTGCGCGCCAGGTCGAATGCACGATCAACGGGCTGGGTGAGCGCGCCGGCAATGCTTCGCTCGAGGAGATCGTGATGGCGGTGCGTACGCGCCAGGACGCGTTTCCGTGCGATACGAATATCGATGCCACGCAGATTGTGGCGGCGTCGCGACTGGTGTCGGGGATCACCGGCTTCACGGTGCAGCCGAACAAGGCGATAGTCGGGGCGAACGCGTTCGCGCACGAGGCCGGCATTCATCAGGACGGGGTGCTGAAAAGCCGCGACACCTACGAAATCATGCGCGCGCAGGACGTCGGCTGGCTCACCAACAAGCTGGTGCTGGGCAAGCACAGCGGCCGCAACGCGTTCAAGGCGAGGCTTACCGAGCTTGGCATCGAGCTGCCATCGGAAGAAGCGCTCAATGCGGCATTCAAGCGCTTCAAGGACCTTGCCGACAAGAAGCACGAGATCTTCGACGAGGACTTGCAGGCGCTGATCAGCGAGGAGGCGAGCGAGCACCTCGAAAGCGAGCACTACCGTCTGGTGTCGCTGACCGCGCATTCGGAAACCGGCGTGCAGCCGTTCGCCAAGATCGTGGTGTCCGAGGACGGCAAGGAGAAACCGGCGCAGGCGCAAGGCAGCGGCCCGGTCGATGCCTCATTCAAGGCGATCGAGAGTATCGTCAAAAGCGGCGCCGAGTTGCTGCTGTATTCGGTCAACAACATCACCAGCGGCACCGACTCGCAGGGCGAAGTGACGGTGCGGTTGTCGAAGAGCGGGCGCATCGTCAACGGCCTGGGCGCCGACACCGACATCGTGGTCGCTTCCGCCAAGGCTTACATCAACGCGCTCAACAAGCTGCATTCCAAGCTCGAGCGGCTGAATCCGCAGGTGTAGCGGAGCGCAGAGGGGTTGCTCTTTACTCACTGACACTTTAGTATCACTTTATGCGCACTGAAATCGTCACGACCCTGAAGCGGCAAGCCACCGAGCTCCTATCTGAACTGGAGAGGGCCAGGGAGCCGATTCTTATCACTCAGCATGGCGTCCCGAGTGCCTATCTGGTCGACGTCAAGAGTTATGAGGAGCTAAAGCAGCGCGTAACCTTGCTTGAGGGCATTGCGCGTGGCGAGCGGGCAGTTGAGCAGGGCCGAGTCATTTCTCATTCCCGGGCCAAGTCGCATATGGCGCGATGGCTGAAGTAATCTGGGCCGAGCCGGCACTGAGCGACCTTGACGCGATTGCGGACTACATCGCGCTGGACAATCCCGATGCTGCTCGCCGACTTGTGCGACGCGTATTTGAGCATGCAGGGCAACTTCAATCGCATCCTGAGATTGGTTCGAAGCCACAGGAGTTGAAAGGTTGGCGTTATCGGCAGATAGTGGAGCCGCCCTGCCGGATCTTCTATCGCTACGACGGACGCCGAGTCTATATTCTCTACGTGATGCGCTCGGAACGGCTCTTGCGACGGGGGCGATTGACTGCACGGGAGAAGCGGAAGCGGGATGAACCCTAATTGAATACCCGGACCGCCTGTCGTCGTGGTATTTCTCAATCGACGCGCGCGCCGGACTCCCTGATCACTTTGCCCCACTTTGCAATCTCGCTCTTCTGGAACGCGGCGAATTCGTGCGGCGTGTTGGGCGCGAACTTTGCTCCTTCGTTGGCGAGCCGCGATTGCACCTCCGGCAAGCGCATGATGCGCATGATCTCGGCGTTGAGCCTGGCGACGATGTCCGCGGGCGTGCCCGCCGGAGCGAACACGCCGATCCAGTTGGTGATCTCGAATCCGGGGAGCGCGGCTTCGGCTATGGTGGGCACATTGGGAGCCGCTGGCGAACGCTGCGCGCTGGCCACCGCCAGTGCGCGCAATTTGCCCGCCTTCACCTGCGGCAGCACGGTCGGCATGGTCGCGAACAGCATCGAGGTCTGCCCGCCGATGAGATCGGTGATCGCCGGCACGTTGCCCTTGTAGGGGATATGCACGATGTCGACTTTTGCCATCGACTTGAACAACTCTCCGGCGAGATGGCTCGCGGTGCCGTTGCCGGCGGAGGCGTAGGCGAGTTGCCCGGGCCGGGCACGTGCCAGCGCGATCAGCTCCTTGACCGTCTTTACCGGCACCGACGGATGCAGCACCAGCAGGCCTTCGGCCTGGATCACCAGCGCGACCGGCGCGAAGTCCCTGAGCGGGTCGTACGGCAGCCTGGAAAACAAGCTCACGTTCACCGCGTGCGTGCCGATGCTGCCCATGATGAGGGTATGGCCGTCGGGCGGCGCGCCGGAGCGCGGAGCAGGGGCCCCATCTTATGGGGATGCGATCGTGTAGGCGCGCATTACGACCGCGGGTTTAAATCCGGCGCCGCATCCCGCTTCCGGGTCGCATCCACGCGCCAAGACGCGCGGAACCTGCTCCTCCGTCCGCGGTCGCTTAGCCACAATATCCGCGCCGATGTTGCCGCCTGCGCCGGCGCGGTTCTCGACGACGACGGGCTGGTTCCATGCGTCGGTGAGCTTTTGCCCGATCACGCGCGCCATGACGTCGGCGATGCCGCCGACCGGAAACGGCACGATGAAGCGGACCGGCTTGTTGGGGTAAGACTGTGCATCGGCTGCTGCAGCCGGCAGCGCGGCAAACGATGCCGCCAGCCAGACGCTGGCCAGTAATATTCTCATGACGGTTCTCCTCTTGCTAACGGGGCCGCGCGACACGGCCGATTCTTTGCTTTATACGCCCGGCCTGAAAATCAGGAAATACTGATGCGGCAGAAACGCGTGCTCCTCAGTCAGCGCGTAACCGGCTTTCCTGAGTTCGGCCTTGACCTGCTCGGGCGCGACGCGCGCGCTTTTCGGCGGGCCGATCGGAGAGTCGGCGCTGAAATCGATGATCGCGATGCGGCCGCCGGGCTTGATAGAGCCACGCAGTTTGCGGAAGTAAGCCTCGCGGTTGCCGATGTGATGGTAAACGTCGATAAGGATCGCGAGGTCCACCGGCGTGGGCAGGCGCGGATCGTCGGTTGCGCCGGCGACCGAAATTAGATTGGCGAGCCCTTCTTTTTTCGCGCGTGCGGCAAGATATTTCACCATGTCCGGTTCGAGGTCGACGCCGAAGACGGTGCCCTGCGGCAGCATGTGTGCGAGGCGCACCGCGAAATAGCCGGTACCCGAACCGATGTCAGCGACCGCGGCCCCCGGCGCGAGCTTGAGTGCGCGTAGGACTTCATGGGGTTTTTGCCACGCGTCGCGCGCCGGATCGTCAAAGACCTGCGCCCATTTTCCGGCGTCACCGAAGTGGTGCTGATGGTTGGGGGGCGACTGTGCGCTCGCAGGTACGGCGAGAATTGCCACACTGCTCAATACGGCGATCATGGCCCCGCGACGTAGCGCCCGCGTCATTGTCATGCTCACGGGATCTGGATCTTGCCGCCGCCGGGAAGCCCGCCCGGCAGGCCGCCGGCGCCCCCGCCTTGCGGAATGACGATGGACGAGGCCGCTTGGCGGCGCATCTCCTGGATTTCCTTGACCGTGCGCTCGACCGCCAGCTTGGCGGCTGCGGCGTATTTGCCCACCGCGTCGTCCAGCGACGTGCCCTCGATCTCGAAGGTCACCGGGATCGCGCCCATCGGGGTGAGTATCTGCGCTTCACCGACATAGACGGCCTCGCGGCCCTCGTCCGTAGAACCGTCGCTTCCGACCGGCGTCAGGCAGCGGATGGTGCCCACCTTGCGATCGGTATAGACCTCCTCGCGGTAAATGCTCGCGGCGTCCATGGTCAAATTCATGCTCTTGCCATCCTGCGGTTGGGCCATGATTGCCTTGCTCCTCGTATTCGTTCCAGAAAACGGAATCGTACCAGAGATGCCGCGGATAAAGGAAATACTATTCGTCGCCGCCGGCAATTTGATTAAACTATAAACAAACGCGCACGCGGACAGCACACCCATGGCGAGAACCACGCTAAATATCATAGGCTGCGGCCGGGTAGGACGCGCGCTGGCGCGGCTGTGGTTGCGTCTTGGTACTTTCAAAATCCAGGATGTGCTCGACCACACGGCTGCGGAAAGCGCGGCGGCGGTAGCCTTCATCGGCAGCGGGCACGCCGCCGGCGGGATCAACGAAATGCACGCCGCCGACGTGTGGATGCTGACTCCGCCCGATGATCAGATTGTCGTCTGCTGCAGCGCGCTCGCCGGCAGCGGCTTGCTCAAACCGGGCGATATCGTTTTTCATTGCAGTGGCGCGCTGCCGTCATCCGATCTGGCCGCCGCCGCCCGCTGCGGCGCTTCGCTGGCGAGTGTTCATCCACTTAAAAGCTTCGCCGATTCGGCCGCTGCGGCGCGGACCTTCAGCGGCACTTATTGCGCCGCGGAAGGCGATGTGGCGGCGCTGGCCGTGCTGCGGCCGGCGTTCGAGCGCATCGGCGGCATCGTGTCCGATATCGATCCCGGCTTCAAGACGGTCTATCACGCGGCGAGCGTGATCGTTTGCAACTATCTGACGGCGCTGCTCGAGACCGGGCTGCGTTGCTACGAGAAATCCGGATTCGAGCGCGAGGCGGCGCTCGCCATGATGCAGCCGCTGGTGCGCGAGACCCTCGACAATGTGTTCAAACTCGGCACCGTCAACGCGCTGACCGGACCGATCGCGCGTGGCGATCATGCCGTTGTCGCGCGCCAGATCGAGGCGCTCGGCGCGTGGGACCCGCGGATTGCGGCGCTCTACCGGCAGCTAGGCACGGTCGCGGTCGAGCTTGCGCGTGCGCAGGGCAAGGCAGATGCGGACGCGCTGGCGGCAATCGAGCGGGCGCTTGCGGGCGGCGGCGGGTAGTCGCAGAAGTATTTCACTCGTCTGCGCCGACGGGACCGCACGCCCTTTACTTGCACCGCGACTCTGGCGTAACGTTATTCGATGCCGCTCAAGACTCTCAACCGCGATCACGCAACACCGCGCAAAGGCCGTGGCGCGGGGATCAATCCGGAAGGGCGTTTCGAGCAGATCGCGCGCGAGGCGTTCGACGACGGCTGGGGGCAGCCGCCGGTTGCGGAAACGGCGGGTTTATCGTTGCCCGCGCTCGAAACTCACGTTACCGTCGAGTACGCGAAATCCATCATCTCGCGCAACGACTCGCCCGACATCCCGTTCACGCAGTCGATCAATCCCTACCGCGGCTGCGAGCACGGCTGCATTTATTGTTACTCGCGCCCAAGTCATGCGTATCTGAACCTGTCGCCGGGGGTGGATTTCGAAACCCGGCTGTTCGCGAAAGTGAACGCGGCGGAACTGCTGCGCCGGGAACTTGCGCGGCCCGGCTACCAGTGCGAAGTGATTTCGCTCGGCGCCAACACCGATCCGTATCAGCCGCTCGAGCGCGAATACAAAATTACGCGCGGTATCCTTGAAGTGCTGGCTGCATGCGGCCATCCGGTCGGCATCGTAACCAAGAGCGCCATGATAGAGCGCGACATCGACATTCTCGCGCCGATGGCGCGGAAGAATCTCGTCAGCGTCTTTATCTCGCTCAACAACCTCGATCATGACCTTGCGCGCAGGCTGGAGCCGCGCTGTCCGGCGCCGGCGCGCCGTCTGGAGGCAATGCGGCGCTTAAGCGCGGCGGGCATACCGGTGGGCGTGCTGGTGGCGCCGGTGATACCGTTTCTCACCGACCACCAGATCGCACCGGTGCTCGAAGCCGCGTATCGGGCCGGCGCGCGCAGCGCGGGCTACGTGCTGATGCGCCTGCCGTGGGAGGTAAAAGACTTGTTCCGAAACTGGCTCGAGACGCACTATCCACTCAAGGCCAGGCACGTGATGAGCCGCGTGCGCGAAATGCGGGGCGGGCGCGACAACGATCCCGATTTCGGCAGCCGCATGCGCGGCAGCGGCGAGTTCGCCGAGCTGCTGTGCCGGCGCTTCGAAATCGTCTGCGAGCGTCTGGGCTACAACAGCGGGCAGCGTAATCGCTCGCTCGACACCACACGGTTTCGCAGACCGCTGCTTGATGGACAGCTGGCGCTGTTTAATGAGGGGGATGCATGAATAAGGAGACGCTGTTGTACGTGGGTGACGCGCTTGGCAAGTACGGTTTCCCGAACGGCCATCCGTTCGGACCCGACCGCCAGGACGCGTTCTGGAAGGAAACCGTCAAACAGGGCCTCGACAAGCAGGCGCGGGTGGCGGAGCCGCGGCCGGCGACGCGCGCCGAAATCTCGCGCTTTCATACCCCGGATTACGTCGACCGCGTCGACCAGCTCTCGGAGCTCGGTCACGGCTTGATCGACAACGGCGACACCCCGGCGTACCCGGGCGTTTACGATGCGTCCTCAGCGGTGGTCGGCGCGGCGCTCGAAGGGCTGGAGCGCGTGATGAACGGCGAGTGCTACCGCACTTTCCAGCCGATCGGCGGCCTGCACCATGCGCGCCGCGGCGCCGGTGCCGGTTTTTGCGTGTTCAATGATTGCGGCGTGGTGATCGACACGCTGCGCGATAAATTCGGGCTCAAGCGCATCGCGTATGTCGACATCGATGTGCACCACGGCGACGGGCTCTACTATCCGTACGAAAGCGATCCCGATCTGATCGTCGCCGATATCCACGAGGACGGCATGTTCCTGTATCCGGGCACCGGCGGCGCCGAAGAGCGCGGCAAGGGCGCAGCCGCGGGCGCCAAGCTCAATATCCCGATGCAGCCGGGCGCCGGCGACCGGCAGTTTCTCGAGGAATGGGAGCGCGTGGTGGATTTTTTGCGGCGCCAGCGCCCCGAATTCATCGTTTTTCAATGCGGCGCGGACAGCCTTGCGGGGGACCCGCTCGCACACCTCAAGTATTCGCCGGCGGCGCACGCGCATGCGGCGCGCAGCCTTTGCCAGCTCGCCAATGAAATGGCGCTGGGGCGCATCATGGGGTTCGGCGGCGGCGGTTACGACCGCGGCAATCTGGCGCTGGCGTGGAACGCGGTGCTCAAGGAATTTATAAGCGGCTCCGAGCGCTAGCCCAGCAGCCGCTGCACGCGGTTCGAGGCGGTGATCTGGCCGTGCATAAGGCGCTCGAAGTTCTTGTCGATCTCGTCGAGATCGTAGCGGTAGCTCGCCATCAATCCATACGACTGCCGCATGCCTCGCTCCGAGGTGTCGGCAAGCCAGAGGATGCGGTTTACGCGCGCGCCGTTATTGAGGTGGAAGTTCGCAACCGGATCGAGCGGATGGCCGCCGGATTTTTCCGTGAGCAGATAGCGCGCGCACAGTTTCTCCATGGGCGCGCGCAGTACCGCCGCCGATTTCGGGTCGCTCGCCCATTCGGGGCGTGCGAGTACCGTAGCGAGCGTAACTCCCTGCACATCGGCGCCGGGCGCCGGGGCAAGTTTGGCTGCTTCGGAGGCGGAAAGCGGCGCTGCGCCCCTGGCCGCGGTCTGGTCGAGCCAGAGGCGAAATCCGGGCAGCGGGGAGAGCGTTGCAAACAACTTGAGGTGCGGCAGGTCGCGGTGCAGGTCTTTGATCACGCGGTTCAGCAACAGGTTGCCAAAGCTGATTCCGCGCAGCCCGCGCTGCGCGTTCGAGATCGAATAGAAGATCGCGGTGTCGGCGGTCTGCGGGTCAAGCACCGGAGCGCTCTGGTCGAGCAGCAGTTGCATTCCCGAGGGCATGCCTTTGAGCAACGCGATTTCGACGAAGATCAGCGGCTCATCGGGCATGCGCGGATGGAAGAAGGCGTAGCAGCGGCGGTCGGTGTCGAGACGGTTGCGCATGTCGTTCCACGATTCGATCGGGTGCACCGCCTCGTACGCCATCAGCTTCTCGAGAACGAATGCCGGCGATTGCCAGGTGATGCGCTCGAGTTCCAGAAATCCCGGATCGAACCAGCTCGAAAGCAGGCCGTCGAGTTCCACTTCGAGCACTTCCAGCGATGGCTCCCGCGGCAGCATCCCGAGCAGGTCGTTACGCAGCTCGATCAGGAATTTGACGCCGTCGGGCAGCAGATTGAACTGGGTCAGAAAGCGCGCGCGCGGCGCGTCGAGCGCAATGCGCAATTGCGCTTCGGCGCGACCCAGTTCGGCATCATTGGCGGCGCTTTGCATTGCGCCGAGCGCGTCATCGAGCGCATTACGGTCCGGCGCGAACTCATGCGTGATCAGTCCCAGAATGATTGCGCGCTGCGCGGGATCGGCGGCGCGGTATACCGCCGCGATCTTTTCGGCGCGCAGGCGTGCCGAAGCCTCCCCTTTGCGGTGCGCCCGATAGTCCTCGAACAGCTCGTGTAATTGCGCGACCAGACGCGCGCGCGCGCGGTCGGCGGCGGTTTCCCCCAAGCGGGGCAGCACGGAGGCGGCAAGGCGGCGCCACCAATAGCCTATCCGGTCAAGCGCAGTGAGCGGATGGATGGTGTCGGCGGCGTTTTCCATGAGCTAAATTTCGAGGCGATCGCGTATATCGCAGATTATGAATTAGGACAGCGCCATAATACAAGAGTTTCGCAACATGAACGCGGGCGCTTACCAAGTGCGAGCCCGTATAATCGCCGCTTTGTGACTGCGAGGCAGATATGCGCCTGAGCGTGCTCGACCAATCGCCGGTCATCAGCGGCCATGCGCCGGCGCAGGCGATTGCGGAAACCATCAAGCTCGCGCAGGCCGCCGAGCGGCTTGGCTATTACCGCTACTGGCTCGCCGAGCACCATGCGCTCGCAGCACTCGGTGATCCCTGCCCCGAGATCCTGGCCACGCGCGTTGCCGCCGCGACTTCGACACTGCGCGTCGGCACGGGTGGAGTTTTGCTGCCCTATTACAGTCCGCTCAAGGTGGCCGAGCAGTTCCGCATGCTGGAAGCCCTGTATCCGCAGCGCATCGATCTCGGTATCGGACGCGCGCCGGGCGGCGACCCGACCACGGCGCTGGCGATGGGGGAGGGGAGGTATCCAGGCGCTGAAAATTTTCCCGAACAGGTGCAGTATCTGGTTGCCTATCTCGACGATGCGCTGCCCGCGGATCATCCGTTCGGCAAAGTCAGGGCGATGCCGGCGGGGCCGGGCGCGCCGGAGGTATGGCTGCTCGGCTCATCGGATTACAGCGGTGCGCTCGCTGCCCGCCTCGGGCTGCGCTTCGCTTTCGCGCATTTCATCAGTGCCGACGGCGGCGATGAGGTCATGCGCGACTACAAACAACGATTTCAGCCATCGCCGCGCGAGAACGGGCCGCACGCGCTGCTGACGGTGTTCGTAATCTGCGCTGACTCCGATGCCGAAGCCGAGCGGCGTGCCGCCAGCATCGACCTGCGCCGGCTCAATACCGACTACGGCATCAACGCGCCGGTGCCGAGCCAGGCCGAGGCCGAGGCCCGCACCTATACCGCGGCGGAACGTACGCGCATGGCTTACCATCGCCGGCGGGTGGTGCTGGGCGCGCCGACGACGGTCAAATCCCGGCTGCTCGCGTTGCAGCAGCAGTTCGACGCCGATGAATTGATGGTGATCACCATCACCGGCGATTACGGCACCCGGCTCGAATCGTATCAGCGGCTGGCCGAAGCTTTCGAGCTTTGTCAGCCGGTTTGACGGCTCGGCCGTTATATCGCCAGGCGCGACGGTTGCGTGAAGAACGGCGTTGCCGTCATGGCCCATCAACCACACGCATAGGAGAATGATATGAGGAAATTGATCGCGGCAATCGGTTTAATGTTCGTGCTGTCGCCGCCGGCACTGGCGCAGGACAAGGGCAAGGCTGACGCGAAGCAAGCGCCGCCTGCCGCCGAGAAATCGGCCAAGGACAAGAAAGAGCCGACCGAAAAGCAGAAGGCGCAGCAGGAAAAGATGAAAGCCTGTTCCAAAGAGGCGAGCGACAAGAAATTCAAGGGCGACGATCGCAAGAAGTTCATGAGCGAGTGCATGAGCGCGCATCCGAAGACGGATGCGGGCAAAGCGCCGGCGAAGAAGTAACGCGGCGTGGACCGTTGCGCCGGGCGTATCCCTTATTCGGCCCGGCGCGCGGGGCTTGAACCTCGGGGCGCAACCGGAGTAATCTGGGCGCGCCTCGTTTGATTTATGCTTCGCGCAATACACATAGCCGCCACATTGTTCGGAGCGCTGCTGGCGGCCGGATCAATCATGAATGCGGAAGCCCAGGACCCGTACGCAGTGCAGCGCAAGGCGATGCTCAGCGACATCGTTGCCCTGACGCGCGAGACGCGGTTCGAGACCGGGCGCGCAGCATTGAGCGAGCGCGTGATGGCGGCGCTGGGCCGGGTGCCGCGCCACCGCTTTGTGTCTCCCGGCGAAGAACGCAATGCGTACGACAACCGGCCATTGCCGATCGGCCACGGCCAGACCATTTCGCAGCCGTTCATCGTCGCGCTGATGACCGATCTGCTCGACCTCAAGGCGGATGCCAAAGTACTCGAGATCGGCACTGGCAGCGGTTATCAGGCGGCAGTACTGGGCGAGCTTGCGCGCGAGGTTTACTCCATCGAGATCATCGTGCCGCTTGCGAAGGAGGCCTCTGCGCGGCTGGCAGCGCTCGGCTACCGTAATGTGACGGTGCGCAGCGGGGACGGCTACGCAGGTTGGCCGGAACAGGCGCCGTTCGATGCGATCATGGTGACCGCCGGCGCGCTGGACGTGCCGCCTGCGCTCATCGCGCAGTTGAAGCCCGGCGGCAGGCTGGTGATACCGGTCGGCCCGCAATGGATCGGCCAGGAACTGCTGGTGATCGAGAAGGATGCGGGCGGCAAAACCGCGACGCGCAAGGTACTGGCGGTGCGTTTCGTGCCGCTGGTTCGCGACCGGCAATAAAAATGCGGCACTTCGTTCGGCACGCGGTAAAATATCCTGCAACGGGGCGTTAGCTCAGCTGGTAGAGCAGCGGACTCTTAATCCGTAGGTCCGGGGTTCGACTCCCCGACGCCCTACCAAACATTTGCAGGCACTTTGGCCAACCTTCGCGGTGGCCTTTTGCTTTTTGTGGGGTCTGTATAGGCGTTCCGGCCAATACACATTTCAGCAAGGGCCTGTTTTGCAGCGCGCTTGAGTGCGGCCATCGAACCGGCTATGTCACGATCTTTGGGCCGGCCATTTGTTTTCATTTGCGTTCTTCCAATTCGCGCAGTACCGGTGTTGCCCCTGCGCTGTCATAGAGTGCCCAGCTGTCTGCAAGTCGCGTGCATAGTTTTCATGGAATCCGACGCCCCAAAACTGACGGTGGGTATACAATATTAACGAGGCGCGTTATTATCGACCAATGATCAAGTCCTTCGCGGACAAGGACACCGCCCGCGTGTTTGCTCGCGAGTACGTTCGCCGGCTGGCGCCCGCGCTGCATTCCGTGGCGTGGCGCAAGCTGGCGCAGCTTCACGCCGCGACTCGACTTGATTCGTTACGCGTGCCGCCCGGCAACCGGCTTGAAGCACTGAAGCGCGATCGGGCGGGGCAGCACAGCATTCGTATCAACGACCAGTGGCGCATCTGCTTTGTCTGGAAGGACGGCGACGCCTACCACGTCGAGATCGCGGACTATCACTGAAGGAGAACAGTATGGCCAAACGCAAATTCGATCCGGTACACCCCGGCGTGGTGCTCGCGGAAGACTTTCTCAAGGGGCTGGAAATCAGCCAGTACCGTCTCGCCAAGGGCATCAGCGTGTCGGCGCGGCGGATCAACGAAATCGTGCAGGGCAAACGCTCGATCACCGCGGATACCGCGCTGCGGCTTGCGAAATTCTTCGGCATGGAGGCCCAGTTCTGGATGAACCTGCAGTCGCATTACGATCTTGAAATCGCGAAAGACGCGATCGCCGGCAAACTCGACCGTGAAGTCGAAGTGTTGAAGGCGGCCTGAGCCTTGGCGTAACGCTTGCAACCAACAATACACGGGAGCTTTGCCGCCCGACCAAAGTGAACGTATAGGCCCCCGTTTTGACGGGCCTATTCAACCTATGAGGACCGATGATGCGCGATTTATTGCCTCATGCCGAAAAGGCGGCTGCTCTCCTGAAAGCCCGTAACGAGACCATCGCGGTGGCTGAATCTTCAGCCGGCGGGCTGATTACAGCAGCGCTGCTCGCAGTGCCGGGCGCCTCGGCGTATTGCGTCGGCGGCGCCGTACTCTATACGCGTCAGGCGTGGCATGCGCTGAGGGATTTCAAGCAGGAAATGCTGGAAGGCGTCAGGCCGGCGACCGAGGCGCATGCGCTGATCCGGGCGCGCATCATACGCGAGCGCTTTGCGGCAAACTGGGGTATTGGTGAAACCGGCGCCGCCGGACCGACCGGCAACCGCTACGGCGATCCTGCGGGGCACGCCTGCATCGCGGTCGCAGGACGGCTCGAACGCGCCATCACGCTCGAAACCGGAAATAAGGATCGCGCCGCCAACATGCACGCATTTGCGGCTGCCGCGCTGACGCTGCTGGTGGAGAGCCTCGCTTGAGATCAGTTGAACGCCGTCTCAAATCTGCCCGCTCCGGGTGCCATTTTGGCCCACAGAATTTGGCCGGCGTAATAGGGTCCACCCGCAATCTACCGGCCGCGCAGCGTCAATGCAGCACATCCTGATAGACATAGCCTGACGGCGTTCCGCGGACGGTGGTCCGTTCCAGGTGGCGCAGCCGGGTTTCGTCGAAATCGCCCAGCGCGATGTGCATGGTACAGCGGTTGTCCCAGATCAGGATATCGTTCGCCCGCCACTGGTGTCGATAGACGAATTCCGGCCGCGACGCATGGCGGCACAGATATTCGATCAGGGGACGGCTTTCCTCCGGCGTCATGCCGGCGAAACATCTGACTTTTTCGC
>Ga0080064_1004601_pt1 | contig 17396 bp, 15 predicted proteins | sample Subgrocontami54m_FD_69260 | JGI IMG/M metagenome (GOLD analysis project Ga0080064, IMG submission 69260) | Subsurface groundwater microbial communities from S. Glens Falls, New York, USA - GMW46 contaminated, 5.4 m (SPADES assembly) (version 2) ...
CCGACATTTTTTTCGATGTAACATTGGATGGATCAAGGGGATAGGAAGTTGAGTGCGTGCCAACTGTGTCGAAATCCTGTCGTCTCGAAAAGCACCTATGCCTGTGCGCATTTGTGAACCATGCCCATCATCCCGCCCCACCCGCCGTCCCCGTCGCCGCTGCAGGCATAAATCCATCTCAAGCAGCCAATGGTGCGGTGGCGTCGCGCTCCATCACCGGCGCCGTCTGCAAGTGCCGGTCGAGGAATCCCAAGACCAACTCTTGATAGTGCCGCCCCCCCGCGGTGTCGATGTCGTTATGACTGGCGCCGGGGATAAGGTGGAATTCGCGCGGATCGGCGCAGCGGTCGAACAAACGGCCCACTTCTTCAGGCGTGGCGTGCGGGTCGTCGCTGCCGGTCAGGAGCAGCACCGGACGCGGGCTGAGCCGGAGAACGAATTCCGCGGGCGTCGCTTCATCGATGCTCATGCCAAGCCGCCGCTCGGTGACCCAGACCACGCCGCGGCTGAAACGAGCGAACCACGAGGGATAGCCACAGCCGACGCGTTGGCGAAAGGCGCTCGTCAGGTCGTGGTAAACACTTTCGAGGACGAACGCCTGGAAGGCAGGCGTCTTTTCACCGGCGAAACAAAGGGCCGCGGCTCCCATGGAGATGCCCAGGGCGGCGGCGGGCTCGTGCGGCCAGCGCTCGGCGATCAGGTCGGCGACGGCGGCCACGTCGTGGGCCTCGTACCAGCCAAAGCTCGTGGTTTTGCCGTCGCTGGCGCCGTGGGCGCGGTGATCGAAGGCAACGCAGCGCCAGCCTGCGCGCACCAGAAAGCTCATGCGCACAAGCGTCTGCAGGCGGTTGGCACGCAGGCCGTGGAACAGCGCGACGGTGCCGCGTGGCCGGGGCGGGGCGGCGACCCAGCCGGCCAGGTTCAATCCGTCGGCGGTCGTGCACGACAGCGATTCGCAGGAAGCGCCCGCTTCTGCGGGAGCGTGTTCGAGTTCGGCGGGAGTGGCCCGAGTGAGCCAGCGCGAGATGGTGTAGGCGGTGGCAAGATAGCCGACGCCACTCGCGGCGGCCAAGCCCGACAGGATTTCATTGACCCAAATGGCGGTACGCGAGGTCTGGGCCATCAGCGACCTCCGCAGGTGAATCAGGGATGGTGAACCATGAGGAGGTAATCGGCAACCGACGGCGTGCCTGTCGAGGATTTTGGGCAAAAGATTGAAGATTTTCGCTAGAGCGTGGTTGGGCAGGCCTCGCGGACTTTTTCACGAAGTGTTAATTCTCGCGCAAAGCCGCTAAGACGCAAAAGAAATCGGAGACAAAGATCTGATGCATTGATGGTCAAGGCGTTTTTGGCGGCTTTGCGGCTTGGCGCGAGCTTCGCACCCTTCATTTACAAGTCGATGATGCGACGAGTGCGCCGGGCGCGGCCCAAAGGTGGGAACAGGAGGCCGCCGAACCAGCCGCCGGTCAGGCCTAGGCCGAGCATGCAGGTGACGGCGAAGACAACGGTTTCGAGCTGGATTTTCGGGTTCGCCCACTGATAACCGAGGAACAAGACCGCGCCGCCGATGCCGACGCACAGTCCTTGCTTGGCGCCGTTCCACGTCGTGGCGCCGGCCAGACATGCGCCGGCGAGCATGGTCAGCGCGGCAATCTCGCAGCTGACCAGTTTCGCCTGAAAGTGAGTTGTGACGCTCAATGCTCCTTGGCTGGCGTCGATCATCCAATCCATGATCATGTTCGACCAGGCGACGCCGCAGGTCATGATGGTCGCGCCGGCAATTACGCGCCACCAGGCGATCGGGCCGTGCAGCCAACGCATCTCCATCAGCGCTGGCGCCGGGGAAGCGGTGGATTGGACCTCGGGCATCGTCAGCCGTGGCGTTGGCTGCCAAATCGCCCTGCCGATCCAGCCGCCGATGGCGCCGAAGAGCATGTGCAAAAGCGGTTGTGAAAAATGCGCGAGGTCGGTCAGCAGCCGATCCGACTGAGATCGCAGGATCAGAAAGATGACGCCGCTGTTGAGACCGACGAGGCTGCCATAAAGGATGCCGCGTTCTTGGCCGGCGCCTGCCAGAGCGCCGCCGACGAACAGGCCCAAGGCGTGCAAGCTGTGCAGCAATGCCAAACCGGTCAGCGTGCCCCACAACGTGACGTTCACATCGTCACCGCTGGCCAGCAGTCCTGCGGTCAGCAGCTGTTTGAGACCCAGCGCCAACCCCTGGGCCAGGATCAATCCGACCACGACGCGGCCAAATCCCGTATGTTGCCAGCGGCCGGCATTGTCCTCGGCCGGCGCGGCGGTCGCGGTTGGTGCAATCCGCGCGAAAAACAGGAGTTGAATGCTGCAGCTCGGACAGATCCGCTCCTGCTGTTCAAACACCTGATTGCATTGGGGACAAACCATGGACATGGAGACAAACCCTCGATCGCCCGCGCAGGCTCTCTGCGGCCGGCGGATAGAATCTGTGAAAACATAGGTTACGTCTTGCCTTGATGCGCCAAGGCGGGTCCAATTTCTTTGCAATGGTCGCCATCCGGGAATGTACGATTGTTCATAAATGCCGCTTGCGGCGGACTTCACTTGGCTCGATTGCGGAGTGACCCCTCATGCCGAATATCCTCACGATCGATCAAGGCACTACCAGCACGCGGGCGCTGGTGATCAATGAGCGCGGCGAAAACCTCGGCAGCGCCAACCTGGAATTCACGCAGCATTTTCCCCAGCCGGGCTGGGTCGAGCACGATCCGCTGGAAATCTGGAACACCGTGCGTGAGGTTGTGCCGCGGGCGCTGGCCCAGGCGAAGATCGAGCCACGTGCCCTGGCCGGCATCGGCATCACCAATCAGCGCGAGACGATCGTCCTGTGGGACCGTGCTACCAGCCAGCCTGTCGCCCGCGCCCTCGTTTGGCAGGATCGCCGCACCACCGATTTTTGTCGCCAGCGCCAGGCCGACGAACCCTGGCTGCGACAGAAGACCGGGTTGATGCTCGACCCGTATTTCTCCGGGACGAAGATTCGCTGGCTGCTCGAAAGCGACCCCAACCTGCGCCGCCGCGCCGAAGCGGGCCAGCTGGCGTGCGGCACCATCGATAGCTGGCTGATTTGGCAACTGACGGGCGGCAAGGTCCACGCCACCGACGTGAGCAACGCTTCGCGCACGCTGTTGCTCGACATTCACAAGGTGCAATGGGACGATGAGCTGTGCCGCTTCTTCCAGGTGCCCAAGACGCTGCTACCGCGCGTGCTGCCGAGCGTCGCGGACTACGGCGTCACGGCCGGAATTGATTTTCTGCCGGATGGAATTCCCATCGGCGGCGTGGCCGGCGATCAACAGGCTGCCTTGGTGGGGCAGGGAGGATTTGCGCCGGGCGACGCCAAGTGCACCTACGGCACCGGCGCGTTCTTCCTTTCGCACACCGGCGGCAAGCCGATCCCGTCGCAGCATCGGCTGCTCACCAGCCTGGCTGCCACCGTGGACGAGAAACCGCAGTATGTGCTCGAAGGCAGTGTGTTCATCGCCGGCGCGGCGGTGCAATGGCTGCGCGACGGGTTGCATCTGCTATCGTCGTCGGCCGAGGTGGAAGCCCAAGCCGCGCGTGCCGACGCCGCCCAACCCGTCATCTTCGTGCCGGCGCTCGTCGGGCTGGGGGCGCCGCATTGGGTTCCTGAAGCACGCGGAGTCATCTTCGGTCTGACGCGCAACACGACATCCGCCGAATTGGCCCGCGCGGCGCTCGACGGCGTCGCCTTTCAAGTCGTGGACCTGATCGACGCCGCCGACAACGACGCCGGCCGGCCGCTGGGCACGTTGCGCGTGGACGGCGGCATGGCCCAAAACGCCTGGTTCTTGCAGCGCCAGGCGGATTTGCTGGGGCGGCCAGTGCTGGCGGCGCTGCAAAAGGAAGCGACCGCCCTCGGCGCCGCGTTCCTGGCGGGTTTGAAGGTCGGCGTGTGGAAGGATGTTGGCGCGCTGCGGCAATTGACGCAGGAGGGCAGGACGTTTACGCCGAAGATGGATGAGGACGAACGGAAGCGGCTGGTGGCGAATTGGCGGCGCGCGGTAAAGGCAGTGATCGAGTTTTATTGCGCCCAATGATGTTTCGTTGAATACGATTGCCTGCGCCGAATGGCCGACGTATGGTGTTTTGACTAATCCCATGTTAAGATGTGGAAATGAGCCGCCATGCCGCCTCTGACCGATACGGAGATCTTGACGTGCTACAAGAATGCTCTGGCGAACTGGCGATATGACGGGTACATCATTCTGACCGATGTCGCTGCGGATTGGCTGGACAACGAATTGCCCAATCTGATGCCACGCGAGCTGGCTCGGCTAATGCACGACCACGTCGCGGGGGGGAGGCAGCATCGATCAACAGCAAGAAAAGCGGCCGGAATGGACCACGCACGACTACCATTACGACCTTCGGATTCCAGTTGCCGGCCGCCTGTTGTATGTGGAAACGCGTCTGCTCTATCGAAATCCAAAAGATCCGGATGACCCGATCATTCATGTGGTGAACATCCATGACGCCTGAAGAAACCGCCGCATCTGAACCAGTCGCCGCGCGCGACAAAAAGCGTCCGTTTCCCTGGACTTGTCCGAGATGTCTGCAGCAACAGGTTCACCTGGCAGTGATCCCGTATCGGGCCGAACGCGGGCGTGGCGGACGCCTCGTCAGCGTCGAGATCCCCGCATTGCGCGTCCCAAAGTGCGCGCATTGCGGCGAGTTGCTTATTACCTACGACGTGGATGATCAGATCAGACTCGCGCTGGACGTTGCAGCCAACCAGATGGCCAAGCAGCAACCGGCATTGCCAGGGCGAGAATCGGCTAATTCCCAGGATGCGAAAGAATCGACGACCCAATCCCGTGCCACGGCTTGACAGACACAAGTCGCTTCAGCACCGCCTGCATCACCGATTGAACGACCCCATCTCCTCCCGATACAAAATCGTCCACGGATCATTCGTTGCTTGCTGCCAATCACGCAAGCGCTGGCGCAGTTCCGTCAGCGCGGCGGCGTTCGCGGGAGCACTCGCCACGTTTTTCATCTCGTGCGGGTCTTTCGCCAGTTCGAACAGCTCTTCCTTGGGCCGATGCAGAAAATCGGCGACGCGGCGCTGGCCCAGCATCTTGGCGCCGCTTTGGCGTACGCTCTGCCAGCTCGGCGAAGCCCACAGGTCCGACGGCAGCGGAAACTCTTTGGCGTGATCTAAGTTCACGATGTACTTGCGCGTCCGCGTCGTGATCGAGCGCATCGGGTACATCATCGTGATCTCGTGCATTTGATGCGAGCCAAAGACCGCGTCCCAGCCTTTCGGCTGATCTTCGTTCAGAATCGGAAGGAACGATTTGCCTGGCAACTTGTAGGAAGCGGGCCCTTGCGCTTTGCACCAATCGAGCACCGTCGGCGCGATATCGACGAAGCTGATCATCGCCTGGTTCGTGCGGCCTTGCGGCAAACCAGGCCCGGCGACGATCAGCGGCAGATGCACGCCGGCTTCGTATAGGTTTGTCTTGGCGCCCGGGAAAGGAATGCCGTTGTCGGAGATGAAGATAATCAGCGTATTTTCGAGCTGGCCGGTTTCTTCGAGCATCTTCAACATCAAGCCCACGCCGCGATCCAGGCGCGTGGCCGACTGATAATACTCCGCCAGGTCTTTGCGCACCTCGGCGTTGTCGGGCAGGTGCGGCGGCACGATCACTTTGGCCGGATCGTAGCGCACCTCGGCGGGATCCTTGGCGAACTTGTCGTTGTCGAAACCGACGTTGGCGCGATGCGGGTCGATATAGCCGACGACGAGGAAGAACGGCTTCTTGTCGGCGTCGCTGATGAACTCCTTGGCGCGCTGGGCGATGCCGACCACGTAGCGGCCTGTGCCTTTGGTGATCTCAGCGTCCCAGCTGTAGACCGAAGTGGGGCCGACGTGAACCTTGCCGATGATGCCGGTGTAATAGCCCGCCATGCGCAGGAGGCGCGGCAAACCCTGCACCCACGCATGCGCCTGCTGGCTGTGCGGCGCGTGCTGCAAGCCGTACTGCCCGCTTTGATGCGTGAACAGACCTGTGTAGATCGTGGACCGGCTCGGGCTGCACGAGGAAACGGTGGCATATGCCTTGGCGAAGCGGACGCCGCGCTTGGCCAGACCGTCGAGATTCGGCGTGCGGATCGCTGTGTTGCCGTAACAGCCCAGGTCGAGGCCAAGATCGTCGGCGACCAGGACGATGACGTTGCGCGGCGCGGTTTGAGCTTCGAGGCGCGCCGGCAGAATCCAACAAGCCAGAGCCGCAAGGAGCAGCAGTAAGGAGCGCATGGCAAGCCCTGAAATGGAGTGATGGCATTCGTTGGCGATTGTAGAGCTAGGGTATCGCAAGCCGGCGGCGGAATCCAGAGGCGGCTCGCGGCAAAGAACGTTCAGCCACGGACAAACACGGATCAACACGGATTAGCAGGCGAAACAAATTGCTGCCTCTCTTCCTAATCCGTGTTGATCGGGTGTTGATCCGTGGTTGAAGATTCCGCGTGACTTTGCCATTCGCACTGCCCACTGCCTACGGCCCACTACCTACTGAAGGTCTCCCCGGCGAACTTGGGCACGACCGTGAGACCTCCGGTCGGTCCGGTGGGCGGGGTCAGGAGACCCGCGCCCAGCCGGGAGGAAAACTCGGCCTCTTCACCGCAATCGGCAAAGGCACCAAGACGCAGCCGTTCAGCAAATCGACCATCGTGCCCGAATCCCGATCCGGGATGGCCGCATTCCTTCCATGTCGTTAGACTGGATTTTAGCCAACACACAAACGAACCATGATTCATTCGACCGTGTCTAACCCGTCGGCCGAAATATTTTTCCGAAGAGTGCGCGAGCATGGAAACGCCGAACAACGCTGGCTCAACACGCAAGAGCCCATACTACTCTGTTCGGACCGGAAAGAATCCGGCTGTCCCGAAAATCGAGTTGCCTCGATTGCTGAAGCTCTTTCAGCCGCTGTTCGAACATTTCGAGACTGAGGGGTATTTTCAACATGCTCTCGGCTTTCAATGTGTTGACACCTGTTTTGTTCCCGGCTATCTCGGGCAGGACTGGGAGGGTGCCATCCTACTGGAATTGCATAAAGCGAATCTAACTCCGATTCGTCAGAAGATCCAGGGTTATAGCGAAGACGATCTTTTCGATATCATCGAATTCCTTTTCGATCACTGTGCGAAACCGACCAAGCGTACTTTTCACAGTTGGAACAATTGCGGTTGGCATTGTGAGAAGTTCAACGTTGAACTCGGTAAGGCTGATTTTTTTGAAAGGATAAACAAACTCCTCGACATTTACTCGACTGGATTCGAGCTCTCGTGGGACGGTGAGATTCTTCACAAGGCGGAAACTGGCCTTGAGGAATTGTTCGAGGCGTCTCTGCCGGCACATGATCCCGAAAACGTCGAGCAGCGAATTGAAGCTGCACGGCGAAAATTCCGGCGACGGCAGGCGTCGGACGATGATCGCCGCGAGGCAGTTCGTGAACTCGCCGATGTTCTTGAGTTCTTGCGTCCGAAGCTTAAGCAGGTTTTGGATAAGGGTGACGAGAGTGATTTGTTCAACATCGCGAACAACTTCGGCATCCGTCACCATAACGCCTCGCAAAAGACATCGTATGACAAGCCGATTTGGTACAGCTGGATGTTCCATTACTATTTGGCCACGCTCCATGCGGCACTTCGGCTGATCGAGAAGAAGGACGGCGGCGAAGGGCTCTAAGACAAGGCGTCATGTTGGGACGAGTGATGGTGTGAACCCTTGGGTGGGATGCCGCGTGCCCATTCTGGGAGGAACCATGAAGATCAACAAACAAGCCGCGATTGACCATATCAACTCGGTTTTGTCCCGCCATCAAACGATTGACGCCGTGGCATCGGTTTCGCCGCTAAGACAGGCTGACAATGAAGCGGAGCTTGACGTACTTTACCGTGCGGCGATTGAACGCCTTTGTCCGATTGGAAGTGTTTATCGCAATCACCTTTCCAACGTCGTCGAAGAGGAGGGGTATGTTCGCTTCGATATTTTCAAAGGAACCTTGCGGGCGCTATTGGCCGATTATCAGAATGATCGGTTGCAGACGTTCGAGCAGTGCATGCGTCAAGAACTGTTTGGTGATTTCTTGGAAATGGCGCGATATCTCCTTAATGACGAAAAACTGAAAGACCCTGCTGCTGTCTTGGCAGGAGGCGTTTTGGAGCAACACCTTCGAAAGTTATGTCAGGTCAATGGGATTTTACCGATTCCGCCAAAACTAGACGCCGTGAACTCGGAGTTAGCGAAGAACGGCGTTTACGCCAAGTTGATGCAAAAACAAATCACTGCATGGGCTGGCCTTCGCAATCATGCCGCGCATGCCGAATACGATCAATACACTGCCGAACAGGTACAACTAATGATCGACGGCATTCAGCATTTCATGGCGAGCTATCCCGCTTAGGCTTCTTGAAAGACACGCGGCCCGACCGTAGGTCGCCCGGCGTTTCAGGAGACCTGCGGTGCAGCGGGGTGGCACGGTCCGAAGACTCGTGCCACAACAGGGAGGCGCGGGCTTCGTTCACGCCGTCGGCCGCTTCAGCAGCTTCACTTGCAGCTTTGAAACAACAGCGATCTTCTGGAAATCGTCGTCGAAGGCAACTACTTCCGCCCCGTGGTGAATCGCGATCGCGGCGATCAGTAAATCGAGCGAAGGGACGGTGATGTTTTTCTGCCGGCACGCCTGACCGAGTTCGGCCGCCTGAGACCAGAGCAAGCGAGGCGTGGCGAGCATCGGCAAGGTTTGAAACTGTTGCGTGAGTTGCTTGGCCTCGACCGGCGTGGCGTGTCGCAGCATTTCGAACGTGATCGGCTCGGCCACATGGGCGTCCGGATCGAGGATGAATGGGGCGATGAATCGTTTGAGGAAGCGCGGCGAGCGCGTGCGCGTAAAGTCAATCCAAAGGCTGGTGTCGATCAGCGTGGGCATCACTCTCTCCACCGCTTTTCGCCTTGGCTGTCGGCGTCTCGGTCAGCGGCCTGGGCCGCCTCGAGGCCTTTCAACTCTACGCCCCACTCGGCGTCGATGAATTTCTGCGCCAATTTCTCCCGACGTTTAAGCAGAAGTGCGTCGCCCACCAATTTGCGAATCGCCGGGCCTTTCTTGCGCTCGCCGGTCACGCGGCAGATTTCCTTGATTTCGGAATCAGGAAGCTCAACGGTTATTTTCATACTTTCAGGCTACCAAAGTAGGAAAAACGTGTCAAGCCGTGCGATCGCGGTGCCGTTGGTAGGGTTCGAGACTCGGTTTGCGGAATGTGAAAACCAACCACGGATTTCCCAGCGCGGCTGAGCCGCAACCACAGAAGTCGAATCACGAAAACACGAAAGCTCGAAACCACGGAAGAAAGCACTTGTGAATCGTTTCGTGTCTTCGCGATTTCGTGTTTTCGTGATGGTTTTGGATTCTTCGTGGGGCACGAAGAATTTGACGGATAGTAGTACGGATCAACACGGAAAAAAGGCAAACAAAGGCTCGGCAGTCTTGGCCATTGGTATTTGATCCGTGTTCATCCGTGTTGATCCGTGGCTCAGGAATTCTTCACGGCCTGCGCAGATTTGGGCGGATAGTAACGCGGATAGTAACACGGATGACGCGGACGGAAGAAAACAGGCCTGTCTTTCACTCAATCCGTGTGATTCGTGTAATTCGTGGCGAAACTCTTGCAAACCGACTGCCGCCTAACGCCGCCGTTTCTTGAACAGCCTTGCGCCATCCCCGCCGGCAGCGACCAATTCAACCAGCGGAATCACTTCCACGCGCTGGGCCAGCGCGTAGCGACGTTCACCCGGATAGACCACGACCAGTCGATCCAGCTTCAGGTCGTTCAAGGCAATCCGCATCGAGGGAGTCAGGGTGGGCGCGTCCATGCGTTTGCATTCGACCCCGATGCGGCGGCCATGCTTGAACAGCACCAGGTCGATCTCCGCCCCCTGGTGCGTGGCCCAGTAGTACGCTTCGTCCGGGCGCACGGCCTTGAGCACCTCTTCGACTGCATAGCCTTCCCAGGAGGCGCCCACTTTGGGATGAAGCTCCAGATCCCGTTGATTGGCGATGCCCAACAGCGCGTGCAAGAGGCCGCTGTCGCGGACAAACACCTTGGGCGCCTTGACCTGACGCTTGCCGAGGTTTTCAAACCAGGGCGGCAGTTGCCTGAGCATGAAAACGCCGGTCAAAAGATCGAGGTAGCGGCGGACGGTCGATTCACTGACCGCGAGAGCGCGGGCCAATTCGGCGCCGTTCCAGGTCTGGGCGTGATAGTGGGCCAGCATGTTCCAAAAACGCCGCAGGGCGACCGCCGGAATCTGCATGCCCAGCTGGGGGATATCGCGTTCCAAAAAGGTCTGCAGGAATTGACGGCGCCAGGCAACGGAATCGCCTTCGTTCTTGGCCGTGTAGGAGAGCGGGAATCCGCCACGCAACCAGAGTCGACCTTGGGCGCGCGGGCCCAGGTCTCCCAACCGGAAACCTTCCAGGAGCACGGTTTCCAGGCGTCCTGCCAGCGATTCCGAGGATTGGCTCAGGAGATCGGGCGCCGCACTGCCCAGAATCAGGAACCGAGCGACCCGCGGCGTGCGATCCGCCAGGACGCGCAAGAGGGGAAACAAATCCGGCCGACGCTGGATTTCATCGATCACCACGAGTCCTCGGAGCGGGCGCAGGGCCGTGTCGGGTTCGGTGAGCCGGGCCAGGCTCTGCGGGTCTTCGAGGTCGAAGTAATTGACGGACTCCGCCGCAACGAATTGCCGGGCCAAAGTCGTCTTGCCACATTGACGCGGGCCCAAGAGCGCCACCACCCGGCTCCGACGAAGAGCGGTGCGCACCAAGCCGATATCGGATTGCCGATCGATCATGGCCCTGATGATACACCATGAAATGCCATCAGGCAATGGTGGATTTTCATGGTATCACTAGCTGCGGGCAATCGCTTCGGCGCCGATGAACTTCACGTGCGGCACATCATATAGTTCCGCGGGTTTTTCACACATCGCCCTGGACAGAGATAAAATTGGTTACTGGCGGCTGCGTCCCCTCTTATCAGGCGGAGAAATGCCATGCGCGACCAATGCATAGGCCCAACCCGAGGGGTTTGCCTCGGCTTCTTACGGCGGGGCGCCTGGGCTTGGCTGGCAGTCGGGGCATGTTGTCTTGCCGGCATCAGCGGCGCGCCGAGCAATGCCAGTGAGCCGGCGGCCGACCGCCTCGTGCTGGAGCGTTCGCTTGGACATAACAACTCCGTCTACTGGGCCGCATTCTCCAGGGACGGCAAAAAGCTGGCGACGGCCAGCCTCGACAACACCGTCAAGCTGTGGAATGTTGCCGATGGCCGCCATATCGCCACGCTCAAGGGGCACGCAGACGGCGTCGCTTTCGTGGGCTTTATGGCCGACGGCGCCATCGCCACGGCCAGCCTCGATAGCACCCTGAAGATCTGGACGGCGGACGGCGGGGGGCCGACGCGAACCCTGAGCGGCCATAACGGCTATCTGCCCTGTGCGGCGGTCTCGATGACCGGCTCACTCCTGGCGTCGGGCGGATACGACAAGACGGTGCGTTTGTGGGACGGCCAATCCGGAGCCGCCTTGGCGACGCTCACCGGCCATGAGGCCAACGTGCAAGCCGTGGCGATTGCGCCCAACGGACGGACCGTGGCGAGTGGCGGCGACGACCGTTCGATTCGCCTGTGGGATGTCGAGACGAAGAAAACACTGCGCATCCTTCGGGGTCACAATCAGACCGTGGCGGCGCTGTTGTTTTCTCCCAAGGCCGAATTATTGGCCTCGGCCGGCGCGGACGGAACCGTGCAGGTGTGGAATTTCGAGGGCAAGTCGCTCGCCAGCATCGGCGACAAATCGGTTGGCATCAAATCCTTGGCTTTCTCGCCCGACGGTCAATTGCTGGCGGCGGGCGGGAGCGATGGCACCGTGCGGCTGTTGAAGATGCGTGACCTGCGCGAAATCTCGAGGACCAAGGCTCACAAGAACACGGTCTACGGCGTCGCCTTCAACCCGGCCGGCACGCTCCTCGCCTCCGCCAGCTTTGACGGCGCGATCCACGTCTGGGAGGTTCGAGACAAGTGAGATTGGCCGGGGAAAATGAGGAGCTCCTTCACCGACGGCGTATAATTACGCGTAAGATACTCAAATCCTGGAGACCGCCATGCAAGCCGTCACTTTGAAAGATGCCAAGCGAAACTTGCCACGCCTTGTCGAACAGGTTCTGGCCGATGCGGAACCGCGGATCGTGGTGACCGACCAGGGCGGACAGGTCGTGGTCATGCCGCTCGACGAATTCAACTCATGGAAGGAGACGCTGTATTTGCTCGGCAATCCGGCCAACGCGGCGCATCTGCGGCGTTCCATCGCCGAAGCTGAGTCTGGCCAGGCTCAGAAGCGGGAGCTGAGCGTCGAATGAATCTCACGTTCACACCGTCGGCCTGGGACGACTACTGCTTTGTCACAGCTTAATTGTCGGGTAGCCGAATTCGCAAGAATTCGGGTTCCCCCTGACTTTACCCCGAATTCTGGCGAATTCGGCTACGATCCAACCCGACATTCTAGCTGTGACAAAGCACTACCAGTGGTTTGCACAGCATGACCGCAAGCTGCTGAAGCGACTCAACCTACTTATCCAGGATTCCCTACGGACGCCGTTTGAGGGGATCGGCAAGCCCGAACCGCTCAAGGGAGATCTCGCCGGATACTGGTCTCGGCGCATCAATGACGAACATCGTCTGGTTTATACGGTAAAGGCTGATGCGCTGGTCATAATTGCCTGCCGTTATCATTACGGCCAGTGACGTTACCCTCTCAACTCCCGAATCGATCCGCCATGTACACCGCATACGGCCGCCCCGTCGTGTCGTGCCACTCCGCGGGCGTCGTAGGCGAAGCGGCTCGCTTCGCCGCGGCTCGGAACGAAGCGAGCCGCTTCGTCTACGTTCTCAACCCCCGAATCGGCTCCGCCATATACACCGCATAGGGCCGCCCCGTCGTGTCGTGCCATTCCGCGCTCTGGGGGATGCCGAGGGCGTCGTAGATCGTGGCCGCGAAGTTCTCGGGGGTCTGCGCGTCGGCCACGGGATAGGCGCCGTTGGCGTCGGAGGCGCCGATCACTGCGCCGCCGTGGACGCCGCCGCCGGCGAAGAGGGCCGTCTGCACCGGGCCCCAGTGGTCGCGGCCGGGCGTCCGGTAGATTTCCCGCGCGATATGCGTGATGCGCGGCGTACGGCCAAATTCGCCGGCCATGACGACCAGCGTGCTGTCCAAGAGGCCGCTTTCGTGCAGGTCGTCGAGCAGGGCGGAGACGGCTCGATCGGTCGGAGGGAAGAGATAGTTCTTCAGGCAGGGGAAGTTGTTGCCGTGCAGGTCCCAGGAGCCGAAGTTGCCCATGTTGACCTGCACCATGTTGACGCCCGCCTCGACGAGCCGGCGGGCCATGAGCAGCGACCAGCCGAAGGAATTGTCGCCGTAGCGGTCGAGGATGCGCGGCTCGGCGCGGCGCACGTCGAAGGCGTAACGCACCTGGGGGCTGGTGAGCAGCGTCACGGCCGACTGGCGGACGCGATCGTAGTTGGCGACGGCGGCGGTCGCTTCAAGTTGCCGTTGCTGCCCTTCGATATGCCCCAGCAGGTTCATGCGCTGGCGGTGGCGTGGATCCAGGGCGCCTTCGGGCAGCGTCAGATTGGGGACCTCGAAGCGCCAGTCGCGCTTGTCACTCAGCTCCCCTTTGTGCAGGTCGAACAGGTACTGGGGAAACGCGCCCGAGTACGAATGATAGGCGTGCGGCTTATCGGTCGCTTCGATGAACCACGGCTCGTGCCGGTTGCCCAGCATCCCGGCAAACTGACCCGGATAGATGCCCGTGTTGGAGTGGTAGATCTTTTCGGGAAGCACGGCGCTGCCCGGCCAGATGCCGCGGCGCTCGGTCATGGCGCCGGCGATGGCCGCGATCGACGGAAAGTCGGTCCCCGACGGCCGGCTCGACCGGAAGGTGGTCGGCAGTTGCGACCGGCCCGTGAGCATCAAGTACGTGGCCGCATCGTGGCCGTTGTTGGTGTGCGTCAGCGAGCGGACCAGGGCCCAGTGCCGGCTGCGCTGGGCCAGCATCGGCATATGCTCGCAGATCTGGATGCCGGCGGTGCGCGTCGCGATCGGGTTGAACTCGCCCTTGAAATCGACCGGCCCATGAGGCTTCATGTCAAAGGTATCGTGCTGCGAAGCCCCGCCCGTGAGAAAAAGGAAGATGACGGCCTTAGGTGCAGCGGCTCGATCTGCCGGCGCCGCGGCGCGCAACTTGGCGACGTCGGTCATCGACAATCCGAGCGTCCCAATCGTCCCGGCTTGCAGAAAAACGCGCCGGCCTATTGATGGATGACGTGGGCTAACCGGTGTGTGCATAGGTCTACCCCCCAATAGGTCTTAGGTCTTAGCCGATTGTAATGTCTCGGCCCCTGATGATACTATCGATTCGTTCGCTTGCGATTCGCTTTGTTACCGTTCGCGCCGTTGGTGATCAGGCTCGGAAACGCCGCGTCGTACCACAAATCCACGCGCTCGAGAATCTGATCCAATGCCGCATCGTCGAGCTGCCGGCAATCGGGTTGGTCGCAGGATTGCAGCGTTGGTTTGCCGTTTTCAGAGACGACCGGTTCGGTGACCCAGGTGTACCATGCGCCCTCATCTTGCATGGTGAAGAAGAAGAGACAAACCGGGAACAGGAAGCGACCATAACGCTTCATTTGTTGCACGGCGGGACGAAGTGCCTTGTCGGCATACTTCTTGGTCACAGCACTCCCAACCGCGCGCAGCTCAATGCCAAGTTCGCGCAGTCCTTTCTTGCCTGCCGTTTGGAAACGCACGATGTAGTCGAGTCCGATGTCGTCCTTCACTTCCTCGATCAACAGGTCCGCGCGCCGAGTCAGAAGCATCATCGTTAGCGCGCGCGTTTCTGTGCATAGTAGATCTCGCGTTCGGCACTCGTGACGCACATGATCAATGAGTTCCACGAGATAATCGAAGGTCGGGCACTTCTCGCCAAGCGGATGAACGTCGAAGTAGGGGTACGGATTGCCGCAGAAATCGGTGAGCCGGGCGGTGACCATTGCTTCACCCCGCTTGCCAATCAGGTCCCGCGCTGCCATGGTTAAGTCCGGTTACTGCTCCGCTGCGCCGTTGCTTGCGCCATAATACCAAGAACATGATGAAAGCGACACTCGATTTGATGACGCTGCGTCTTCGACCGCGCTGCTGACAGGAAGGTGTTGGGCGAGTTCTGCTAGCGGGTCTCCGCCTCCCCGTACCCCTTCCCCGTCTTCTCCTCGATCAACTTGTCCACGTGGGCCTGCGCTTTCTGTTCGTCGGCGAATGTCTTCGTCTGCGTCTGGCCGTTCGTGCCGATGCGGCCGAAGCGGACCGTGACCTCGCAGCCGGCACGGGCGATTTCCCAGAACTTGGACGACTTGCCTTGGACGAATTCGAAACGACGCGGGGCGGCGGCTGGTGGGGTAGTGTCTTTCATGTCAAGTTCTCCTCTGGATGTGGGGTTTTTGTGGGACGGCTCTCCAGGGCCGTCCGGGCGGGCCTGGAGACCCGCCCTACTTGGTTGCGGTTTAACCGCGCTGGGTCTTCGTTTCTGTCCTTGTTCGACAGGAGCGGAGTCCTGTCCTACGTCGGCGCGCACACCGACGTACGAAGGAAACCTTGGCACGCCGGCCTCCGACAGCTCCTGATAGCGAAACGTGATGGTTCTGCCGAGCGGCGGCGGCTGCGCGCGCTCTTTGTCCGAGAAGCCGGTGCCGACGGAGAAGGTCGTGCCGTCGGGCAGTTCGACGAACAGGGCGCCGAGCCGGCCTTTGTGTTTGCCCGCGCCTTCGAGATGCTTGAGCACGCGGGCTTCGGCATCGTGAAAGGTCTTCACTTTGAGCAGTGTGGTCGATCGCCCCGATTCGTAGCGTGAGCCGGGCTTGCGGAGCATCAGTCCTTCGCCGCCGAGCGCTTCGAGGCGGGCCAGCTCGTGTTTGAGATGATCGATGCCGCGGCAGGCCTGGTGCTCGTGGGGCAGGGCGAAGGGCGCGACGCCCGAGCGCAGGCATTCTTGGATGAAGTCGCTGCGGGCCTCGAACGGCTTGTCCAACCCCGGCGCGTCGAACACCAGGTACTTGATCTCTTTCCAGTGCTCGCTCTTGTCTTGCCGGCGGACGATGCTCACGGCCCGCTGAAAGCGCTTGCGGCCCAGCCACAGTTCACCGTCGAGCGGCGCGCTGGGCAAGCCCTGGACGAACCAATCCGGGGCGTGGAACCTGTTGCCCAGGCGCGAGAGGAATTGCTTGCCGTCCCAATAGGCCCGGACGCCGTCGAGCTTCTCGCTAAGCCACCAGCCGGCCGGATCGGTGACGAAGTCCCACGCCTCGGCCAGGAGCAGCGGCGGCGCGCTGCCTTCCTTGTCCTTTGCGGGTTGGGCGCGTTGGGGCAAGTCGCTGCCGATGCGCGCTTCCTCGGCTGCGTCGCCGCGCAGCTTGCGAAGGTGTTTGCAGGTGCGTTTCTCGATGGCGAGAGACTGATTGCGCCAGGCGGGGCACGAGCAGGAATAGACGCCGCCGGTGTTCTTGAGGATGTAGGGCTTGCTGCCGGAGCCTTGCATTTCGAAGGTATCGCCGTCGTTGAGGTCGGGCATGGGGATGGTTCCGAGGCCGAAAAGGGTTGCACAAGGCCGTGTACGCGTCTTGCAACTCCATTGAAACATGGGCCGGGCGGATTTGCGATGTCCGTTTTTTGGATTTTTCGGAGGCAAGGTTCAAAGTTGGGTTACAGCCAGGCGCGCGCGACAAAAGTGGCATTGTGGTATAGTCGGCCTGGTTCATTCCAGGGCAACAACATTTTCGTGACTTGCTCTTAACCAAAAAGCCTGTTTCCCCCATGCTGGTGGGTGTTTTTCACCACGACCCGCCGTTTCATGGAGGAAACAGACATGGTTCAGACTATGCCCTTGTGGCCCTCGAAGCCAACCTTGCCAATTGTCGCGTCGCCAACGCTTGTCCCGCCCAGTGCCTGGAGCCCGAAGAGCGGCCAGCGTTGGCCCTCCAAGCCAAGGGCGGTGCGGTCACGATCACCGCGTTGGCCGAGCAGGCCGAGGTCAGCCGCACGTTCGTTTACCAGCAAATCGACAGCGCCCAGCAGGCCCTCGAACAAGCGTTCGCCACGCCCGCGGCGGACGACGATGAAATCCTCTTTCATCTTCCCGTCACCAAGAAATGGCTGCGCATGAACGTCGTTTCCCTGCTGCCGATTGCCGCAGTTGCTAGCGCGGCGTCAGCAACCACTTGCA
>Ga0080064_1004602_pt1 | contig 17391 bp, 15 predicted proteins | sample Subgrocontami54m_FD_69260 | JGI IMG/M metagenome (GOLD analysis project Ga0080064, IMG submission 69260) | Subsurface groundwater microbial communities from S. Glens Falls, New York, USA - GMW46 contaminated, 5.4 m (SPADES assembly) (version 2) ...
GGCGGAACGAAGGCCCGCACCGGAGCGTACGAGGCAGTACGTGAGGATGCGGGCCTGAAGTTCCAACGCCGCAGACGCCCCTTATCGACGGATCAGGGTCGTTACTTCCGCTCTGGACATCGTGGCAGAATAGATGAATCATTTCATTTCTGAAAACAGAGCTTCGAGACGGATCATGACTTACGCACTGTGGATCGTTCAGGGGCTGCTCGCGATCATCTTTCTATTCACCGGTGGCATGAAGCTGGTCCTGCCGCTCGATGAGATGACGGGGCCGGTTCCGCTGCCCGGTCTGTTTGTGCGGTTCATCGGTGTGGCCGAGGTGCTCGGCGCGATCGGCCTGATCCTCCCCGGACTCCTGCGCATTCGGCCGGGCCTGACGCCGCTGGCCGCGGCCGGGCTGGTGATCATCATGATCGGCGCGACGGTGCTCACGCTGGCGCTGATCCCGCTGGTGGTGGGGCTCCTCTCGGCGTTCGTCGCCTACGGCCGCTGGCGCCCGGCGCCGCATCGCGGGTCGGAAAAAAAGGGACACTCTCTCCCTTGAAATACAAAAACTCCGTGATAAAAGCGTTCATGGATTTCAGATAACCGGAAACTACATCATGATCGCGCGCGAAGAGATCCGGAGACAATTGCACAATTGTCTGCTCGAAGCCAAATATGACCGCTGGGAAAAATACTACCGGCGCGGCAAGGTGCGTGACATGTATCTGCTTCCCGGTAAGCGCATCCTGATCACCACCGACCGGCAGAGCGCCTTCGATCACGTGCTCGGCGCGATTCCATTAAAAGGGCAGGTGCTCAACCGGATCGCGCTCCACTGGTTCGAAAAGACCACGGACATCGTACCCAACCACGTCATCGCCGTTCCCGATCCCAACGTCACGGTGGCCAAGGAATTGAAGATGCTCCCGGTGGAGATCGTCGTGCGCCGTTACCTGACCGGCGCCTCGGATACCGCGATCTGGACCTACTACAGCCGGGGCGTACGCGAGTACTGCGGCCACAAATTGCCCGACAGCATGGTGAAAAACCAACCCTTCGATAGGGCCATCATTACGCCGACAACCAAGTCCGAGGTCCATGACGAGCTGATTTCCCCGGAAGAGGTGGTCGCGCAGGGGCTGGTGCCCAAGGAGACCTGGAAGCGGGTCGAGGAGATCGCTCTGGCGCTCTTTCAGCGCGGCACCGAGCTGGCCGCGGAGCGCGGCCTCATCCTGGTGGATACCAAGTACGAAATGGGACTCGATAAGGAGGGGCGCATCACTGTGGCCGATGAGATCCACACCCCCGATTCCTCGCGCTATTGGATTAAGGATACCTACGCCGAACGCTTTGCCCACGGCGAGGAGCCCGAGAGTCTGGATAAGGAGTTTTTGCGTCTATGGCTCAGGGAGAAAGGTATTTCCGACACCAACATTCCCAAGCTGGACGACGAAATCCGCATTCAGGTGGCCGAGCGCTACGTGGATTTATACGAGCGCGTCACCGGCCAAACATTCAACGCCGAGCTGAGCGACGAGCCGGTGACCAAGCGGATAGAAAAGAATATCCGGCGATATTTCGATTAATCACAAAAGGCGTAGCTGGGAGTGCCAAACTTCTCTCAGGCTGGTCAGAGAGATCTCATATACGAGGCTCATAGGATCGTCTTTCGTGTTTGTACGAACACGAGAAACGAACACGGGCACGGAATTCAGCGGCCCGCCTAGTTCCAGGTGGCGAAGGTCATCGCGCAGCCGGTCCCGGCCATGGAACGGTAACACGGCACATAATCGACGAGCTTCATTTCCAGGTCTTCCACCGCGCCGGCCGCTCCGATCCAGTTCCGGATTTCCGACGTCCCGAAGATGAGCTTCTCCACCGGAAGAGAAAAGAGCTTCTGCTTGTCCTTATGCAACAACCCGTCGATCGTGGCGCGGTCGATCTCCTCGTCGATCAGGATATGGCTCAATCCGCCGGAGGCGACTACCGCCACCCTCTTGTTGCCGTCCCAATCCTCGATGGCCTTCCGGAGCGCCTGCCCGAGCTCGTAGCAGCGGCGCGGCGTGGGCTGGTTCGGCGGATAAAAGGTATTCACCATGAACGGAACGATGGGATAGCGGCCATGGGGCATGATCTGGCTGTACATGGTTGTAAAGGCGTGGCCGAGGCCGATCTCGGGTCTTAGTTTATTGGATGAAGCGACGTCGATTCCCTGGCTGATCAGGTGCTTGATCAGATGTTCGGCCAGCGCCGAGTCGACCCCGTAGTTCGTCAAATCGAGCGCCCTTCCCGCCACATCCTCGCTCCGCCAGGCCACCGCCCTCCGCCCTTCGCGCTTCACCGGCTCCACGGAGGGACCGCGATAGACGCAAAAGACCGGCATGTTTTCATCGGTCAGGTTCTCGTGCTGGTCGTCTCCCAAAATCACCAGGACATCGGGAGAGACCCGATCCAATGTCTCACGCAGGGAGGCGAGCGCCTTCATGCAGGCATCGTAGCGCGTCTTCATTTTTTCCGGCGTGATCTCTTTTTCGATCCCCGGACGCGGCCGGCTGGCGAGGTCGGCGTAGTTGAACCGCGTGTCCCGCTGGTCTTTTTCCACCAGCACGCCCCATTTCTCGGCCGGAATGCCGAGCTGAGGCCCGTGAGAGGTTCCGATTCCCAAAACGATCTTGGCCATATTGCCTCCTAAGCTTGCGCCGACTGTTCGCGCTGGGTGACCCTGAGCTGATGCCGTCCCTCCGGACCGCGCAAGGACTCGCCCAGCTTGGTGTCGATCATCACGTCCCGCGCCGGGTCCCGATTGCATCCCAAGGGGTCCAATCCCTTTTGCACTTTTTGAATCTCCCGCATGAGCATTTCCCGCAGCATGATGACGCCCTGATCGGAAGTCGCCAGCCGCTCCTGAGTGCGGTTCGATATCGGCCCCTGCGTCTCCCATGCCATATGATCCTGAGCCTGGACCTCGGTGCTCATGTCGAAGCGCGTAAAGGGATGGAGCTGGTCGGGAGGATTTTTGTAGGACTTGACGTAGTCCACCGGAGGATCCCCTACCTCTTCCACGATGCTCCCGTCCGGCGTCGGATCAAAGCGGACGAAGAAGATCTTCGTGTGGCTGTCGTCCATCGGCACCCGGATCTGCGTCGCGTTCGCCTGCCTCAAGATATTCGGAAAGATGACCGGGTGTTCGTCCATAGCGCCGCTGCGATAGGTCCGCTTCTTCATCAGGCCGAAGGGAACCTCATAGAACTCGAACTTCTCCACGTCGTCCGTGAATCCCCGCGTGGTGTTGGGCGGCTTCCGGTCGCGGTTCGCGGTATTCTGATGGAGGATCTGGAGATGGGCCGGGTCGGCGGAGTTTTCCATCGCCTGAAACCAGTTGGCGTCGAGCTGCGGCTGAACCACGATCCGCCGCCGCCCGTCCTTCCGCACCCAGACATCATATTTGGGAATGATCGGCGCCGGCTCGGGACCCATGTAAGTCCAGTAGAGGCCGATAAACTTCTGCACCGGATAGGCCTTGTGCTTTACCGTCAAATGAAACTTCGACTCCGCCGGCTCCGCCGGACACTCCAGACAATTTCCTTCCACGTCGTAGAGCCAGCCGTGATACGCGCAGGCGATCCCCCTCTCCTCCACCCTGCCATACAGCATGGACGCGCCACGGTGCGAGCAGTGATCGGCGATCAAGCCGACCCGGCCGCGTTGATCCTTGAACAGCACCAGATCCTCGCCCAGGATCCTCACGAACTTCGTGGGGTTCTCTTTGGTGAGATCCTGGGCCACCGCCACGGGAAGCCAATAGCGGCGCAAGAGCTCACCCGCAGGCATGCCTGGACCTACTCGGGTCAGAATCTCGTTTTCTTCTCTGGTCAGCATGGCTCTCCCCTCCAGCGCGAATCTGGTTTTATTTAACGCCGCCGTCTCCTGGTTGTCAAGGTAGTTTCTAGCTTGACCTGATTGCGTCTTGTCGGATTTTCTCGCTCACCGAGAGACGAGCACGGCCTCGGCTCCGCCGAAATCTGGAGCCGGCTTATTTAGGGCTTCCGCCCCTAGCCTCCACGACCTCCCGGACCAGTTTCAAAATCGGCGCCATATCCGCGTATTCCGGGCGGGTCACGTCGAAATACCTGCCCCCTACGATGAGCCGGTTCTCCTCAGGGATTTCGTTTTTGGAGACATCGAGCCTGAGAGAGCTCGGGGGGCTGTCGGGATTGAGCAGCTTCTGCGCCAACATCTGCCCCTCCCGCGAAAGGAACCAGTTGGCGAAGACCTGCGCCGCATGAGGATGGGGAGCGCGGTTGACGAGGCTGAGCGTCCCTCCTCCGACCGTAAAGTAACCTCCCTCCTTCCAGCCGCTATCGTTGAAAGAGTCCACCGGCAATCCCTGACGCCTGGCCCGGTCGGTCCCCCTGCAGCCGACACAGATGGCGAATTTTCCGCTGCCGAGCCAATCCGTCATCTGGCGATTATCGCGGCTAAAGGTCATCTCCATGCCGCCGAAAAATTTTCGGATAAACTCCGGACCAAGCGCGGGGTGGTAGTACAGGAACTGAAGCAGAGCCCCAACGCCAAAATCGGTCGGGGCCAGAGAGACGATTTTTCCTCTCCACTTGGGCAGCAAAAAGTCCTGGTAGGACCGAAACTCCTTGGGATCGACCAGCTTCGAGTTGTAGTAGACGGAGCCCGGGCTCGCAATGAAACCCAGGATATACTTGCCCTCTGGATCGGTGAAGCGGTGCCGTCCCTCGAACCACTTGGCTTCGTCCGCGACCTCGGGCAGGACAAAGGCCGGCTTCAAAGGATCGAGGGCCTTTCCGCGGTAAAGCATATTGAAGTTGGTATTGGCGCCCCCCAGGAAAACATCCGCCAGGTATTTCCCGGCCCTGCGCTCGGCCAGAATCCTGCTTCCCATCTGGTTCCCCGCTCCCGAAACCCAGACCGTCTTAATCTCCGGGTACTTCCGGCTGAACGCCTCAAGGACCGCCTCGTAGTTGTAGCAGATCCCGCAGATATAGGCGTTGACCTGCCCCTCCTTCTTGGCCGCTTGGACGCTTCCCTCCCAATCTTTCTTCCAGTCCCCTTGCGCCCAGGCCGCTTTCCACGGCCCGAAATGGAAAAAGAGGACGACTGCCAAAACGGCAATCAGACTTCTTACTTCAATGCGCATTATCCTACCCCCGCGAATGGGATGCCTTCTTTCTTTAATTCTTCGATAAACTCCGCCCGGACCTGTGGGTCTTCGTTTTCAAATTCGATCTGCTCGCCGCCGGTGAGCTTGTAGCGGGTGCCCATCGCCCCGGAATAACGCGGGTTGCCGGTCCTGAAAGCGAGATAGCGCGCCGGCACGGGCCCGGTATTGAAGTGCTGGTGATAGCCGTGGCCGGCGGTGCAGAAGGTGCCGTCCTTCCAGGGGATCTTTTCCCGCTTCTCCGGCTCGTCCGGCGGCCACTGGAGGTCGTAACCCTTGCTGCTGAGAATGTAAATCAGCGCGGTCCCGCCGCCGCCGGAGCGCGCCTGGATATGATGGCTGTGGGCCTTCTTGTAGCTTCCCACGGGAAACTCGGAGACGTGCGCCATCAGGCTGTTATCCGCCAGGAGATACATCATATTCGCGCCGGGACCCCGCTGCGACCAGGTGTCGAGTTGGGCCCGTTTCAAATCCGGGACGAAATTCGTCTCAAGAAATCTCGCCTCCAGCTTTTTCCCCTTGGGATTGAAATAGTCAGCCTCATCGCCGCTGAATCTCTCGGCGAAGGTGTGCGGGTTGTTGTAGATAAAGTCGCGGCTGCGATAAAGCTCGATGACCGAGGGCGCGTTGGTATAGACCAAAAGGCGTGCCGTCTCACTCGCCTGGCCATTGTAGATCTCGTGCCATGCGTTGAGAGGCGGGGCAAAGAGGCTTCCCTCCTGCCATTCGAAGGTGTGCTTTTTCCCGCCCTCGTTCCAAATGGCCGCAGCCCCCATCCCTTTGACCACGTAAATCACCTCTTCGTAGAGATGTTTTTCCGCCTTGAAGCTTCCCTTGGGAGGGATATCACACAGGTAGGCGGTGGTGCTCCCCCGGCTGATGCGCGCGTCCGGAAGCGGGTCGGCTTCCACATCCAGGACCGCGCCTGAGCAGCCGGTCCGCTTCCAGGGAGCGAGCTCCACGTCGCGGACGTCATAGATGTACTGCCCGGTAACGACCGGCAGCCCTTCCTCTTCCACCCAGGTTTCGAATGGCGTGAGCGACCAGAGGTCCCTTTTTTTGGATGCGGCCATAGAATTTTCTCCCTTGGGTTTTCCCGCCAAATAGTTATTTGCGGGCCAACAGGGCGTCGTAGGAAAACGATTGATCGGCCCATCGTTCGTGCCCGCCCAGGCCATGCTCCAGGTTCCACTCCATTACGTCGAACATTTTCCCCGTCACCTGTTTCACCTGCTGCGAAGCCAGATGGAGTACCAGCGGCACGATGTGTTCCGGCACCATAGGCAGCGGGCCTGGCCGGGACCCGGGCACCAGCCGGGCGCGGTTCTGCTCATCGAAGCCGGTCGTCCGGGTGTGGCCGGGAATAATGATATTCACGGCGACGTTGGACTCTTTGACCTCGTCCGCCAGATAGAAACTCAGCGTGGCAAAGGCGGCCTTGGTGGACATGTAGGGCATCTCACGGCTGTTCGGCCGGAGCGCGGTATAGGCCCCGCCGCGCGAGTGGTGGAGAATCCCGCTGCTGACGACGCTCACGATATTTCCCCGCCGCTTCTGGATCATCGGCTGAATGAACCGGCGGATCACCTTCAACTGGCCGAAGACATTGACGCCAAACATCCTTTCCCAATCGCTATCCTTGGTCTCGAGTGTCGTCGAACGTCCCGCCGGGGGAAAGATGTCTCGCGAGCGCATGGCGGCGTTGTTCACCAGGATATCCACCCCGCCGAATTTCTTGAGCGCGGCCTCATAAGCGGCATCAATCTGCGCATTATCCGTGACGTCCATCTCCACCATCAAAACGTTCGGGTTGGATTTCAGTTTCTCTCTGAACTCATCGACCCCCTGCCACGATTTGTCCGCGGCGACGATCTTCGCCCCTTCCGCCAGGAAGCCCTCGAGCACGGCGCGCCCCATTCCGCGCGCGGCTCCAGTGATCGCCGCCACGCGATCCTTCACATCCAATGGTATTGGTATAGGCATCTTTTTCGTCCCTTCTGTCGATCAGGATTCACCAGGGCTATCCTGAATCGGTTCATCCAGCAAGTAAGGCAGATCGTGCTTTTACCGCTTCGCCTTTCTCATCTCATTCACGAGCTGCTGGACCGGCTCAGGATCCAGAAATCCCGTGACTCTATATTTCTGGCGATCGTCCCGCCGGGCCTCCGGCAGGAGATCGTCCTTGGGAATATCGATCCTCATCGAGTTGGACGGCTCGACCACCTTGGCGTTCATCACGTTTTGCCAGACCGTCTGCCCCTGGCGGGAGAGATACCAGTTGATGAAAAGCGCGGCCGCGTTCGGATGGGCCGCTTTCTGGATCAGGGCGAGACCGCTGTTCCCGGCGGTGCTGATCTCGTTTCCCGCCTCTTTGAGATTCGCTCGATCGAATTCATCCACCGGCACTCCCTGTTTTTTCGCCCGGTCGGTGTCCGCGCAATCGATGCACAGAGGAAACTTGCCGCTGCCCAGCCAGTCCGTCGCCTGAGGCCGCGCCTGGGAGACCGTCAATTCCATCTCGCTCAAGAGACGGCGCAGAAAGTCGGGACCGAGCTGGGAATTATAGAAGAAGCGGTGAAAACTCGGAGAGCCGACGCCGGGCCGCTCGAAAAGGGCGATCTTCCCTTTCCATTTCGGGTCGAGAAGGTCCCAGTACGACTTGAAGTCTTTGGGATTCACGAGACGGGTGTTGTAATAGAGACCCACGCCGGCCAGATTCCCCTCGAACATGAAAACGTAACGGCCCTCACTATCGGCGTAGTGGTGCTGCCCACTGAGCCACTTCGACTCATCCACCACGTCGGGAAGGATCAGGACCGGCTTGATAGGATCGAGCACGCCGGCCCGCTGAAAATCATAAAAGGCCCGGCCACCCAACCCGCCGCTGTAAACGTCGGCCAGGTATTTTCCGGCCCTTCTTTCCCCGATGATGCGCGGCATCAATTCCCCGATCTTCCCGCCGACCGTGACGACTTTGATGAACGGATATTCTTTGGCGAAGGCCGCGCCGATATCCGGATGCGTGATCTCCGCGTCCCCCCAGAGAATCACCTCGCCTTCCTGCTTTGCGGCGGCGACAATTTTCTCCCACGCGGTCTGGCCGGACGCGGCCATAACGGGCTGAGGAAGTAAAAAGGTAAAAGTAAAAAGTAAAAAATATAAGAACAGCCCATACTTTCTCATCGTCATCCCCTCCTTCGATTTCTCTTATTTCCGCTCTATGAAAATCTGCCCGGCCAGCTTTAGCAGCTCCTCAGGCCTTGGCGGCGTCTGGTCTGCTGCGTCCGCTGCGAAAAACTTTTGACCTTCTCCGTAGCGCTCACCGGCGGGCAGGTAATCCTGGGGCACGTCTTTCCGGACCGAGATCGAGCTATTGTTTGGGGCATAAATCATCTGCCCTTCCTTACTAAAAAACCAATCGAGAAAAAGCTTGGCGGCATTCGGATGAGGGGAATTGGCGATCAGACATACTCCGTTGGTCGTTATATGGGAACCTTCGGCGGGGTGAGCGAACTTGACTGGCGCCCCTTCGTTAATAAGCTGCCTCCCGCGGTTAGTGGCCGGCGCAAGCGCGAGCGGGTACTGGCCGCGCGCCACGGCATCCACTGAATCGTTGGTATTCGCAACGATCACGACCTGCTTGGCCAGCACTTTCATATAATCGAGACCGAGCTCTTTGTAGACCGCCCGAAACCACCCCGACCCTCTTCCTCCTTTCGAGGGATCTTGCAGAACGATCTTCTCTTTCCATTTGGAGTTCAAGAGATCCTTGTAACTCTTCGGTTCCTCCGCTGGAGAAAGCAACTGAGTATTGACGAAGAACGTCGGGTTTAAAGGCATGTTGATATAGAGCCAATCACGCTCCTTGGAAAATACTGTGGCTGGATCGAGTCTCCAGACTCCTTTCTCCAACGTGGAGGGGGCCAGGATGGGCGCCATGTAGCCTCTCGGTTTAAGCTCCGTGTAATGGCCGGCGATGCCGGACATCGTGATATCAGCGATATACTGGCGGGTGCGCTGTTCGGCGAGCACGCGTGGGACTATGTCCTGGGCGTTCAGCGTGGTCCAATCGATGGTAACTCCATATCTCTCCCGGAATCGCTTGCCCATGGCCACCTGAGCTTCTTGGTCGGCATGACCGGCAGCGGCATAGATGACAAGTTTTCCCTCTTTCCTGGCGGCTGCCTCGATCTCGCCCATGGGTCCCCATGGAACGAGCGCCGCCGCGCTTCTTTCCGCGGCCGTCGCGGGGACCGAAAGCCTAATCACGAGCGCCAGCACAGTTAGGCACAAACAGAAGTTCCGGAAAGCTCGATTCATAGTTTTCCTCCTGGAATACGCATGCCCATTGCCTGCTTCATCATTTTTGCCTTTTTACTTTTTACTTGACTACTTCTTTCCCGCCTCCGCCAGCGCATCGTTGATGATCTTATGAATCGGCCTCATGTCGATCCGCTCCGGCAAATCCGTATCGATATACTTGACTCCGGCTATCCGCCTATCTTCCGGCGCGACATCATCTTTCGGAATATCCGTTCTCAAGGAGTCCGGAACGGTCAATCCGGCTTTGGCGATCGACTGCTGGAGGGCCGTCTGTCCCTTGCGGGAGAGATACCAGTTGATGAAGAGCCGGGCCGCATTCGGATGAGGCGCTTTGCTCATCAGCGCCAGGGTGCCAAAACGAGAAATGAGCCCGGCGCCCTCTTTGAAGGCTCGGAGGGTATCGACGGGCAGCCCCTGGCGGTTGGCGGCCGCGATCTCATTGCAAAAAAGGCAAATAGAGAACTTGCCCTGGGCCAGCCAGTCGACCGGCTGGCGAAAATCCCGCGTCAGCGTCACATCCATCTCGCGGTAGATCCTCTCGATAAATTTCGAACCGATCTCAGTGTGGTAATAGAAGAGCCGGAGCGGGCCGCTGCTCGGGCCGGGATCTCTGGGATCTCGACTGACGATCTTTCCTTTCCACTTGGGATCGAGAAGGTTCCAGTAGGATTTGAACTCTCCAGGCTGAACAAGGCGGGTGTTATACGATATGCCGCCGTTGGTCGCGGTTCCTTCATAAACAAAAATGTATTGACCTTCGGGCTCTCCATACTTGTGCCTTCCCTCAAACCAGAGCGACTGGTCCAAGACCTCGGGCAAGATAAGCGCGGGACGGATCGGCTGGACGATCCCGGCGCGGTAGAAACTCTGAAAATTGGGATTGGCGCCGGCAGAGACCACATCGACGAGATACTTGCCGGCCCGCTGCTCGGCCATGACCCGCTGCCCGAGCTGGACGCCGGGCGCGGCGACCGAGATCACCTTAATGTCGGGGTACTCTTTCTGAAATACCGGAATCACCGCGTCGTAGCCGCTGATATAAATCGTGACCTGTCCTTCCTTCTGGGCGGCCGCCAGTGTTTTATCCCATTCCGTCTGCCTATCGGCCGCAGACGCCGTAAAGGCAAACGGGAAAAGGAAAAAACAAAAAGAGAAAAAAGAGAAAAACTTGGGAAATGAATTCGTTCGCCTCATCTTTTTACCTTTTGCCCTTTTACTTTTTACTCGACTTCCCTCCATCGGCCAATGTCTTCTTAAGGAGATCGTGGATGGGCTGCATGTCGATCCATTCCGGACGGCCCGTGAACAGAAGTTTCACCCCCTTGCGGCGCTGGGAACCGGGCTGCACATTATCCTTCGAGATATCCTCCCTCAGAGAATTTCCTCCGTAGCTGGAACCGCTCTCAAAAAAATATTTCTGGTATACTTTTTGCCCCTCCGCGGAGAGAAACCAGTTCAGCGCCAGCCGGGCGGCGTGCGGGTGCGGCGCTCGATTGAGAAGGCTCAGACCACCCCGCGTCGAGTCCACCAGCGCCCCCTCTTTGAATTGACCGGCAAAGAAATCGTCCACCGGCAGTCCCTGCTTCTTGGCGTCCTGAGCCGCTCCGCGGATGAAAAGGCCGAAGGCATACCGTCCCACGGCCAACCAGTCGAGCATTTGCTGGTCATCCCGGCTGATGACCAGCTCCGTCTCCCCAAAAAGCCTGCGGATGAACTCCGGCCCTAGTTCCGGGTTATGGTAAAAGAACCTCAGGTTTTGCTGCGACGTGCCGGGCCGCAAGGGATCGGTGGAAACGATTTTTCCCCTCCATTTCGCATCGAGGAGGTCCCAGTAGGATCTGAGCCGCGTACGATCCACGAGTTTCGTGTTGTAGGAAAGCCCTCCGCTTTGAACGCTTCCTTCATAGACGAAGATATATTTGCCCTCGGGGTCCGCGTAATAATGTCTCTTCCCCCACCATTGCGTCTCGTCGAGAACCTCCGGCAGAACGAGCGCGGGACGGACCGGCTCCAACATCTTCGCGGGGAGCAGCATCTTGGAGAGCGTGTCCACCCCGCTGATCCAGATGTCCACGCTGTGGAGGCCGGACCTCCTCTCCGTCAAGAGCCGCTGCGCGTTCCCGCTCGCCCCGCCCCCCGCGCCCCACATCGAAACCTTGATCTCAGGGTAACGCTTTTGAAACTCTCGAAAGATGAGCTCAAAAATGTCCCCGCCGTAGATGACGACCTTCCCCTCCTCCCGGGCGGCCAGGTGTATCCGGTTCCACTCGGCTTGCCATGCGGCCCCTCCCTCCCCGGTTCCGGCAATTCCGGCACGGACACAAATAAAGAAAAGGCCGAGCAGGACTCCCGATACTGCGCCGCAACGGGGAAGCATGAGCTTACCCATGAAGTCTTCCCTCCACTTTCCGAGTGTATTCTTTCCAATCCACCCGCGCCGGCAGGAGTTCGGAGATCACCAACAGACCGGGAAACGAATTGCGGCGCGCGTCGCGGATCACATGGGGGGGATCGTTGCCCTCCCGGACATCCTGGATCGCCTTTAACATGAGCTTGCGCGACGCGATGATTGCCTTGTCCGACGAGACGAGGTGTTCTTGGGTCCGATTCTCGACCGGTCCCGCTCCTTCGGTCGCGCAGGCGTCCTGCGCTTGAAAGTTGAAGCCGATGCCGCTGAAGGTCGTGGATTTCATTTCCGCGCGGTCCTGCAGATACCGGTTGCTTTTGTTGCGCACCATTTTGTAGTCGGGGGTCATATCGACCCGGGCGCGCCGGACCGCCTCCTTGTCCAGCGGGGCTTCGCGGTTGAAGATAAAGACATATTTCCAGTGATGCGTGTCGTCAATCGGCACGTGCCAGTTGACGGAATAGCCTTGCGATCCCGTCTGCGCGGGAAAGGCGCTCAGGTTGGGCAAAATAAAATTGGAGACCCGGAGGTAGTATTTGTCCGGTAAAATCTTCCGCACCGTATAGATGCGCGCGCCGAAATCGGTGATCTCGACCTCGGTCGTCGGCGCGACATCTCTTCCCACCAGTTGGGTGCTTCCGCTCTCGGCCGGCGCCTCATCGCCGTTCCCTCTGCCGCCTCCGCCATCCAGCCGGCGGTGCAAATAGGAGAGATGGACCGGATCGATATTGCCTTCGTTCGACTGGAGATAGTTGCAATCGTGGTAGTGCTTGATGGCGAAAACATGGTCTTCCGGCGCGGTCAGGAACTCGTAGTCGGGAAGGAGCGGCGGTTCTCCCGGACCCAGGTACACAAAGATCACACCTGCGGCCTCTCGACAGGGATACGCAGGATGCCGAATCTGATCTTTGTGTTGCCCTCCGCCCGGCTCACCCGGCTGATCCAGACAGCGCCCGTGAATGTCGTAGAGCCATCCGTGATAGATGCAGCGAAGACCGCCGTCTTCCAACCGTCCGTAGCTCAAATCCGCCCCGCGATGGGAACAGTGAAGCCCCAGCAGGCCGGGCCGCCCGGAATCGTCGCGGAAAAGGACCAGCTCCTCTCCAAGCAGCTTCACCGGGAGCGGCGCCCCATGAAGCGGAAGCTCCTCGGCGAGCGCCGCCGGCTGCCAGTAGCGGCGCAAGAGATCCCCGCCGGGCGTCCCCGGGTCCGTCTGCGTCAAAAGCTCGCTCTCTTCCTTGGGCATCATGGCATCGACCCTCTACTTATTTTTTTATTCTTTTTACTTTTGCCTTTTTACTTATCTAGGTCATTCGTCCCGCCCGCACCTCGTTGAAATAATGCGTCGCCTCATCGAGGATCAGCCGGGCGGCGCTGGGCCGCTCTCGATCCACGGCCCGCGCGTCGTATCCGATCAGGCTGTAGCTCACGGTGATCCGGCCGTCGGCGGCCGGCCCGGTATTGTGTCCCCCGATCACCGGGATTTTTACCGCTTGGGCGATCTCGCCGATAATCTGTGGGCCGACATTGGTGACGTCGAAGAGCGAGGCACCCGCGGCTTCAAGGGTATGGGCGTCTCGGATCAGCTGGTCGTGCATTTCCGCCAGCATCGCCTCCGTGCGCTCCATGAAGCCGCCGATGGCCATCGTGCTCTGAGGGGTGAAGCCGAACTGCGCAAAGACCGGAATCCCCGCCTTGGCGATCGCGGCAACCACCTCCGGGTGGCCGGCGGCGCCGTCCACCTTCACCATCTCGGCGTGCCCCTCTTTCACCAGCCGGATGGCCGCGCGGACCGCCTCTTTCGGACCCGCCTGCACGGTTCCGAAAGGCAAATCGCAATTCACCAGCGCCCGCTCGACCCCGCGGGAGACGGCCAGGCAGCAGAGCACCATCTGGTCCATCGTCACCTCATGATGGGTCGCCTGGCCGAAGAAGCGGTGGCCGACGCTGTCGCCCACCGAGATGAGATCGGCCCCGGCGCGGTCGAGGAGCTGGGCCATTTGATAATCGTAGGCGACCGCCGCGGCGATCTTTTTTCCGTCGCGCTTCATCTGGTGAAGCGTGGCGACCGTGACTTTACCTGCCATGGATCCTCCTGTCTTTAGCAGGCCGCTGAAAAAGGCCCATCCCTCATCAGCCGGCCCGGGGGTATTTCGAAGGGCCGATGCACCCGACCGAAATGTGTCGAGCGTATTTCCGTTCGAAGCATAGTACTGCACTATTGCATCGGCCCGGAGAGAGCCCCCCGGGCCGGCGGTTATGATAGCCCATCTCGTTCACGAACACGCAACGATAGGTTACCTTCGTTTCGTCTCCGCCAGGACCTCATCCACGAGCTTCCGGAGCGGCTTCACATCTTCATATTGGGGATGGCTCGTCATGATGTAGTTCGCGCCCTCCCGGAGAATGTTCTCCGGAAGCACCGTCTCCTTGGAGATATCGGCCCTGAGCGAATTGTCTTTCGTGATCTTCTGCCAAGTAAGCTGGCCTTCCCGGGAGAGGACCCAGTTGATGTAAAGCCGGGCGGCGTTCGGATGGGGGGCGTTTTTGAACCAGCTCAGGTGATTCGATCCCGTGCTGATGCTGCCTCCTTCTTTTTGGCTGGAAAGCTCCTCCACCGGCAATCCCTGCTCTTTCGCCTTGTCGATATTGGCCCCTTTGGCGAGCAGGTGGACCGAGGCCTTGCCCGTACCCAACCAATCCATCATCTGGCGCTCGTCCACGGAAAACATGACGTCCATATCCGCCAAGAGACGGCGGATGAACTTCGGCCCCAGATCCGGACTGTAATAGAGATATCTCCAGGTGCCGATGTTGCCCGCCGACTTCGCATCGGTCATGACGATCTTGCCTTTCCATTTGGGCTGGAGGAGATCCCACCAGGATTGGATCTCGCCGGGCTTCACCAGCCCGGTATTGTAGGCCCCGATGCTCGAGGAGGCGTTCCCCACGATCATGAAGACGGCGCGGTTCTCCGGATCGGCGTAGTGCTGCTTCTTTCCCCACCAGAGAGACGGGTCCGCCACCTCCGGCAAAATAAAGGCCGCGCTCATCGGCTCCAGCAGTCCGGCCCTGGCATAAACTTCGACCTGCGTGCCCGCCCCGCCGATGGCGATATCCACGAGGTGTTTGCCCGCCCGCTTCTCCGCCATCACTCTCACTCCCAACTGGGCGCCGGTCCCGCCGAGAAAATTGAGCCGGATCTTGGGATAGACCTGATCGAAGGCCCGGATCGCCGCGCTGACCGGATGGCGCGCCTGGCCGTAGATCGTCACCTCCCCCTCCCGATGCGCCGCCTGGATGGTTTTTTCCCATTCCACCTGCCACGATCCCGCGGCCTGCGAAGCGGCATGCGCCGCTCCCGCAAGAATCAGGAAAATAAAGCCGGTCAGGCAAAAAAACATGGGATCTCCCGGCGCGGCTACACGGCCCTTCGGGCCTCTTCGCCGGTGCAGCGGGAAACCAGCCCGCGCATTTTGCACGAGGCCCCGTGAAGGGACATCTCCTCTTCGAACATCCGGTGGATCCTCGGGTCTTCATCCTCGTATTCGATCTGGGTTCCACCCAGCGCCTCGCTGACGTCGTTCAAGTTTTTGTTTCCCATCCAGTGGCGCGCTCCGGTCCCGCCCCGCATCGCCAGATAGCGCGCCGGCTTCGCGCCCGCGTTGAAGTGCTGGTGGTACCATGAGCTGGGCGCGACCACCAGGCTGTTCCGCCTCCAGCTCAAGCGCCGCCATTCCCTTTCCTCCGGCCGCCAAACCAGGGTGAAGCCCTCGCCGTCCAGGATCAGGAGCAGAGCGCCGCCCCCTTTGTCGTTTCCCTTGCTGTGGACGTGGGCCTTTTTGTAGGTCCCTACTGGAAATTCGGAAATATGGCAGGCGAGTCCCGCATCGGCCATCTCGAACATGACGTTGGTCCCGCCCGCGCCGCGCTCTTTCCATTCGTGGAGCTTGAAGCTGCGCGCGTCGGAGACAAAATTGGTTTCCCATATCCGCTTCTGATAGAGCGTCCCCTTTCCGCTGAAGTAATCGTCTTCCCCGGCGAAGCGATCCTCGAAGGCGCAGGGATTTTCAAAAATGAACTTCTCGTTGTGAAACAGCCCCATCATCGCCGGGGCATTGGTCCGCCCGAGGAAGCGCGCGGGCCGCCCTCCCTCGCCGTTAAAGTGCTGGTGCCAGGCGTTCAGCGGAATCGCGATCAAACTCCCCTCCTGCCACTCCACGGTCTGTTTCGGCCGGCCGTCGTTCCAGACGGTGGTCGCCCCTCTGCCGCTCACGACGTAAAGGGCCTCTTCGTAGAGGTGGCGCTGCGGCTCGAGGCTTCCTCCGGGAGGGATCTCGCAGAGATAGGCGCCCCGCTCGTGGCCGGGCTTCGTGCCCAGATCGACGAACGCCCCGGTTCCGCCTTTCCGCGCCCATGGGCCGAGCTCGACGGCGTTCAGGTCTTCGATGCAGAGCCCTCTGACGATGGGAATCCCCTCCTTCGCCTGCCATTCCTGATAGGGGTTTCTCCGTCCGATCTGCGGAAGGTGTTCGGCGATTTTTGCTTCCATCTTTTTTCTCCTTTACCTTCGCTGGATCGCGGCCATCGACTCGTCGATCAATTTGCGCAGCGGACCGATGTCTTCATATTCCGGCGAGCTCATGAACATGTACCTCTTTCCCTCCTGAATGACCGCCTCCTTGGGCACCATATCCTTCGGGATGTCCATCCGGAGAGAGTTGTCCTTGGTGATCTTCTGGTAAGCGAGCTGACCTTCGCGGGAGAGAATCCAGTTGATATAGAGTCTTGCCGCGTTCGGGTGCGGGCTGTTTTTGAAAAAGGCGATATGTCCGGAGCCGGTCCCGACGCTTCCCGCTTCCTTCCGGCTCAAGAGTTCCTCCACCGGAAGTCCCTGTCCCTTGGCCCGGTCGAGGTTCGCCCCTTTGGCGAAGAGATGGACCGGATATTTTCCGGACGCAACCCAATCCATCATCTGGCGCTCGTCCGAGGAAAATCTCAGGTCCATTTCGGTGATCAGCCGCCGGATAAATTGCGGCCCCAGATCCTCGCTGTAATAGAGATAGCGCCAGTTCTGGATATTCCCGGCGGACTTCGGGTCCGTGGCCACGATCTTCCCCTTCCATTTTGGTTGAAGGAGGTCCCACCACGATTGGATCTCGCCCGGCTTGACCAGCCGCGTGTTGTAGGCGCCGATCGTGGAGGAGACGTCGCCGGTCATGGCGAAGACATGCCGCTCTTCTCGATCCGCATAGTGATGTTTCTTGTCCCACCAGAAGGAGGCATCCGCCACCTCCGGCAAAATAAAGGCGGCGCTCATGGGCTCCAGGAGTCCGCCCTTATAATAAACCTCCACCATAGTCCCCGGACCGCCGATTGCGATGTCCACCAGATGTTTGCCCGCCCTTTTTTCCGCCATCACCCTCCCCCCCAACTGGCTCCCGGTCCCGCCAAGAAAATTGAGCCGGATCTTCGGATAAAC